>Ga0066413_1000070_pt1 | contig 19571 bp, 21 predicted proteins | sample LakWasMet19_HOW5_2_FD_59540 | JGI IMG/M metagenome (GOLD analysis project Ga0066413, IMG submission 59540) | Freshwater sediment methanotrophic microbial communities from Lake Washington under simulated oxygen tension - Sediment Metagenome 19_HOW5 | ecosystem: Environmental > Aquatic >...
GGCTCAGGCTGTCAGAGATACCTGATGGAGTCAGCGTTCACCGCCACTGGTATGATCGCTGCGTGGGAGGGACATGACAAGATTGTTCTGTGGGATTCTTTGCAGAGGCAAACACGAGCAGTGCCCTGTTGTGCGGCGCCGCCACAGCTTGGCGCAGTTTGTGCGGGGAAAGTTGAGAGCGGATAGGCGTGGGCAAGCCCTTGCATCCACAGCAAGGGCGGCCCAGAGTGAGGTGTAAATTGGCGCCCTGAGGTGTAAATTGGCGCCGGGAAGTCCCTTGCTGTCATAGCGAGGGCCCCGAAGCACAGAGGCGGTGGCGATGCGAACCGCGCTAACAGCCACAGTCGTCCTCGGATCGCTCTGCTGGACGGAAGATGGTTGACGAGATGATCGCAGATCACCGGCAGCAAACACTGCCAACAAGAATTCGGACGGGAAAACGCGTGGTCGCTATGCTGGGTGTGCAGGGCGCCAATAGATGTGCACACCCGCGGACACGTGATAGGCATGCTTGAACGCTGGCTCCGGCGCAGCGGCGGCACCACTGCCGCCTGGATCCGCAGTGCAGCCGCTGCCTGCGAGCGCGAGCACGCGCCGGTCTTGCGCAGCGCCAGCACTACTCGACGTCGCCGCCGCGCCAAGCTGCAGCGGCCGAGGAACGATGAGGAGGGGAGGGCGCAGGGTGCGGCCTTTGACCCACTCTAAACCTTCCCCAGCGTAGGATACAAGCGGCGATACCTCCACGCGAGCGTTGCGGGCGACACTGGTGGCGGGGGCGTCGACGGTGTTGCTGCCACCAGCGAGGCGTGTGCCGCCAGGCGGTGCTGGCGCACGCAGCACCGTCGCGCCCGCCGCCTCCAGCCACCGCGTGTGCAGCTGCGTCATGAAGGCACGCGCAGTCTCTGGGGTGTCCGGCACAGCAGCTGGCCCGGCAGGTGCCGCCGCCGACGGCGGGTGCAAGAGGGGAGCGGGCGCAGGCGCAGCGGCGTTCTTGAGCGGGGCAAACTCCTCGTCCCGCCGGACCGCCAGAACCACCGATTCGCCGCGCGGCACCGCTGCGAAGGCGTCAAACATCAGCCGCTCCAGCTTCACCGCGCGAAAGCCGTCGTCCGGGGGTGCACTGCCCGCCTCCTCGCCGCGGGGCAGCGGCATGGCGACACCGTCGGCACTCACGTGCGCGACGGGCTTGCGCGAGGCGTGCCAGCGCAGCAGGCGCCGTGCGGTGCCTGGGCGGCCCACCTCCCGCAGCCACCCGACGGCGAAGCAGTGCGCGCACAGGTTGCCGGCCTGCCACACCAGGCGGCCGTCCTCGCGCCGCGCTGACGCCGCCTCGGGCGACAGCTCCGAGTACTCGACCGCTGCAATGTGCCCGCCGGCAGGGGTGGCCGCCAGGATGCCCACAGCCTCCGCGGGGTCCGTCTTCTCGACGACCTTGCTGCCGACCGCTGCGCCGCGCGAGGCGCACAAGCCCACGAACACGGGGTCTGCGATGCGGCAGGCGATGTTGTCGACGGAAGAGACCGTCACGTACTCCACGCCGCGCGCCGCCAGCGTGTCCAGGACGCCGTGGCGGTGCAGTGCCTCAAACACGCCCCCGTTGCCGTCAGGAACGAGGGCGACGCGGCTCCGTGTCTCAAGAACAATCTTGCCGTCCGCCTCATAGGCTGGGAGTTCGCCCTGCCGGAAGAGTATCACATCCTCGGGCGGCAGGCCAAAATAGTCGTGGTCCGCGAAGAAGGCTGCTGTTTCATCATGCGTCGCCGCTGACGTCATGAGCAGCAGAGGCAGCGCTGGACCGCCGCCCGCAAGCTCCTTCAAGCGTTGGATGCGCTCTGCAAAAATCTGCCACATGCAGCGTGCGGAGAGGCAGGCAAGCGAGGGTGAGGTGCCCTGGAGACCTGCCAGTGGCGGCAAGGCGTCTTGTGCGCAGCAGCCGCTTACCTGGAATAACGACGCGTGGCTCGGGAGCTGATCATCGTACTCGCCCTTGGGGTGCGAAAACCGAAGCCGCGTCCCTTGGCCGCCAGCGAGGACGAGCGCTGCGACACCTCCTCGCGCGATCGCGGCCAATCCAGACCGGCGCCAGGCGTCCACCGCCACGACATCTCCCAGCGAAAATATGTCTTCGTCAGAAAGAGGAACCAGTGGCGGAAGTTGCTCGGATGGGCGGGCTGTTGCGCTGTTGAATGCCTCCACGGCGGCCTCAAAATCGAGGGACTCCAACTGCTGCAGGAACTCTTCTCGCTCAGCGTCGGCGAGTGCGTCGACGAAGCGCAACACGTGCGTTTGGCCGAACTTGGCGAGCTTCCTGCGAAGAGGGCTCGACATGTTGCCCGCCCGACGCCTGTGCCGTCCAACTCGACAAACCGCAAACGGCTCTGCTCCTTCGCGAATGAATCCTGCCTCGAGAGCACTCGACTGCGGTACGCTGTCGCCACTCGATGGTAGATTATGAGGAGCAGAGAGTGCATCGTGCACAACCATTGCCGGAAAGTTGCTGTTTGTCGTTTCGGATTGATCGCATCCACGCCTGAGCAACGCTGCAGGTTGCACAGTGGGTGGGATCAATCCAAAACGACGGATTCAAAAGTATGCCTGCACAGCCGAGCCTTTGCGAGCACCCTACGCACTTGCAGCATCTTTTCAGGAGGGCTCGCAGTTTAAACCAAAGCCAAGATCACACAGGCGAGCATCCTGACATCACACCCGGATGGATGCTGCCAGCGCCGGCGCCGGCGCCGGGGTGTTCCCAGCGCCGGTCCGTAGCAGCGCCGTAGAGACCGTCAATGCGGCGTCCGCGCTAGCTGAGAGCCCACCGGGGTTCCTACGCGGTCGTGTGCGCGCGCAATGGTTGGCGGCTCAACACTTGAAAGCCGCTGTGAAGGATGTGATGGGTCGCCTACAGCGGCGTTACGGGTTCGTGGCATTCTCCGCCGGGCCAGCAGGAGCAACACTCATCGCCGACGCGTGCGGCGACGGGCTGGGCGCGACAGGCTCAATCGGTCGTCTGCACGCCGCCACTTTCAGGAACTACAAGCTGTGGACTGAGGTGGTGTGCACCGCCCCCACGACTGAGCTGCCGTGGCCAGAGATTGGCCTTGGTGACGGTAGCGGGGATGTCTCCGTTGGGCCGTGTGGTGAGCCACCCGGCGAATCGAAGCTGCCTCAGCCCGCACCCGTCTGCGGCCTCGATGCGGCAGAGGGATGCCGTCTGGCAGACCTGGCCTTGTGGTACTCCATTCGGGCCGAGGTCTCCTGCCTGCGCTACATGCCCGAGGGGATGGCCTGGCTATGGCACCAGATGCGCCGCGGAGTCGCCTACGCTCTGCCCGACGCCGTAGCGGCCGCGCCCTCGCCGGAGCCCTCCTTCTTCCACCGCAGCACTGTGCTGCCGCTGTACGACATCCTGCGCGCGGGTGCGCAGAGCGGCAAGCCTTTCAGCCGCCGCGTGAACTTTGACGACATGAACGAGGCTTTCTTGCTGCCGGAGGTGCTGGGCATCGCATACCACAACTGTGGTGCAGCCAGCAACGACCCCTCGCAGCCGCATCCCGCTGACAGCGCAAGCGCTCCCGCACCCGAGCGGCAGCGGGACCGGGAGATGATGCCGCCGGCCTCCGCGCCGACGAGTATCCGCCCCATCAGCGCGCTGCGTGTGGTCAAGACCTTCTATGAGAGCTCAAGCTGGGCCGCCGTAGCACTGTGCTTTCGAGAGTGAGTCGTGGGGAGCAGAGTACCTGCCGGGAAGAGGGCGGCAGAGGAAGCTTCCGTGGCAACATTGTCGCCTGACACCGCTCTGAGATGCCTCGCCCTGTGCCGCCTCCCATGTCTGCAGCTACTGCCTCTTCCTCGCAGTGCTGCTGCACGCGCTGTCTGCGCTGGCAGGCGGCATTCTGGACGGTGGCGGCACCTCCGTCTTGGACCTGTCGCGCGCATCTGCGCCAGCAACCATTCGCAGCATCTCCTCCGCAGCGGTCACATACGTACTGCTGCACGCGATGTTCGTCTTCGGGGCGCTCCTGCACGGCTCGCTGCGCCTCGGTGGTGCGGCCGCAAGCTCGGTGCTGTACACGTGCGGCTGGGCGCTGCTGACCTGCTTGCTGTTCTGGAGCAAGGCGATCTTTGGAGCGCAGCTGTTCGACTCAGCAGTTTGGTATGCTGTCGTGGGAGCCCGTTTTGTTGCGCTGCTCCTGTCGGACGCCGCGGCGCTCGACTTGGGCGGCATCGGCGTCCCCTACGACTCGCCACCTGCACGCTTGCTGCGGCGACTGCGAGCGCTGGAGAAGGCTTCCAACTCGTTGCCGGCGCGCGCTGACCGCCTGATGGGCCTTCGCCACGCTGTGCAACCGCTGCAACGCTGGGTAAAGTACGCAGGTGAGGTGGCTTCTGGTGCTCTACTTCAGCCGCTCCAGGCCAGTGCTGTAGCTTGTGAAACACCCATGTGGGTGGCAGATCGCCACCCTCCACCCCACCCCGACCCCTTTCCCACTCCCGGACCAACCACTCTGTGCAGCGTTCTGGCTTATTCTCTTGACTGCGAAGGCGGCGTTCGACCTCAACGTGCTCCTCCACCAGCAGCAGTTCATACGGTCGCTCGACGTATTGAGCAGTGCGCCGGTCAGTTGCGTGCAGCTGTATTGATGTTCCTCTGTAAACCATTGGCGCGCATTTTGCATCTCACTACGAGTGCTTGCTTAGTTCACGAGATTGGGTGCTGCAGGGGAGTGACATCGGCTCGCCTAGCCGCGTGCTCGCAACACTGGGCAGCTGGGCGTCCGTTCTCGTTTTCCTCGTCACAGATACCTATCTATTCTTCATCTTGGGCGCCACAGTGTTGGGATACCTAGAGCTCCGCAAGGTGAGCGCAATGGTGGGGTGATCCATACAGCGTGTGCTTGGGGCCGGGTGACAGACTGATCACTTGCCCCCCGCTTCATGATCGGCTGCTGCGCGTTTGCAGGACGGAGCCGGACGCGTTACCTCGGTTCACGCTGCGGTGTGCGCTTTCACACACGGACTGGGTCCGCTGCACCGCACGCCGCTCGCTTCACAGTTTGCGCGCAAATGTCTCTCGTCAATTGCGGCACGCGCCTCCAGCTGCGACGTGCTGCCGGTCACCACGGTCCCGAGTGACTCGCAGACTGCGGTTGCTAGCATCGCGGGAGGCGCAGTGCGGAGCGACGACAGCGCTGATTTTGCCCGGGTCTGGGACGCTGTGATTGACCGCCTGCGAGCGAGCGACCTGCTTTCTGACGCTGAAATGACGAAGCTGCAGTGTGGCGGGCGTGACGGCCTGCCCGCGCCCCTGTTGACGTATGCGGGAGTGCTCCCAAGCCTACTGTCTTGGGCATCTGACATAGTTGTTGCGCTGGCGTCCGGCAGCCCGACCCCCACTGATGAGGCATTTGTCAGCGCTGTCCTTCCAGGGGGTGAGGATGGCTCGCGGACATTGGCGGTGTTACGAGAGCTGCAGCGCTGTCTAGCAGCGGTGCTGTGTGCAGCGCTTCGCCCGTGGGCAGTCGCTCAAGGTGTGACGCTGCCGCAGCTGGAGCGGGCAGTAGCTGCAGCGCTGGCACCTCGGGAGGGAGAGCCATGGGCGTCCTTTTTCCTGCGCGTTCTCAAGCCCAACGAGCTGCCGATGTGGCTCGCCCGCGCTGCTTCTGACACGGAGGGAGGAGTTGCAACAGCCGTAGTTTCACACACTTCGTTCGGCAATTGCCTTCCACAGGCGCAAGCCAGCTGGATGCAAGGCGGGCTTGCCTCGGCGCTTCTCCAGCTTGCGAAACACGTAGAGGCGCCGGCGAGCTGCATTGCCGGTGATGGTGTGGACACAATTGCATGGGCCCAGCGCGGCGCCCTCTCCGCCGCCGTGTGCATCGCTCATCTGCTGGCGCCTTCTGAAGACTTCGACACCCGCTCGACAGACGCGCGGTCTTCGTCCTCCGCAACGCCTTCACCTGTGCGGTCTACTTCCAACGCTGAACGGTCGCTCCTCTCGAGCGCAGCACTGCCAGCGGACGTGCATTGTGCCGTGAGTAAGTTTCTGTTGTCGGCACTAGCCTTGAAGGCAGACACGTCGCCGCCACCGCTGAGGGCCACAGCGTCGGCTGCGCTCGATGTTGCCTTTCACCCGCCTCTGACATCCTCCGATATCCGCACCTTCCGAGCGGCGGGTCGCCGGCTCTCCTACCTCTTGACTGTGACAAACGACACGGCAGCGGTCAAGGCCGAAGATGCTACCCGGCGCATCTGCATGTTTGTACAGTCCCTGTACATGCATTCCATGCCGCCTGTCTCGGCGTTCCTACCACCAGAGGCAACCGATCCTGGAATGGCGGCGCCCAAGCATAGTGCCATTGAGAGCCGTCCGACTGACGCCTGCAGCACTGCAAGTTGCACCGGGTGCTTGGACCGCGCTGTCTGGGGAGCTGGCTCTATCCTAGACATGCCCTCGTTCTGTGTAATCAGCCCGATCTATGGTGAAGCCGTGCTGTATCCCCGTGAGAGCTACCTGGTCAAGCCTGGTAACACAGGTACGCGGCCGATGGACTACCTGCAGGCGCAGTACGGGCTGCAGTGGGAGAACGCGCTAGAACGCCTTGGTGTTGCAGATGAAACGTCCGCGTGGGCTGCGACGTGCGACGCAGACGGACAGCCAGTAGACGGAGAACTTGAGCTCCGCTTCTGGGCCAGCCACCGTGGCCAGACGCTGGCGCGTTGTGCATTTGGCGTGATGGAGTACTCCCGTGCGCTGGCACTCCTCGCCGAAATCGAGCTGGAGCGCGAGTACGTTGCACTGGAGGCGGCGTCGCGCGTGCATGCCGTAGGCTGCCCGTCAGTCCTTCCTTCGACCACGCTGCAGAGAATCCGGGCGGACGCGGCAGCCGCCGCGCAGTGGTGGGTCGACGCGCGCTTTTCGCTGACGATGGCATGCCAGCGCTATGGCGAACGAGGCACCCCTCTTGACATGGCCAAGCGGGACCAGGTCGATGCTTTGATGTCCCGCTACGGCCCCCGCCTCCGAGTTGCTTATTTCGACAAAGTCACCGTGCCGTCAAAACCACAGCCCGAGCCGCCTGTGGCTGCACACAGTGCAATGGTCGGTGCGGCAGCTGGCTGCGCCGTCGGACCTGTGCACGTGCTTGCGCCAACTTCCGCCGCTGACAGCGCGGCCTTCACTGCCCCAGTCACACGGTGGTACTCGGTGAGTTCACCGGCGGCAGCGCACGTCTTGTTCCAAAGGTACCGCTGCGGTTGAGTCAGCGACAACGACTTTAGAGCTTGACTTGTGTTCGTTCACCTTCCATTTTGGCCGACAGGTGTGCACCAACTGCAACGGCGAATTATATCGCATTCCACTGCCTGGGCACCCAATTGTCGATGGCATCGGCGAGGGCAAGCCCATTAACCAAGACAACGCCGCGCCCTTTCTTACCGGCCGCTATGTGCAAGTGCTGGACATGAACCAGGTGAGGATGGCAGCTGTTGTCGCATTAGCGGTACTAGCCGTCAACAGTGTGGTAAACTGACTCTGTTTTCTTGCATCCTCGCCTGCCTGTTGTTGTATTACGTCCGTGTGCAGGAATTCTACTTCGAGCAGTCGCTGTTTCTGCCGAATTCTATGGCATTTATGCGTCGTGTGAAGACCGTGACGGGCCGCCCCCTCGTTTCGGCGGGTTTGCGCGAGCACATTTTCACGTGCTACGACGGCGCATCCGCTCTGTTCATGGCACAGGGAGAGCTCGTGTTCGCCGTCCTGTGGCAGCGTGAGTGACGTATAGCTTGCCGCCGGCGTTTTAGCCATGTTAAAGGAACAAATGTCTTCATAGACGAGCATGCCCCAATTTGTTCGTTGGAATGGACATCGCCTGTTCTGATGCAGGCGTCATGGCGTCGCCACTGCGGGTGCGAATGCATTATGGGTACGTGCTCGTGCTTGGTTGTTGCTGTGGCAGGTACCGGCTACATGGCTTAGCGCATTGCCTGACAGCCTTCCTAGGCATTTCCAGAGTAGTGTAGTGACGTGGTAAATGTGTGTACCCTCTGTTGTGGTTGTTGCCTTTTGCAGGCATCCTGATATTTTCGATCGTGTAAGTGGGGATAATTGTTGCTGCAGGCACCTAGACTTGGATGATGGGGTACGAGAGCCACTGTCCTGCAATGTCGGGTCTACTTGTCAACGCAGGTGTTTATGCATACCTTGGGCGGCACTGCAAAGGCGGCGGCGGGCATCAATGTGTCCGAGGACATTTTCGCAGGTGAGGCCCGTTGCTTGGGGGGCTTGTTTGGTTTATTTGGGCGAGCCGAAGCCTGTGTTGTTTCGCTGAGGCGAGAAGCTGTCGTGGTGCGTGCGTGTGATGCGAGGCCACCAACTTCCTGTTTTTGATGACAACGCAGGCTTCAATGCGTTCACCCGAGGCGGCGAGAGCGAACACATCGAGCACCAGGTCATGGGAAAGGGAAAGGACACCGGTCTTCTGCAGGTACGTGGCAATGACGAGCGAAGGTCGTGAGCTGTAGGGTTGGCATGGGATGCTACGACTATCGCAACACACCGTATTCGGCGATCGCAAACTTGTCATGCAGATCGTCTCCTTTGAAACCAAGATCTCGGGTGGCACTGCCATTTGTCTGACCACCCGTGATGCTTTCAGGGTGACTCAGGCGATGGACTTTTTCCGCATGCTGTCGTGGTGGTCTACTTGCGTGAGTAGCGGCATGGTCAAGCATCTGACATGGTGCGCAAGGCTGGCTGTTTGCCAATGGCGAACTGAGGGTTTCTAGCTTTTTTGTATGGTTCCCCCATCCGTGCTTGTGCAGGCCGGCTTCTTTACATACAACTGCCTCATCATTGCTGGAATTTTCTTAACGCTCTACTTCTTTGCCCTGATGGCTCTAACGCGCGCCGATGCTACGCTTATTGCGGCAGGCGTCCCTCTTCTCCCGCTTCACGCGGACGCGGGCATTTTGTTCATCTACTGGATCGCGCTGTCTGGCTTCCTCATCATCGCACCGCTGGCAGCAATTTATGCGATGGATGCCGGCATCCTTGGCGCCACCAAGCGGCTGATGATGTCTTGGGCCGCTCTCTCGCCTGTTTTCGGCATCTTCGAAACCCAGACCAAAGTGAGTGCGTGAGGTGACGGGGGCCTCCGCGTCTTGCCTCGCACACTACAGTCTCTTGGTGGGCATGAATATGTCGCATCACGCCCATCACCCAAGACTCTCCACTGCCGTTATTCTGCTATGACTTTTTCAGGCCTTCGCATTCGACAATGCCCTCATCATGGGGCGCCAGTCTTACCTTGCAACGGGCCGGTTCTTTGTGTTGAAGCACGTCGCGTACCCAGAGGTGTTTTTGGCAACAGCAGCGTCGCACGTGTACGCGGGGGTAGAAGCGGCGACCCTGCTAGGGGTTGTGACAGCATATGGCGAGTTTAGCGGCAGCGCGGCTGCTTTCGCCTTTGCCACGATCGCTATTTGGCTCTACGCCGTGGCCTTGATCCTCGGGCAGACATGGTTCAACCCGGGGTCTCTGCGGCCTCGCTTTGCGGCACGCGACCTTGGCGCTTGGACTCGCTGGCTGCTTGCTCCGTCTGGCACAGGCGACGCGAACGTCTCGTGGCGTGCTTGGTACGCGAAGTCGACGGCGCCCCGTCACGCGGGAGTCTCCATCCAGGCACGCGTCACCCGGTTCGTACGAGACGCGCGATTCCTCATGTTCGCGGCGCTGCTGCTGCTACATCGGATTTCGCCTGGCGATGGAGGCCAGATCGCAGCTGTTCGCACGGCACTGGCAGCACTGGGTGCTCTTGTTGCAACAGCTGTCGGGTTGGTGGTGCTGCTTCAAATTGCGCGCGCATTCCCTGTCGCAGTGCTGGCCGGTGCCACTTCACAGGCGCAAGCTCGCGCTCCTGGGCCTGCCCAGCCCAGGCCCGGTCCTCCGGCTGTTGCGTCCGTGTCGCCAACAACTGGCCCGCATCCAAGTGCTCTCACTGCAGCTGTTAAGCGCGCGAGGTCGGCGGATGGCGCATTGTCAGCAGTGACGCACCTACTTGCAGTAGCTGCCTCCCTGGGCATCGTGCAACTTTGCGTCGTAGACCGGATTGTGCAACCGGCAGTGGGCTTTGTGACAGTGACGCGCGTTGATACCTGCTTAGCGTTTGGGCTCGTGTTTTGGGCAACTGTGCGTATTCTTCTGTCTTCTGGTGCCTCCAGCGTGTGCTGCCTTGCCCTCGGCGTGCGTGACGGTCATCGTGTGGTTGATGCACTGATTGGATACTGCACTCTGACCGTGCAGCTTGTGTTTGCACTACTCTTGTGGCCATTGCGGGGCGACACACTCCACACCGCGCTGCTTTTCGGTGGCCGCATGGCAGAGGCCGGGGACCTCCATGATCCCTCCTCAGTTGAGCACGACGAGCATCGATACAGAGAGGCGCTGCAGCAAGAGTCCGTGGCGGTAGCAGCTGCCCGCAAGACGCAGTGAAGGTACTGAAGCCTCTGACTGAGGCGGTGTCTTGCATTCTCGAAATATGGTGTTGCATGTGGCTCCGTCGTGCTTCTTCGGGCGTCTGGGCGTCGAGCGAGCGCGGTGGTTGTGCTTGCAGTCTCCAAGTTGCGTCGGCCGCGCTACGTGTTGTGTTTGCGACTGCATCACCATCTGTATTTGTAGGTTGTGTGCATCACCATCTGTCTCTTCTCGCACAGGCAGCGATACGTGTTGTGTTTGCGACTGAACCCACTTGGAGCTTTCTTTGAAATTTCAATTTCGAAGATACCGATATCGATGCGGTTCGAATTCAGGCTTAGACATTGTAAGTATGCATATGACCCTGCGGGTCAAAGGGCAACTTGCGCACGAGCGACTTTGCAACTGGCGCTAAAGCAGCTGCCTGTATGATGTGAGATTCGACTGCAGTCTGAGACATGTCAGCTGCTTTAGCGCCACTTGTGTGCCGCAAAAACGTGGAGTCACACGGCTATGAGGCCGAAACGCACCGTCCGAGCCGGAAGGTGTCCCAGTCCTCAGAATTGCGTTCAAACATGTGACATGTGTAAACGTCCTCGAACGTGGGTGTTCGGCGCCACCGGCGCCATGGCCGCGAAGGTACCATGAGCAAGGGGCTCCAGCAGTGCCACGCAGTGCTGCACGGTGGGTTGCGCCTTTTTGCGTCAGGGGTGTGCGAACCCGGGCTGAAGTCATCACGCCGCGAGGGTTGCGAAGTATGAGTGGCACCGACGGCGAACTTCTTGAAAGCCATTTGCAGAGTGGGCGCATAGGCGTCGTGTTCCGGGCGGTGAGTCACCGCCGGTGACGGAAGCCGCGGGCGTGCACGTCAAGCTCGCTCGACGCGTGAACTTGCCTGCAGCCCCGCGTTGCACCGTTGCGAAGCAGGGTCGAGTCTATTCGTGCTGCTGCAGTAAATTGAGAGACTGGAGGCAAGTGGCTTCCCCCGCCGCGCAAGCGCGCGGCCGTCCTGTCCAGGTTGCTAGCCGGAGAACCAGCCGACAGGGCGCCCTTCACGACTGCGGCCTCAACTTGATGGCATTTCTCTGAAGCCGAGCATTGCACCGCAGGATTGCCGGTTCGTCCAGGTTGCTAGCCGGAGAAGCCAAGTCCCGGTGGCAGCAACAAATGAGAAGCCAAGTCCCGATGGCAGCAACAAACTGCAAAGCAGGCGTCGACCCGGCCGTCCGAGGTCTTGTGCCCAAGGGTCGGGTGGCAGCAGCGGCAGTATGGAACTCCAACACGAGTCCTGTTGTTGTCAGCAGCAGAACCGCCGCCACCATTTTCAATCGTCCAAAATAGCCGGCAGCCTCAGGCTGAGAGCCTGCAGCCGCGCACACGCTCGCCAATAATGCAACGATGCACTGCGCCCGATGTAGCCGCACGCGAAACTCTGCGACGAGATCCTGGCAGAGGTATCGTAGATGCTGCAAGGTGAAAGTTGTTGACAACGACCGCCGCTCCGGAGCGTGTGAGCGGCGATTCGACCCCTGCCCGACTGATTTCTACTGCGTAGCTATCTTGTCTCAGCCTCACGAAGTTGCATGCCGAGGTATGCAGCGAGCACAACGCGATACCTTGACCCTGAGGCTGTTTCCGTCAGCCTTGTAGCTCGGGCGCGGAGCTTATTTGCGTCGAAAACTTGTCAGGCAGAAGGGACACCCAGTCGGCGCTGGTTAGCGGCAGCAAACCCATGGACCGGATCTTCCAAATCACGACCGCCAAACCAGCAAGGTTGAGGCCGATGTACATCAGCTTCGACATGAAGATGTTGGCGCCCGGAACCGACACAGCAGCGAAGCCTGCAGTTGGCGAAAACAAGAATTTGAACTTTGGTGAGGACCCGATGTAGTGCGTTGCGTCAGCAAGCGCAATACGCTGCGGGAAGAGAAGGCAGGTGCAGAGCACTCACTCTTCTCGAGGGCGAGCAGGTTGTTGATGGGGCCCATGCCAAACGTGAACAGGAACATCATGTTGAAAAGCTGCAGCTGATTGCCCACGAACATGTACAGCGTGAACGCTGTCTGGAACACGCCACCAAGCTGCCCTCGCGCGATTTCAGACGCCCGAGCCTCATACATGCGAACATCGGTGCTGCTCGTGGCATCGCTGGCCAAAATCTGCACACAAAATTGTCGCACGGGGTGCCGCAATGAGCGAGATTTCCAGCCCACGCCGCGGCACAGGGAGAAGCGCTCGCATCAAAGCTCACAAAAGGATGCTCCTTCTTCGCCACAAAGCCAGGGGGGTCCAGGTCCTTGGTGGACATCGTGGCACGTCCCGCGCGACCGCTTGCCACCGTGCGGAAGAAATGAGTGCGATGATGCGAGAACTTCAACGCTTGTTCTCACTCTACTCTCTTTGCCTCCTGCTCGGCCTCTTCTCGTTTTTCGAAGTCGCACAGTGTGGTGAATCCGCGGAGGGCACCACGCGCTTCATACGCCAGGTGCACGACCCGTTTCACGCCGTTTTCCGACAGGGTTGTGATGCAGCCAGCTCGTTGCCGCCGTGTCAAAGTACCCGCTGGTGGCTCGACTTCGACGTTGCCGGCCCCGTCTTGCTGTTTGTCACCCCACGGCAGACTCCGCTCGAGCGAGACAGCGCCTCCGACGTGCCAGCGCAAACCGCACTCAACTCCAGCCAGGCAACCCCAAAGCACCCGAACGTGATTATTTCTATTTGTGGCCGGCTTGCGTCGAATGTCGGCGACCGCACCTGAAGGGGCCGCGACCCGACGTGTGTACAAAGCGTACTGCCAGCGCTTCAACGTGCTCGCGCTGTATGGTCTCAGCAATGCAACGAATGCATTCATCTGGATCTGTTTTGCGCCTATCGTTGCACAGGTCAGGGAGCGATACTCAGTCGGCGACTTCGCAGTGAACTTCTTATCCCTCATCTTCATGATTCTGTACGCGCCCGGAACCTTCTTGGCAACCTATGTGATCGACCGCTACGGCTTGCGGGTGTGCCTGATTGTTGGCGCTGCGCTAAACATGGTGTCGGCATGGGTGCGGTACGCAAGCGCCTTCATTGCCGACCCGCACGCCGCATTCGCGGTCTTGATGCTGGGCCAGGCCCTGGGCGGCATCGCGCAGCCGATTTTCACCAATCTGCCCAGCCGAATTGCGGGCGACTGGTTCCCCGTGTCTGAGCGCGATCTTGCGACGGTGGTCGGAGCGATGACCAATCCGTTGGGCAACGCTGCGGGATCTGTCGTCCCCTCAGTGATTGTGAGCGTTGCGGGGGACATCCCCTCACTGCTGCTGTATCAGGGCATCTGGTCATCCGTGCTCGCAGTTGCCGTACTGCTGTTTGTGAAGGACCAGCCACCCACCCCGCCCTCCGCGGGGGCAGAACTGAAACTGAAAGCTATTGAGGAGGAGGACGAGAGCCTGGAGCTCAGTGGCTCCACCTCGCTGAATGCGGGCACACTTGCAATCGAGGGCCCGGCGGAAGCCACGGCGTTTCTGCTCGACGACAAGATCGCGGCGGACGTGCGCCGTGTCGCGTCGTCTTCGCCACGAGCTGCGCGGCGGTATGACACGTCGTGGGCGCTGCACCACATGCTGCATGACTACCGCACGCTGCTGCGCAACCGCAACTACCTGCGCCTGCTGTGCGCCTTTGGTATCGGCCTCGGCGTATTCAACGCTCTGCTTACGCTTCTAGCCCAGATGCTGGGGCCGTGCGGCTACGGCTCTGACACTGCGGGCATCGCTGGCGGTGTGCTGCTGGGCGCTGGGCTGCTGGGCGCTGTGGTCATGGGTGTGCTGCTGGAGAAGACCAAGGCGTACGTGCCGCTGCTGAAGGCAGGCATCGTGCTGGTGGTGGGCACCACCATCTTCATGCTGGTGTCGCTCAAGCCCGGCAACTCAGCGCAGGCCATCGCCTCCTGGGGCGTGATGGGCCTGGCGCTCATCCCGCTGCTGCCCGTGTCACTGGAGAACGCCGCGGAGGCCACATACCCGATCCCAGAGGATAACAGCGCCGGTTTGCTGCTGCTCGTGGGCCAGCTCTTCGGCATCGCCTTCATCTTCCTGCTGACGTACCTGCTGAGCATCAACCCCTCCGCAGACTGCTCCAGTGTCGTCTCCCCGGTGGCGGGCGTCATCGTCGGCTCGCTCGTCATCGCCGCGGGCGCACTGCTTACGTTCAAGAAGGACTATCGCCGGCAGCGGGCGGAATCACTGCGCTTGCAGCAGGCTGACGGCGCGGAAGGGCCCGCTGCCGCGTGAGCCGGTCGCTGCCGCAAAACCATCGGTGAACAATACGTAGCGCGGTGATGATTGCCTCGCGACCTGAGCTTCCTTTTGGCAATCTGCATCGTCTGAGGCTCCAAGACGGACGGCCTCCATATGTGAGAGCTGACATTAAAATTCTTTGTATGGCAATGGCTGCAACCCGACGCTGCACAGCGAGCAGCCTCCGCGGACTGAGACACTCAGCCCATGGTTGCCGGTGACATGCGCGCTATGGGCCGTTGGCACTGTGAGAGTGTTGCACATAAATGTCACGTCGGTCTCCATGAACCGGCCGCTGGCTGGGCATGTGTCCGTCGCCCAGAGGTCCGGCACAAGTCCCAGATGATCCGAGAACACTGACCATCTCGAGTCGCGTTGATTTCAGGCAGACGGTTGCCGCTGGCTCGAGGCCGTGTTGTGACGGCGGCGAGTCACAGTATCCCAGTCACGACGCTCGACCCACTGGCAGTCACACCGTCAGTGAGCCAGTGCGCCAGTGACGGTCCATCACGGCCGCGACCCGTCCCGTCCCGTGGCGACGCTGAGTCAACGGCCCGGGCCGAGTTCCTTTGCCGGCGAGTCCGACGACTCGGAGTCGGGCCGAGTGACACAGTGACGGCCCGAGTCGCCGTGTCGAGCTCAGGCTGTTGCATAAATCGGACGATAAACGTATGAAACAAACGCGAGCACAGCATACTGCCTTCGGATCCTGCTCCTGACGTGGCGGCGACGGCCGACGGTGTGCAAGTACGCCGTCCAAAGTGGACTTCACCTTAGATTTCATCAGGCTGATGAAGCTTTGCGAGAGAAGTCGGGCGAGTCCTTGCGTCAGCGACGGGGGAAAGCTAGCGACGATGCATGGCCGCGTAGAAACTTCGTGTAGCTACCACAGTACCGTTTTGGGTTTGTGATCGACTTCTGCCTTGTGGGCAAACGGTTGGCGCAACGCAGCTTGACGTGTTTCACTGTGGCACTCCTCGCCGTTGGTCTCCGACGGCGCCAGTCCCAGCAACTCAAAGCGCTGTGCCATCGAATCATGTTCATTGGACCGCTGTAAGCGCGCGCGCCGCTCTCATTGGGCCATGGCATCCAGTCAGACCTACCGAAAGCATGCGAGTCGATGGGGAACACTCACACTTTTTGCACTAAGCAGTGGTACGAATGCGGTGCTGTGGCTGTCATTCTCTCCCATTGTTTCGCATGTCCAGCTGCGTTTTGATGTAAGCAACCTGGCGGCTAACATGTTGTCTCTGGTTTTCCTCATTCTGTACGCTCCTGGAACGGTGCTGGCGGTTTTTTTGATGGAGAGGTTTGGCCTCAGAGTCTGCTTGGCCACTGGTGCTGTCCTCAACGCCGTATCCGCTTGGCTGAGATATGCGGGTTGCTTCCCGGCCTCTCTTCATGGTGGATTTGCTGTCCTCATGGCCGGCCAGTGCCTCGGCGCCCTCGTGCAGCCAATTTTCACGAACCTGCCGAGCCGAATCGCGGGAGACTGGTTCCCCGTGTCCGAGCGCGACCTTGCGACGGTTGTGGGTGCCATGTCCAACCAACTTGGAAATGCAGTTGCCTCGGTGGTACCCTCCTTAATCGTCAGCACGGCTGACGACCTGCCCTGGCTGCTGCTGTACGAGGCCGCGTGGGCGACGGTCATTGGCGCTTTCGTTCTCGCGTTCGCACGCGACCGGCCTCCTTCCCCGCCCTCCGCTGCTGCTGAGATTCGGTTGCTGGGCCACACCGCAATGCAGTCTGCCGTTGAGTTGGAGGGGGCAGGCGCCCTCGTCTCTTCCTCCTCCCCTTTGCCCGTCCTCATTGAGGCCGCGATAGCGTCACGTCCATGCGACTCGGGACCTCCATTGCTCACCTCTACCGGAGATCAAGTCACTGTTGATCCGTCGCGAGTCCCCATCGCAGCACCCCCTGTGCGCGACCTTGCGAGGCAGGCGCTGGCTCACATGCTGCACGACTTCGGCGCTCTGCTCAAGAATGCGAACTATTTGCGCCTGATGCTGGCCTTCGGGATCGGGGTCGGAGTGTTCAACGCCTTGTTGACAGTGATGGCGAGCCTGCTTGGACCATGTGGGTATGGGGCGGATAGTGCTGGGTACGCAGGGGGCGCCCTGCTGCTGGCCGGTCTTGCAGGAGCTGGCGTCATGGGCGTTGTCATGGAGCGAACCAAGGCGTACGTGCCTCTGCTGAAAGTCGCCATCGTGGCTGTTGTGGCCGCGACGCTGTTTATGCTTGCGTCGCTAAAGCCGGGAAATGAGGCGCAAGCGATTGCTTCGTGGGGGGTGCTGGGATTTTGCCTGCTGCCGCTGCTCCCCCTCTCGCTAGAGAACGCTGCGGAGGCCACATACCCCATCCACGAGGACAATAGCAGCGGCTTGCTGCTGCTCGTGGGGCAGTGGTTTGGAATCGTCTTCATCGTGCTGTTCACCTACGTGCTGAGCATTCCGCCCTCCTCCGACTGCTCAAGCGTCGCCTCTCCCATCGCGGGCGTCATCCTCGGGGTTGTGCTGGTGGCTGCGGGAGGGCTGCTGTTTTTCAAACGAGACTACCGCCGACAGCATGCCGAAACGCAGCGGATGAGGCGGGCCGTTGACGGCCCGCCCGCCATCGCTGCTTTTGGAAGTGGGGTTGCCGTATGAGGCCGAGCACATCGTCGCACTGGGCGAGCAGCCTGCTCTCGGTGCATTCTGCGATGCTCTTTCCCCAACTCCCGTAACGGTATGTCGCCATTGCAAACGCGTGTAGGGCAGTAGGATTGCAGCTGACTCGCAGCTGTTGGAGCAACTATTCGTTCGCCTGGATCTGACGCGTGGTGCCGCACCGTGAATTCATAATTCAGGTGTCATAAACGGCCCGTTGCTCGTTCGCGGTTTTGGCGCGCACTCCCTAGTGCTGTATGGATCTGCCGAACATTAAAGCTGTTCACCAGCACGTCGCGTGCCACCCAATGCGCGGCATGAGTCCAGGCAGAGCTGATTTCAACTCATCCGAGCGTTGCAGTTCGTGCACGTTAACCAGCTGCAGGTTGTAACTGATTAATTGACGTGATAGAACTCGCCTTTCGAATTCATTTGCGAATACGAATCTAGTCGTATTCAGACACAACTTCTGTCGTGGCAAGAATTCTACACAGTCGCGAGTCCAGCAAATCGCCCGCCCGCAAATGATGCATCGACTAGGAGTGAGAATCGAGCGATGTCGAGCTCAGAGCGCCAGCTCGCGCGCATGCGACGAGCAGCTTGAACCTGTCGGCTCGAGGAGCGGCTGCGTCAGAAAGAGGACTCTTGAAGGCAATCAACTCGGACAGCTCTTCTCATGAGGCCTGCGGAGCTCGCCCTCAGCCCTCGCTCGCAGACACCCTCAACCTTCAACAGCTACGTTCACATGGAATGTCAGCTGATCGCGGCGCAAGCTTACTCTGGGGCCAAGTCTAGCGCAGCAAAGCGGGTTTCATCAAAGAGCGTGGCGGACACCTTTCGTTTGCCGAAAAAGCGGCTGTCGAGGCCTGCTCGAGCTCGATCGGCCGAGGCCGTATCGGTGAACTCAACAAAGATGCGTACCGCTTCCTCGCCCACGACGGGTGCCGCGCCGGCAGCCTGCACGCACTCAAAGATGAGCACCTGGCGCACGGGGCCGTACTTGGCCTGCGCCTCCTCCTTCACCTCAGCCTCCAGCTCGTCGTCCACTTCGCCCGGGCCGACCATGTTGCGCAAGAGCACTACACGAGAGGCCTGCACGACAGCCACGGTTCGGAGGGCGCCGCCTGCTCCGCCAGTACCAGCTTGCACGAAGGAAACCGGCACGTCGGGGGCGCCAAGCCCAACTCCGCTCGCAGTGCCGCTCTGCGTGGCGGCGGTCGTGGCGATGGACCGCCCGCCGCCCCGAATGATGCCGGAGGTGCGTCCAGTCTTCACGTGCTGCAGTGGCGCAGTGATGCCGGTCTCATCCTTGCCGAGCCCGCGACCCTCCTTGTATCCCATCTTCGCCATCATGCTCCAACCCTTGCCGCCAACAGCACTGCCGGTACTGGCGCCTGAAGCGGAGCTGCTCGACAGCACAGACGCCCCCGGCACCCCAGAAGAGCTCCCTGCGCCGTGCACCCACCGAGCAGCAGGGTCAGAGCTGGTCGGAAAACTCGAAAATTCACGAGATCGCGGATCTGGCTGAGTATTGCTCGACGACGGGCCAGCAGACGCCAGCAGCACTGAGGTTGGCCCGCTCTTGGAAGCAGCCGCTCCGGGCACAGCGCCCTCCACCGCAGGCACAGCCGACACAGCGACATCGCTGGCACCGGCAACAGAGCCATCAGGATTGCGTGTGGCGGCAGCCGCTTTCATCCAAGCGGGTCGCATGTCAATGCCCCCGCGGCCCCGGCCCAGCCCCATGGACAGAGCGCTTACGGGCTGAGCATACGCAGGGGGCGGCGCTGAGTCAGCTGGTCGTGTGCTGTCAACATCCATAGCGCCTCCCTCCAAGCTGCTGGCCGCATGTGCGCCTGAGAGCAGTATTCTATCGTGACCAAACCCAGCGGCCGACATCGCCTCATGCCGGCTTCGAAGCATGGCTTCTGCCTCCGCGGCGAGCTCCTGCTGCCGGGACTCGATGGCAGCGCGCTCCGCCCGCTGCCGGAGAATAGTCTCATAGTCATTCGGTTTGAAGGGATCGTACTCGTCAACGATGTCCAGCGGGAACATGTCAGCGGCGGCCGCGCCCGGGCTGTCAGGCATTGCTTGAAAGTGCGTTGTTGACAGGGTGGACGCTGTCACCGCTTGCGGCGCGACGTGGGCAACCTGCACGCGAGCACACACGCGAGC
>Ga0066413_1000073_pt1 | contig 19467 bp, 13 predicted proteins | sample LakWasMet19_HOW5_2_FD_59540 | JGI IMG/M metagenome (GOLD analysis project Ga0066413, IMG submission 59540) | Freshwater sediment methanotrophic microbial communities from Lake Washington under simulated oxygen tension - Sediment Metagenome 19_HOW5 | ecosystem: Environmental > Aquatic >...
GCAGCAGCAGCAGCAGCAGCCGTACGGCCGCCGCTCCCGCCTCTTCGGCGCCGTCAGCGGCGTGCTGCGCACGGGCGCGGAGATGGTGGGCACGCTGGTGCGCCCCCGCACCGCCTACGCCTACGCCCCCGTGGAGGAGGAGGGCGGCAGCAGCGGCGGCAACACGGTCGGCATCGAGATGGGAGCCACGCCCTCAGCTGGCAACGCCGCGGCGGCGCACAACCCGCTGGCGGCGCCGCCGCAGCAGGCGCAGCAACAGCAGGCGCAGCCGCAGATCTACCTGCCGCAGCAGCAGCAGGTGCCCGTCTACCACGGCGTGGCGGTGCACGGCGCCGGCGGCGGCCACGCGGGCGCGTACGGGCACTACGCGCAGCCGCACGCCATGTCCCCCGCCACGTACGGGCACGCCTACCCCGCCGTGCCCGTGGCCGCGAGTGCCCCCGGCCCCCTGCCGCCCTTCGGGGTCGTGGGCAACGGGGCAGCCTTCGTGCAGCCCCCCGCGCCCACCGGCCCCGCCCCCGGCAGCGCGGGCGCCTACACGTACGTCGACATGCCTGCGCGCCGGTAGGGCGCCTGCGCACCCGCAACGCTAGAGTCTGTCAGCAGCCAACCCCACAACAACCCTGACCCGCCGCATACCCCACCACCCCTCCCGCCAGCCTGCACCTCACGGCTGTCGGGGTTCGACGATGCGACCTCGCTGGCACCGCTCCTCTGCCCAGCGCAGCTGCAGCTGTCGCACCGCTCCTCCGCACGCGCGCCGGACCCCTGTGTTCCCGTGGGCTGCTGCGCGTGAGGCTTGCCGCATAGCAGCCTCCTCGTGTCGTGTTGCATGTTTCCACCGTTACTTCCCACCTGAGCCGCGCCTGATGGAAAGCCTCCACATGTGCGGGCTGTGGCGCGATGCAGCCCGACGCCTTTACGCTTCATGTCTGCGATCTGTCGATCACGCCCTCTGCGTCTGTGTCTCCTGACTACGGCAGCCATGTGCGAGCTAGATGATTTACATTTGCGCTCGTTCGACAATCGCGGCGATGGGAAGTCACACCACTGGTGTTGAGATCAGCGTCCGGATATCGCAAGGCAGCGATTTGTAGCGTACCATGGCCCATCGGGATAGCCTTCACTGAACGTTCAGTCGTCGTTTCGACTTTGATGACGTCAAATTGGAAAGCACACGACTCGAATTCCGCTGTGTGCGCATTCGGCGCGCGAAAAGATCAGACTGCGTATACGGGGCGCGGACTTTTTCAACCCTCCAGGCAAGCGGACTGCAGGAATGCCCTCATCGCTCACAAGAAGGGCGGACAGCGGCGCATGCAAACCCCCGCACACTCAACTTTCGTTGCTGCATCACATGCAATATCGCGAGCCAAATGGGGGGTGGCCCACTGTCGGATCAAGAAGGCGTTGTCTCAGAGAGAGTCAACACGAGCACTCTGATAGCACAAGCTCAGCACTCGCGGAAGGCCCGAGTCAATCCCAGGCTGCTTCTGCCGACGATAAGCTTTTAGCCTGCCTCCACGCTCACGTGGCCAAGCCTCCGGGCCGCCACCACGCTCTCGCCGCGGTACGTCACCGACAGCAGCAGCTCGCCCGTGAGTGGGTTGTAGCACGCCGTCTGCGGCTTCTCAAAATGGACGGACCTGTCGCTGTCTGGCGACCATTTCAGCAGACAGCGCCCAGAGAGAGTTTCGCGAACGTCGAACCGCTGGCCAGCGCTGTCGTACGTGGCGCACAGGCCGTCAGACAAGCAGACGGTCCCTGTCAGCGCGTCAGTGGGTGTCCAGCGCGCTATCAGCGCGCCGTCGGAAGAATACGTATACACATCGCCGCGCTGGTCCGTGAGCTGCAGCTTCGATGTCTCCAAGTCTGTGGTCACGCCGATGCCCGTTTTCCCGGTGTATGGCACGTGAGACGCGAAAATGCGCTTGACGTTCAGCGAGCCCGCTGCCAGCACTACCACATGATGCATCGGCGGCTCGTCTACCTTTGGCGACGTGACGACGTACACGTCCGCTGAGAGCGTATCTACGCCCACGCGCAGTATGAGGCGATCGGGCATGGCGATCCTCGCCACGAAGGCGCCGTCCTTGCGCTTCAGCACGTACAGCGATGCTGAGTGATACCCCCCGCTTCGGCGAACTCCCCACACCACAACGTACAGCAGACCGCAGGGGCTGGGATCTACCGCCACTTTCAGGGGGCGGGCCACGGCGCCTGACTCCTCGTCTTCATCGCAGGCATGCGGCTCAAACGGCAAGAAGCGAAATGTCTTCATCTCCCCGTCGTCGAAACACAGCAGTCGCCCATTCTTGTAATCGGCCGCAACAATTTCCCCCGAAGCCAGATGAACAGCCAATCCCGTGATGTCTTTCACCAACGGGTCGCTGAAGCAGCGCCAGTCGCCGAGCGGCTTGGGAGCAACTCTGAGATGTTGTGGTGGAGGTTCTGGGCCCGCGAGGGGCGCTGATGCTGGAGCCGAGCCCCCCGAAGGTGGAGCCGTCGCCACTCCGCCTGCTTCACGTGTCATATGCGTGGGGCGCAGGCCGCCGCAGCTGCGCTGCAGCCGCGCCACACGAGGTCGCTGGAACCTGAAGCGCTTGCTGCGAGAGCCCGAGCCGCCTCACCTCCATGTACGGGCATGCAGGTCACAAACGCTCAACATCACACCTCACAACGGACGCGTGGTTTGAAGGAATACATGATGATGGACGCTCCGTTGCTGATTCCGCGCTCAGCACCTCAGCCACGCAAATGGCTTATGAATACCCTGCAGAGCCGCGCAAGATTTCTAGCTCCTTGTCCCGAAGATTATGTCTGCTCTGCTGCGTCATTGTGCTAAAGCCAACGTAAAGCTTGCTTTGCTTGCCTTTGTGCTGCCTGATTCGCGCGTTTGGAGGCAAACGGCGGGTGCGACTCGACCCCGCTCAACCATCATGGCTTCGGCAGCCGTCAAACCAGCCAAGGCACGCTCGTGATTTTCATCCTTGGAGGGACGGGCAAGATTGGCAGCAGCACTGCAGCGGGTATTCTACGCTCTGAGCCCGCAGCGCGTGTTATTCTCGGGGGGCGAAATGGACAGCGCGGTGCAGAGGCGGCCGAGTGGATTTCCAGCCAGCTTCCCCCTGGCGCGTCTGCGCACATCTCGTTCTGCCAAACGGATGCGTACAACGGCGATGCACTTGCCGCTGCCCTGCGTGATTCTCAAGCCACCGTGCTTGTGAACTGCGCAGGCCCCTTCCAGCGGCAGGCGCAAGCCGTCCCCGTGCGCGTGGCCATTGACTGCGGCGTCCGCTACGTTGATTTGTGTGATGATTATTCATTCAGCTGCCTAGCCAAAGAATACCACGAAGAGGCGCTTGCTCGCGGCGTGGCGTGCGTGACAACAGGAGGCGTGTTCCCGGGGCTGTCAAACGTCATCGCTGCGGAGCTGGTGCTGCAGCTCCACGAACACGGCGTGGACGCCGAGGAGCTGAAGCTCGACTACTTCGTCGCAGGCACGGGCGGCACCGGTCCCACGGTGCTAGCCACCACCTTCATGATCGCTGCTGAGCCTGCCGTGATGTATGAGGGCGGCGTCCCCGCTCCCAAGGTCGCGTTCGATGAGAGGTGCCGCATCGCGTTCCCAGCCCCGGTGGGCACCCGAAGCACGTACTATTTCGACCTGCCCGAGACCCACACATGCCACCGGGCTCTCGCCATTCCGAGCGTCTCGGCTCGGTTTGCAACCGCGCCTGACTTGTGGAATACAGCGACGCGCCTGTTGATTCAATACGCGCCCTGGGTTCTGCACGATACAGCCTGGATCAACCGCCTTATCTGGTGGAGCGGGCCTTACATCAAAGCCGCTGACTGGCTGGTGGGCGAGAGTTTGGCGATGCACATAGTTGTTAGTGGAAACCGTGGTGCGCGCATGACGAGCGCTGTCAGGAGCGGCGACCTACGCGTGAGCGAAGGCGGTGGCGCAATCTCACACCAAGAAGATGACGTGGTGCAGCTGAAAAGCACGTACTACCACCCTCAGACGGCCGCCTGCACTGCCGATGCAATGGCTGCGATGGCGCTGTCTGTGGCGCGCGGCGATGTGGCTGCCGGGGTGTGGTGGCCGGAGGAGGCGTGGGGCACTGCAGGCACACCTCCTCGCAAGGGCAAGGCGTCCATCTGTGCCGGCCTTGCCGCCTCTCGCAGCGTTCGGCAACGGCTCATTGCCGAGTGCACCACAGCGGGCATACTGACTGGTGTGCCGGACCGCGTCGACGCAGGTGTGTCTGGGCCACATGCCTGCGATTCCTGCACGCCGCGGTGAGATGGAAGCTTTAGAACGGGCAGAGACACTGGGAGTGAATCACTGGGCTCTGGACGGGCCCTTCTCAACGTCATCAACAGCATTGGTTCACCTGCGCGCGCACAGATTGCACTTCAACGATGTTCCCCGAGTTTACAACTGCTGTCCCTCCCGGTTCAACTCGAACGCACCAAAATGACACATTACGCTTTTTCTTGTTATCTTGCATTCTATACCTCCGCCACAAGGCCGCGCTGGACCTTGCGTGCTCGAGTTGGAGCGGGCGCGAGTTCAAGTTGACTGTGGGTCACTCTGTTTTGTCAGACAAATCAAGACCTGCCACCTGGCATGGGACGAAGTTGGTCTACATCTGTTTGATGGCACTTGCGGCCAATCTCAGACTGAGTGAGCTGGAACCGAACCTCTCCTGGTGCGCGCTGGGGGATCACCTGCCCACATTTCAGCAAGTTTGGAGGGCCCACAAGCAGCCTGAGCCGGTGGAATCAATGTGCCCAGTAGCACAGCACCGGTTGGAGTATCGGATATTGTGATGAAGGCACATCCACAGCTCGGCGCACAGCCATGCGAAATTCTCTTTTCTATGTCGTGAGTGTTTCACAAATCAGCGATGTTGGGGGCCGCCACACGGCGATTAAGGTCATTGTTGGCCAGTGAGCAAGAACTCAAAACCGCCCAACTGTGCACGTGTTCCAACTCCACTTCCGGCAAGTCTTCCGCTGGTACGGGGATCCCTCATCGTTGGGCAGCCAGTGACGTTGTGCCATTGAGGCACCCCGCGATGACCACGTCTGAGCACTTGAGGTGGCATGATTTCGAGCTTCGAGGAAGGCGGCGTGGGCTCGGCTTTTGCATCACAACTACCTACGGTAAGCATTCTCAGCCGGGCCAACTGAGCGGCCTCCACATCCGCTCTGTGCTTGATTCCGTTTCGGATTGCAGTTGTGCTTGGCAGCATGCGACGCGTTGCTACCCACAGTCTGCGATTGGCGAGTCGACGCGTGCCATGTTGTTCGACTGAGCTCGATTCGCGACCACCCAGGTGGCCTCAGTTGGTCCAACACGGTGGATGAAGCTGGTAGCAGCGTTTCTCGGCAAATATCTGCGACGTCGCAACGGGAACCGAAACTTTTGGTCGTCTGAAATGTTTAAAAGCGTGTCGCTGCGGCTGAATTGCTTATTGTGTCGGAATATCCGTTGCAACAACCGGCATGTCCGCAGAACAGGAGTCGGCTGTGGGAAGCGAGGGTTCCGCGCTTGCTGCGGCGACCGCCCCGACGAGTGACGCGCCCGTCGCTGGAGGAGGCGCTGGCGCTGCACGTCATGTTGTGGTCGCCGCCGAGTGTACAGAGGGGCACGCTCACCACCATCATCACCATCACCATGAGGACGACGGTGCTGGCTCCGATGCAGAGGAGCCAGACAACGACGACGACGACCCCGCGCACAGGATTGTGCTCCCTGCCGATGTGACTACTGTCAACGCCGACGTTGAGGTGCGTGGGTGCAAACTAGCATAATTCGAATTTGACGTCGGCGAGATCAGGACATCAGCAGTTCGTTGTTGTCATGAGGCACTGACATGTGATTGCAACTCTACGCGGCGCAGCAATGGCTTGGCTATCACCAACGCAGTCTACACAGCGAACAACGTTGATTTGGCCAAATTGGACTGCGCGAATGCACCACTGCTGCGCAGTGCGTGTTCAATTCGCGGATTCCCAGCTCCTCAATTCGCTTCCCAAATCCATGTCAACTTCCTTTCCATTGCAGTCAATCGAGCACGTCGGTACAGTGGGTCAAAAGGTCACGATTGTCGACGGCCTGCAGGGATGCACAAAGCTGACGACGCTGAACCTGCGGTCGAACCTGGTGCGCCGCATGCTTGGCGTGCGGTATGCCAAGGCACTGACGTACCTGGAGCTGTACGACAACCGCATCGAAAAATTGGAGGACCTGGAGGAGCTGACAGAGCTGCAGACGCTGGACATCAGCTACAACCGCATCCGCGCCATCGAGAGCATGGAGCGACTGGGCAAGTTGGAGACGCTGTTCCTGGCCACAAACAAGATCGGCAGCTCGCTCGGCCTGCAGCACTGCACGGCGCTCACGAAGCTGGACCTGGGCAACAACAAGATCCGGCGCATCGAGGGCCTGGAGGCGCTGGTGAACCTGCGTGAGCTGTGGCTCGGCAAGAACAAGATCCGACGCATCGAAGGGCTGAGCAGCCTGACCCGCCTCGAGCGCTTGGACGTGCAGAGCAACCGACTGGAGGAGATTTCGGGGCTGGAGGCGCTGGTGGAGCTGCGCGAGCTGTACCTCGGGCACAACGGCCTGCGCAAGGTGGCGGGCCTGGCGCACCTGAAGCGCCTGACCACGCTGGACCTGACGGGCAACCAGCTGGAGGCGGTGGAGGGAGTGCACGAGCTGACGGCGCTCACAGACCTCTGGGTGCGTTTCGGCCGAGCCGCGGGCTGCGCGGTTCGAAGGAATTTTGCGTACGGCCGAGCAGCTCAGAGTGAGACGCAAGGCAGGGCAGGAGAGGCATCGGCGAACCTCCTTTGCCGCACATCTGCCATGCTAGGGTGTCACGAGGCTACCCCCAAAGAAAGCTCGGTTCCGGCCAGCAGTCGTGATTTATGGTTCACTCCGTCTCGCACTCCCGCCTATTCCGCTCCCATGATGCCTCGGTCACTCGTGCGTTTGCCCGTCCCTCTGCGCTCCTCCGTCTGCAGCTCGGCTACAACCGCATCGCGAGCTGGACGGGCGTCGCGGAGCTGGCGGCCCTGCGTGACCTGGGCGTGGTCTACCTGGAGCACAACCCCATCGCACGGGAGTGGGAGTACCGCATCAAGCTCAAGCGGCTGGTGCCGCAGCTCACGCAGATCGACGCCATCGAGATTCGCAGATAGCGCCTGGCGGTGCCGAGCGCGGTGTTGCCGGATGAACGAATGGCAGAAGGAGCCCAATTCGCAGCCGGGCGCTGGAAGTTACGATCCCTGCGCGGCAGGTTTGTGCTCTTCCAGCTGTTTCAATTTTCTGAAGCCGCGCTGCTCACACCGTCGCGCGTATACGAACGCACCAATGCAAGATTTCCTTGCACTCATCACATCATCGGTCCCACGTGTACTTGTGTTCGCGGTACGAAGATTTGCCGGTGATCGCGTGGACCCGCTCTCGGAGGCCCTGCGCCGGCCCGCACACCATGTGCACCTCCTCGAACGCGGCGATGCGCTTGGCCTCGATGAACCCCAGCTTCGCAAACAGCGCAATGGAGGCGGCGTTCGAATCCGTTATCTTCGCCACGAACGTGGAAATGCGCAAATGCTCCATACCTGCAGCGAGCGGACAGCAGGCGAAAGGAGATGTCATCGAGTCTGACATTGCGACCCACATCCGGCAAAGGACGGCAATGTGGAAGCCGAACCACCGCAGGAATTAGCAAATCGCTCGGTCTATGCAACGCACCGTAGCGCATCATCGCGCAGACGGCTTCCGTGGCGAGTCCTTTGCCCCGATACGCCCCGTCAGCAATCATGACCATGATCTCCGCCGTCACGGGGTCGCTGCCCGGCCCTGAGCGCGCAGCATCCCCTGCGCTGCCATCGGTCGCGCTGGCGGTAGCCGCAGCGATTGCGCCGGATGCCTCCGCATAGTCCTCGCTGTGATCAGGGTCGCACATAAAGATGTTCACGTCGCCGCAAATGCCCCTCAGCTGCTCTGCCAGCTCGCTGGGGCTCGCCTCTGGAACTGGTAAACACTCCTCTGACCCCAGAGTCGCTTCGGTGCCTTCAAACACCAAGAATGTGAGCTCTGCAGTGGGTGGGTCGAGAAGCGGAAGCCTTCTGCCAATTGAGTGTTGGTGGAGAGTTGTGCACCGTGATACACAGGTGCCATCAGCGCACGCACTCTTTTCGTCCTCAATCCACAGCTTCTGATTTGTGTACTCCTCTTCGATGCTCAGACGCTCCGATGCCGTCATCTCTGCATGACGAGGGCAGGCAAGTGGGGAAATCGGCGAACCGCTCGTGCCAATTGCAGTCGGCGGAAGAGACTCTTGAGCCATTGTCTCCTGCGCTTCATACCGAGAATCCAGGGATCTTCCATCCAGGCATGATACCGTGCCACGAAGGCAGCGCGGTATGGCTTCAGCACAACCCGCTCGCCAACCACCGCTGTTTCCAGATTGAGGCGCATCGCGCAGAGAGTTCGTCGATCAGCTCTAAAACAACAAGTAGGCGCACATTGTCCAAACCGTGAGTCGGGCCGCCTTTGTCACATAGTCGTTGGGCAGGACCAAACTCGCTGTGTCGTCCCTTCGTATGTGGCCTATGAATATTGCATGAAAGACGTTGCAGCTGTTTTCAGCGAAACGGCAGCCCGCGCTCACGAGCAACATCCGAGAAGCAGTAGTACGTTGTGCGCTTTTGAATGTCGTTTGCATGCCTCCCTCATCACCAACTTCAACTGCCCAGCGGGCCTGACGCTATGACCTCCGAGTCGGTGCAAGCGCTGGTTCGAGCGTAATCGTGGTCTTGGGCCAAGGTTACTGTGCGAATATCAAATAACTTCGCTGCGCCGCGCTACTCAGCAGGAATGGCGGCGCTACAGCGGGTGGTGGCGGTGGACGAGCTCGCCCGCTCATCGAGAGCGAGAACGGACCTCGCCAAAGTGGAGGCCAGTGTGCGCTTGCACATGTCCTCATCGAAGGTCCACTTACCCGCGCCGCATCCTGCCAGCGCCCTGGTAGACCGGGAAGCCCGCTCAGCCAGCCCGCAACGCATCGGCGTGTCACAACGCACAGGCGGCACAGACTGGGCATGGGGAGGCACGGGAGACAGCAGCTCTCCCGCTCGCCGTGCCGCCGCCGCGCCCGACGGTGCAGACGAGGCGTTCCTGCAGAGCCGTATCGATAAGCTATGGCGAGCCATGCAAGACGCTTTGGGCCAGGTCAAGGATGCGTCCATGAGGGATCTGAGCGACAGCGCCAGCGCGCTTCGCCGCGAGCTGGACGCCGCTCAAACCGAGTTCTTCAAACACCCTGGCCGAGGTGTGAGTACAGAAGGAGACCTTCATTGAAAAACTGGGTATGCCGACATGAGAGGCACAAATTTCGATCAGGGTCGCGCTGGGCGTGTTTGCAGCAGAACACTGCCGGCGCGCCGTCGTGCCCCGGATCCTCACCATGGAGCGTTCGTTCAATGACAGGCTCGACTAATTCAGGCTTTTGGCTCCTGGTATGCTGCTTTGCTGAAATTGAAATACCCCAACGTCGCCTGCGATCTGTTCCCCCGCTGTATTGTATGCAGCCCCTGCGTGAGGCTGACCTTTCCCTTACCAAGGAGCAACGCATCGCCAAAGCGAAACAACAAGCGCTTGCCAACGTGGCAAGCTCGCTATCCGCAGTGGCGGGAGGCGCTGAGGTGGCAGCGAAGTTGCTTGCAGGTTCCTCCTCAATGAGCTCCTTTGTCAGCCAGCCGGCAGAAGCAGACGTGGCTGCCGCAGTCGCAGCGGGCCTGCGGGGCAGTGCCTCAACCCCGTTCCTCACTGCTCCGCCAGACTTCTATGGAGACGCCCTCGGGCATTCAGCGCTGTCCGCTTCCGCAAGCGACGTCGCGCTGTCTCTCGCGGCCTCATCGTCCAGTGCGTCCCTGTTCGCAGCCGCGGGCGCCGTAGTTGCACCGGGGAGCAAGGACGTCTCCCCCATGAGCTCTGCTGTGCTGACCAACGTGGCGGGGGCTGTTAAGGGCTACAGCGACCGCTTGGTGCGCCTCACACACGCTCAGAGCGAGGAGCTGCTGCAGCGGTCCGGCCGGGCGGTGCAGGCCGCCATCGACACGGCCTTGAAGGACTACAGAGATGGCCTCACCTGCGTGATGGACCTCGCGCGCGACCACATCGCGTGGCTGCGCAGGCAGCACCGGCACGAGAACGAGGTGTTGCGTGGGTCCGTCGCCCTGCAGATTGAGGACATGCAGCGCACCGTGAAGGTGGAGGTGGCAACCGCCATGGCGCAGCTGGGTGACCGGCACGCCGCCGAGATGGCTGCGATGCGCGGCGAGTACGAGGAGAAGCTCAACGCCGCAACGCTCGCGTACCGCGGCACCGCCGCGCAGGTGCGGCGACTGGTGCAGGCGAACGACCGCCTGCTGCAGGCCGTGCTGGCCATCGGGGAGGGGATCGGGCTAAATACGCGCATCTCCATGCTGCACGAGGAGTCCCTGCCCGTCACGCTGGTGCACGGCCTGTCTGTCGGCGCGACGGGCGCGGGGAGCTCTGGCGTGCGCGCGGACGTCGACATCATGAGCCAGGCGCTGGACGCAGGCTTGTCAGACGGCAGCATCGGCCGCGGAGGCGCAGCTAGCGCTCTGGGCGCTGGGAGGCCATCCACCGCCTCACACGCCTCTGCGGGTGCTGCAGTCGGCAGCGACGGGGACGGCGCTGGCGGCAGGGCGCCCAGCGCTGCTGGGCCAGGTAAGGCACGCGGGTCTGTTCTATCCCTTGCGGGCAAGAAGATGCCGTCCACCCCTGCCGCCAAGGCCGGGGAGCGACCTCCCAGCCCACACGGCGGCACCACACCATCCCACGACGAGGGTGCCGCAGACAGGGATGGCGATGCCACCAGCCGCGGCCCCGCCCGGTCCGCTGCGGTGGCAGCTGCTCTGTTGGCCGCCGACTCAGTGACCGCCATTGTTCACGCCCCCGGCACTCTCACGCACCAGCTGCTGCGCGTGTCGGCGCTGCCCGACGCGGAGGAGGAGCGGGAGCGGCTCGTGGCCATGGTGGTGGCGCGGGTGCGAGCCCTGCAAGGCGCTGAGGCGGACGTGTCCAGCCTGCGGGACATGGTGTCTGCAGCGGAGAGCCGCGCCGAGAACTGGGAGGCGCAGGCGAAGGAGAGCCGGTACATGCTGCTGCTGAAGGACGGGGAGGCGAAGGATGCGGCGGAGGAGAACCGCACGCTGAGCAAGCGCGTGGGCGAGCTGGAGGCCGAGAACAAGCGCCTGAAGGAGGACCTGCAGGCCACGGCAGGTCGCCTGAAGGACAGCGAGGCGCAGGCGAAGGAGCTGCAGCGCAGCGAGCGCAAGGCGGTGGAGCGGCTTGAGAAGGCGCAGCTGGAGGCGGACACCGCTAAGGCAGAGCTGGAGCGCGTGAAAAAGGCCGCTGCGGAGTCGGCTGCAGCCCTCGCAGAGGTGAGAAAGGAGGTCGACGGAGCGCGCAAAGACGCGGAGGCGGCCCGAAAGGAGGCCGCCAAGGCGAAGACGGACGCCGCAGCGTCGATCAAGGCTGCGGAGGCGAAGGCGGCTGTCGAGGCGGCGCGGCTGCAGCGCGAAAAGGCGCTGGCGCAGCAGCGCGCAGACCTCGCTGCCGCTGCGCTGCGCCTGCCCTCGCTGCTGCAGCTGCTCGTGCCCGGGCTCGGGATGCGGGCTGGAGGGGCAGCGGGCCCTGCGCCTGGCGGAAGTGCGGGAGCGCCCGCCGCTGGCGTGCCGGCTGCCGGCTCCGGCAAGCCCGCGGGCACGCCTGCCCCCTCGCCCGTCCCGGCCGCAGCGGCCCGCCCACCAGTGCGCGGAAGCGTGCCCGCAGCGGCCGGCGCAGGGCAGCTCGTGTTTGCAAACCCGCAGGCGGCGGGGCAGCTGGTCGTCGAGCTACTCGCCTCGCAGCGGGAGGTGTTTGGGCGCAGGCGGCGCGCTGCCAGCCCCACCGCAGCCCTCGAGAAACTCGCATTCGGGGGCGTGGGCCCCCGCTTGCTGCCAGCATCACGAACCATCCCGTGGGGGCGGGGGGCGCCGGGTGCCGCCCCCACTTCCGCTGCCACAGGGGCTGGTGCGGGCGCTGCGACAGTGCGCCCTGCGGGTGCTGCTGCGGCCACGGGCGGCAAGGCTGCGGCCGCCGCTGCCCCCGCCCCTGGTAAGCCCGCACCCGCCGCCGCTGCTGCGGCGAAGCCCGGCGACCTGCCTGCCGCGTCGCCTATCGCTCTTGCTCGCCTGGACGCCTCGGAGGAAGAGGCTGTGGCCACTCACCAGTCGGCTGCAGCCGCAGCGTCAGCGGCGAGCAAGCCAGGAGCGCCGGGAGCAGCGGCAGGAGGCAAGGGCAAAGCCAGCGGCGGGAGCAGCCCTGTCCCCGCCAGCCCCGTGCCTACGGCGCCAGTCGCTGCGAGCGCTGATGCTGGTGGCGCAGATACCAGCGCCAGCAGCAGCCCAGCCGCCCTCCTCGCAGCCCTCACCGCCATTGAGGCGAGCCTGGGAGAGAGCTCCACCGCGCAGCTGACGCGCACCCGCATCGCCCTCGACTTCCGCAAGCGCCAGCAGGCAGGCGCGGCGGCTCGGGTGGCGGAGGCCCAGGCCGCACTCGTCCGCGCTGAGGTGGAGCGGCAGGCCGCAGTCGAGAAGCAGGAGGCAGCGGAGCGCGCGCGAGACGCCCTGGCCGCGGAGCTCGCGGGGCTCAAGGAAGCGGAGGCGAAGCGCCGGGAGGAGGACCTGAAGTCGCTGCGTGACGCGACGGCTGAGCGCGATGCGCTGCGCGTCAAGCTGCGGGACGCTGAGGCGGTGGTCGCGGGGCTGCGCAAGGAGACCGAGGCGTCGGAGGGCAAGGTGAAGGCGGCTGAGGCCCGCCTGGCTGCGCTGACAGCAGAGGCGGCGGAGAGCACAGCTGCGATTACCAAGGCCAGAGAGACTGCCCGTAAGGCTGCCGCGGAGCTGAAGCAGGAGCAGGAGCGCAACAAGGGCCGGGTGGAGTTCCCCACCTCTGTGGACGGGTGGGCCGCCTTCGTGCTCAAGGCGAGCCAGTCATTCATGCGCTGCGTGCAGCACCCCGGGGCTCGGGGCATTGCCCTGCCTGCCCTGCGGGAGGATGCTGCGGAGGAGGGCGGAGCGGTAGCGGGGTTGGAGGTCGGCGCAGGGTCACCGGGCCTGGCTGCGCGGTCGCGGCGTCAGTTGTCTGGCTCTGTCTCGCCTGCACCGATGCCAGCCGCTGGCAGCGAGAGCCCTCGGGAGCGCGCTGGCAGCGGCGCGCTGACCGATCGCAGCGGCAGCACTGCAGGGGTGAAGCTGGTGCGGCACCGCAGCAGCAGCCGCATGTCCGTCTCAGACGCGGGCGGCGCCTGGTCTATCCAAGCGGAGACCACCACGCAATTGCGGCACGTCCTCGGGGACATGGCGCAGCTGCTGTACGGCACATCAAACCTCGGAGCGGCGGGGGACTCTGCGGCCGGTGCCGGCGCCATGACTTCCCCCCGCGGCTTATCGCACTCGCCAACGCTGCGCCGCGTCGGCAGCAACGCCACGCTCATGAGCGCACTGGCGGCTGCAGCGCCCCAGGCGGAGGCCCCGCGCGCTGCCGCGGCGTCTCCTCCGCCACCCTCCCCCTCTGGCAAGAAGGTGAAGCACAAGATGTCCGTCTCAATGGCCCTGCCCGTCACAGAGTTTGGGGGCCTTCCCGGCTCGCCGTTGGCCCTCATGCCTGCCGGCTTCCTGCGCCGCAGCTCAGGCATGGGCGCGGGCGCGGCCGATGCAGCGGCTGCCGCCGTCGCGGCGGCATCTCCCTCTCAGTCGCGGCACAGCGGCCAGCGCCGTGGATCGCAGCCCGATGCTGTTGCGCCCGTGAACAGCCTGGACGGCGTTGCGGCGTGGGGCGGCTCGCCAGACACCGCGCGCGGCGGCGATGGGCCGATGGCCATTGAGGGCATGGCGGCGGGGTCTGCAGCGGGAGCCGGCCAGCACATCCGCCCTCGGACCTCGGGCAGCGGAGGCGTCGGAGGCCGCGTGATGACTGCGACCAGCCGGCCGCGCCGCGACAGCGTGCCGCTGCTGTCTACAGCTGCGTTGGAGCGCGCTGCGGCAGGCCTGCAGCTGCCGGGCGATGCGGAGGCGCAAGCTCAAGCCGCGAGCGCGGCTGCTGCGGCAGCGGGGGAGGCGCACCGACTGCATGCGCTTCCGGCAGGTGCAGCAGGCGAGCGCCGCGCCTCCACTGCAGGCGCGATTGACAAGCTTACGCTGAAAGTCGCTGCCGATGGCCGCTCCATCAAGCTGCGGGGCCGGCAGAATCGCGCCGAGGCTCCCAGCACAGCCGATGGGGCTGGGCAGGCGGATGCGGAGGGGCGGCGGCTGTTGAAGCCTGCCTCGCTGTCCTCGCGCGGGTTCATCGTCGTCCGAACGGGCCCCGACGCCGCGAGGGAGGGCGGCGGCTTCGGTGGCGACGGGCACAGACCCGCTGTTCGTCTTACGCCTGGCCTGCACACAATGGGACTGCAGTGGACGCATCCGCTGCTCTCCGCTGCCGCGCTCACAGGTCTGGACGCTGGCATGCAGATGGCGGCTGCAGCGGGCCAGCGGGCGGGTGCGGGTGCGGGCTTGCACTTGCAGCAGCACCTGTTCCTTCTGTCGCAGTTTACCTCGCCCCTGCTGTCGCGCGCAGAGCAGGCGGCGCGGCAGGCTCAGCGGCGCACCGCTGACCAGAGTGCCGTCCCGTTCGTGGCCCCGTTTCTGCGGCGCCGAGCCTCGGCCCCGTGCCTGTTGGAGGCTGCGACAGTTGCCAGGCTGCAGGCGGCGTCGTCTGGCAGTGCGGGGCTGCTGGCGACCGCCCGCGCCTCTCCGCGCGGCCGTCAGCTTGCAGGTGTCGCGGTGGTGAATCTGGCGCTAACGGAGCCCGACGCGCCGGCTCCTGGCTCACCTGTGGGCGGCGTCGGCAGCGGTTTCGTCAGTCCGCGCAAGGCTGCTGCGACGGCAGCACAGGCAAGAGCGACTGCGGCGGCATCACTCTTCCCAACGCTGCCGCCGTCAGTGGCGGCAGCCATTGCCGCTGCCGCCACCGCGCAATACCTGCTTGTACACCAAGCTGGAAGCACGAGTGCCCTGCTGAAGCACGCGGCGCGCGTAGCGCCACCTGCGGTGCCGCCTCGGGGCAGAGCGGGCGAAGGGCCGGCCAGCGCGTCACGCTTGCCCGCCCCTCTGCTGGCTGCCCTCGAGCAAGCCACAGCCTTCGCCTTGGCGCTGCAGCTCCGTCAGCAGAACGCGCAGCTGCGCGGCGCCACTCTGGCGTCGGACCTGTCGCTCCTGCGAAGCATGGTTGGGGGCGGCAGGGTCGGCGCTGTGGGGCCCGGCTCGCCCTTGGCTGGTGACGGCAGCCATGGCTTCATGGGCGCTGCATCAGGCTGGCTGAGCGCCAGAGGCGGGCCTGCTCCGATGGCATCTGGGGCAGGGGACGCTGCTCGGTACGCGCATATGTTCCCGGGCCAGAGCACGGCAGGGTATCTGTACCTGCCCAATGCGGCTGCCAGCGCTGGGCAGGCTCAGCAGCACCACCATCACTTCCCCAAGACCCAGCGCCGGCAGGCGCGGGAGGCGGTCACCGCTGCCTTTGTGGCTGGTGTGGAGCAGCAGCTTGAGGAGCACTACCGGCCTGTGCACACGGAGGACAGCGACGCAGGCGCCAGCCACGCGGAGGAGGCCGCCGATACGCTGGGGGCCTTCCCACCGCATGCGGAGCAGTACGCCCGCATCCGCCCCCCTGTGGGCTTCCCTTCCTTCGGCTCCCTCACGCATGGGCACGGCGCTGCCGCCCTCCGAGGCGACACTGCAAGCGCGGGTGGCGCAGTCGGCCCCGCTGCCTCGTACGATTACGCTATGCCCAGTGGCCGCATGTCAGCCGCCTCCGACGCAGCGTCCGCCACGGGGTATAGTGTAGACGCCTGGGGAGGCGGCTCCACCGCCGACCTTCGCAGCTCAGCGCCGGGGGACGGCGGCAGCGAAGCAGATCCGTTCGCAGCTGGCGGGGCAGCGGGCGGCAGAGGTCGGGGACGAGCCGCTGGCAGCCGGACTGTGAACCGCCTGATCCAGGCACTCGCAGCGGGGCTGACGCCGGAGGCGGCTGCGGCTGCCGCCAGCGCGGCTGCGGGGGCGGAGATGGCTGCGAGCTGGCACGTCCCCTCACACGCGCCGGCAGGAGCCACCTTCGGGCCGCACCTTGACGCAGAGGCCGTGGCGGCAGCGGCCGGTTATTCGCAGCGACCGCGGCCCACCCTGCGCATCGAGCAGCAGGCGCAGCAACACGGGGCCACCCCCAGCCGAGTCGCCGAGACGACAGACCACAGCCCCACTGCTGCGCCGCACCCGGCGCTCGCTGGCGGTCGGCGGGGCTCCACCTCCGCTGGCAGCCCTGTCGCGACGCAGTTTCGAAGCACGGCCGAAGCCCAGGGCTTCGTGCCCTCGGGCGCCCAGCCGCTGCGGCCCACCAGCGTGCGTTTCGGTGCTGCGCAGGCTGCAGAGTCGGCAGGCGCCGATGCGTTCGACAGCGAACTCAGGGGCGCCTGGCAGGGGTACGTGCTTCCTGCGAACAGCCCTTTCGTTATGCTGCCAGGGTCACACTCGCAGCTGCAGCTGCAGGCGGCGACCGCAATTCTCGCGCAGCACGGGCTGGTGCCGACACCGTTCGGGGTGGTTCCGAGTCCGGATGGCAGCCCCCACAAGTGGGTTGACCCACAGATGCTGCACACGACTGGGTCGCTGCACCACGGATCTGCGCTGGGCCACTCTCACATGCTGCAGCACCCAGGGGGTGTTTCGGGGCTGGGAGGGCGGACGGGCAGTCCAGGCCGCGGGAAGCGCTTGCCGCCGCTGGAGGGTGGTGGAGCGGCCGCTGTGGCCCAGCCCACACGCGGCCGGAGCTTGAGGCGGGCTCGCTCACTCAGCCCACCGCAAGGCCCGCACCACGCACAGCCCGCGCGACTCGGCCTGAGCCCTCTGCGGCAGGGCCTCGCTGCCGGCCTGGCGGCAGCAGCGGGGCCCGGCGTCACCTTCACCCCTCTGCCCGGCGCCCTGCACGGCACCGCCCTCGCCCCCCCAGCCGGCTATCCAGGGCACGCTGAAGCGGCTGGAACCCGCAGGGGCAGCGTGGCCAGCGGCCAGGTGCTCGGTGGCAGTGCAATTGGTGGCGTCTCCATGCCTGCCGCCGCTGAGGCGGGGGATGGGCGCAACACAGACCACACCAGGGCGACAGACGTATCGATGTGGCCTCTGGGGTATCAGCCAATGGCCGTCAAGTCGCGGCCTGACGCGCACGTGTACAACCAGCTGCTGGAGCTTCGCACGCACGGGCGCGCAAAGCCAGCTGGGTTTCCGTACCCCGTCGGTGCCTTCCCACGCCGGGACTCGAAGGCGGCTGCACGATCCGTGTCTGGCTCCAGGTCTGTCAGTCGGGAACCCGCGCCGCGCCGCAGTGCGGCCGGGGAGCATGGCGCCTACGCGCTCTCAGCGCTGGGGACCCAGCCTTTTGCGCCTTCCTTCGGGGTGGGTGACGGTGACGGAGGTGGCAGCGGCAGCCCAGCACGGGAAGTCAACGATCCGTACGCGGCACGCAGACCCAAGAGCACGGGGTCCACGGCTGCCGCGTCAGGCTGGGCCCACCACCGGGAGGCCTCCCCCGACGAGCACACGCACGACAGCGAGATGCCCGCATCGCCCAGCCGGCACTCGTCGCTGCGGGCGGGGCTGCAGGGGACTGCGCTGCCGCTGCGCCACAGCCCGACGGCTGCGGACCAGCTGCTGCGCCAGGGCTCCTCTCTCAGCCTCGGCGTCAAGGATGCAGAGCCTGCGGCGGTGGCGGATGGCCACGCATCGGCACGCACGGATGGCAGCGGCCGTGTGGGCTCCCGACACGGCAGGGGCGGCATCTCATCGCCGCGCGGTGTGGCCGCGCCCGCAGCCTCTGCGCCCCCCTCCCCTGTGTCCGCCCTGCGTATCGGTGCTGGCGCCGGCGCCGGAAGGGTCGCGCGTCGCAGCCGCGGCGGCGGCGGGGCGGTGGGCAATGCCGCCAGCGAGGGAGATGGGTCCATATCAGCCGACAGCAGCAGTGTGTATGAGCATGCGCTCCACGGCCCGCAGGCGACGGCGCGAACTGACCGCTCTTCGTCGTTCGCGGGCGGCCCTGAGCCTGCCAGCCCAGCCTTGGGCATCCCTGGCTCTGCCCGCGCATGGAATGTCACAGCTGCAAGTCGACCAGGGGCCGGTGACGGGGGAAGTGCGACCGGCGGCGGTGGCGGCGCTGGGGTGCGCGAGGCGTCCGCTGCAGCTGATGCGATGCTATCGCACGCCCGAGGCGGCAGCGGGCACGACCTTGGCACGCCTGCCCGTTCGCGCAATGCCGCTGGACGCACATCGTTCCTCGGCGCCAACGAGTCGCCGTTGTCGGGGCTGCACGAAGAGCACACTGCAGAAGACGAGGGCAGCACAGCTCCCACCCCTTGAGCTTGGGGATGCAGCATCGCTTGCCGCTTCCTGCGCGCGGCGGACGAAGTTTGCCGGTGCCGAGCTCAGACGCCTACTCGGGCTTGGAGGAGGCTTGTTGCCACTTGCAGAGATGAATTTGTAGATTGTGACTCACGGCTGCCAGTGATGAGGCGAGTCTATTGGCGTTGTGTTTTGCTCACGCAGTGGGAGCGAGCTTGCATGCGCAGTTCCCCCGAGCTCGCCGCAGCTGCAGCGCTGTGCAGTAAGAATTCTCGGACAACTTGAGGGTGTACTCCGGTACATATGTCTGAACTCTTGCCCAGGTATCGACGCTTTCATGCAATGAAGCCGATCGCAAACTCGCATTGGAGATTCGCCCGGTTGGTAGCGCCAGCTCCCCGGCTTCACGATCTTGGATACTTAGTACATTCATACAAGAAGGTACCATCCAATAAGATTTCTTGTTCGTGTATACACGTCTACTTGCGCATGCATCGACGAATCCCAATTGACTGCGATTGGTTGTCAGACTCCTTCATCGACCTCCGCAATTGCATGTACGGCGACCACAGAAATCTGCTGAGCTCCGGATTCGTTCACGGTCTCGATCACGGGGCGACACATTTCGAGTAGCGCAGCGGCAAGAACCGCAAGGAGGGGCACCGTGGGCGGTGGCAGGCTGTCTCAAAGCGACAGAGCCTCATCTGCGCTCCGCGCAGCGAAGCACCGCAGCATCGACAGTAACGCTGCGCCTGGGTCACTCGCAGGCGCGCCAATCACCAAGGCACGGAACCGGCATTGGGAAGGTGGACCGTTGTCAGACGTGCTGCCTCCAATACCAATACGGTAGCGCAAATATGGAACCAGCACTGCAAAGTCGGAGTTGCCACGCTACAGCTACCGCCACTGCGTCAATTTGCAGAGCAACCCGGATTTGATGGC
>Ga0066413_1000080_pt1 | contig 18474 bp, 5 predicted proteins | sample LakWasMet19_HOW5_2_FD_59540 | JGI IMG/M metagenome (GOLD analysis project Ga0066413, IMG submission 59540) | Freshwater sediment methanotrophic microbial communities from Lake Washington under simulated oxygen tension - Sediment Metagenome 19_HOW5 | ecosystem: Environmental > Aquatic > Freshwater...
AGAACTCACAAACCGGAAGTGGAAAGGTTCATACATAGCCCACGCCGTATGTGTGTGACCAAATCAAGCCCCAAAATAGCGAGGAACGCACCACATTCATCCGTCGTCTCTCTCGTTACGGCAAGGCAGAATGATTGCCGCGGTGCATCCACGCAGCGAGCGAGCATGTACCCGGGGAGTAGACAGCAATACCTGGAGGATGACGCCCAAGGCTCCATAATATTTGTCCATTTGTCAGCTGCGCCGAAGCAATCACAGTCAATTTGATGCGGCAGCAGAGTTTCGAAACTGGCAGGGATGAGACGGGAACGAGAACCGCGCTTCTAAAGTCCACCACCCCTCTGAGAAAAGAGCCAGCTGGCTGGCTCAAACACGGTTGCCCTTCTTGGACTTCTTCGAACCCTTTCCTGCCGCCGCGTCGAAATCAGCCACCGCCGCCACAAGCGCCGGTGCTGTCGCATTGTTGACCTTCAGAGCCTTCGCTTCGTCGAGCGCCACTTTCAACCGTCGCCGGGTCTCCAAGGCAAGCGGCGGAAACCATACCGCGCACTGGCTGGCCGATGTTGCAAGCGCTGAGACCTCGAGGCATTCAGCAAGCGCGCAGCGAAAGGGGAGAAACAGTGCATCGCTCGCGAAGCAGTCGAAGGGGGCCGGAGCGCGACACCGCGGGTTGAGTGCGCAGCTCGCCGCGTCACCAGCTCCCTGCTGCAGAATGGTGCGACAGAGCCTGTATTTGTCGCAGGGAACGGCCCAGTGTAGGTCTTGCGCGCCATACTGAGCTGCTGAGCTGCGCCCAGCTGCGAAGCAAACGGATAACAACAGCACTCGAAACATCCTGACTGAATGTGCAAGATTCTCACAGCAGGCACGGGGCAGTATCCACGCAGCGGTCCCAACGTTTATGGCGCATTGTTGGCCGCACGCCCTAAAAACTCGCATTCGACGCACGGTCCTAACCGCCACTCAGTAAGGTTTCGAGGCTTCGCCACTGCACACAGCAGGAAGCCCGTGCACGATGGATTGGTAGCCTTTGCACGATGGATTCACGACAAAATCCCCAGCACGTCCGGAACTTCGAGTTCGATAAGATGGATCAACAGGACCGTTTTATACGATGGCGCAGTGCGACCTTCCCCGTCGAGATCCCCGATACCGAGTCTCCTCTCAGATTTTTTGAGAGGGATTTCGGCTATTCGATCTATGGGAATGATGCCGCGTTCCTAGTTGCTGCGGGCGCCGTGTCCGCTGCCGAGATAAAGCACTTGGCAGGGTTGGAAAGCAACAAGCCACTGCCGTACGCTACGCTGTCATTCAAGCACATGAGCGATGTGCTGCCGCAATTGCTGGGATACTCAGGGGACGGCTGGGCTCGATGCGTCGAATTGTGGCGGCCCTCTTCGATCGGGTCATTCGTCCGAGCTGCATATGCTTCTCCTGGACATTTCGTGCAACTGACGCATCTGTTGAACGGGGCTGCGCACGAAGTAGCCGCAACGCAGAATGACACCGCATGTGTTGCGGCTGTTTGTGACGGCGGGTGGTTGGAAGGACAGGGTGCGTGTGGCGATCTCTCACTGACGTCGCGGGGCTCCATCGGAGTCGCTGCAGTGAACTCGCAGCTCGGTACAGCAAATTTAGTCGCCGAGGTGTCCTTCGCCGCTGCTGACTCACGAGGTGGTGTCCTGTGCGGTGGTCCTGCCGCTGAGAATGAGAGTGATCACGAAGCTGAGTCAAGCCGGCACCTCTCATGGCTCCGCGTCGTGGCTGGGGTCTGTCAACAGCTCAATGTCATTGAGCTGTTGCTGCCCACACCATTCTCGACCGATGCGTCAACCTGCGGTGCTGCAGCTGCGGGCCCCCCCTCGACACGTGCGCAAGTTTCTGGGTCCTCCGTGTCAAATGTAATTTTGCGTGCAGCGGGAATCGACCCTGCCCCGTGCTGGGCAGGGCTGTCCCGCGCCCTCACCTTCCGCGTCGACTCTGGTTCCTCCCTGGCCCGGCTGGCACCTGCTCTGACGCTGCTGCACTTAGTTCCTCTGACGTCCACTTGGTGGCGGCCATTACTCCCGGTGCAGCAGCGGTGGGAGCCGGATCGGGCTGCTCCTGCCCATGGCTCCGAATCCGGCAACCTCGGCGGGCAGGTTGGGCTGTTGCCGCTGACAACCCCTTCGGCTCTCATGTGTGCACTTCAAAGCCACCTCGTGAGCTCGGCGGCTCTCTCTGCTGTCCTTCACTACACGTCCATGTACACATCCGTACTCGCCTCCTTGCGCGCTTTCCCGACCTTTCCCAGAGCTCTGGCGAGCCAAGTTGATAAGACGGGGACACTCTGTGAGCACAACGCGACCGCGACAAGCCCCGGGCTGTTCCTGTCATCGACCGGGGAGGATGTGGCACACTCAGCACTTCTCCGCCGTGATGCCCCTGCGCATCACGCTAAGCTCACGGGGTTTCACGGGGCTCATCCTCACGCAAGCGCCTCTGACTCGCCGCTGGGCGTCGATGCGAGCGCCTCACTCGCAGGCTCTGGCACCAGCGCTAAGAGCGCCGCGGCCCCTCATGCGTCAAACTACCCTGCTAGCTCCGCGCGGGAAGCGTCCGCGGGTGCGAGCACGCTGTCCAGCGCATCAGCTTCTACCGTGATGCCGTTGCGAGTTTTCTTCCTGCCCATACAAGCCTCCCTCGTGTACGACGCCGCAGCCTTGTACTCCCTTTTGGTGCTGCCAACGCCTGGGGGTGTGAGGAGGGACAGTGGCCGAGCTGCCGGCGCTGGCACCCCATGGTCTTTGTTCTCCTACCTGAATCGTTGTCTCAGCCGCTCGGGAGCACGCATGTTGCACTCTTGGCTGCTCACACCACTGATAGATGCTGCCGCCATCGAGGCCCGCCACAACGCGCTGCAAGCGCTGCTGGAGTCACCGGGCCTGCGACCTGCATTGCGAGGCTGTCTGCGGGACGCCCTCAGCGGCGTGACGAGCGGCGCCGCGGCAGACCTTGAGCATATCGCTGGTCGGATGAGCCGCGCTGCAACTGTTGTGAAGGCAGTGTCATCCGCAGCCGCGGGCGAGAATCCAGCAACCGGCGCGTTGGTGTCTATGCGCGACTTGTACCTCGTGTACAAGGCGGCACTGGCCATGCAAGCTGCGGCCGACGCGATAGCGCCTCACTGCGGGGCAGCTGTGCTTGCCTCCACGGCAACACTGCCCAGCGAAGATGATGGCGCTGTGGTTGAGTTAGGCGTTGAGGAGTGCGACGACGACGGTCGTGCAACGAGCTCCTTGTCTGGCAGTTCCGCGGCGAGTTCCTCCGTCAGCCGCGTGCCTGCCGCAGGGCGTTCTACGCCCCTTCTGCGCATTCACTCCCGTTTGTCGCACGCATGCGCCGGCATGGCCCAACTGCGCGGCCTCGTTGAAGACACAGTTGACCTCAACCTGTTGGTGGCCTCGCGCGGCCGGCGCTGCCATGTCACGCCATCCTTCAGCCCGCAGCTCGAAGCTCTTGCGAGCAACCGTGTGGCGGCCGAAGGCCGGATGAATGCTGCAGCTGAAGAGGCACGCGCGGCCCTGCACTTCCATGGCAACGTTCCGGTCTCAAAAGTACTGCTCGAGGCAGCGGACCGAGGTGCAAACGCTGGGTGGGGCACGCACCTGCGCGTACCGCCGACGCAAGCCCGCGCACTTCGAGCGTACATGTCAGCGGTGATTCGTGATGGCTGTTCGCGGGCTCGCCCTGGCGGAGAGGACGTGGTGGTGCAGGGCCCTCATGAGGAACGTGGAAGCTCGGGCGTTGTTGGAGAAGATGTTTGCTCTGTCGCTGCTGCTCCGCCTGCTAAACGTCCTCGCAAGGGGACACACTCGGACACGGCCGTGGGCGCCGACACCACAAGTAGTGCTGCCGCTCCACCAACCTACGTCCCCGTGTTTGAACTCGGCATTCGGAGTGACGGCTACCACTTCACAACTGCGCAGCTGCGTGCAGCGAGCGGGGATTACGAGGCGAGCTGCGCCGCATACGCACAGCTGCAATGCGACTACGAGGCTGAGATCGTGGATGTTGCCTGCACACATGCGACTGTGGTGGCTGAGATGACCCAGCTCCTGGCTGAGCTGGACGTGCTGCTGAGCTTCGCTGAAGTCGTGGCCACAAGTGCGGCGCCCTTTTGCCGGCCAGTCATGATTCCCCTGGCCCGCGACGGGGTGAGCCGTGTGGCTGATACATCTTCGAGTCATCCCGTCGGAGCGACGATGTCACGGGTTCCCGGCGAGAGAGACGCCACTTCCGGCGGGTCAGTCTCCGTCGTCGCGCCGGCATGGCAAGATCTGTCATTAACTGGACTGCGCCACCCACTCGTGGAGGCTGCGCTTTTAGCGGGGCGCGGCGTGGCGAGCTTCATGGGTGGAGTTGCATCGACCACCTTCATCCCCAACGACCTCCACATGCGACGACCCGACGAACAAGCGACGTCTCGAAAGCACGCCGTCTTCCACTCGCCACCAACCGCAAGCGGCGATGCGGCACCTCTGAGCTCCTCGGCCCGGACGGTATGCGATGCGAAAGGCGACCCTTCTGAACGTTCCGCGGCCGTGCAGACACCGTACTGCGGTCCTCACTTAGCCATCATCACGGGGCCGTCGATGGGCGGAAAAAGCACGTTCATGCGCTCTGTCGGACTGGCCGTTGTGCTCGCGCAGATTGGTATGTACATCCCTGCAGCTTCTGCCTGCATGCCAGTATTCACACACCTCTTCTCCCGCAGCGCGGCCGCGGACGACCCCATGGCGGGAATCAGTACCTTCACCGCCGAGATGGTGGAGTTGTCCAGCCTTCTGCACAACGTGACGCCCACTAGTCTCGTGCTTTTAGATGAGGTTGGCCGAGGGACATCGACACGGGAGGGCTTCGGCATCGCTGCGGCTGTGGGAGAGCATCTGCGAGATCGAGTGCGCTGTATTACCCTCATGGCCACCCACTTTTTCGCTCTATCGTCCCTTGCGGATCCACCAACACTCTGTCGGAAATCGGAGTCTTCGGCCCTTGAAGGCGACGCTTCGTCGGGCTTGAATTGGTCGGAGGCAGCTGCTCCTCTGGCCTCATCTGACCCACCCTCAGTGCAACGCATGGGCGCGGGCAGTCAACTGCCTCGCCCCTGTCTGATTCCTGCGCCACACCAGCCTGCTATCAACCTCCACGCCGAGGCCATTGTCGATGCGGCGCGAGGACGGCTGCAGCTGCTGTACGACATGCGTCCTGGCGCTTCCGATAAGGCGCTAGGCCTTGAGATTGCGGAGTTGTGCGGTTTGCCTGGGGAGGTGGTGGCTGCGGCTCGAGCGGACCTGCACTCGAGCAACACCAAATGCAAAGACGCCGTCCCAGTCGACGTCGACTCCGCACTTTGAACAACGAGCCAGCCGCCCCATTTGCCGAGACCTTACAATTGCAATCGCACGTACGCGCGCGACCCTCCGGGTCCCGACCATGAGCCCACGAATGCCGCGAAGGTAATCACCGGACATCTCAAATCTAACATTTTTATCGCCGGCACAAGGCCTCGGCTGCCACATATCTCAAGTTGTCGACAGGTATAGCATTCAACGGACGAGATCGACGGTGCTTTCAACAGGAGGATTGTCAAAGCAACGACGAAACGGTTGCAGTCCGTACAGGGCCGCGGGTATCTGAAGCTGACCTGTCGCACGGCAGGTTGCAGACAAAACATGCAGTCGCATGCACAACAAGACATCCACTTTGCACGAGCACACGCATGCGGATCCTCTGCCACGAGCCACAGCAGAGCGGGTTCATGTTGCTGCTGCATCCACGCGGCGAGCAGGGCAGTTTCCAAAGCACATGCAGGCTGGATTGGACGGTTTCGCTGCTGTGCAGCTGGAGCGAACGTGCACAGAAGAACGGGGCTCACGTGCGCGAAATGTAACAAGACTACCAGGAGCACGGGCGGTGACCACATCGCCAGGCAGCTGCCAGCGACTGTACCAAGCAAAGATCAACGTGCCCACAGCCAAGCACAACCGGCTGTGCTGGCTGCGAAAGCACGACTGCTGTCTGTTGGAACGCATCGTGCGCCGTGCTGGCTTCTTGCAGCCCCATAGTGTTCAGCATCCACGCAATGTTCACTCCGTCAGGTCGTCTTGCATTGCGATCAGGGGCGGGCGAGCAGAATGCAGCGAGACTGCCACTAGGGCCGCGCGAGGCGGCTGCTGGGCAGTTTGCAGCCCAGATGACACGGCAGCAGGCGTGCTCCCACCTCCGGAAACATGCGATGCACGAACTCCACCCTCCCCCACCACCTCTCCCTCTGCAACCGGCGAGCTCTCAACAAAACCCTGCGAAAAGGAAACACGTCGATTGCGCACAGCAGCATTGTTGATGAAGCCAGAAGCGCTATCGGCAGAGGTCGGAGCTGACTGCTCAGATGGCACCGCGAGGGAGGGTGCCGAAAGGACCGCTGGCGTCGCGACCTCTGCAGACCCCGGAAGTCTCGTTGGGTCACTACTGGAGCAGCCGCCTGAGTGAGCTCCCTCGATGAACCGCATCGGGGGTTCAGTCCCAATAGGGGGTGCCGCAGTCAGCCTAGGCTCGCAATCGATGGCGTCGATCAAGTGACTGCTCGCGCCGGAACGTCGTCTTGGGGCTGCTGCGGGCAGGCAGGCGCTGTCGGCGGACGCAGGAGGCCCAGCCAGCCCAGCCAGCCCAGCACCAGGAGCGGCGCAGCTAGTGGTTGCGAGGAGGGAACGCTGGTCAGCCGCACGCCGACTCCGTGGAAGAGTGCCGGACGAAGCATTGCTGTTGGTGCCATTGCTGTCGCTGGTGCCGGAAGCCCCCGACACCACGAGCGGAGGGGTTCTGGCTGTCGCGGCGAGTGCCTGACGAGTTGTCGAAGAGAAACCAACCGGAGAGGCAGGAGAGCCCGGTGCCGTCGAACCTGCAGCAAAAAAGTGCTGGGTGCTGCCGCGGCGGGTAGAAGCTCCGCCGTTGCTCGCACGGCGGCTTGGGCTGTAAGCGCCCGCCTCCGCAGCACCAGAGCCGGCAGCAGACCCAGTCGCCGGAGAGGGGCCTGCTGTCGCTGCAGCAGCAGGGCCTGAGGCCTTGGGGGTCTTCAAGATGCCCTTGGGCGTCTTCGGCCCGGTGGCAGCTGGAGCCAGACGCGCTGCGCCGGGGCTCACCAGCGCGCCCCAGCTGGCTTGGCCTGCCGTCGTCGGGCCCACCAGCGAGGTGCGGCGTTTTGGTGTGGGAGCGGCGGCACCACCTCCTGCTGCAGAGCTAGCAGCCTCGAAACCCGCCTTGGCTGTCGCAGCGGACGGCGTCATCGCCCGGGCCCAGTTCCGAACCAGCGCTGTGAAGCCAGACCCAGCCCGCGCCGCCTCGTCGGAGGTTGAGGACGAGCCCCGCAGCTGACCGCGATCGTTCGGTGTCGCAGCAGCGGCGGCTGGGCTGCCGTTCGCAGGCGAAGGGGCGTGAGGCGGTGTTCGCAACCCTCCGGCTGCTGCCGCTTCGCTGCCGCCGAATGGCGTGCGCCCCGCCGAAACCGCCTGCGCGCCCGAATCTGCCGAGTCCGAGGTCTGCAGGCGGCCGAGGCTGCGCGCCCGCGACTTGGCTCGAGAGGAGGGGCGCGTCACGCCCGCATCCGTCCCCGCGTCCGATGCATCGCCCGCAGCCGAGGCGGGTGACGTGTCGGCGGTGCCTGGCAGCTGCACAGCGGCAGAGCGGTCTGTGTGCACAGGCGCGATCCCGAATGCAGGGCCGGTGCCGGGAACAGCGCTGCTGGAGCTAGCATCAATGCTGCCACGGCGACTGCGGCGCCGCAAGCGATCCAGCACCTCAGAGGCCGCCTCGAGCGCCACGCCCGCGAGGCCTTCCGAGAGGAGCTGCTGGTGGTAGGCCTGGTTCACCTCCTGAATGGACAGACGACGCTGCTGCATGCTTCGGCGGCGGCGCGACCCGCCAGGGCTGGCTGCTGGGGCTGCGATCGCCACGACGTGGCCGTCGCTGAGAGCGATGCACTCGGCAGCATCTACCGTCTCGCGGGGCGCAGAGGAGCTGTACTCATTCTCAGCCCCTGCGGTGGTGCTGGCGGCACTGGCAGGCAGCGGCGTGCCGGGAGAGCCGCCGGCAGCGGCTGGAGCACGCGTGCGGCCGTTGAACGCCGTGTTGATCGCTGCGGCGGCACCCATCGGCGAGACGGCTTCGCTCGCAACCGGCGAAGCGCGGACCTGCGCCAGCAGCGGCGCATGGGCTGCTGCTGCTGCTGCACTGGACGCAGCAGACGATGGCGCCGCAGTCGACTGCTGCGCCACAGTGCCTCTGCTGATCCGGCGCAGCGACGGCCCGGGAGACTTTGCGGCCGCTTTGGTTGAGCCGCCTCCCGAGAGGGTGGTTGTGGTGGGGGACACGACGGCGGACGCGGCGACGGGGTCCCACGCAGCTGCCACTACCGTGGGCGGCATTGCCTGAAGCGCTGTCGGCGCACTGCCGCTGACTGCGCCTGCTGCAGGGCGTCTGCGCTGCGACGTACTAGCTTGTGCGCCCGCCTCCGCCATACCACCGGCCGCCCCGGGTGGAGCGCCCCGCGGTGGAGCGGGCGCAGCGCGCTCACCCGAGGAGAAGCTGTCGTTGCTGAAGGTCGCGGGCACGGCATAGCGAGGGGTCTCCTGCGAGCTGTCAGCCACCGCCGGCTGCAGGGCCGCGGCTCCGTCGCGCCTGCCCCCGTGTGGGGCATGCTCCTCAGCCTCGCTGGACTCCGAGGCATCCGAGCCCAGGTGCGACGAGGGCGAGGTGGAGGCGCGGGGGCGCTGGCTGTGGTCAGGCGACGTGGAGGAGGAGCGGCGGGGGCTCTGGCGCCCGCGATTGTAGCGTGTCCAGCGGGAGGACTGCCCGTCCTCGGGGGCATCGCCCTCGTGGGGGCGGGCGCCGCCCGCTGCCGCTGCCTCTCGCGCCTCCGCGTCCGTGGCGGCGCCGCGCTCCGTCGCCACGTCGGTGTCGCGGGAGGGCGGCCGCCCCACCCGGTGCACGAAGCGCCAGAAGGAAGCGGCGAGACCGCCGCCGGAGGCAGCCGCAGCGCCGCCCGCACCCGCCGTGCCGCTGCCTCGGCCCACGGACACCAGCGACATGTGGCTGCTCGGCACGCTGCGCAGGCTGCGGCCGCTGCTGTTGGTGGCGGCCTTGGAGCCGCCGGGCCCTGACCCCGCGCTGTTGCCGCTGCGGGAGGTCGCGTCGCCCTCGCGGCCGCTGGAGACCGCATACGTGCCGCCGCCGCTGCGGTCTGCGAAGAAGGCGTTGCCCGTGTTGTGCTGCGCATGCAGCGCGTCGGCCATGGCGCGTGCGGCTGACAGAGTGCCCGGCAGCACGCCACTGCCGGCGCCGCCGAACGCAGTGATCGGCGGCGAAGCGTACGCAGCCCCGTCGCCTGCACGTGCGCGCCCCGCAAGAGCCAAGCTGAGGGGGCTGCGAGGCAGAGACTTGCGCGGCATGCGAGCGCTGTCGAGCCCCGTGGCCTCGTCGTCACCGTCCTCCCTGCTCGCAACGGCCACATATGTACCCCCGTCAACCTCCCCGCTGTTCGCTCGACCTGCGAGAACCAGCGCTGCTGGCGGCAGGTGCGGCTGGCTGAGCCTCCCCGGCGGGTGAGGCGGCTTGCCGTGTGCGTGGAGGATGGCCGCCGCGGCGGGTCCAACGCCGACGGAGCCACGTCGGCCTCCAGTTGCAGACTCAAGCGCAAGCCGGGAGCCAACCGCAGCGATTGCTGCCGCGGCCACGGCAGATGTGCCTGTGCTTGCAGTGTGTGAGCTTGCCAGCGGGTCGGAGCGCGTCCCGCCCGACGCGTTGAGATGGGAGCTGTGTGCGAGCCCGCTGCCAGCGGCGCCCTCAGCGTCGAGGGCAAGCAGCGATGTCAGCAGCCGCACCACGCGCCCGCCGTCGCTGACGAGCTCGGCTTGCCCCCCAGCGCTGCCAACTGAAGGCTTGGAGTTGGTTGTGTCGCCGCTGGAGCCAATCAGATCGGCCACGCCGAGCTGGCAGCGCCGTCCGTCTGCGGTTGTGGAGCTGCCTCCTGAGGCGCCCGAGGCGCCCGAGGTGGCCGTTGTCCCTGACGCTCCTGACGCGGCGGGGTCGCCGCTGCCCAGCGGCTGCAAGGGCAGACCCGCCGTGGTGCCGCCAGGCGAAGCAGCATCGCTCACGACCCGCACCCCTGTCAGCACCGGTTGGTGGTGACTGCTGGGCTGTGCAGCCCGCAGGGTGTGCACCGCTGCCATCGGATGCACCGCGCCGGCCAGGCTGCCGCTGCTCGACACCGCTGCGGCGTTGGGCGCGAAAGCGGCCAGGTGCGGGGAGGCCGTCCACTGGCTGGCCATTGAGTTGGGCAGCACAACGCCTGCCGTCGTCAGCACGCCCGGCGAGGCCGCGAAACCCCCATGGAAGGTCGAAGGGGACCCGATGCCCCTGTTGACGCTGAGGGCACCCGCAGCCGCCATCTCTTCAAGGGCATCGCTGTCTGGGGCGAGTGGATGCGTGAAGGGGCGGGCCAGCTCGCCAGAACCCGCCGCGTGTGGGTGCGCACGCAGGGAGCGTTGCGCCAGCACGGCAGGGGTGTTCCCTCCACCCCCCGAGTCATGGAGCAGCACAGCAAGCGCGGGGTGCGTGGAGCCAGGAAAGCCTGCGCCCTCTCGCTGGCCACGGGGGGAAGCAGAGCTTGCGGAGCGGAGTAGGCCTCCGGGCGATGCTCGAGAGGTAAAGTCCACTGTCGCACCCGTCGGCGCGGACACCCTCCGGCCGCGGCTCTGCTGCCGGAGACCAGACACCGAAAGCAATCCACTGTCTCCGCCGGCGCCAAGGTGCGGCAATAGCCCGGTTCCAGCCCCAGGGTCCGCATCCGAGCGGCGAGCGGACGTCACATACTTACGAGCGCTGCCCGGGACACTGCCTTCCGGGTGGCGGGCGGAGAGCGCTAATCCCAGCCCCTGAGCGGCAGGGCTCGAGGCCTCGCCGGGAGGTGGCTCTTCCCACGGCATCGCTCCCGGCCCGGTGTCAAACCTCCGCGAAACGCCCTCGGTTGAGCTGCCGCGCCGCACGCCAGTCGCGGCCTGAGCAGGCCCCACCAGTTTCGATGGCGCTAACGGCGCAATCGTGTGTAGTGGGGGCGGCATGGAGGAGTGTTCAGCGCTGTAGTACTGCGAATGGCGCCAGAACGTGGACTTGAGGAGGGGGCGGGCGGGCGCGACGGAGCTGGCGCGGCCGACCATCTCTGCATTGCCGCGGTATCGCTTGCCATCCAGATCCACCAGGCGCGCCGTCCAGACTTCCTCATCCCCCTTGAGCCGTGACGGCACCATAGCGGTCGGGAAGATGAAAAAGAACAGCACCGTCAGCGTCAAGCCCCCCGTGGCCGCGTGGATCTGGTGGAAGGTGAGCAGCAGGTTGGTGTTGAAGTCGGGCAGGCTGGACGCACCAGGCTGCTGCATGCGGCCGATGCGCGCAGCCATGCCCTGCACCGTGACCAGGCTCACGAGCATGCCGAAGCCAGACACCCCCGCAACAAACAGCTGGTAGCCGCAGAGGGCCGCGGCTCGGCTGAGGAGCCAGCTGATGCGCCGCGCGGCAGGGGCAGCGATAGTTGCTGAGTGTGGAAGCCCTGGCTCGCCTGTAGTCTGTGCGGGCGCTGCACCCGACACCTGGCCGCTGCGCCCGCACGAAACTGCACAGCATCGCGCCCGAGGCGTGGCTGCGGAGTAGGTCACGGTCGTGGCGACGGAGATGACGAAGCTCAGCGCAGAGCTGGCGTGGAAGCCCGTGAGGGCTGCGTAGAGCACCGTGACGGCGTACAACAGATACAGAGCCCACGCCGGCGCGATGGCAGCGCACACGTTGGCATACGGGCGGATCACGCCCTGGCCAGCGATGAGGGATGAGATGAGGACGGCAAGCACAGCAGCAGCAATAACGCCTTCGCGAGGGCGAAGCAATCGAGCACAGGACGCGAAAAGCTTGGCCGTCCAAGAAGTCGATGGGAGCAAGGCACTTTTGCGTGCCAGAGCTGTCCCCCGGTCGCCGCGAAAGCTATTGACCGCTGCTGTGAGATCCGGCGGATCCTGAGTCGGTGGCCTTACCTGCCCGCCAACACCAGCCGCGGCCAGCGGAGGGCTCACCTTCGGATTCGGAGTAGGTACCGCTCGCGTGACAACGCGGTGGAGTTGCAGGCTGATCACAGTTTGAACGCCCATTGCGGTGAGGAAGAACACGTGTAGCAGCCACACCTGCGCTGTGCACAGCGGAGCAACAGTCGCTGCAATGCCTGCAGGCAGCGTGGGGTCGCCTGTCGTCGTGGTGGAAGCATCGACGCCAAAACTGACCATGGCGCCCCTGTCGAACCCTACGAACGCCCACCACGTGCCCGTGAAGCAGAGAGCGCACATCAGGCTGGCGAGGAGCGGGTAGAGCGCGTTGGGACACGTCCGAAACGACTTTACGCAAAGCAAGCGCACAACCGTATATCCCGCTAGCACTGTGCTGACACATGACAATGACACGAGCGGGACTGTGCCAGGAATTGACTCGCCCCACACCTGATACAGCTGCGAAATCTGCGGCGCGAGTGCATCCGTGGAATTCGTCACGGTTTCGTTGCCAGCCATTCACGAAACACCACCCGTCGGATACTGAAACAGATATCCGTATCCCTCAGCTCGCTCCAGCGCAGCGGGAAGTTGGCAAGCAGCTGCTCTGCATCTCTTGGGGGAGTGCCGCAACCAATCTCTCGGCTCCGGTGACGGCAACAGATCAATCGATGCAGAAAAAACCCGGCAAAGGCGCAAATATCTGGCAGCGCTCAACCCCCAAAAGAAAGCGCCGGGAAGCACCAGCACTGACGAGCGCACAGTGAAGTTCGGGAAGCACTGACGCTCTGTCACCCCACGAAGTGACGGGAGGGCTGCTTGAGTGGATTTCGGCTGCACGGGAACACCCTGATGCTGGTCGCGATCATAGCATGCATATGCGCAGGCTTCTTGATTTGGGTGCTGTTGTTGCTGAGCCGCTTCGTGCGCATATATATCGTCAGCGACACACCCACAAAGGAGCACGGAGCGACAGAATTGAGAATTATAGCAAAAGAAAAAAATGCGCTGTAGCACAGCGTAGAGGAGGTATCTTGCGCAGCAGCCTGCTTGTTGTTTTGTATATGCACTGTGTTCCATACTCGTGTGCTCGACTGATATTCTTGTTTTGAAGGCAGCTGCGGCTCAGCTGTGAGCTGGAGGCTGGAGGCTCATCCCTTGCTGGTGTCGTTGACCTGCTGACGTGCCAGTCCGGGGTCAACGACAGGATATTCGAGCGCCGCAGACGGGTGTTGTTAGCTGCCACAGCGATCAGGGGTGTGCCGCGTCGCAGGGCCCTGTGAATGCGCCGAAGGCCCAACGTTCCATCAGCTGAGTGCGTCGTCTTACGATGGCCACCTATTCAACGTGGCCTGTCTCCAACGGCGTCACTGTGATTGGCATTCTCAGCGATGCTGGACTCGCATTGGCCTATTTCGCCATCAGCGCCGCCCTGCTCATTCTGGCGGGCAAGGCCCAGCGCGTGCCTCATGGTCTCCTGGTGACCTTGCGACTTTTCGAGGCGTTCATTCTCCTGTGCGGTTGTACGGTTCGTGATGTTTTCCATGGTGCTGCCGCTATATACGAAGGGGCCGAAGTTGGCTTTGATGCACCAGTCTTCAATAACAGTGCTTGCCTTTGTCAGCGCCCTCAACCCCGTTGCAGCACCTTGTTGGAACCTGGGCTTTCGTGGGCTTTGGGCACCACGCCGCGCACGCCTTCACAAAGCTGGCGGCGGCCCTTGTGTCCGTGTACACCGCCATCGTCTTCCCCAAAATCGCGGTACAGAGCCTGCATCTGATCTACACGGATGTGGGCAACCGCCTCGCCTACGAAGCCTCCCTCGAGTACCGCAACGAGGCGGCAGCGAAATTCCGAGTCATCGTCCAGCGCATTCGCGAGTCCCTCAGCAAGGCGGACATTCTGCGGTCAGCCACCCACGAGATCACCACGACGCTGCATCTCACTGCCTGCGGCGTCTTCATCAAGTCCAGCCTTGTGACGGCGCGGGATGTGGTTGCGCTCACAGCCAGGCCCCCGCAGCTGGTGAACGGCCCCGCGGGCATGCACCCTCAAGCCGGCAACTTGCCCGCCCCACTCCGGGCAGCCGCCTCGCGAGAGCCTCGCAGTAACCGCCGAAATTCGTCCACTGATGCGGGGGTCCCCGACGGGTCTGGTTGTGGCGGAGCACTGCAGCCTGGCTCCGTGCCCGCGGCCGCTGGCGTGAACCCTTCGGCGGGAGTTGTTGCGTCGGCGAGGCTGCCTTCGGAGTCATCATCGATGGGCGCGGGGCAGGCGGGCGATGGCACCGTGCCGGCGATTGGCCGGCTCAACATTGGCTCTCGCGGGCTTCCGCCGGGCGGAACAGGACATTCAACAACCTTCGGCAGCGGGGGCGTCAGCCCGGCCTCTACGCGCAGCGTGCGTGGCGAGGATCGGCACCAAAGGTCGCGCAGCAGGCGGGGCAGCTCGCACAAGGGTTTCACCTTTTACCTGCCCTCGCACGGCCAGCTGCAGATGCGCAGCGTCCCGAGCGACCTCGTCTTCCTGCAGTGCGCCGCGAGCACGCACTCGCGGTACCTGTACCGCCGCAGCCGCAACGCAGCCGTGCGGTTTCAGGAGGGCGGGTCCGAAGACGAGGGAGGCGCTGAGGATGCTGCAGCAGGCGCCGCAGCGCGGCGGCGTCCCGCAGCTGACCCCATTCGGTCAGTGGACGGGGCCACGGCCCCAGGAGCGAGCCTAGCACTGCGCATTTCTCAGCCCCGCAGCGCTGGGCACTCACTTGCCTCGGCTTCCGGGACTCGAGTGGCCGGAGCCGCTGCTGTGGGAGCAGCGGGTGCGCCCCCTCCTGCTGGTGCCCCGCATAACCGCACGCAGCAGGCGAGCGATGACACAGTGAGCGTGCTCTCGCCCGCCCCCACCGTCTCGCTCGCGCCCTCCGCGCCCGGCGTGGAGGCTGGCAGGGCTGCACAGCGGGATCGGGCCCCCGTGCCGGTGCTGCTGGCGCTGCAACGCTCCACCTGGCAGCGGGTGCTGTCCACCTCCCACGCTGTGGAGCTTGACTTCGCGGAGGCTGCCCTCGTGGACGCACAGCTGCGCGCGGCCGGGCGCGGGCGCAGCCTGGACTTTGCCAGGCTCCTGGCGGAGTTTCTGGACGCGCTGCGGGAGGAGGGGGAGGGGGAGCAGGGCAGCGCTGACAGCAGCGCGAGCGCAACCGTCTTTGGGGAAGCGCCGACCCCGGGGATGCCGGATGCAGCAGCGGCGCAGCGTCCCCCCGCTGCACACGCCCCCAGCAGCGCGTCCGACGTGGGTGGCCATGACCACCCATCTGTCGCTCCGTATCGTGCCCTTCGGCGGAAGCTGCTGCGCCGCGACCGCGAAGCCATTGGGCGCGTGTACTGCTTGCGCCTCCCCGTGCCGCGAGACACCGCGGGCCACGGCCAGCGTAGCGGTACTGTGAGGAGCAGCAGCGGCGGCGGCGCAGGGATGGGTGACGACGATTCGCCGCACTTCGCAACCACCACGTCTGATGACGACTTACGCAACTCCGGTGGCCACAGCGCGCGCGGCTCGGTTCGCTCCGGCAAAAGCCGCGACTCGATCCGTGGCTACTACCAGAGCCAGGCCCCCTCCGAGGCCGGCAGCCTCAGCGTGGGCGAGGCTGCGGGCATCGGCAGCGAGCTGGAGCTCCAGGATGGCATCATGATCGTGCAGATCCCCAACCGCGTCGCCGCTGCCTCCGCGGCGGCGCCCGGAGCAGGAGCGCCAGCGCAGCCCTGGGCCGCCCCGCCGACGGCGACGGACGGCGGCCGCATGCGCCACTTCCTCAGTCGCGTGGCGGGTGTTTTCGGGGGGCGCACGGCGGTGGCAAGCGTGCCTGCCTCCGCAGGTGGCGACGCCATGGCGGCGGGGATGCTGCCTGAGGGCGGCGCGAACACCGACAGCCAGCGGAACCCCCTGGGGGCCAACGGTCCCGCTGCAGGCACTCCCTCGACGTCACCGTTGGCCGCGGGCGACACGCCAGTAGCGATCGCAGTGCTGCCGCCGCCCGTGCCGGGGTATGCTCCCGCCCCTGCAGCGCCCATGCCAGTGGAGCCGCTGCCAGGAAGCAGCTTCAGCAGGGCAAGCAGCAGCAGCGGCGATGGGGTGGGCGTCCACCCCGGCCTCCCCTCGCGCTTCGCCATGCCACGGCCCTCGCCGTCGATCGAGGCTCTGATGCATGCCCAGAGCGGTGCCAGCACTGCACGCAGCGCTGGCGGGACCGGCGGCAATGCAATGCTGCAGCCTGCGCCGCCCATCGTCCCCTCGCCAGCCCACACTGCGGGCAGCTGGCGCAGCACGGGGACCGGGCTATCCGCAGCGGGCGTCAGTCCCCGCAGCGCAGATCAGGGCCAGGCAGGTTGGGGCGCGATCGGCGGCAGGGCCTCCGCAGCCTCCTCGGGAAGCGTCAGAGGCACCAACAGTAGCAGCGGTCCCGCTACCGGCAGCAGCGGTGCTGTCAGCGGCGGCAGCGGGCGGTCTCCGGGCCGTGCTTTCGCTGTGCGCGCGCCGACACCTGGCGTCGCCTTGCAGCGGCCGCCCCTGCATTCTGCAGCCGCCAGCGCCCCGCCTAGGGCGTTCTTCGACCGCCAGACCCTGTCGCCCAGCCCTCCCGTGTCCCTGCAAGTGCACAGTGGCCGAGGGCGCAGCTCCCGCGGCACTCCCCCGCCGGGTCGCGGCCACTCGCGCGGCTCCTCTGGTGCGGACAGGGCATCACCGTTCCCGGCCGCAGCCGCGAGGCTCACGAGCCGTGGCTCCAGCGCCTGCGGTGGCTCGGGCCGGTCGAGCTCCGCGAGCACACGCCGCAGCGGTGGCGCACGCAGCGTAGCCGGCTCCCCCGAGCCCGCAGGCGGCATCGTTCCCTTCGTGGCTGGATCGGGCGCGTCCGTAGCAGGCTCAGCCTCCGGCAGGCGTGGGGGCCGCGGGCTGGGGCTGGGGCGGGTGTTCCAGCGCTCAGCCCGCGCCAACGTGGCGGCGGACAGCTCGTCCTCGTCGAATGACGAGGCAGACGACATGGAGGCCTCGGAGACGGAGTGGGCGGCGGTGCATGTGCCGCTGCAGGGCCCGGTGCCTGCGGGGGCGGGGCGCACCCACGCAGACATCAGCCTCCGCATTGGTGCCCCGCCGCGCGAATACGCCGGCAGCCCTTTCGTGGTGGGTGTTGCGTCGCCCATCGTGCCCCTGCCCGGACCGCACCAGGTGAACGCCCACCACAGCTCCGCCGCGGCGACACGCGTCGACCTCTCGCCTGATCCCGCCCCTTCCGCTCGCCGGGCTCAGCCCTCTCGCGGACAGCGCGCAGGTGCCGGGCTGCCTCCGCCCGCCGCAGTCACTCTGCAACGAGGGACCAGCGGCGGCGCGGACTCGGAACGAGATTCTGCGGGCCCGACCGCTGCCGTGGCCGCCCCTCGCCTGGGCAATGCCCTCACGCGAGCCATGCAGACTGGGTGGAGCCGCGTTACGCGCCTGCTGGGCAGCGGGTCGTCGCGGGCTCCAGCCCCGAGCGCCACGCGCGAGCACCGCGGCGGCCGTGCGATAGTGACGTCGCAGAGCCCCACCAGCGGCAGCAGCGGTCTGGAGCTGCCGGAGTACGCGTCCGGCGGCGGACAGACGGCAGGCGGGCTGAGCGGGCCCGTGCCGCTCTCAGTGGACGCAGTACTGGCTGCAGAGGTGAGGGATCGCAGCCGCGGCCTGCGCCGCTCCCCACGTGCAGGCGCCGCCTCCTCGCCGAGTGCTGGCCGTCGCAGACGCAGCGGCGTTCTCGCTGCCCCTCCCGACCACGCTTCTGCTGCGCGTAAGGACGTCGGCGACGGCGGCCGCAACGGCGCTTTTTCTGGCCCGGCGGCGCTCAGCGCGCCAGGCAGCGGCGCCGACGCTGGCTGGTCTGCCGCTGAACCCCGCCCGGGCAATCAGTTCCTGCCAGAGCTGCGGCCTCAGCAGGAGGTCAACGTCGGCATCGTCGGCGGCGACGGCGTCACATTCGCGAGCGGGAAGCCTCAGGACGAAGACCTGCGCCTGCTGGAGGACATACGCGACCAGGTGGTCTTTGCGCTGGAGCAGAGCCACGCCATCGTGCAGGAGAGGGCCCACCTGGAGCGCGCTGCTGCGATCGAGCGCCAGCGCCGAGAGGCTGGCTCCACCTTCCTCGCCCTCATGAGCCACGAGATGCGCAGTGAGTGCAGGCGCCGCAGGCAGGGACGTCAGCTTGTTGGCGCGTGCTCGCATGCGCAGCCATTGCTTTTGCGCTTTGTCCACCCTCGTGTTGTGTCTGTGTTGAATGCGTCCTCCCTCCCCCTGCAGCCCCCCTGCACGCCATTCTCGGCTACCTGTCCCT
>Ga0066413_1000082_pt1 | contig 18060 bp, 10 predicted proteins | sample LakWasMet19_HOW5_2_FD_59540 | JGI IMG/M metagenome (GOLD analysis project Ga0066413, IMG submission 59540) | Freshwater sediment methanotrophic microbial communities from Lake Washington under simulated oxygen tension - Sediment Metagenome 19_HOW5 | ecosystem: Environmental > Aquatic >...
CCTCTCTTGCTGCTCCTCCCGGCTCGCCAAAGGGGTTTGCTGCGTGTTTGGCCGGGCCCTCCGCATCCAACGCCTTCGCGCACGCGTCGTGCCGTGGTGGCGAGTCCCGGACAGACGCCGCGGCAGCGCCAATGGCGGGCGTTGCGCTGCCAGGGTCTCGGGCAACCGTGGCCCTGCCAGGCGCCGCCTCGTCTGCGGCGTCTGGGCCCAGCGGCGCCGACTCCGGCGGCGGGGAAGGGTTGAGCGGTTGCGCCTCCGAGTGGCAGCTCGGCTTTCGTGTGTCCCGCACCTGCAGTCTGCCCGTCTCGCAAGACTCCGTCACGTCACGGACAGACTTCACCGTCAGCGCGGGCGCCGCCTCTGCCACGACCCACACACTCGCCGCGTCGGCGTCCTCCGCGACCGCAAGCCGCTCCGGGTACCAGCCGCCCTCCTCCTCGCGGGACACGCACACGCGCTCCATCGGCAGCGGCAGCGGCGGCGGCCACAGCCAGGGCAGGGCGAGCGCGGACGCGGACGGTCGGTCCGTCGCCTCCTCCTCCTCCGCCTTCTCGCGCTTCAACTCGGGCCAGAGCGTGCGCACCTCCGCATCCCAAGGCCGCGCACCTGGCGTCCCTGGCGCGGCGCCGCCGTCGCACCGATACTCCGAGGGGCGCCCGACTGCGGCGGCGGCCAGCGCGTCGGGGGGGCTGACTGGCACCGGGCCCCGCAGCCTGCACAGCCAAGCGCGCAGCGCGAGCCGCCTGCACAGCAGCGGCGCCTCTGGCTTCGGTGGTTTCGCGGCGCGCGGCGCCGCCTCCACTGCTCGCAGCGTGAGGGCGAGGCAGCAGCACCAGCAGCAGATGGCGCTCTCGGCCCATAATGCAGAGCTGCAGGCGCGGTCAGGGTTGCTCGGCGACTACGGCGACCTCCTCAGCGTCGAGAACGAGATGGGAGGCCGCTTTGCCGGCGCTGCCGCGGCCTCTGGTGTTGCCGGAGCTGGCAGCGGCGTCCCTTCCATCGCAGGCTTTGCAGGCTCCTGCGGGCCCGTCGCCGGCAGCGGCACCGTCACGCGCCAGCGGCTGTTTCCGCCGCCCACCATCGAGGAGGAGGAGGAGTCACCCAGGGCTGCGCCGTTGCTGGCGGGCGGGGCCGAGCCTCAACAGCCGATGGGGTCTGGCGGCAGCAACAGCGGGATCCTTGACGACGATGCAGCAGCCATGCACGCCGACCACGGCAGCAGCGGTGCGATGCCTCAGGGGGACGAGTCACACCTGGCCGCCCCCTTCAGCTCTGCCCCCACGCCACCGATTCCGGCTGCCGTCCCCGCGCCTCCACCGCCAACCGTAGCGCCCCTGTCTCGACACGTATCGGACGCCGCGGTACTCTGCGCCCCTGTAGCGCAGCAGCCAGGGTCTGCTTCCGCTGCCACTGGCGGTGGGCGCGCTACAGCCAGCGGCGCTGCGTCTGCGTCCGTGCTTGCAGAGCTTGTGTCTCCGCCGCGCCACCACCCGCGCCGCGCCAACCGTGACTTTGCCCTGCTGCGGCCTGACATCGACACGCACGCACGCGAGGGCTCCGCAGGGGCGCTGGGCGTGATCGACTCTCCCTCCTCGCTCCTCTCGTTCGCCAGCGGCGCAGCCAGCGCGGCTGTCGGCGGCCTCGGGGCTGCCGCTGGTGGCATCGGCAGCGGCGGCAACACGCCTGGCGGAGCCTCTCTGTCCCTCCACAGCAACCGCAGCGGCCAGGGGCGGGGGCGAGGCGGCCCTGTGTTCGCCTTCCCGCTGCCCGCTTTTGCAGCCCCGGTGGCCTCGCTTCCGGGAGCAGCCGCTCCTCCGGGACTGCAGGCTGCGGCTGGGGCCGCTGCGCCGGCCGCTGCCGACCTGAATGCCAGCGGCGGCTTCGTGGACGCCTCTGCCATCCAGACGTCCTTCGACGGCCTGCCTGCTGCCTCCGTGTTCGACTCCCTGCCGCCGTCGCGGCGTGCGAGCCTGAACGCCAGCGGGCGCCGCGGCAGCGGCCCGGCGCCGTTCGCCTCTGGCGCAGGCGGCGGGATGGTCGCCGGCAGGCACGACGCTTCCTTCCACTCCACCGGCTCGGCGGGCTCCTCCGCTTCCGCCTCCGCGGCGGGACACCGCAACCTGCTCTCCTTCACAGCCGACGGCCACTTTGTGGATGCGCTGCTGCTGCAGCGCGCAGGCGGACGGACGGGCACTTCCATGTCTGTCACGTCGCAGGGCAGCGCGCACGCGCCGGCGGGGGCCCAGGGCAGCGCCGAGGCGTTTGCGGGCTCGGCGTGCCCCACGGACCGCGAGCACCAGTTGCAGCAGCAGATGCGGCACCTGGATGAGCGCGAGCGGGAGCGCGAAGCGGGGGCCGACTCACGCGGGTACGGGGAGCGAGAGGGCTCCTCCACGGGCGGCGCAGACGTGGAGCGAGAGCTCCTGTGCGAGTCGCGCGAGCAGATGCAGGGCACCCCCAGCGCGGGCCTCAGCGGCTTTGCAGTGCTTCAGCGGGACATCGGGCAGCGGGCACCCCTCTGCGTGGACGGCTCAGGGGCAGGCGCAGCCGTTGCCAGCGGCGAGGCATTTCGCAGCCGCGGCAGCCGCGGGAGCGGCAACACGAGCGCTGCTGGCGGTGCAGCGAGGCTGCAGCAGCTGCGGGCCCGGCCGCAGCACCAGCCGGCGCAGAAGGCCCACGTCCTGCTGCCCAACACTAACTCCCCCTTCTGCGACCTGGCTCTGCCGCCCGCAGCGATGGGCCCGCACAGCGCTGTCGCGGGCGCCTCTGCCGCTGGGACTGCAGCATCGTCGGTGGCAGGCGCTGCCCCCGCTGCCTCGCAGGCGCAGCTCGCTGCACCTGTGAGCGCGAGTGCTGCTCCTGTAGTGTCGCGGGCGATTCTCGGCGCTCCAGTGACAGCAAGTGCTGGGTCCGCTGCCGTGTCGGACGTGCAGTGCTTGCGCCTCTTCAGCCTGCTCTCGGTATCTGCGCCATCAGCGACCAGGGGCCAGCCCGCCTCCTCCCGAGGCGCCACAGCTACCGCTCTAGATGCTCCTGCCGCTGTCGAGGGCGCGCCGTCAGCGGCGCCCGCTCCCGAGCCGCAGTGGCTTTCCTGCAGCTCTGAGCCGCGAGGGATCGCCCCAGCGGTGCTGCACGACGAGGCTGCAGCTGCGCCTGCGGCCTGCCCGCTATCTGCCGCCCGCCCCGAGGGCAGCCACGCGCAGTCTGACGCGTCTGTAGCGCCGTACACGGCCGGCCGCAGCACTGCTGCCAGCGCCAGCACCAGCCACAGCGCAGGCGCAAGCAGCGTGCGCTCCGCCGGCCCCTTTCCCGTCCCTCCGTCCCGCAGCGCGCGGCGCCGGGAGCAGCGTCTGTCCGATCCGTCTGTGCGCATCCCCTCAGCGTTCACGGGCGCGGGCGCGGCCTTCCAGCCCGCCTGCACCTCCTCGGCGTCTTCGCCCGCAGCCAGCATGCCTCCTGTGAAGCGACCAGCGCTCTGGGACACCGCCCTGGAGGAGGAGGCGGGCGGCGACGGCTCGGGCATGCGCAGCCTCGCCCTGCCGCGGCCCGTGTGCTGGCACGCCGCCGCGGCAGCGGCCGCTGCGATGCTGGCGTCGGCTGCGGGAGCGGCCGCTGGGAACGAGCCTGCGCTCGGCTCACCTGCGGCGCCCCCGCGGCCTGCACTGGTGTCTGTGCTCGTGCCCCCAGCTCGCGCTGCGGGTGCACCCGCGCCGCCGCCGCCCACGCGCCCTGCGGGCCTGGCTGAGGCCAGCGCGAGGCGCCTGGGAGCTGCAGGGGACGACGGACAGAGCCGCGATGGCGACGGAGGGAGCGACGGGGACAGCGACGGGGAGTCGGAGGCGGAGACCCTCGGCGAGAGCGGGGACGGCTTCCAGTCGCTCCTCCTCTCCTCCGCCTCCGCGGCCTCGCACCTCTACGCCCGCGCCTCGCTGCCGCCGACGGCTGCAGGCAGCGTGTTCGGCGGCAGCGCCAGCGTCGGGTGGCCGGTGCCTGGGCGCTCGCACGGCCGCCCCTCCGCAGGCAGCGCGGCCTCCTCCCGTGCCTCCTTCATGACCATGGGCGAGGGGGCAGGCGAGGCGCTGTCGCACTCCCGCCGCGGGCCGCGCCACAGCAGCGCCGTGCTGCGGCGGGGCAGCGGCGCGACGACACGCACCGTGGAGGAGTGGCGCCTCGGGTCCGCCTCCTCTGCCAGTATGCTGAGCGCGGGCGCCATCACCGTGGGGGTGGGCACCCCGCCCCGCCCGCCGCCGGTGGCGCGGGCCGCCGCCTCCGCCGCTGCGGCGGGGCGGGCGGACCCGGGCGGACCGCGACCCCCGCCCCCCAGCGCACCCCTCCCGGGCGCCCGGCCGGCGGCCCAGAGCGCCCGCCTCGTGCGGCACCGCGGCTCCGTGCACGGCGAGCTGCTGTCGCGGGACCGGGCACACACCGCCGGCGGCCTGCTCTTCGTCGCCGGGGCAGGCAGCGGGGCCGCCCTCGGCGGAGGTTTCGGCGGCTGCGGCGGCGTGTCGACCGCTGCCGCCAGCGCGCTGCTGCGCGGGTCGGAGGACAGCTTGAGCGTGTGCTCTGACTACACGGTCACGTCCACCCTCAGCCGCAAGCGCTCGCGAGTGCAGATGGAGCTTGCCGGCGCGGCGCCGCTAACGGGGAGCCCTCTGCGCAGCCAGGTGGCTGCAGGGGTAGACCGCAGCGGCGCACTCGCAGGGCCTTCGGTGGCCCCTGCGCCGTCCTCCTCCTCCGCCTACCCCTCGCTGTTCGGTGCCGCGCGGGAGGCGCCCGCCTCAGCCACGCGTCGTATGGATGGAATCAGCGCAGGCATGCACACACTGTCAGTGCAGGCCCCGGGCGCAGCCTGTGCCGCAACTCTCGCTGGCGCAGCGGCGGGCGCGCTGGCGCCGCCTGCTCCTGGCACCTCGATCGCCCTTTCGCCCGCGCAGCTACACAGCGGTGTGCCGCCGCCTGCTGCCCCTGGGCCGGCAGGCGGCGCTGTGGGGCCCACGGGGGCCGCCGGCTGGCACTCCCTGGCTGCCGCGGGCGCGCCGCGCGCAGCAAAGGCTGCACCCAAGCCTGCGGCAGGCAGCAAGGCCATCCGTCACCCCGGCGTGCTCCCGCCTGGCTTCGGCGGCATTCCAGCCCCCACCCCCGTCAAGCCATCGCCTGCGGGCAGCCTCGGCGGTGGCTCGCGATAGCGGCGAAGGGCCGCTGTCATCGCAGGACAGAGCGCTCGCGAGCCGCCCCCGTAGCCCCGAGCCTGGTGCGTAGAACAGCACTTCGCACAGGCAGGCAGTCAGACAGACAGATGGACAGTCGCACAGTCAGTCTGTCGGTCGCTCTGCCCTGATCGGCTCACACACTCGCCATGCCGCATCCTGTGGCGTTTGCGCTTCTGTCCTCTCCTGGGCCGCCGCCTCGCTCTGGCAGCGCCTCTGCGCCGGGGTTTCAACGGCAGCGCTGGCAGACCCCCACCGCTCCCCGCGTTGCCGCGGGCGGCAGTGACAGCTCCACAGGCACGTTTGCTCGTGTCACGCCCCAGTCAGTCTTGCTGTCCACTGTACTGGCCGACGCCACACGCATCGCCACAGCCGCGATACCGGTTGTCGCGCGAGCTTGAGCGCCTCCATTGCCGCCATCGCCCCCCGTGGCATTGCCGCATCGATATTTTGATGTGTACATCTGGCTTGTGGCCCGAATGGCAATACCCACCAGCCTTGCACGAGGTGCGTTGCAGTTTGCGACCTGGCGGCTCTGCTCCCGAGCCTCCTCGCCGGCTTTGCGATCTGGCTCAACCGCTACTTCGACGGCTGCGATCTGCTGCAGTGCCAATGCGCGGCCGTGCAGGCCGTTGCAATTGAACTCGAGTGCCCAGTGCACTGCACACGAGATCGTTGACGTCGAGCGCCCACGGCCATTGCTCATGAGTGGGTGTCGATTTCCACGCCGGCGCTGTTCGGATTCGCCAAGACTCGGGCTCTGCAACGTTATTCCTTGACTGCTGCGTTGTGAGTCGAATGCAAATTTAAATTTCACCGTTTGCGCATGCGTGTCCACCTCATGAGCTGCTGATCAGTGACCTCACGTTGCATTTGGACTCCAGTTGACTCTGCAAGAGTGCGGCCGACCCCAGTGAAGGTGGCGCGTACGCACGTGCACATCGATTGCATGCGCAGGCGGCGCAGGTGACCCTTCCTGGGTTCAAAGACACCGACGGCGATTCCCCGTCCCTGCATGCGCAAGAGCGCTGACTGATTGCGCGTGCAGTTGGGCGCATGCCAAGAGCCTGACGCGCACGGCGTTGAGATGTAAGTTCACGTTCATCGCCGTCAACGAGACACCAGCCGTAGCGCCGCGCAACCGGTTGCATTCCGCAGCCAGCCTTCACCGCATCAGAGGAGGGAGGCCGATACGATCCAGTCGCCCTTGATGAGCAGCTGGCTGACTTCTTCGCTGTCGGGCGGAGGAACGCCGCCGCCTCCGCGATCGAACCCACCGAAGCCGCCGCCGCCGCCACTCCCGCTGCGCGGCGGCGCAAACGACCGTCTAGAGACCCACGCCTGTGCTCGAGCAAAAGCCTCCACGCCACGAGCGCTGCCGCCTCCGCCGCTGCTGCCGTAGGTCGGCACAGCACGTGAAGCAGCCCAGACTGGCCCGCAGACCACGCTGTCGTCATCGTCGTCATCGTCGGCGTCATCGCTCGCAGAGACACTGTTGTCGCCGTAGTCACTGCGCGAGCCAGCTGCAGCGAGAGGTCCACCGCTCCAGGCAGTGGCACCGACAGTGCGGCCGTCACTTCCCCCGGCTGCCGCAGCAGCAGTGTCGGCGCTTGCGACTGCCCCAGGCAGCCACACCTGCCGCACACCCCCGACGAGCAGAACGTTCCAAAATGCGTCCACGCCAGCGAGGCGCCCCGACACGAGGCAGCGTGAGCTGGGCCGCCGGCTCGGCACGCCAGCGGCGGCAGCCTCCTCCTCCCAGTCGCGCGGCGGCAGGACGAGCAGCAGCCGCACCCGACGCCGGTCCTGGTACCAGCGGCACAGCGACACGAGCGGCCCCGCCGTCTTGGCTGCCTGCGGCGCTCCAGCCGCGTCGAGCGCGGCCGCTGCCGCTCCCGCCTGCTGGAACGCAGCGGCAGCCTCAGCGCCCTTCGCCAGATAGTCCAGATGCGAGGCAGCAATTTCGCCGGCCCGCCATGCGCGATCGCGCTCCATTTTAGCCGAGCTGTGCAGCACCCCCAGCTGCGGAGCGGCGAAAGCCTTCGGGTCCATCGTGGGCAGAATGAGCTGCGCCTTGTGTAGGTTGTCCAACGGTCGGACACCCATGAACGGCGGAAGCGCCGCACTATCGTACAGCGCCCGCAACGGATCAAAATACGCCGATGTGAAGCAGATCGTGCAGCGGCGCTGCGTCAGATAGCCGACAGCGGTCTCGCCATATTGGCCCTCCAACGAGGCATACAGGTCTGCCAGGCCCTGGGTTGTGGACCGGCCAAACAGCAACGTCTCGACTTCTCGAAGGCGCGACGGTGCAAATTGCAGGAAAAAATCAGATATGAGGGCAGCTGGTTCTGAGGACGCCACCAACTGCGGGCCGTCGTCATCCGAGTACCCGTCGTCCGAGACCTCGCCCTCCTCTGAGGCATGCCCAGCGTCGTCTTCCTCCATTCTCCGAAACGCGAGGAGATGCCCTCCAGCTCTGCCAGGGGTAACTACGAGGTACGCCCCCCACGGGGAACCCTCTCTCCTTTCGTTCGCCGTTGATCGCTGATCGTGGGAAAGTTTTCAATCTCCCCTCCAGGGTCGGTGCGACTTTTTCCGCTGACGCGCTAACCACCCTGAAGTCCGCGAGCCTGGCATCCCTGCACCTGGTACGAGGCAGCAAGTAGTGCTCACGAGCAAATTGACGGCATCTCGGGCACTGTTTCCACGTCGCGTCAGCTGTCAAACCCGCAGCAGCACTTTGACAGCAAGGAGCACGAGCACACGGAGAGCCACCGCGAGGATGGCGAAGCGCGATTACGACCACTTGTTTAAGCTCGTGCTGATTGGCGACTCCGGCGTCGGAAAGAGCTGTCTCTTGCTCCGATTTGCCGTGAGTACTCGCGTTCCGAACAACGGCCTTCGCATCGCTGGCACCCTTCCTGGCCGTCGCACACTCGATATCAACGGTGCCACTGAGCGCGCTCTTCGACCTGGCTGCAGGATGACGCTTTTACGGAGAGTTTTATTAGTACCATCGGCGTGGACTTCCGCTTTCGTACTGTGAAGATCGCCGACAAGACAGTGAAGTTGCAGATCGTGCGTTCGTGCTGTGTTCCGGCATACAGCCGCACTGCAGTTCTTCCGCCGATCAGGTCGGACTTCTCACTCAGCGTCTTCTTCCTGTATGACCCCCCTCTCGAAATTTGAGCGATGCAGTGGGACACGGCGGGTCAGGAGCGCTTCCGCACTATCACGAGCGCCTACTACAGGGGCGCGGACGGTATTATCATGGTTTACGATGTCACGCATAGGGTACGTAGCACGGGTGCAAGGTGGCGAGTAGGAAATCGAGGCGACGGGTCGCGGGGCTGCTTTTAAGGAAGCATGATCGTGGCTGTGCTTCGTAGCGGGAGCCATCAGCGTTCGAGCTCACTCATCCACGCGGCCGCTGCAGGAATCTTTCGAGCACGTGCGCGAGTGGTTGAAGGAGGTCGAAAGATACGCGGCCCCCGAGACGTGCAAGCTGCTGATCGGCAACAAGAGCGACCGCACGGACCGCGCCGTGTCGGACTCTGAGGGCGCCGCCCTCGCCAAGGAGCTGGGCATGCCCTTCCTGGAGACGTCTGCGCGCACGAGCGACAACGTGGAGGCGGCCTTCATCAAGATGGCGGAGAACCTGATCCAGATGCGGTGCGTGCCCATCGCAGGAGGCCGACGCTGGGGAATGGGGACTCGGGGCAGAGCCGTCACTGCCTGGCGTCGACTTTTCATCTGTGGATGCATTTGTAAATTGTTATCGACTGTCCTGCAGCGCGGACGTGGAGAAGGAGACCCGGGACAAGGTGTCGCTGGAGCCTGCACCGACGAAGAAGACTGGCTGCTGCTGAGCTGCCGCAGCCATGATCCGGCGCTGTTGCTGCCACCTTGCGGTGCAGGTCGGCGCTGGACGGCTGCAGCCTGCTGGTGGTGTCACGTGGTTTGACTGAGGGGTCGTTGCAGCCCATTAGGCCGCGGCGCGGGCAGCTGTTCGATACAGGCCACACGGGGCACAGAAAAGCTCACGTGTCGCCCGCCTGCTGCTTTGCACATCACCGGTTGCTGGGCCCGAGTGCGACACGAGCTGCGATGTTAGGGGATGTGATGTTAGCCACCGCCGAAGCGGTGATCCATCGGCGTGTGCTTCCAGCCGCATACCCAACGCCGAGGGCCTATACCCAACGCCGAGGGCCTACGCGTGACGCATGGCGCTGTCTCTGGCTCCGCGCAAAGCAGGCGGCGCTTGCGCGCGGTATCGGGCCCGCGCCAGCGCGGAGGCAGCGCTCAGTCGCCGGCCTCAGCTGCGGTGCTGCCGCGACGTGGTCATGGCGGGCTGTCACAATGTGCGGTGGGCGCCGCACCCGGAACAGCGCTGGGGACGCGGCAGAGCGCGGCACAGAGTTCACACGCGACGCTATCAAATATTCAGCGCTGCCGGTTCTTCCAAAACCGTTGGCCCCTTGCTGTCACTGCCATGGCTGTGCAAGCTGACCCCCTCTGAGCCAGATCCGCTGCGAGGCGTGCGGCGCTTGCGATTCGGACAATCTGACGTTGAACACTGCCGTTGCTCAATTCTCAACGCTAACCTCGTCGAAACCCTGTCAGCGATAAGTGGATATCGATATCTTGACATTGGTCGTGTTGAAGGAACCCGAATTCACTCAAGTCAAGCTTGGACACAGGCAGGGTGCGGCATGGGCTGCCTCGGGAGCAGCGAGAACGGGCCTTCGTTGCGTCGATAAATGGAATTCCGGTCGAACGCTGCGCTAAAGCCGCCAGCTTTGGTGCGGACACACACGCAAGTCAAGCCCGACGCTCTGCAGGCAAGTCCCGCTTCGCTCACCGATCCGTCGCCAGGCGGCGGGATATTGTCTCACGCTCCGTCACTGCTGCAATCAGGGAGTCTGCAAGCTGCTCAGTGTCATCCGCGCCATCTGCTCGATCGCCAGCGCTGCCCTGGCCACCGACACTTCCGAACATCCCGAGTCGCGCGTCAAAGGCGTCCAGCGCGCTGCCCTCGTCGCCGTCGCCCATCGTCTCCCGTGTCAAGCCCAGGAGGTCTGCGCCCTCCGCGGCCAGGTATTCGCGGATGCGAGCTTCGCTCTCGGCGTCAAGATCGCTCGGAATGCTGCCTTCCGGGCCCAGCGCAGCCGCGGGCTGCGACTCTGTGTCGTTGCCTCGCCCCCTCGATGCCCGCGCGTGCTGCGGCGGGTTTGTTTGAGGCCGTGATGGCCAGGCTGGTCCGGCTGCAGCGGAGTCACTCCGGAGAGCCGATGCCGGCTCTCTCGACGCTGACGATGCAGACGTCGCTGGCGCTGGCTGTAGCCTTGTCTGCAATACACCGCTGGTGCCGGAGGCTGCGCCGGCTGCCCGAGTCCAGGCGTTGCTTCCGGGTACCCCTGTGTCGGCACGCTCGATGCTGCTGCTACTGGGCGCGGCTGTCGACCGGGCGCTGTAAATCATCTCACGCAGGCTATCTGGGATGTCGGCAGACAAGCCGAAAGGCGCGGACACGGTGGTCTGGGCGCCTGCAGGCGTGCCCGGCGGCGCAGGCTCGGGCCGGCTGCGCCCGGGCGTCACGCTGCGGGGCGGAGGCGGCGGCGGGCTCTTGTCTCGGGAACCTGGCGGCGGCAGCGGCCGCCGGAGCGAGCCCACATGGTGGATCTTCGCGAACAGCAAACGCAACACCTTCAGCCTGTCCTCGGGGCCCAGCTGTGCGATGTCGATCTGCGATGCCTCCTGCCGCTGGGTTGCCGTCAGCGGAGCACCGCTGCCGGCAGTGGACCCGTCAGTACTGTATTGAGAGGCTGCAGCCGCTTGCATGGGCGGGTGACCTGCGCCGGTAGCGCCTATGGCACCATGGCCGCGCGGCACAGCGCCGCCGTCAGCAGCAGAGGGGAAACATTGAGTCGCACGAGCGGCGTCGGGCCGCAGCGGCGGCTTATGCGGCGTGTACAACGGCGGGTGCGTCGCGGTGGCGGAGGGTGAAGCCGCCCCAGCATGGTGGGCCCTGCTGTGCCCATGCTGCACGAGGGCAGGCAGCGTCGTGCCCGGGGGCAAGCTGGCCGCGCCCTCGGGGAGGGAGAGCGTGATTGCCGCAACCCTGGCAGGTGAGGAGACACCGGCCGCGGTGAAGCCTGGAGCGCCTCGCCCAGCAGCCGTGGATGGCGAGGGTGAGGGGGCAAGATTCCGCAGCTTCGGGCCCGCGCCCACGCTGAAGCTGCTGCCCGTTGTTGCCGACAGGCCGGCGGCAGAAAGACCGGCTGGCCGCATGGGCGAGAGCGCAACCTGCACACCTGAGCGGTCCAGCGGGGTGCGAGCAGCCGCAAGCGCCGCAGCGGCCGCAGCCTTCTTGCGTGCGGCAACCTCTGCCTTCACCTCGGAGAGGGCCTCCAGAAAGAACGCCTCCACCTCCGTGCGCTGCTTCAGGATGACGGCAGCGAGACGCTTGATGGTGGACAGCTCTCGGTTCTTCAGGCGCACCAGCGACCGCAAGCCGTCCAGCTCCAGACGCAGCTCCTCGTTCTGCAACAGGCAAGGAAAAACAAGGGCAATGGCGCAACGTGGGAACCGGGCAGCGTTCCCACCACCCCGCTGAGGCATAGTAGAGCTTCCGTGGCAGAGCAGAGCATCCATCGCAAAGCCGAGTCGGAGTGGTTCGAGGCAGATCCGCGCACCTGCTTGGCGTGCTGCTTGGTCAGGTGCTGCCGCGTCATCTCCTTGTCGGCGCGCTCCATCGAGAGCGCCGTCTCCAACTCCTTGGAGCGCGCCTGCAGCGCCCGGTTCTCCTGCGTCTTGATAGCCCCCTGGCGCGCCCACTCGCGCTCCTTGTCGGCGTATATCTCCACCTCGCGCGCCAGCACGCGCGCCTGCTCCATGACCGCGAGCCGCTCCTTGGCGAGGTGCTTGCTCTCGTCCGCCTGAAGCGCGAGCTCCTCGCTCATCTGCTTGTTCTCGAGGACCACGCGCTGCGTGTCCGACTCCAGCGACTTCTGCGCCTCCATGCGCGCGGCGCGGCGCATCTCCGAGTACTGCGCCTGATGCTCCTTGAGCAGGACCGCCTTCTCCAGCAGGTACTTGCGCTCCAAGTCCTGGAACGCCTTCTTGCTGGCGGCGCGCTCTGCCTCCAGCGTCGCCTGCAGCACCTCGATGCGCGTCTCCATCTCCTCGCGCCGCTCCAGAAACTGCAGCGACTTTTCGAGCCGAGCCTCCGCCTGATGCAGCTTCTCGCGCAGGTCGCGCTCTACCACCCGCTGCTCGCTCGTGCTGACCTCGAGCGCAGCCTCCATCTGTTGCTGCAGTCGCCGAATTTCGGCATCTCGTGCAAACTCGATGTCCGAAATGCGCGTTCGCAGTTCGCTGATGATGTCGTCCTTGGCCTTCAGCTCTGCTGTCGCGTACGCCACAAACTCTTGGGTCTCTGAACTGATTTTTCCTCGAGTAGACCGCAGCTGCTCGACATCATCCGTGAGTTCCCGCACTCGGGCCTTCAGCTGCGTTACAGTGGCCTCAAGCGCCGCACGCACGAATGCGCTATTTTTGACGTCATCACCGTCGGTGACCGAGGAGTCGCCTGCGGCCCTCCCGGCCCCTGACATGGCGGACGCTGCAACCCAGCGCAGCTGGGCAGGTGGAAATGGAGGCTTCGCCGACCGCCGCGCGGCAGGGCCGCAAACACGTAAATTACAGCGCGCAAAGCAGATTCAAAGCGTCAAAACCAATCACCGGGTAGCGCGCAGGTGGCAGAAAGCGGGTCCTGTGCGTGGTGCCCTGCACGGGTCGCAAATGGGGTCATAACGCAAAACGGCTCAGCCCTTTGCGACGGTTTCGCTTGTTGCGAGATGTCGAGTTGCGCAAAACAAAGCGTCGTGCTGCTTGCGCCCTTTGAAAGACCAAACTTCACCAGCATTGACAGCATTATTGGGCATTGCCGAACTGCTGCTTTCTGCGAGCACAACCGCCGGGTCCGAGTCGCGGTCATCGCTGCATCAACTGCGCGACCATGGCGGCGTCCAGCACCGTGCGCGAGCGGCGGAACTGGTGGATTCATCTGCTATACGTCCGACAGGAGTACGACGAATGCTTACGAGTGGTCGAGGAGGTGCTGCGCGCCTGCAACGGCCTCGCAGAGTACCCGTTGTACATCAAAGGTGAGCGCAGAATCGTTGCTGACGAAGCGGTTGCGTTTGATGCTTTACAAGCTCGTGAGCCATACACAGCTTGTTCACGTCAATCTTATCCGCAGGCCTCATTCGAAGACAGCAAGGACACATCGCGGAGTCCCTCACATTGTTTCAGGCTGCGACCTGCCTCAATCCGCTGAGCATTGCGAATCTCAAACAAGTTGCCCGCTCGCTGTGAGTGCCCAAAGCAGTTTCGGTGCTGAGTGTTAGGCCCGGCCCACGGCGGCGGAGTGTAAACGCATCGACTCCACCCGAAACAACCACGTTTCCATTGCAGCTTCTTGCTGGGCCGGCATAAGGCAGCTATCGAAGTGTACAACGAAGCAGAGAAGCATGCGGCGGCAAGCGGCGGTGACTGGGAGATTTATCACAACAAGGGCCTCTGCCACATGTACCTGAAGCAGTACGCCGAGAGCGAAGAAGCCTTCCTGCAGGCCAACTCCATCGCGAAGCATGACGCCACGTATGTGCAGCTGGGCAAGGTGTACACGCTCCAAGACAAGTACCGAGCCGCTGTGGACACGTACTTGGAGGCGCTCGAGTACTCGCCTGACAATGCGGAGCTGCTGACGACCGTGGGGCTGCTGTACCTGCGCCTCGGAGAGAACCTGAAGGCGTTTGAATACCTCGGCAACAGCCTCACGCACGACCCCAAGAACCCAAAGACCATCCTGGCGGCGGGATCCATCATCCAGGACCACAACGACATCGATGTGGCCCTTGTCAAATACCGCATTGCAGCTGTGCAGACGCCGCACAGCGCGCAGCTGTGGAACAACATCGGGATGTGCTTCTTCGGCAAGCAGAAATACGTCGCCGCTATCGCCTGCCTCAAGCGCGCGCTGTACCTGGACCCCTTTGAGTGGATCATCTCGTATAATCTGGGCCTAGTGCACCTGAACACGGGCCAGTACGCCTCTGCCTTCCACTATCTGTCCGCGAGCCTGAATCTGAAGCCCGACTATGCGCCCGCCTACATGTATCTGGGCGTCACACTGGCGCGCCTGACAGACATGGACAACGCTGTGGCGGCGTACGAGAAGGTTCGTTGCTGCAATGCTGAGCGTGCGGCTCAGGGGTACAGGGCGGCTAGACTCCGCTGCAATCCAGCAAGCGGGGCCATTCGGCGGCTCCGCAACTGTCATGCTGCGCCGGCTGCTTGCGTCTATGATTATGCAGGCCGTTGCGTTGGAGGCGGACCACCTCGTACACCTCAACTACGCTGTGTCGCTCTTCAATGGAGGGCAAGCGGACAAGGCGCGGGAGCAATTCACCAAGTTTGAGGCGAAGTGGGCGGTGCGTGACTGGTTCGCCTTTTGATGTATCGTGTGATCGATGAAAGCTTGGGAGGGGCGAGAGGTTCTCTGCTGCGCGGTTCGTCGTGGCGCCACCGTGTTGCTTTCTTGTGACTTTTGTTATTGGGGCTGGGCATCTCATCTGTCCATGTGCAGGCCCTTGATGAGGAGACGCGGGGCTCCGAGCAAGAAACGATAGAGCAGCGCTTGACGCTGGCATCATCGCTGGGCATCGCCATCGATGGAGGCGGGAGCGGCTTCGGTATGCCGCGGTTCGGCGGCGCCGCGAAGGGATGACCGGTCCCGCCTCGGACACGCGCGCATGAGCATGAGCATGCACAGGGGCTGCCGCTCGCACACATCAACCTGCAAACCTGTTGCCAGTATTGACCCTCGCCATTTGTTCGTGCACGCTTTCCCGTCGTGGCAGTTGCAAGATATTTTGAAGTTGGTTGCGGCACTCAGGAGGCATAAGCTCACACCTGAGTTGAGTGACTGCTGCAGTCGAGACTGTGCTCGCGAGTGCATTGCGCATGTTCATCACTCACTTCGTCTGCAGCGAACAGTCAAGGGGCCTTATTCGCGTCGTGGCAGCGCTGCTGCTGTTGGAGTTAACGCCGGGCGTGTGATCATGAAGCAGCTGCGGATGCATCATCAATGCACGGGCACACACAGACGTGAGGCGTCGAGGTGTTGGAGGTGCCTGTTTGCCGGCGGCCACTGAGCGGCGCGCTGGGTTTATCTTGTCAACGGCAGTGGGCTTGCGAGTTGTCATCGCTGTGAAGCCATCGACGAGAAAGCAGCGTATCGAACGGATGACAACCCGATAAGGCCCGGCCTCAGCGAGGGACGGGCCAACATCTCAAGCATTCGTGCTGAACAGTGGACCGCAGTGTGTGCACCCACATCAACGAGCTTGACTGCAGCCCGATACAGTAGCTAGTGCATCTCTGCAACCCACGCTCCTGCCTGATGACACTGCGAACAGTGGGGCTATCTCCACACCGCATAAACGACATGTCCAGCGCTCGATGTGGGTTAATACCGGAGTGCACAACGATGCAACAGCAGAAACCACTTCACCAATGCGGGCCGAACGCCGGTGTGACGCCTTGGTCTACACCCTGGCGGCAGCATAGTTCAGGATCGACGATCGCAAAACTACTAGTAGTAGGCAGCACCCACTTGCTCGCGATTCGCAGGCGGGATTATCTTGCGTTTGGCAATTGCCCCCAGCAAGCAAGGATCGGGTGATCGAGAGTTTGACGAGAGGTTTGCAGTGACAGAGCCCACAGGCTCTTCGATATCGCGCTTTGGCCTTCGTTTTCACCGCCGGTCCGACGATGAGTCACTGTGGCACTGCATCGTAGACGTTAGGCCAGGCCAGACCACACGGAAACCGCGATGGCAAATCGGATGCTGCCACTCTTTTGCCAGGCGTTACCTATGTCAGCTGGCAGCGGATGATCACAGAGGCTCCTGACGCTCTGGGGCGCCGCCGCGGCGGCCGCGCTGGTAACGCTGCAGCGCTCGGCGGGAGGAGCGAAACAACAGTCCCGACCATTTGGCTGCATACAACTGCGGAGCACGTAAGACGGTTTCTTGATCGAGCACCGCTCGCGAGGACTGTCGTTCCCGCGTGATTTGTCGTCGACAAATTAAAAAAATCAAGAGACTTGACAAATTGTCGACGACAATCCAACGACGCGTCCGAGCGTCTGTCCCCAGGGCTGTTTGGCGTGGCGCAGGGCCCGTGCCATCAAGCACGCTGTTTATATTGTCAAATTCATCTATCTGCACTAGGTATTCGGGGATATGACGCGACGCCCCAGCGCGGTGTCTTGCATATCATCGGCTGGCCTTGTGCGCTCAAGATGGCCCGCAAGGTGCGCCCTTGCCGTTGCATTGCGCGCCAGATTGAGGCCGACGCAGAGCTGATTCGGCTGACAGCTGATATGCTGTCCAACTGGACGCGACGGCGCCCGCTTTCTCGGTCCCAAGCCCTCTGTCACGCGTTTGCCACTTCCCCGCTCAACCGAGTTGTTGCAGGCGCTCGAGGCGAGAGAGCAGCCCGTATCTGACTGGTACAAGGATGAGGGCGGTCGCGGAAATGTATTGCGCTTCACTGTGGGCGCGCCGGTGCGCCTGTCGGAGCGTGTGCGTCTCGGCGCGCAATTGATGTACGAGGATGGCTCGCTTGTCGAGGATGCGGAGGAGACCTTGACAATGGTCACGCAGCCGGGCGCGATGGCGCTCACCCCGGAAATGCCCGAGGTCACTATTGAGTTCCGCATCGAGAAGGTGTCCCGGCGCAAGGATGGCCGGCGCTTCTGTCTGCAGGTGGCGCCAATGTACGATCCGGGGGCACTGCGACCGCGCGACGGGTTTTTCGCCCCGATCGTCTCGCAACCGATCAACGTGCTGTCCAAGCGAAAGCCCGGCGAGCGCGAGGTTACGCGCGTGCAGCGGCGACCGATGGTGGACGCGCCTGACGACAGCGCCGCGCACTTCAAGATGCTGCACGGCACGATGCTGCAGCTGCAGAAGACCGTGGACGAGGTGAAGGCGCTCGAGAAGCGCAACGCGAAGCGCCTGGACATGCTGACGGCCTTCATTACCTCCAGCGGCGGCAGCACGGCGCCTGCGGGCCTCCTGATGCAGCTGGGCTCTCAGCTGCCGCGGGATGACAGCTCCGCAAGCACGGGCTCTGCGCTGGGCGGGCGCGGTGCCAGGGGCGCTGGGATGGGAGCGGGCGCGGGCGCGGGTGCCCCTGTTGGCGTGCCTCCGATGCTGCGGTCGGACAGCTTGGGGGATTTGCCCCTGTCCAACTATGGCGCAGCCCCCATCACCTCCTGGGACCTCGGCAACGGGGCCAACCCAGCATCCTCGGCCTCAGCAGCAGGGCCTGCTGCGGACGGCTCTGCAGGGGCAGGGGATGGCCCGGGGGCTTCGAGTGGCAAGCCGTCACGTGGACGGCACGGCACCGGCGCGTCAGATTCCAAGACTGCGGTGGAGGGAGACGCTTTCTCGGGCGCCGGTGTCGATACAGCCGCGCCGCGGACGGGCGGACGTGGCAAGCGGGGCGCTAAAGCTGGCGCTGCCGCCGCCTCCGCGGCAGCCCCGGGAACGGCTGCAACAGACACAGACGGGGTCGACGGCGGCGCAGACGTGAGTTTGCCCGGCAGCTTGCACCCAGCGCTGCTGCCCGGCCTCTCCATGGCGAGTGACGCGGGAGACGCTGCAGAGGGCGCCTCCGGGAGCCCCGCCGGCGACAGCGCGGCGTCCTCGTCGGGAAGCGTGGGACACACAGGACCACAGTCAGGAGCTGCCGCCGCTGGGGGCAGCAGCAGCAGC
>Ga0066413_1000090_pt1 | contig 17169 bp, 5 predicted proteins | sample LakWasMet19_HOW5_2_FD_59540 | JGI IMG/M metagenome (GOLD analysis project Ga0066413, IMG submission 59540) | Freshwater sediment methanotrophic microbial communities from Lake Washington under simulated oxygen tension - Sediment Metagenome 19_HOW5 | ecosystem: Environmental > Aquatic > Freshwater...
GCGCCGGAGGAGAGACGGCGGCCCAGCCGTCCGATGTGTGTACTCGGCCCACTCCCGGCTGACCTGCCCCCGCCATCCGCCTGCATGCTCGCTGCACCTCCGTCGCTCTCCTCGCCAGCGGGCGCTGCCGCCTGCGCGTGGCCCGCACGCGCCTCCCTCTCGCCCTTGCGAGCGCGGCCCCGCCCGCGCCTCCGCCGCAAAGAAGGCGGCAGCGGCACCTCCAGGGGCGCAGGCTGCAGCGGAACCGTGGCCGCGTGCTGCAGCGCGCAGCGGTGGTGGTAGAAGCGCCCGCAGCCGTCCGCAGCGCACTTGAAGACAGTGTGCCGGTGTGCCTGCACCCCCGCAGGCGCCGGCCAGCTCGCGGGGTGAGCGATGTAATCGGACACCGCCTCCGCAGGCAAGCCGCCTGCCGTAGCATCAGCAGCAGCGGGGGCACGGCGGCTCGCTGCCACCACAGCGAGCAGTCCAGACGGCGTAAGGTCCGGCAGCTGGCCGACGTCACCACACAGCGCACAGGCGTGGATGCCGGTGCGGCAGGCCGGGCAGTGCCAGCTGCCAGCCTCAGGCACAGCGGCGGGGTCGTCAAACAGAAAGCGGCGGGCAGCGGCCTCACCGCTTCGGCCAGCCGCACCCGAGGCAGTCGCGGAGGCTGACGCTGCGGGAACTGAAGCGTCGGCAGCTGCCGCTACTGCGTCGTCCTCGTCGTCGGCGCCACCCTCCTCTGCAGCCGTCTGGTAGGCTGCTAGCAGGCACGCCGCGTGGAAGGCGCGGCTGCAGTGGGCGGTGCAGCGCACGAGCTGGCCGCCCCTCTGCTCGCACAGTGCACACAGCTGGTCAGGCGCTGCAGCTGGCAGAGGGGTCGGCGCAGGCACGACTGCGCCAGCTGCAGAGGCCCCGTCATCGCCGCGGCTGGCTGTCTCGCCGAGGTTCGAGCCCGGCACTTCAAGCAGAACACCTGCCACGGCGCACGCTTCCCCGAGAGGCGTGGCGGCCACCTTTGCCGATGCAGCAGCACTGCGCCCATCCGTGGCAGCCGCAGCCCCAAGCAGCTGTGCTGTCGCCGCCCATTGGAGCTCGGCAGCGCTCACCGCAGCCGCGGGCGGTGGCACTGCGCTGGCAGCAGCGGCAGCGTGGCGGGCAGCCGCGCCCACTTCGATCGACACGTCAACGGCTTCGGCCTGCTGCGGCCCAGCGGAGGCAGGCAGCGCCGCGATGGCGGTTCGCGCCTCCGCAGCGCTGGCAGGCACGTCCGCCAGCAGCATGAGCGCAGCGTCCGCCTCCGCGCCGCGCAGGGCGAGGCAGACGCGCGCCAGCAGGCCTCGCAGCACGCGGTGCTGGAAGCGCGAGAAAGCGGTGTCGGGCAGCACCTGCGTGCAGTGCACCAGCAGCGCGTGGGCGTGCTGCAGCGGGTGTGACGCCATCAGCGCAGACAGCGCGTGGCCCAGCGCAAACTGCAGACCGACGGACAGCACGTCCGCAGCCCGCTGCGTCGCGTGTCGCTGCGCTGCTGACAGCGGATGACCGCCAGCGCCTGCAGCTGCGCAGGTCGTAGCAGTGCCCTGCGGCACCTGCACCAGCGCGAGCACCTCCGCTGCCGCGACAGCTTGCAGGCGCTGAGGCACTGCCGCGAGCAGGGCGGCTGCAAGCGTGCAGCCCGCCCGGGCCGCGAGATCGGTCACAGCAGCCTCCACGTCCGCGCTGCGAGCGGCCGCAGCGCCGCCCCGCCTGTCGCGCGCAAGTGTGAGGCCGTACGGCAGCGACATGTGGGCACCCATAAGCTTCCCGAGTCCCATCTCACCTGCCAGGGCCGCCAGGTGCGCTGCGGAGGTCAGGGTCCGCCGTCCCAGGCGGTGCGCGCTGCGGATCGCCTCTCGCGTGCTGGCGCACAGGGAGAGGTCCTCCTCATCCGCAGCAGCCTCGATCAGGGCTTCAAGCGCCGCGTCGGAGCAAGAAGCGTCGAAGAGGAAGCAGAAGTCGCGCCGGGCTCGCGCCGTGGACTGCAACGCGGACCGGTTCTGCAGGATGGACGGGCGCACGCGCCACCGGCGCAGCGCTGCGCTGACGACGGCTGCGCGGCTGAGGCGAGGGCTGCCCGCAGCACTGAGACGCAGCGGGGACGCTACGGTGGCAGCCTCATGGCTCGCGATCGATGCCCTCGTCCCGTGAGCCTCCGCCGCCTGCAGGGCAGCTGCACTCGCATCAGCGCCGGCATCGGCCGGGGCGAGCTCCCTGCCAGCTCCGACAGAGGCATCCTCACCCGTGGCGACGTCTGCGTCAGCGGCCTCCTCACCCTCCTTCCCGCCCTCCTCATCCTCATCGGCCTCTTCCACTGCGTCGCCGTCGACGTCGGCGCCCTCCTCCTCCTCCTCGCCTTCGTCCTCCTCCGCCTCCTCGGCTTCGTCCTCGGCCTCAGCGTGACCGTCCTCTAGCTCCTCTGCCGACCCCTCGCCAGCATCCTGGCCGTCACCATCACCGCCGTCGCCGTTCTCACTGGCAGCCTCCGCGTCCTCTCCCTCCTCCTCTGCATCCTCGTCGCCACCCTCGCCCTCGCCCTCGTCCTCCCCGTCTGCGGCCTCCTCCTCCTCCTCCCCGTCTGCGACCTCAGCCTCCGCCTCGCCTGCGGCGCCAGCAGAACCGTCATCGGGCAATCCAACCTCACCAAGGCTTTCCTCGTCGCCTGCCGTGGCACCGGAAGCAGCGGCCGGCTCGGCTGCACCCTCCAGGCTGCCCACGTCGCTGGCCTCCACGTCGGAGTCTGAGCGGGCCCCGGCGCGTGCAGCGTACGCAGCGCCGCGGGAGGCTCCCCTGCCCCTGCCCCTGCCTCGGCCACGCCCTCTGCCTCGCCCGCGCCCGCGGCCGACACCGCGCGCGCCCCCGCGGCCGCGGCCTCGCCCCGATCCCGGCGGTCTGCCGATGCGTCCGCGCACCGCGCCGGCACCCGCCCCGCGGCCGCGGCCTCTCCCGCGACCCCTCCCACGCCCCCGCCCGCGACCGCGGCCGCCTCGGCCTGAGCCGTCGGCACCACCGCCACCGCCGCCAGCGCCAAGAGAGCGCTTGAGCAGGAAGCCCCCGCCCGCCGCCAGGTGCAGGGAGAGCCTCGCCACGCGGCCAAGGGCCTCCAGCGCTGCCGTCGGCTGCGGTACACCGGACACAGCGCCCGCAGCCAGCAGGCTCAGCGTGCCGCCCAAGAGAGCCTCTGGATCCACCTCGCCGCCGCCGACGGTCGCGCTGTTGATGCCGCTGCGGGCCGTGAAGCGACGCACACCCAGCCGCCGCAGCAGCACCGCACTCGCGGCGAGCTCTGCGGCGTGGATCGCCGCAATGCCGCGGCTGGCGCCTGCGGGGCCCAGCCCCACGCCGCCAGGCGCCTCTGCCCCTGCATAGCACTGCAGCGCATGCGCCGTCAAGGGGGCGCGCAGCAGCTGGATCTCAAGCGCTTCGAAGCCGCCGCGGTAGCCGTGCGCAGCGGTCAGGGCGGCGCCCACGGCGGCAGCGGACTCCTGCTCGGGGCCGCCGCGAACGGTGTCGTCGCTACCGAGCGCGAGCGGAGAGAAGAGCGCCGCACCAGGCAGCACGCCGACGGCAGGCAGGCAGCGCAGGGCTGCGCACGCCAGCGCCCTCACGGCAGCCGCTGTCGCGGCGGGCAAGGCATCCGCGCTCCCAGCACCCGCCGCCCCCGCGGTTGCAACCGCCCGCTGCGCCACTCGCCCCGCGTGCGCCCTCCACTGCAGGCGGGCATCACCGCTCAGGAGCGCGACAAACGACCCACGCGCGTGGGCGCGGAGACACGCTTCAATAGCCTGCGCGGCTGCAATGAAGGCCAGCTCCCGCGCCTGCAGGAAGCGGTGCCAGCGCAGCGAGGCGGCCAGAAAGACAGACAGGGAGCGGCGAGGGTCCAGCACCGGCACGCAGCGCCACGTAGGAGGGTAAGGGGCAGGCCCAAGCGGCCCAGATGGCGCCAGCGGGGCCTGTCGACCGCCCACGACGAGGGAGATGCGAAACTTCTTGGGCGCAGGAGGCTGTGCGGTGGCAGGAGCCACTTCAGCGGCCTCCTCCTCCGCCTCATCCCCTGCCGCAGACGAGGCACCGGATGCGGCAGAGGGGTCGGGCGCCGGGGCTGCGGACCTTACAGCATCCGCATCAGCTGTGGCAGCAGCGGCGTCAAATAACACCAGCTGGTTCCCCTCCGGGGTGTCAGCGGGCGCCTTGCCTTGGCGCTGCAGGTAGCGGTGCAGCTGCAGCATCGGATCGCGGGCCAGCGCTTCCTGAAAGGCCGCCAGCGGGGGCGGCGGGTGCGAAGGCGGGTCGGACAGCACGCACCGGCTGTCCCGCAGCAGGCGCAGCAGCTCCTGCGGGGTGGGCACCCCCGCCAACGAGAGCGGTTTGACACGCGGGCTCTGTGGCCGTTGAGGTTGAGCCTGGGTGCTAACTGCGGCCCCGTTGCTGGAGCTGAGGCCATGGTCGACTTCCATGGCTGCCACGCCACCTGCGACACCCGCCAAGGCAGCTGAGGAGCCCACAGGGCCCGCCCCGGCCCCTGCACCTGTGGAGGAGAGTTGGTTTTGCGTACCACGCCCAGCAAGCGCGTGAAACGCTGCCTCAACCACGCGCTGGACAGAAGAAGCGTCTGCGTCGCGCACGGCAGACGGCGGATCCGCGTAGGTCCCGACGCCGCTGCCCTGAAGCCGCGCCAGCGCCGGCGCAAGCAGGGGCGCTTCAATCGTGCCGTCAGTCACCAATGCCGTCACGGACGCGACGGGATGGCGGCGGCAAAGAAGATCGCTCGCCGCCGCTGCAGGTGCAAAGGCCTCCAGCAGCGCTTCCGCCTGCGCACTCGAGGCAACGCCAAACACCAGCAGGTGAGCATCAGCAGAGTCGCTGGCGACGCCTGCGATGGCTGCTGCCACGTCATCGACCGAGGGGCCAGTCACGACGACGTCCGGAAGTCGCGGTCTGCTGCTGGGCGCGCTGGAAACGATGACGCCTGGCAGCGTTGGTGGATACCCAACGTGCGAGCCGCCGGAACGCACGAGAACGCCTGCGGCAGTGAGGCCAGCCCGCACAAGGGCGGCAGTCGACGTCGTGGGTGTGGCAACCACAAGGCACTGCGCACGAGCAGCCGCAGCATCCACTGCTGCTGTCTCTTCCGGCGCGGGACCGCGGATCTGCATCACGAGCTCCAGCAGCGCCCCCAGCTTGCAGTAGTTGGACAGAAGGCGTGTGAGCGTGGGAACGTCGACTTGCCGTCCTGCGTGCACTGCGAGCGGCATTGCAAGCGTGGGCGAGGCTGTTTCGGCGGCAGCAAGGGGTTGCGCCCGGGCTTCACCCCCTGCAGGTGCCTCAAGCGCCTCCACTCGCTCCGTTGTCCGGGCCATGAAGGCGAGCCAGCGGTGGAGCAGGGGGTCGCGAGACCGTAGGGTTTCAGGGTTGGGACCTCCCTCCGCCGAGGCCGCGCCAGAGTCTGCAGTCGGCACCTCATACTTCACACCTCCGCTCTGCAACCCTGTGCTTTGTGCAGCACTGGGGCTGGCAGGAGATGCAGAGGCCAGCAGCGGCAGCGTCTTCGGCAGAACGTTCGGCAGCTGGATATGAGACTCTGCTGCGGGTGTCGCGGCTCGAACAGCGGAGGGCTCGGCAACGCCTACTTGCGCTTGCTCTGCCTCATACGCATCGTGAGCGGGTCCAAAGTCTAGGCGCGGCATCTCCCAGCCCGCGGCAGCGGCAGGGGATACGCCGGCACTCTCCCGGCTACGCTTCGAGCCGGTAAGGGGGCCTTCGCTGCCGTCATGTCCGGCGGCGGTTGTCGTCTGGGTGGCCGCGGCGGCAGCAGCGTGCACAATGCGCGCGTGCGCCCGCATCGCTGCCACGGACGCGGCATATCGGGTGGGCACCACGATCTCATAAGGGATGGAGACAAGCGGGGCTGCACTGGTTACCTCTTGAGTGCGGTCACCGGTGGCTTCGGCGGCAGCCTGGTCGCCAGGTGATGTGTCGACGTCTTGCATCGCCACCGCGGCGACCGCTGCAGAGTGCACCACTTCGTGCTGCGTCGGCGAGTCGGACGGCTCCCTCTTCACCGCGCTCTCCGAGGCGGCCTCGCCCTCCTGCGTGTCGCGAATCACGATGGGGAGCCGGTGGAGGCGCAGCTTGGGCGTGTAGGGGATGTCATACTCCCTGCCCGCCACAGTGACCCGCACCGCCTGCAGGGCCACGTAAGCGCTGTCTCGCGGCCGGGCGTCGAAGTGTGCGCTTATGGCGTCAGTGCCACTGGTGTGAGCGCTCAAGTCTCCCGCCCCCGCGGCTCCAGAGGGGGCTGTGCGCACCGAGGGAGCATCATCCACCTCCATCGACGAAGGCACAGCCGCCGAATCCGGTGCCACAGGGCCTAGCCCATCTGGCGCGGAAGCTGCGCCAGACTCCAGTCTTACCCCAACGGCTAACGCAGGCTCCGCTGCTGCGCTAGGGGCCTGACCGCAGGCAGACAGCGGCTGCGCAGCCATCTCCTGCCGGTTCAGTTCGATGAGAACGTCATTGGGAAGCACCGGCAGCTCCTCGTCAGCGGCAGCGAAGCGATTTTCGAGGGCGTCGGCCGTCGCTTCTGCGCGCAATAACAGACGTGAGAACTGGGCGGCTTCGTTCCCGACCTCGGTTGGCGCCGGGGGCTGCGGCAGCAACGATGTGAGCCCCGCGAGAATCTGCTCCTCTGTTGGCAGCTCCGCGGCGCGATCCACGTTCACGAGACTGTACACTGGCGTGCATGCGGCAGCCGCAAGCCCAGCGGGAATAGCGCCGTCGCTTGAGGAATGGCCAGCGAGGGGCGTCAGGCCGGTGCTGATTTGCCGCTCGATGCTTGCGGCGGTCACCTGAACGGGCAGCGGCTCTCCAGAGCACACAGCGAGCAGCTCCGCCGCCGCGCTGCAGGCGGCAGCGGCCACGCAGGCACTCGATGCTGCTTCAGATACGGCTGCAAAGACGGGCAGCTGGGACGGCAGCAGCGGCGGTGCGTCATCGCAGGCCGGTGCAGCACTAAGCGAGGGCGTGGGGGCTGGCATCTCAGCTGCGCGAGCGAGAGGCGCAGCCTGGGACGCACATGCGAGAGCCAGGGCGTGGTCATGCAGCACTGCGTCATAGCGGACGGCCTGGCTCGCAGTCAGCGGCACGCGAACCACGTTGACCCGCAGCGCAGCATGGCCGTCTGCGGATTTAGCGCTGACGCCTGCGCTGCCAGTGCTCGCCCTCGCGCCAACTACGAATACCGGCTCCACGGTGCCGCTGCCATTGGATTGGGCGGCAAGCAGAGCGGAGGGGTACGCAGGCGAGCCGGCGGATGCTGCTGCATCGTCACAGATGAGAGCGACTCTGGGCACCGCACCAAGCACGCGTGCAGCAGCCGACACCGGCGTCACCGACACACTGCGCAGTCCATCAAGCGCTGATGCCAGCTGCGTGAGGCCGCGGCTGCGAGACAGTGCCGAGGACAGCACCACCGCGGACCAGGGCACCGCCTGCAACAGCCCAGCGGCCGAGTCCTCCAGCAGCTCTGCAGCCGTCGTCACGATGACATGTGGCCGCACTACTGCCACGGACTCGGGAAGGGTGCTCGCGGCAGCCTCCACTACCGTGCTGCGTGCGTACCCTGTGTAGTACCACTCCCACTCGCGCAACGCCGCTCGCTGGCACGCCCCCGCCGCGGCCTCCGCAGGCTGTGGCTCGCGCTCTGCAGAAGCGCCCTCTGCCGACGCGGCGTCCGCGGCATCCAGGCTTGAGTACAAGCAGACGTGCGGATGCGGCGGCAGGGAGCCACCGGTGCCAGCGGCCGCGAAGGCAGCGTGCAGCTGTGCAGCATCCTGCGAGCTGTGCGCAACCACAAGGATGGGGCGTCGCAGCGGTGCCCGGCCTGCCACGGATGCACGGGAGGCGCTCAGTTGCCAAGCCCACAACGCCGCCGCCACTGCAGCCAGCGACTGGGACCGCGTAGCGGCAGGCAGCTGCAGCGACACGCACGGCGAGCTCGACGGGGAGCTGGGCATTCGCGACGCAGCGAAAGCAGTTTGTAGCCTCTGCAAGACATCCGCGGCATCCGAAGGCAGCGCCACATCGAGCGGCGGATCTGCACTGCTGCCGCCTACTGGGGCGGGAACCGCTGCAGGGACAGAAGCCGGCGGAATCACAAAGGCAGCGCTGTGCGCATCGCGCGCCCCGAAATTGGCGAATGGGACAGCCGCTGCTTCATCGGAAGCGGCGCCCGTCGGCGCAGCGGTGCGCAGCAACTCCGCTGGGAGCGCGGACTCTTGCAGCGCAGATGAGAAGCGCACGGCGGCCTCGCCGCATGCGAGCACACGCGCCCCACCGGGCGCGCTCTGCGCGTGTGGAGAGAGCTCTCCTGCCCCGGCAGCACTAGGACCGCTTCGTGGCTCGTGTGCAAGCGTGGGCGGGCACAGTGGCACGGGTGGAAGCGTCACGGCAGGGCTCACCGCGAGACGCATGTTCACAGGCCAGCGCGTCAAGCCGGCAGGGCCCGCTGGTGGCGCTCCGAGCACGACATCAGTGGCCTCATGACGAGTTGCTGCCGTGCGGACAGACGTCAGGGCGCGCCCGTCCGCCAGCAGCAGCAGGCTGTCATCGACAGCCACAGCGTCCAGCGCGCCAGCAGGGAAGGCGGGGGAGGGTGTCAGCGGCACGATGCGCGCCTGTGCTGCGGGTTGAGCAGACAGCTCATCTGCCGCGGTCGCCGCCCTCGCCTCGCCGCTGCCTGGGGCCTCCCATATCGGCCACCGCCCCCGGGGCTGTGCGGCCGCGAGAGGGTCCATCGGCAGCAGCGCGGCTGCGCTCAACTCCTCCAGCACAGTGCTGACGAGGCTCGAGTCAGCGTGCTGGCCCACACCCAGGGCCCCTGCCGCAAGCGCCGTGGAGGGGCCCGCAGCCACAACAGCCACGTCCGCCGCACCCCTCGTCACAACACCCCCGGGAGCAGCAGCAGTAGCAGCAGCTGCTGCTGCGCCCTCCGCTGCCTCGCTGTCCCCGACTCGACCGCCTGCCGCTGCCGCGTCCGCGCCGCCATCCTGCGCCCCCGCCTCTGGCGGCGCTGCAGCATCGGGAAGGGGCGCAGCGGGCGCGGTCGCCGTTGATTTGCGGCGCACGGGGCGGCGCCCCACGATTGAATCGAGCATGCCAGCGCCCGCGGGCTCCGACCGGTCCGCTGCCGCCTGCAGCGCCGCCACGTCCTCGCCGTCCGCCTGCAGCGCCTGCCGGACCTTCTCCAGCGCCTCGGGCGGCGCCATGCGGAACACGAGGAGGAGCAGGCGCGCCTGGATGCGCGCCGACACGGCAATGCGGCGCGTCCCTAGGAAGTTGCACATCGTCGGCTGCGACACCTGCGCCAGCTGCGCCAGCTCCTTCTGCGAGAGCCCTTGGCGCGCCTGCGTCTGGTCGACGGCCCATCGCAGCATCTCCATGCGGGCAGCAGAGGAGGCGGTGGTGAGGGCGAATCCAGCGACCCCGGCGCCGCGGGTGCCGCCGCCAGACCCCGCAGCAGCCTCGTCAGCGTCAAGCGACTGCAGCGTGGCGCCGGCCTCGTCGTGGGCGTGTGGCAGCGCCTGCCGGCCGCCGGAGTCTTCGGGCCCCTGGCCACTCGCCTCGCGCAGGAGGGAGCCGGAGCTTAAGGCGCCGCCGCCGCCGAATTCCGCAGCCGCTGCCTGCAGGCGGGCCCCCTCAGACAGCCGGCGCGCGCCGCGCCCTCTCCCTCTGCCTCTCCCGCGCCCTCGGCCCCTGCCCGTGCCCGCAGGGCGCCCTGCCGACGCCGCACGAACACCGGCGCCACTCGCGCCAGCGCCGCTCGCAGCACGGCCACCGAAGCCGAAGGCCCTGCCGGGGCCTGCGATGGAGGCCACGCGTGAGTGGCCGGCCCCGCGCTCCATCGCCGGCCAGGCGCCAAAGTCACCATCCAACTGCATGCCCGCATCATCGTCTTCAAGCGCCGCAGGACGCTCTGTGGAGCCCGCAGCGTCTACGGGTGGTCGCTGACCAGCGCGCGACAAGCCGCGGGACCTGCGATGGGCGCTCGACAGCGACGGCTGCAGCAGCGTCAGGCGCACGATAGGCGCCGTCACCGCTGCTGGATCCAGGCTGAAAGACAGCCCGGCGCCGGCCGCGCTGCTGCCCACGCCCATCAGCTGGCGGGCGGGGTCTGGGTGGACCAGGCCTTCTGGCGGCGCGGCGGTGGAGAGGAATGCAGCGAGGGCCGCCTCGAAGGAAGCAGGTCCATACTCGTCACGCAGCTGTGATTCGTACTCCCACGTACATGCCCGTGAGCCGAGGCCGGCCGCCGCCGCCCAGCGCACGAGGAACATGCTCTCACGCTGTACGCGAAGGCTGGCGGAGGGCACGGACGCCTCGGTCTCCGCAGGTGACAGTCTGCCGTCGCTCGCAGCGCTGGCGTCGTCCGCCTGCACATACGCGCGAAAGCAACCCAGCTTCACAGCAAGCAGACGGCCGATGCTTTTCCGTGAAGCCCGATCTGAGCTGTGCGCTGCAGCGGCGCTGCCAAGAAGCCCGGCAGTTCGCAGGGAGCGCAGCTTTGGAATGACCGCTGCAGGGGGCCCCAGAAGCGCAATTTCCACACCAGCCCATTGCATCGACGCGCTGCCTCCCGCTGGCCACGCAAGTACCTCTCGACGCCGCAGGGCAGACACCTGCGAGGCCAGGTCAACGGCATCGGGTCTCAGCCGCCATTCCGAGCAGGCGTTGCTTTTCAGCTCAGCGTGTGAAAGCGAGGCGCTCAGTTCCTGCTCCGCACAGCATAGATCTGGTGCTGACAGAGCCAAAGCCCTGCCGGACATGGCAGAAAGGCAGTGATCAAGATCTTTGCCACGAAGGCGAATCGCACCGCAACGGGCAAGAGGCTCAGTGAGAGAACAACAGAACAGGAGCCGCAGCCACGGGTTTCTCACAGTAGATCTTGCAGGTTTGTCCCAAGATCGGAGAACAACAGCCGCGGTACCGGCGCGATATCACAACGGCTGGGCTCAAAGATGCATCATCTATTTTGGACCCCACACGTACGGCGTGCGCGCCGAGAGAATTCCGTCAGGGAATTGGCTCCAAGTCGAAGTTCCCGTTTCTTTTGTTGCGTAGAATCCTTGGAAGGGCAGCGCCGGGGTCCGAGCAGCGAGCTGCGGCTTCTTTGCACCGACAGCGGCGTCTGCCATCCGAGGCCAATTTTTGCAACAACGATTCGAAGCCGCGAAGCGGAACACGCGAGCGCAGAGAATGCCACGTGGTGCTATGCTCGTCAATACTTTGGTTTTTTGAAGTGCTCCCAGTGGTGGTGAGCAGCGCGTTGTGAGCCCGGCTGAGCCGGGGAGGCTGCGGTGAGCCGAAGATGTCCAGCATGGCTGCTGCGCGCAGGCGCGGCTTCTCTCTCGTGGAGCGCCGCCTGCTCATCACGATTGCGGCAGGTGGCTTGTTCTTCCTCTTCGGTTCGGCGCTCCTCCTGTACTCACTCGCCGACACGCGTGCGGTACACGATACCTTCAGCACAGGCAAGGTGATGCTCTCGGAGCTTGCACACTTTCGACTCCGGCAACCATGGTTTTTTGCCTCCTGCTCGGTCAGTCAGCCCGTCTTCTTTCTGACCACCGACGGTGGAATAAACGTTGCGGGCGAGCTATCGCGCGCCTGCCCCTCAAACGCCTTTGTCGTGTTGCGCCAGGCATCACTCGAGGACGGTTTGGTCGAGGATGGCACGCAGCTGCAGTACTCCGGTATAGAGAAGCTGGCTATTCCAGCAGCGCAAGCGCCAGGGGCAGCTCACCTGCGTGGCCTGCACGTTGCCCACCTCGCTCCAGCTGAGCTGGAGGAGGCTGCTGCGGGCGGCGCTGGGGAGGGCGACTCGACTCCCCTCCCCACGCCCCCGGCGGTGGCCTACCTGCGCGTAGAGCTCGTGGTCATGCGTAACACCCCGATTCAGATGCGTGGAGGCGCGTCTGCAGCCCGGCTACACAAGGCGCCTGCTCGGACACACCCAAAGGATAGCGTTGCGATGGAAGCCGATGGGGCGGTGCCCGCCGGGGCCGACGAGCAGTTGACGGAGGAGCTGTATGCAACGCGCCAAGTGCTGCTGCGCGCCCCACTGGTGGGGCGGCACCGCGCCCACCGGCACCTCCGTATCGGCGCCATCAGCGACAGCCAGAGCGGCGCCAAGGTGTTCCGGGACCTGCTGGGGCACATGGCAGAGGGGCACGTGCTCGAGCCAGAGACGCAGCCGCACAACCAGCCGCCGGGCGAGCCAGCCGCTCAGAAACAGGAGCACGGCGCCGCGAAGCCGGCCGTGCGGGGCAAACACGGCAAGGGCGGCAGCCTCAGCAGCTGGGCTCTGAGCTACCTGCGCTCCCGCGCCGCGGGGCCGCAGCAGCCGCTAGACCTGCTCGTGCACGGCGGCGACACGGTTCAAGGCTACCGGGACGACAGGGAAGCCTTCATGTACCTGCTGTCGCCCGTAGCAGACCTGTACTCGGCAGCGGGGCCCACCGGCATGGGAGACGGCCTCGGCTATGCGGTGCCTCTGCTACTCATTAGAGGGAACCACGACGACGTGGCGCGGCACGCGGCATACGTGCTCCCGCCAGCGCGTTGGGGAGGCGCAAGCCAGGGCGGTGCGCCCCAACTGGCGGCTCGAGTGGATGCCGTCGGTGCTGCGACGCCGGCGGCGACACAAGGCCGCTCGCCGCTGTACAGCGAGATGTGGCTGGGCCCCGGGCTGCGCCTGCTGGTCACGGACACGAGCGACGAGTCCGACGAGCAGGTGGCATGGCTGTCCCGCGTCTGCGGCTTGCAGACAGACGCGTCGGTGCAGCTCTCATCCCCATCGCGCGACTCCCTTCAGCTAGCGTCGTGGCCGGCCGCGCAGACAGTGCCTCCCTCTGCACAAGTGCGTCCACTCACCATCGCGTGGTCGCACGTGCCGCCGTATGTCGAATTTTGGGACAAGCAGTCCTGGGCGGCGGGCGAGGACCACTGGACCGACTACGTGAGGCAGCGGCTTCTGCCCGTCATGCAGTGCTGCCAGCCTGCGGTTGACCTGCTCGTGAGCGGCCACTCGCACCTGTACCAGCGCGGCGCGACGCCGCCCGTGCCGTCGCGCGCCCCGTGCCCGCCGCGCTCCGACGCACCTGAGCAGAGTCCTCCCGATGCCGAGGGGTCAGCTCAGGCGATCCGCACCGCGCAACCCATTGTTCTAGCCACCATCGGCGGCGGCGGCGGGAGCCTCGAGTCGCACGAGGAAGGCCGCGTATTTGACGCCCACGCTTTCTCGTACACGAGCTGGGACCACCACTATGTCATGATGGATTACAGCCTGCAGAGTGCCGGCTCGGAGTCTGGCCCAGGCCGCAATCACGACGGGTCTGCGCCCCGCGCACCTATGGGCCGCCTCGAGTGGGCCGCTGTCGCTTCGCACGGCACAGACGGCGGCGTCTTTGATCGCATCAGTATCCAGGTGGTGCAAGGCGAGGCATGATGCTCTCGCTGTTGCTATCGCGCAAGGCGGAGTCTGACGGGCGGGCTGGTCTGCAAGCCATACTCAAGGCGACCACGCAATTATGGTGAGTGTCTTGTTGCTTGCACAACGTGTGCGTCGCGTCCATGTCCCTGGTTGACACACGTGCTCACGCTCTCCCGGCTTGCCAAACGTTGTCCACGCCCGAACATCCGTGCAGAATGAATAACAGACACACGCAAGGTATCGCGCATCGTCCAAGCGCCCCTGCACGTCGAGAGCCGTTACATACAAGCTGCGTCTGTGAGCAGCGAGTTCACTGTGCGGGACATGTGTCCGGCGCCGCTCCGAATACTTCCCGAGTACTGTTGGCAGCAGTTTGCTGCCAGTATTTTCCGTTGAAGGTGGGAGGGAAATAGCATCAGCAAAGGAGATTGATGCCGCGTTCCTTGCAAAGTGTTTGGGTGTGGACGCGTTGGGGCAGCCTCAATACATCCAGCAGGCAAATTCGAACGTTCTCGCCGGCAATCTCGCCAGTGGCACCCAACTTTGAATCACGCCGTGAATCATCACGCAACACGACGAGTAGACCATGTAAGCTGTATGGTCCAGAAGCTGATTTCGATCGCGATCTAGATCCTCGACGCGTTGAACGATGGGTTTGGTCGAAGGAGCGCCAACGCGTACGGAGTGCCGTGCATACCGCTTCAATGATAGGGGACTTCATGCATGTGACCAAGTGCTCCATCTAGTCTCTGGCAGAAGCAGCTGAATTCCTGAAGCTTGCGGACGCGGCTCAGAGAAAGGCCGAAATTTGCTCCCCTCGCAGCACCTCGCTAGCTCTCTTATATTGTGTCAACTCGCGAGCGAGAGAGTCGTTGCTCCGATGATTTTTTCCGCGTCCGAGCAGGAAGCATCAGTATACTTGGGGCTTGGCACACAGCCAGCTCAAGTGCGGGAGACCGCTCGTACTCGCAAACGTGTCTCACGTGAGCTACGATCCCGCATGGTGGGGCGGACATAAATATGTTGCGTCTCGGCGTGATGGTTCCGCCGGATCAATCGGCGCTAACCTCAGCAAGTGCCACAGGGACGGCGCCCGGCAGAGCGCCAGATGCCTGCGCTGGGTCGACCATGGCCCGCCGCATGCTCTCCATGTGAAACCGCAGCATGTCTGCGATGCCAGCACGCAAGGGGATCCAGCCGAGGCGCCGCGGCGGCAGTCCATCCGGCGGCGCTGCCGCTGACTGCTCACACGTGTCAGTGCAGCCCCTCGCGTTGTCTGCTGCACGCGCTGCGCTGTCTCTCGAAAGCTGCTGCTCCGTTGACATTGCCGCAGGCACGTTCCTTGCTGCGGCGTCAAGCGGCGCAGCAAGCGGGTACCGGGCCGTTGGCACCCACTGCCTCCAGTGCTTGTGGAAGGCGGCGACGAACGACGGGTCGATCTCAGGGCGTGGCGGCGACGGCCGCGGCTGTCGCAGCAGCGGACACCGCGCCAAGCCCAGATCGTCTGCCGCCACGTCGGCAATCGTATCAGCAATGTCTGACAAGCCGGACCATTCCCCAGAGGATATGTCAATGCCGCGCTCATCAGACGCGCCGAGGCCTGCAGAGGTGGCAAGTTGCGCGCTGGCCGCCGCCGCATCGACGCGCCACACCTCCGCTGCCGGCGGAGCCCACGCCGGAGCAAACGCGTCGGGCCAATGCTCAAAAATCGCAACCAGCGACGCCGCGGCGTCGTCCACATGCAGAAACTGCCTGCGCTCCAACGCGTCGGTGGTGCTGTTGATGAACCCGTGGTGCACGCACTGCCAGCACCAGTCCGACAACACGTGGCTCCGCAGCGACACAGGCTCAGAGCCGTAAATGTTCCACAGCCGCACGAAGCGGCCGAGCGCGGGCGGCAACAGGGCGCGCACGTATTCCTCGCCCATGCGCTTCACTGTTGCATACGCCCCCGAGTCCACAAACCTGCACTCGAGGAGCTCGGAGGGCGGCAGCGATTCACCGGTTGTGATGCAGCCACGGACGAAAAATCAGAGCAGGGACCACCATAGCTACGCAGCTTACGAAAGCAGCCAGCGCAGCAAGCGCTACCCACCTCATGTAGGAGCTGGTGAAGAGAATGGGGACCTGCTGCTCTGCCGCCCACGGGAACACACGCTCATACATCTGGACGTTGTGCCTCAGTATCGCAGTCTGCGAAGCTGCCTGTTCCAGGAATTTTGCGCCCCCCACTTCGCAGGCTAAGAAGAAGATGAATGAAAACGGGCCTTGCGCCGCATTCAACGCGGAGAGACTGCCACGTTCACGAAGGTCGACGTGGTCACGCCCGCGTACCTCGTGGACCGCATGGCCAGCGGCCCGCAGGTGCCGCACAAGACGGCGACCAAGAAAGCCGCCGCTGCCGAGAACCAAGACGCTGCTGCTGCCGTTGTCGGCGGTCGCAAGGGTTGCACACACGCACAGAAGCAGCACGCAGAGCCACGAGGGCAAGCGCCCGATCCGTCGTATATCCGCTGCCACCATCGCGGGGAGTTCGGCAGAACTGCCCTGGCACTGCTCGCTGGAGCTGCCGTGCGCGTCGAGTCAACTGCATCTGCTCGAGAGCGTGAAGGGGTGATCTGTTGAGACCGCCCGATCCCATTTGACGTTCGGCAAAACAACAGTGCGAACCCGGCGTGGACGTACGGTAGCCCCAGGACTGCGCCGTTTCGCTTCCCACAGTAAATACACGCACCTGCTCCGTTTTTGGTCCGCGCGGCGTTGGCCCTGTCGCGCAGCAACGCGTTGATCGCCCACCGCGTCACTCAAGTTGGACCCCCCCACAATGGCAGCTCTGTCGGGCCTCATCCCCGCGCGGCTGACGGCGTTTGCGGCCGAGCACCCCACCTTCTGGATTGGGGTTCGTGACGCGAGAGCGGATTCGCGCGGATGCCTTGTTTGCGGGGCCGAGATCGAAACCATTCGAGCTCCTGGGAACGATGCTCTGCAGTTTCGCCAACCGACTCCCGAACGCGTTTCTTCGGCGGTTGCAGGTGGCCGTGTTCTTTGTTGTTACGACGATCGTTGCGATTGCGTACCAGGTGCGTTCGCGGCGGGGTTTGCGTGATGACAACATTCGGATCCTGGCCGAGTCGACCACAAACTGCCCGGAGTCGGTCACACTCGCTCTGCAGTTTGCGGACGCGCTGGCAGGCGCCGCGCCCTATCTGCCAGGCGTGTTTGCCAACAAGGTCGTTGACGCGAAGGAGCGAACGGACTTGTACACCGACGCTTTCACGAACCGTGAGTGATTGTGGTGCCGAGTTTTGCCGCAAGCGTGTCACAACGTGTCATTGGATTTCGAGCGCATCTACGGCCCAAGACACCTCCTGAAGGTGGCCCCGCATGGCAGTCCATTTCTGTCACCAGCGCCGCGGCGTCAAGAAGCGGCAGGGAGTTCACCCGCGAATCAGCTCAGCCGAGTCAGCTGCCGCCCTCGTCGCCTGCGTGCAGAGTCCACCGAAGAGCGCAAGGGCCACGCGCAGGAGCACACATCCCTTTACTACGATCTGGTCACCGAGTTCTTTGAATATGGCTGGGTGAGTTGCGCCGATGCGCGGCCGGCGTGTTGCTCAGGTTGCTCCTCGCGTGGTGTAACCCCCGGGCCGTGGTGTCCCCCCCCCCCCCCC
>Ga0066413_1000091_pt1 | contig 17164 bp, 1 predicted proteins | sample LakWasMet19_HOW5_2_FD_59540 | JGI IMG/M metagenome (GOLD analysis project Ga0066413, IMG submission 59540) | Freshwater sediment methanotrophic microbial communities from Lake Washington under simulated oxygen tension - Sediment Metagenome 19_HOW5 | ecosystem: Environmental > Aquatic > Freshwater...
TGGGACTGCACCCCTGCTAGGAGCGGCAACAGCGAAGCAGACACGACGTCAGCTTCCCCCGCTGCCTCGTACAGGCTCAGCAGCGCAGACCAGGCCTCGCACTCGACAGAGCGATCCCCGCCAGAAGGCCCAGTCCGAGGCCCCGCATGCGCTCCTGCGCTAGCGCCACCCATCGGGGCTTCGGCTCCAGCAGTAGAATCAACACCCAAGCCCACCAAGCCAGCGCCAGCCGCAGAGGGAGCGGGGACGCTGGAAGCGAAGAGGCCGCCACCCGCACGGCCTCCGTGCCGCAGGCCAGACCCTGCCCCCGCCGCCTCCTCGGCACCCCCGTCACGGTCTCGCAGCCGCGCCAGGGTGTGGAACACCGCCGGGATGGCGGTTAGCGACTGCACTGTCACCCCTGCGTCCCCGTACTGCGCAGAGCCCGTTTCGAGCGGCAACATGAAGTAGTGGGAGGCAGCAGCGGCTGCCGATTCGACTTCGGCAGCCGAGGCACTCGCAGGAAGAACAGCCGACGCTGCCCCGGCAGCAACCTCCGCTGGTTTGGCTCCGCGGCGCCCGGTGCGCTGTGATGCGCCCTCGGGTGCGCCGGCGTGCGACGCCATGGAGGCACCCGCGGCCCGAGAGTTCATCCGCCCCGCCCCCGCCCCTGTGGCGGGGCGGGCCCGTTTCCGGCCCACACCAGGGTCCTCGTAGGCCGGCTCCTCCCCCACATCGCTCAGGTCACCGCCCTCCTCGTTCAGCTCCACGCTGCCTGCGGCATCTTCGTCGCCGTCGGCGCCCAAGCGCACGCCTCCGAAAGAGGCTGCCAGCTGCAGCATGGAGGGGCCGGCAGGGGAGGCGATACCGTCTCGCAGCCCTGAGAGCTGCAGGGTGGGTGACACCCCCAATGCCTCCTCCAACACGTCAATGCCAGCTCCCAGCGCCATGCTGCTGCCACACACTTGAGCGAGGGCGACGCTTCCGAGCTGCATCAGCAGGCGTTGCGTCGCGGGTACTCGCCTCCCAGTCAGCGCAGCGGCTTGACCCGCCAGCCCCATGTGCCAGGACACTGACATCAGCCCGCTCCCGTGGGACAGGTCGAGCGTGACGACGCCCCGCAGCAGATGCATCATAAGTCGGGCGAAGCTGAGAGCGTCTGTCGACTTGTCCGCGGAGCCAAGCCCGCTGGCATTCTCAGCCCCGACTGAGGAGAGCGGGTTGTCTGTCACTCCTGTGCTTTTCGGTGAAGGTGCGCCGACACAGAGAGCGGCAGCCGATAACGACGACGAGGCAGCGCCGAAGGCCATTGGCTTGGCCGGGGCAGGGGTGCCGGTCGCGCCCATTTCTGCGCTGAGTCGCCGTTGAGAGATGCCCACCCAAGCCAGAGCCCAACCGATGCGCTGTCGTAGCCTGGAGCGGTCAGCGACCCAGCCGGCCGTCGACTCGGCTTCCTCCAACCCGAACCCGAAATCCCACCGCTGCGTGGCCACAGCGTCAGCAGCGCGGGCACTGGGCCACGCAAAGTCCAGCTGACCCGCGTGAGGCATCGTATCGGGGGCTGTGCGACGAGGCGCCAATGCGCCGCCGAGAGACAGGTTCCCTACGACCGCGCCCGGTGCTCGCTGCGTCGCTCCCTTGCCGGGGCTGAACCCCAGTCGAACCCTGTCCGCGTTGTCGCCTCCGGCGCCGGCTTGCGTGGCACCGTCGACGTCGCTCGCGCTACCACCCGCCACAGCGGCGTGCTCCGGCAGCGCTGTGTAGAGAGCAACGGCCAGAGCCCCGAGCAGGCCTGTCGCCACCTCCACGTCAAGCTGGCAGAGCCTGCAGAGGGGCTGCACCAGCGACTTGACCGAGATCTGTACATCCGGCAGCTCCCCGGTGCGGTAGGCGCGCGAGACAGTGGCTGCGTTCAACCGCTCCTGCCTGGCGCGAACGGAGCCGACCAGCCGCCGCTCGCTCCGGGCCAGCGCAAGATCCGCCCAGTGCGCCTCGCCCACCGCAGAGTCGGGGGCACTGCGGCGTGGCGCCGCAGAAGCCGAGGCCACAGCCAGCCCGGCTGAAGCAACGCCCCCGCTTCCCTTCGTCGCCGGAACGGCGCGGGGCAGCCGGGTCCTCTCGCTGGGGTCACGCAGCAGAGTGCGCACCGCGCCGATGGAGACAAACTGAGGCGCTGCAGGCTGCTCCACACCTGCCGGCTTCCAGGCGAAACCAGTGCTAGCCGCTGGCGCTGCAGCCCCGGCACCTGCGCCCGCCCCTCCGGCGCGTCCGCTGCTTGTCAGCTCAGGGCCGAGCGGCTGTCCCGCCGACTCGGCGGCTTGCGAGGTGGCAAGGGAGGCGAAGGTGCCCAGGGGCCGAGAAAGGGGAGCTCTGCGCGAGATGCCCCGCTCAGTGCCCCCACCAACGGCGGCGAGCACCGGGGTCGCAGCGAGTGCGGAGGAGAGGGAGGCGCCGAAGGGGATAATGTCGCTTCGTCGGCCTGGCAACCACCCGGCCAGAGGCTGAAAGCTGGAAGACACCACGTTCGATTTCACGAGTCCAGCGCCGCCCCCCGCACCCCCTTGCGTCGCCTGGGTCACGGCAAAGCGCTGCTGCTCCTCCTGGCGCTGATGCTGGTGTGCGCCCAACACTCGTCGCAGCAGCGCGCCCCTACCGCCCTCAGCGCCGCCCGCCAGCACCATCTGGGACAAGGCCGACGCAAAGAGCGGGCGGGTGCCCGCCTTGGTCGCCCCCAGCGAGGCACTGATGGCCATGTTCGTGAACGCATCGGGGCCTGGAAGCAGCGGGCTCTTGTTCAGCGCATCGATGGACGTGAAGGGCAGCTCGTGGCGATCCGCGAGGGCCAGCAGCAGGGGACCGGAGAAGTGCAGCCAGGAGGCGAGAGCGCTGCCACTGGTGTCGTCATCGAATGCGCCCCCGGGGCCAGGCGACAGCAGCTGGTCGAGCCTCAGAGCCGGGCTGATGGCACTCAGCCTCCCAGCGCCGCTGTGCCAAAAGCTGAACACAGACTGCTGGACTGCAGCATCGCGGTCAGCCAGCCCACCCAACAAGCCCCCCCGCAGCAGCTGCCGGAGACACTGCCGCCGCTCGACAGCGGCAGCGCCGTCCGAGTGCCCGGAAGACGGCAGCGTCTCGGGGCCGCCGGCACCGGCTTCCGCCTCCCCAGCGACACTCGAATCCGCAGGCATCGTTGGCAGACGCTGCCAGGCCTGCATCAGCAGATCGTACAGAGCCCTCCGACACGCGGTGGAGGCGTGGCCAGGGAAGAGGTGTAGCAGGCTGTGGGAGCGGTCCCGTCGCAGCAGCCCCCACAGCTGCGTCATGTGCATGTGCGGCAGCGCGACCTTCAGGAGCTGCAGCGTCAGCAGCTGCAGGCTGCCCGCCTTACGTCTGCCAGTAACTTGCGCCCGTAGCAGTGTTGGCAGATGCTCCTGCAGCGCAGCCACCAGCTCACGCGGGTCGGCTAGAGGGCCCTCATCCCCCTCACCGACGGCCCCTGCCCCTGCCCCTGCGCCCGGGCCGCTGGCCGCTGCTGCCAGCAGGGCTCGGGTCAGGACACGCACCACCAGCTCCAGCGTCCTGCTCCTGTTGATGAGTCGGCCCCGAGCCTGCTGCAGGAAGGACAGAGCCCGCATGGATACCTCCCGGTCTGCCACGGACGGCATACGGCTGCACAGTTGCGCCGTCACCAGCAAGTAGCGCTCCCCACCCCGTTCGGCCGTCGTCACGCCGCTCTGCTTGCCGGTCTCAGCATACAGCCGCCGCAGCGCGTCGCGTATCTCCGGCCGCAACAGCTGTAGCGCCCTCGTCTCCGCCTCGACAGCCGCATCACGCGCCGCCTGCTGCAGCAGGCACCCACACAGGTCTGCGATGGCGCTGTAGATGAGGGCAGGGGACCCGGTGCCCTTGTCAGATGGCAGCAGACGCCTGCACAGGTTTCTGTACACCGTGACGTGGGAGACTGGCGTGCCACCCTTGCCGGCGGTGGAAAGCGCTTGGGAGGTGATCGCTGGGAGGCCTGACTCAGCATACCCTCTCCACAGCGCGTGCAGAGCCGTGATGATGCGCGCTCCCGCTGGCGACAGGTTGCTCTTGCTCTCCGTGTCGGCCCCCATGGCCATCGACAGCAGCACTCGGTAGTCAGGGCGCACGCTCGGGGAGCCGGCTCCCCACCGTCGCATGAGGGTGTGGAGGAAGCGCTGATGCTTGACCATCTGCGAGCTGTGGGGCGTCGGCGTGCTTTCCAGCAGCAGAGTGAGGAAGCTGGAGCACAAGCCACGATTGGCAGGGGTGTCAGAGGCCGGCTCGTAGCCGGTGAACCCGTAGGGAGAGGTGGCAGTGAGCGCCGCCTGGAGCGCAAGGGCGCCCTCGCGGTCAGTCATCACGCTGCGGAAGGAGGCATGAAGTTCGTCATCGGCGGAAGCCGCTGACGTGTTTGGGGCGAGGTCTCCCCACACGTAAGCGAGGCACACGCAGACCTCACGCAGCAGGTAATGGAACGCAGTCGGCGACGGCAGGACAGGGCCGTGCCTGCCGTCAGCCGCGGACGCTTCCGCAGCTTTCGCCTCCTCGTGCAAGTCCAGCATAACAGCACATAGCGCCGGCGTGAACAGGTGATGCCAGGGTCTGAAGAACAAAGGCCGCAGGAGAATCACCTTCAAGACGAAGAGGCGCACGGCCAAAGGGTTGGTGCGGAGGGAGGGCCCGCCGCCCGCTGCGCTCGACGCAGCAGCTGGTCGCCCCCGCTTGAGTCTGCGCAGCATTCCGAGCATGAATGCGGGCATCGCAGACCCGTCTTCCTCGTCCGCGGTGCACCACAACGCCTTCGCGTTTCTTTCGCCCTCCGCCGCAGTATGCGCTTGCTCGCTCGCTTTCGCCTCAGCTGCCAGAACCTCTCGGTACGAAACCGTGCGGCCGTGAAGTGTGTACCCCCTGCCGGTGCTGCCTGTGACGAGGGCGAGGGGCGGCATGTCCTGTGCTGTATGCATGTGATCGAGCAGCCGGAGCACCGCCAGCATCACAGGCTGCGACGCCCAGTAGTCCAGGTCTAGCGTCTGCGCGGAAGGCGCCCCCACTTGCGATCCCAGTGCCTGCATCTCGGAGGCAGCAGCATCAGGTGACGACGCAGCCGTCGGCGCACCGGAACTGAAGTCGACGGCAGGGGCGGATACCAGTCTTGATTGGCCGCCACCTGTGTGTGCACTGCCCCCAGCGCTGCCGGAGAGGGCAGAGATCGAAAAGGGTGCGCCCCTCTCTGATCCGCCCTTGCCCAAGCCTTGGACGAAGCGGTCTCGCGACTGAGAGGCGAGTGACGCAAGGGCGGGCTGCGAGGGGGCAGCGTACGCATCAGCAGATCCGGCCGCCCCCAGCGCCGCAAGCCGACCGCTTTCCGCCCTCGCCGCGCTCTGGCTGCCCCACGCATTGTAGGTCATCCGAGACACAGAGGCGGCAGCGCGGGACAGCTGGGCAGACAGGTCGACGGGGCGGCCAGCCGAGTCGACGCGTCCCCGGGCAAGCGCGGCCGCATCCTCCTCGGCTTCTTCAGCATCGGTCGCAGCCTGCAGGCGCCGGAGGCCATCTTCCTCCACCAGCTGCGAGAGCGGGCCGGGTGGTGCCCCCGCGACAGCGGGAACGCCCACAGACCCAGCAAGGCCCGTACCTGCGACAGTCGTGGCGTTCGCGTCTCTGAACGCATGGAGGGCCTCGCGGGATTCAGCGGCGGGCGCGGCGGCTGACACGGATTCCGCAGTCAGCAGCGCGCCAAGGCCCACGGTCTCCCTTCGGAAACGGGTCGTGTCCACTGGGATGTAAGGCAGCCCGCCGGGTCCTGCCATTCCAGGATCCCGCTGGATCAGGCCTGGGGAGTAGCCGGGAGAGGGGCCCGTGCGCACGATGTGAGGCCAGACTTGTTCGTCCTCCCCGCCCCATAACGGAACAAACCTGTCGGCGACTCCTTCAAACAGGGTCAAGCGCTGCAGCCAGCTTTGCTTCGCCTGCATACGCTTCGCAGCAGAGACAAGGCACAGGAATGCGCTCTGTCGCAGCCGCAGCTCTTGCTCATCGCCACGGGACGCAACAGCGGCGCCGCGTACCGCTTCTCCCGAGCCAGCGCTGCCCGCCTCCTCCGGCCGCGCACATGTCAGCAGTGCCCGGGCGGACATGCCTACCAGGAAGGTCAGGTGCCTGGTGGGGTCCTGCGCCGCTGGGTTCAGGCCCGCCGCACTGCGAAACTGGCTGTAGAGAGCCCCCTGCACCGGGGCCGCCTTGTCGTCAGCACCTTTCACCTGTGCGGCGGTGAGGCGCTCGAAGACGCATGCCAGGATCTGCAGCGCCTGCGCCGCGAGCGGCAGGCGCCTAGGGTCTGCGCTGCCTGCGCCTCGATGGGCCTCCAGCGCCTCTCGCTCTCGGGGCGACGGCGACTTGGCTGCAAGCGCCCAGTAGCCCGTCAGCGCAGCGGAGGCGTCGACTACCAGCCCCACCAGGTAGTGAAGGAGGGTTGGCGGGGCCTCTCCCTTTGCCATGACACCAAAGTCCAGCTGCTCCAACGCGATCGCACCGCTGGGCCCCGCACGCACAGCCGAGACGCTGCCGCTACCGCTACTGCCATAACTATCGTCGGCTCCCTCCGCGCCGGCCGCGGCTCGGCAGTCGTCGGCTGCCTGTCGCAGGGACGCCATAAAGGTCGGCTGCGTAAGGACACCGACCAGGTACGCCGGATCCACTGACTGCAGCAGCGGGAGCAGCAGGTGGTCGCAGAGGGCGGCGGACACACATCGATCCCCCAGCATCGGGGCAAGCATCCCGCCCAGGCCGCGACTCGCGGGCATACCTGCATCATCGTCCGCGGGCGGCGTGGCGAAGCAAACGACGAGGGCTTCCTTGATCAGGGCTGTGGGGCTGGGCCCATTCGGCGCCACATTCGCTGCCAGCTGGCGGAGTGCGGAGACCGCTCGCCCCGCCAGGATGTGAGCCGGCCCCTCGCGCAGCACTCGATGCAGCAGGCGAAGGAGGGGAATGGAGCCGCTCTCAGCCGTTGAAGCGAGGAGGCCAGTGACCAGCTGGCAGTACTGCTCCAGCTGCTCTCGCCGCACACTCAGAGCTGAGACATCGCGTGCGGAGGGGGCCAGGGAGCCTGCCGAGCCCCTTGCTGAGCAGCCGGCGAACGCTGCCGCTGCCTCGCGCAGAGCAACCAGCAGCTCCTGTGAATGCATGGGGAAGTGCCGCCGGAAGAGCGTCCGAACAGCTGATAGCGCGCCGGCGTACACCGGAGAGAGCGTCGGCGGGGTAGCGGCTGCCGCGAGGGATGGCAGTGGGCGCTCCGACCCGTTCCAGACGAAGACGCCGCCGCCGACGCCATCGATGCCCAGCTCGTAAGGCGACGGAAACGAGGCGGCTGGCAGTCTGCTGCCTGCGCTGTATCCAGGCAGCAGCAGCGGCAAGAGCCGCATGAGAGCGGCGTGCAAGGCCCGCGTGAGGGGGCCAGAGGGTTCTGAATCCCTCTGGTCGCTGCTGATTACGTCCCCTCGCCGGACTGTGGAATCGCCCCCGTCGGCGCCACCAGCGCAACGATTCAGGAGCGCGAGCAGCAAGCGCGCAGCCGGCATGGGGAGGGCGGCAAGAGGGGTGGCGAAAGAGGGGGCAAGTGCGCAGCTGACGTCCTCACTCGAAGGAGGGGTTACCAGCGACCGTCCCTGCAGCAGCCCAACCGCACGATACAGGGCAGTCACCGCCAGAGTATCTGCTCCGGACAGTCGAAGCTCCGGAGCAGCCGCGCCCGCGGGGCCTGCTGCCGCCGCTGCCAGCGGGAGGCCCTTCAACGCGCCCCCCGCTGCTCCGCCGACAGACTCAAGCAAGCCCGACCCCACAGATGTGAGCAGAGCAACAATGCTGTTGCCGAGCAGGGCGGGCACGATGCGGGCTCGGCGAGACGCGGCAGCGGCGCGACCCCCGGCGGCCACACTTACGGCAGAGAGAAGGCCCGCCAGCGAGGGGCCGTCGGAGGCAGACGACGCAGTTGCAGGCGCCCCTGCAGCAGTGCTCACTGCACCACCGCTCGCACCGGTGGAGCCGTGCGGAGCAGCGTCAGCATCTGCTTCGGAACTGTCAGCGGCCGCAAGCTGGGAAGGAAGGGCTGCTGCCTCCCGCAGCTCAGCAGCCATCTGGTGGCCCACCGAGCTCCCAGAGCCGGCCACGGCTCCGATGGCGTCACACAACAGCGACCAAGCGAGCGCGAAGAGAGAGCGCCGCGCTGCAGCAGCGGCCGCCACGTCCACGTTGGGACGCGCGGCCGCAAGGCCGCTCGGTTCGTCCAGCTGCATGCCGCTGCTCCCTGCGGCCCCGTCTTCCAACGTCCCCTCGTAAGCCGCCCCTGTCGACGCCTCGGCGGGAGAGCCCAGAGCCAGTGCAGCCTGCAGCGAGCGCATCACGGGGTAAGCGGAGATGTCCGCACGGCGGTCGGCGGAGGTGCCGGAAACGCCCGCAGGCAGCGCAATAAAGGTTTGTGTGCCCAGCAGGTGGCGCAGGAGCCGGGGACGGAAGCGGGAGTAGAAGCGTTTGCTGCTCATGAGAGCGTCCGAAAAGACCTCCAGGGTACTGGGCGAAGCACTGGCAGGCAGCTGCGGAAGCAAGCCTTCGCGCAACCCTAAGAAGTAAGTGGAAGCAGAGCTGGGGAGGCACGCCCTCCTGTCAGCGGGCAACGCGGACTCGTCATCCCTTGAGTCCCCACGCCCAACAGCCTCGCCGTCCGCTGGGGGTGCCGCGGCCTCCCACTGCCACCCCAGCAGCAGCGCCAAATCGAGACAGAGAATCGCCGCCTGCAGCTGCACTGGCGGCGCTCCGGCTGGCAGCAAGCACACAGCAGTGCCGAGGGCGGCCCCCAAGGTCTGGGAGTTGCCCATGCTTGCGCATACGCGATGGAGGGTAGCCAACATCCCTCCTGTGCCGGCGCTGGCGCCGCCTTCCGCGGATGGGGTGAGTTCACTCGCGTCAGCCACAGTCTCGCTCCCATCTCCGCTGTCATGCTTGCCCGCGAGTCGTCGGCGCTTAGGGTGCGGGTGCGTGTGTCCCTGCCCGCCATCGACAGCGAGACCTCCCCACAGTGCTGTTGACCGGGTAACAGGCACCGGAGCGGGCGTAGCAGCAGCGGTGGTCCGCTGCAGCGAGCATGCCTGCAGCCCCGCCAGCACGGCCCGCAGAAGCCCCGCCTCCGCGAGCATGAGGACGGCCTGAGCGAGCTCGGAGGCGAGTCGAGCCGTGAGCGGCCGCCTCAGAGCCACCGGGGACAAGGGCGTTATCATCGCGCCTCTGGGGGCTGGTTCCCCGGTTGCGCGGTGCACGCAGCTGCGGAGGAAGGAAGGGGAGAGGAGCACAGGCAGCAGCCGAACGTCCAGGAGCGGGGGAGGGGCGGACGGCATCTCCTGGCACTGTCCATCGAGGTTCTGCCCTTGCAGCAGCGCGTGGTCGGTGGATGCAGCACACAGGCGCACGACCGAGTCAACGATGGCCGAGGCCAGGCTACTCGGTACGAGGAGACGAGGGGAGACGGCACAAGAGCCGGTGCTGTGTGCACCAGCGGGCGGAGCCGACGGGTGCAGCACGCCGCTGAGGTGCATGAGGGCAACAGCAAGCTGGCTGGCAGCAGCCGGCAGGTAGAAACCGCCGCCTGCAGCATCCGTCACAGCAGCTGTTTCCGCGCTCTCCACACCAAGGGTTGCGGGCGCAGCCACCGCCAGGTACAAGCAGCGGTACAGAGACGGACCAAGCACGCCGGCTGCACGCAGTTTCTCCACGCACTGTGCGACTGGCACTTGCCGGCTTGCAGAAGCGGCCCCCGCGGGAGCCTCGACCAAGCGACTGATGATGGTGGTGAGGAGCGAGAAGGCCCGGCAGAGGAGAAGCGCACGCGTGCGGTGCAGGCAGCTGCGCTGGAGAGGCGTGAGAGCAATGTAATCCGGAAGGAGCGAGCGCAGCGGTGCAGTGGAGGGCGGCGTTTCCCGGGTCGCAGCAAACCCGGCGGCAGCAAGCGCAGGATCATCGCTGCCCGCAGTGCTGCACCCCTCGCCGTCGCCCTCCTCCACGTCGTCACGGCAGCGCGCGACTCTGCCCAAACCCGGTGAGGTGGACCAGTGCTGCAGAAAGTGTGCGATCAGAGGCAGCGCGAGCGCCCCTGGCTCGCCGTCCGACTCCGAGCCCGCAGCTGCGGAGGCAACCGCGGCAGCCCTCCCTCGCTTGTGACCCGAAGAGGCGTCATCACCACTGTCAATGTGCTCCAAGTGTCCGTCCTCAAATCCGAGGAACTGGGTTACGGAGATAAGCTGCCCGCTGAGAAGCCAGGTATAGGTGTCGAGTGCAGCGGCTACGTTGTCACACCAGGCCCCGTGATAGGTACTGAGGATCGACCCGTGGCCAGGCCCCAGGTGCTGTCCTGGGCGCAGAAAGAGCTGCCCCTCTGCGTCTCCAAAACGGCCGCCCTGCAGGCGCAGCCACGTGGAGAGCGCAGACTCCGCCAGCCTGTAGAGAGCGCCAACCCCGCCCCCTGCGTGCAGCAGCACTTCTCCCGTGGCACCGATCGAATCTGCTAGCGCTGCGGAGCTGCGGAGCGCGCCGCCAGAGCTGCCCTCGCTCTCGCTACCGCCATCTTGTCCGCCAGCAGGCCCCAGCGCCACGCCTGTAGCTGCGCCGGAGCGTCGTTGCCAGGAAGCCAGTGACGCTGCAGCCACCCCTGAGCCAGTGCAGAAGCCGGAAACCCACTGCTGAGCGAGAGCCGCGAAGGCGTCCGCGGGGAGTGCTCGTGTGGACAGCTCCACCGCAGCCTGCAGGCCCGGCTCCAGGAAGGCGCCCAGCAGCGGGATGGGCGGCGACGGCGGCGGCGGAGCAGGCGCACTTGATTTTCGGCGTGCCGAGGCAGTGACTTGGTTCGCAATGATCACGACGATGGGGGCGAGGGCGGACCACATGGCCTGCGCCTTGCGGCGGGCGCGCGTCTGCTGCACTCCGCAGCGGCAAAACAGCCATGCGACCAGCTGGGACAGGCAGAGTGGCGCCTGCGGCTCGCGGAGCACGCCGGGTTGCTCCAGGGCAAGCGCCTCCTGCGCGAGGATGCGCTGGCAGTGGTCAAGCGCTGCGGAGGCAGCATCTGCAGTTCCCAGTGAGGCTGAGGCGTCCCCAGCTGCCGCCTGAAGCGCGGTCATCATGTGATCAGTGACGCTGAAGATGTAGCGGCTCACGACCGCCGGGAACTCCCGCCACTCTCGGTACGTTTGGTTGAAGGCGAGGCAGGCCCCCAGGCGCTGGTGGGGTGCAGCGTGCTTCGCGGCGGTGAGCAGCCGCCGCATGATGCTGTCGACGGCCAGCATGCTCGGCGAGTGCAGGAGCGCTGCCTGCTGCGGCGTCAGGCTGCCGCTGAGGTTGGGCTGCGCAACATCACCGGTGCCCGAGGGGTCGGGGCGACGGCTGCGGCCATCATGTGCCAGGCCAGCGTCGGCTGCCACCCTGCCAGCTGCCGCGCGGCGCCTGCCGACTGCGGCGCCCATACTTCCGCTGTCCGCGGGGGCGCCCGAGGCGCCAGTGCCTGCCTCGCCATCAGACAACCGCTCCGACACCTCCGATGGGAGCGCTTGCGATGACGCAGCGCCTTTCCCAACGGCAACAGCGCGAGAAAGCTCCTCCAGCGAGGCACGGGCACACGTGAGAACCTCTCCGGTGAGCACGCGGAAGCATTGGCCCGCGAAGTGCCGGAGGGCGGCGTGAGGAGATGTGATTGCCGCGGTGAGGACATCCAAGGCCACGGCCGCCGCTGGGTGTCGGTGCAGCGTGCGCCCAAAAAGCCGAGCCATCTGCACGCAGACGGCTGCAAAAATCTGTTGCGCCACGGGCTCCGGATCCACGGCCAGTTGCAAGCAGGCAGGTAGCAGCTTCTGCAGGTAGCCTGCCATTGCCCCGCCCGCGGCAGGGCTCCCCGTCTCCACCCCGGCAGAGTACAGCCTGCCAAGCACGACCATCAGCAAGCCATGCAGCAAGTCACAAGCTGCGAGCTTCGTCTGGCGGTGCGGCGCCGACAGGGCGAGCAGCAGCACGCGAGGCAGCAGCACGTCAGCGGGCAGCAGCAGCGGGTCTGCGGACACGTGTGCTGCCAACTGCAGTGGGAGCATGAGCCGAGAGCCCTCCGGCTCAGTGCGGGATCCGCCGATGAACTCAGCCCCCGTGGTGATACCGGGCGCTGCAAGGCCCTCGCCCTGCAAGTAGAGCAGCGATGTCCACTCCGACTCCTCAGCCAGGTAGGCAGAGCCATCCCCAACGGCCAATCGCACGTCTCCTCCGAGCCGCCCCAGCATCAGCAGCGCCCTGTCACGCAGGGAGGCGGGGCTGACGTCCTGCTCAGCGATCGTCAGGTAGCGAAACAGCGCACGAGCGGTCGGGGTCAGCACATGCGTCGGCCACCCGGCCCCGGAAGATGCAACCTCTTCCCCAGCCAGCGCATCAGGAGCCACCGCCGCCAAAGCCTCCTCCTGCTCTGCGAAGGCTGCGGCATAGAAGACGGCGTCGTCATCGGCTGAGAGGGCGGCCAGCGCTCGCACCAGCTGCGAGGAGAAGAGACCAGCGTAGGCCTGGCCGGCGCCGGCTCCGCCAGAGCTTGATTCGCCCAACTCATCGCCCAGCACGACGGCTAGTGCCCCAGCTGCACCTGCGGCAGCCACGGTGTTGCGCAGCCGCCGCACAACGTCCTCTCCAGGTTTGCGCCGCAGATTGTCGGCCAAAGCAGTGTGCGCGAGATTGTCTGCGCCCGCCTCGCCTGCCGCCTCCAACACATCCGCCTCCTCCGCGGCTTCCAGCGCCTGCATGCCCGAGGCAGCCGCTGCTTGGGCTGACTGCAGAGGCATCACGCCGCCACCCAAGCCGCCACCCGCGCCGTCACCCTCGCCGCCGGCGCCTTTCGCAGAGACTGTCACACCAGACCCAGTAGACGGGCCGCGCGGCGGCAGGCGCCCGCCCAGCCGCAGATCACGCCCGTCACTGCGGGTGCCCTCGTCCCCGTCGGGGTCTGCGCTCCACGCCCCCTCGCCTCCGCCCGCAGTGCTGCGCAGCCCAACCTGCGTCCGCTTCAGCAACGCAGCCAGCGGCGGTACCAACGCGGGCATGTGCGGGCCGAGTTCCTGCGGCCGATCAGCGTGCAGGCGAGCCAGCCCAAGGATGCCGAGGGCTGCGGCCCGCGGGTCGGTGCCGCCGAGCGACAGACAGCGCTGCACGGCATCGCAGACGTGGCGCAGGCAGCGCCGCAGCAGCGGGCCAGGCAGAAGCACCACAAAGGAGAGCGAGGCCAGCAGCAGCTCACCGGTGTGCTGCCTGCAGCGCTGCATGGTCTCGCTGACAAAGGATTCAAGCAGCACAGCGGTGGCAGCGGCCAGCCGTGCTGTGCCTGCGCGGCCCACGGGAAGGGGCCCTTGTGCAGACGGGCCAGCGGCCATGCCACTCGCGCTGCCAGGGCCCCGCCCCCCGCCCCTCTCCTCAGCCTCGTCCTCCGCTGCCTGCGCGTCCGCGCCCCGGAAGTACCCCAGGCCTTCGCAGAGACCCATCAGAGAGGCGAGGATGCTGTAAAAGCCAGAGACGTGCGGGTAGCGCGCTGCGCCCTGCATCGCACACAGGGCCACGGGGCTCACCCACTGGCCCGCCCGCTCGCCGACGCGGCCCACAATCAAGGGAAGGGCGTAGCGAAAGAAGTCGGTGAGGGTGATGAGTCGGTCCATGTCGCTGGGGGAAGCGGGCACTACCGCAGATACCACTGCGCCCTCGCCGCCTGACGCATCAATGCCCGCTGCCGATACGTCTCCCGTGTCATCAGCCTGCGACTGGAAGGAGGTGAGGCTGATGGCTAGCAGCGAGGCGGAGCCGGGCAGCGCACTGACGAAGCCGGCACCCGCATCTCCACCCGCGCCAACAGCTGCCGATACATCAGCGCTCGCCACCAGCGAGAGATCGACCTCCGCAGCGGTGGAGACGCAAGCTTCCATGAGAGCATCGAACACAGCTGTGCGCAGCAGGTGAAGGCGATGGTGCAAGCGGTGTGGTGCGGTGCGGGCCGGGGCAGGCACAGCACCAGGCTCGGCCCACGGCGAGGATGCAGATCCGTCGTCGTCGTGGTGCCCAGCGCCTGCTTTCAAGAACGAGGCCTCCCCCGCCCCCTCCTCGTCCTCCTCGCCCTCGTCCCCGTCGTCGGGCCCAGGCACCTGCGGCAGCGGGGCATCCCATGGCGCCTGGAGCCCCAGCTCTCTCTCATCCGCGTCGTCTTCGTTGTCATACGAGGCGCCAACAAGCGGGGCCACTGGCACCCCGATGGCAAGTGCGTCTGCTCCGAAGCCGGCAGCCATGACACGCGACCCCCGGGGTGAAGCCGCAGCCGAACCCCCAGCTCGCACCTGCTCCGCCTCCCAGGCCTCCCCCGCCTCGACGAAGCTCGCCAGGATGCGTGCGTGCACTGGGTGGTACGGGCCGAGCAGCTCGCGCCAGAGGGGAACGTACTCAAACAGAAGGCGGCTCTCCACGCTGCCGGCGATAGGGTGCAGCAGCGCGCTCTGGTACGGCGCAGGGGGCGGAGTGAATCGTCTGTCTGTCAGAGGCACGTCCCCTTGCCGTGCGTTCTCCTCTTGCTGGGCAGCGTACTCCAGAAGCACCGCGTCGCGGGAGAGGGTCTGCCGCAGGATGCCGGGCACCAAGCGCGACACCACCTCCTGATAGAGACCGGCCCGCCCCTTGTCCCCGACGGTGAGGGACACCAGGAAGCAGCCGAGTGCACGGGCTACGCTCGGCCTGCCGCCCTTCATGCCCGAGGTGAGGGTCGGGAAGGCGACGACCAGGTGCTCCAGCTGAGACAGCAGGGGCGATATAATCCCCTCGTCAGCCTGCGCGCGAGGCAGGTAGAGCAGGAGCGCGGACGCAGACTGCACGGCATCCGCCAGGACGAGCACGCGACGCCTGTTCCAGGCCAGCGTTGACCGCATGCGGGTGTTCTCCGTGCCCGTGACAGGGAACGGCACCTCAGGCTCATCGCCGCCTCCGCTGGCCCCAGCGCGGAGGGCGGCACCAGCGCCGGCTGCGGCCGTCGGCGGGCCACCGCTGGCTACCGCTCTGCCGCTGTCCTGGCCTTCGGCGTCCTCCTCCTCCTCCTCGCCCCCACCGTCCTCCTCCTCCGCCTCGCCCTGGAGCGCATCAGCCTCGGCTGCCGCAGCCAAGGCTTCCTCCGCAAATCCGCCGCCACCTTGGGACGCAAGAGCCGATTCCGCCCGCTCGAGAAGCGTCAGGATGAGGCCTCGGAGCTGCACGGAGGAGAGAGCCGCCGCGAGAGGGCGCGCGAACAGCCCTATCCCCTGCACGGCTGCCACCAAGTCGATCCACCTGCTGTAGCGAACCCCTGCCGGAGGCTGCGACGGTGCCTCCGGCTCGACAGGCCGCCCCCTGCGCACGCCTGCGGAAGCTCCAGGGAGTGCGAACGGCAGGGGTCCGCCAAATGCAGGCACGCCCTGCAAGGCAGCGTCGAATGAGGAAAATACAAAAAAAAATGTGAGCAGCGACACGCAGACGTGCTGACATGATTCAGCCATTGTGGCAGCGTGGCCGGCTTGCATACATCATCTCGCCCAGCCACTGCGGCAACAACTCAAGCCTCACCCTGAGCATGGCTTCAAACTTCCCCTGCACAAGCCACGTAAGCAAGCGCTGCGCTGGAATATTCAGCGGAGGAGTGAAAGCGGCGGGGTTTAGGGACTGGCCGGTGCGAGGCAGCCCGTGGCTCCACGAAAGGTTGGCACCGCCAGCCCCCTCTTTTGCCCTGATGGAATCGCCAGCGCCGGCACCTGCCACCCTGCTCCCGGGGGTGAGGCGGAGCGCCAGATCCGTCGCGATGACCCGAAGCACCTCCCCAAGGGCCCCGGGGGCCAGTGCCTTCACCTTCCGCCGTGCTGCCAGGTGCGCGTTGATTTGCAGCATGCGGACTGTGGAGCAGGGCGTGGCCAGGATGTAGCGGGCAAACAGGGACCCGTGACTCATTAGCAACCGGTGTCCGAACTCGGGAATGCCTGACGCGATCCGTGTGCCGGGCAGCGCTGCCCCGTACCGCACGGCATTGCGCACGTAGAGGAAGAGCAGGTGGCTGCCCTTCCGGACGCCTGGGGGGCGAGCGTCGTCGTACGCGAGCAAGCCCGGGGCGCCTTTGAGGGCCAAGTGCAACGCCTCGAGAGCGCCGGCGGCCTGACCGGTTTGCAGGCGCTTGGACGCGTAAGGGCCCTCCGACGCATCCGTTGCTACCGAGGCGCCGCCGCCAACCCCAACAGCCACACCGGCAGCGGTAGAAGTGTCAATGCCAGCTGCGGCTGCGGCCACGTCGCTCCACTCCGCCTCACCCGCTTTGGCACCGCGCCACATGCCCTCCAGGACAGCCATCGCCCGCGCGTAGAGCTCAGTCCACAGCTGCTTGAGTGAGAATAAACCAGGGAAGACCGCAACCAACAGGCCCAGAGTCACAAAACAGGCAGCCTGGGCGTTGCCCCCAAGGTGATACGGGTGCCCCGTTGTGGCGTGGCTCGCCTGCAACATCGCCCACACCTCCTTCGGCATAAACTTGGACGCTGTCACGAGGCGCTCCCGCAGCATCGCTTGCAACGGAGCCAGGCACGCCTGAGCTGGCCCCGACGAACGGGTGTGCTGGACCACGTATAGACACGTCTTCCGAATGCGCAGCACGTGGGGCGACACTCCGCTGCGGGCAACAATGTGCAAGTTGCTGACGGCAAACAGGGCCGCCTCCACGGCCTTGTTGAGGGCGGCCGCAGCCGAACTTGTCCCCGCCTTACTTCGCGCCGCATCTACGGCTCGTTCAACAAACTTCAGGATGCTGAGATCACCACTGTCGGATCTAGTAAACAGACCATCACAGAGCCTCCGGCAGTACGCGGCAGCCTCAGCTTCGTCGTCAAAGGCCTCGATGCGGGCGGCTGCTGTGCACACCGCCTGAAGCGTTGAGTCGAGCTCCATGGAAGAGGCGCGCCCTGTCTCCACATCGTGCAACGTGGTGTGCAGATCTTGCAAAAGTATCGACAAGCCCAAATCCTCCATTCCAATCTGTTCGGGTCAGCCGGGCAATGGATCGGCGTTGACAGCAAAGTTGTGTATGGAAGGTGATGCAGAGTGCTGCGGG
>Ga0066413_1000095_pt1 | contig 16950 bp, 12 predicted proteins | sample LakWasMet19_HOW5_2_FD_59540 | JGI IMG/M metagenome (GOLD analysis project Ga0066413, IMG submission 59540) | Freshwater sediment methanotrophic microbial communities from Lake Washington under simulated oxygen tension - Sediment Metagenome 19_HOW5 | ecosystem: Environmental > Aquatic >...
GAGCGCCACTGCGCGGCTGTCGCAGAAATGTTGACGGGTATCGCGGCGCTGGCCACGTCCCCCCTTGCCGCCCGATGTGTGCAGTTCATGCTTTGCTGACTGTGCAAGTTGAGTGACAATTCTTTCTGGCCCCCGCAAGGGGGCCCCGGTGTGTATCTGCCGTTTCGGTGGCGCGATCATTTGAATTTTTTGTATTGTGCTGTAGGTGCACAGTGAACTGACAGACTCTGTCACAGATGGTCATGGTCCGTCCGGTGTGCATGTTGTTTGATGGCAACCCTGGCAGGGAGTACGCCAACCACTCGGTGTGACGCAATTGAGTGCGATGCCTTCAAGTCACGTCTGGACCCCAGAGTTGAGTGATCGAAAGCACGTCGGTCACCACGGTGTTCACGCCCGTCGAGCCACTGGCACGTGTTGCACCTGAGTTCAAGCCGTACGGTACGCGTGGTTCCGCCATCATGGGATCAAAAATCACGGATTGAACACAGCTCCGGAACGAAGCGGTTGCACAGCCACAGGCACGTGTTCCAGTATGCAGCCTGAGCGCGAGTTGTAGCAGCGACGGAATGTCAACGGTCACACGGTATCAGCAGCCCAGGGTTGGAATTGCACAGCCACAGACACGTGTTCCACTATGCAGCGCGAGATGTAGCAGCGACGGAATGTCAAAGGGTTGGTGGAATCACACGGCATCAGCAGCCCATAAACTCCACATTGTCCGTCACGACATCCAGCCACGAGGCTGTCTGGTTGGCGGTGGCGCTGATGAAGCCTTTGGTAGAGTTGCAGTAGGTGTTCCCGCGCACCGTGTTGTTGACGGGTACACACAGGTGGTCCTGCAGCAGGCCAGGCAGCTGTGGGTACGCTGTCGCATACGGCGGGTACGTGTAGTTGACCGCGAAGAGGCCCTGCACCAGAATCCCGGCGTATGTCGCGTTGTACGCGCAGGCGGCAGCCTGCCAGCCCATACCACGGTTGTCCAGGTCAACTGGGAGGTCCACATGGGCAAAGATGTTGTCAGACACGTCGTTGTCGCGGCCGCCGCCCACAAGCACGCCAGTCTGGCAATCGATGAATGTGTTGTTAACGACGGTGATGCCAGACAGCTCGTCATCCAGATACACGGCCTGCAGGCGCGACACGCGAGGCAACGCTACCACCCGGTGATTGCGGCTGGAAGGTTGAGAGACAAAACTGGTGCCCGAAGCAGCCTGAGTACAAAAGACAGGGTGCGGTAATACACGAATGACACTGCGGCGGCACCTGGAGGCGACTCGTGCGCGGCGAGACACGTCCCGGTCTGCACTGCGGGGCGTTCGCCACACCGACCGCCCGTCACCCAATCCACACTCAAGCAACTCCATCAGCTCAACGCACCTGCACCTGCGGCCAGCCAAGGGCCATCCCCTCGACGTTTCGGATGGAAACAAAGGTGTTGCCTTGCACTACATTGCCGCGCCGCACCCAACTACGGCCGCTGTACCAGGCGCCGCTGTCGGTGCTCTCATACGTCAAATTCCACAGGTGGTTGCTTGTGAACGCGTTGTCATTCCCGCCGCCAAGGATGCCTGCCACGGAACAACGAGAGACACATAGAGGCACCTAGCTGTGAATATCAAGTGTAGATAGCGACCACCAACGCGGGACGGACGCCACTGGCAGTCACTACACTACGTTAATGGCGCCTTCTGCTGAACCACGCGCACCGCGCGTCGGCATTCACTCGGCACAATCCGGTTCCACGAAACACTTCCGCCACCCCACCCGCAATAGCACATAAGCTCACCGCATTGCGGCGCGTTGCCGATGGTGTTTCCGCTGTACGTGTTCCCAACTCCTGACCACCCGATGGCAGGGGTATACGTGCGAATGATTTGAGCGTAGCGCTCTATAGTGTTGTTAACCACCAGGTTGTTACCGCGCGCAAGGGTGGTCTCGTCGCCGCCGCTGATGTCCATCGCAGAGCACCCCAGGCCAGCCGCGAAGCTGTTGGAGACGGTGCTGTTGCTGCCCTCCAGAATCAGCGCAGAGCGGCCGTGGTTGGAGATGTTTAGGCGATCTAACACCACGGACACGCCGCCATTGACAACAACGGCGGTCTGGCGCGCAAACTGCACGCTGATGCCCCGTAGAGTTACGAAGGAGACGGCGGGAGCGGGCGCACCAGCGGCAAGCTGGGACCCTGCCACCAACGATGAGGTCTTCGCAGCAGATTCCCCGGAACCACGGCCTGCAGCAGCCTCATCCGGGAAGGCCAACCCCGCGCGTCGGACAAACCCCGCCGCTGATGATGGCGGGTGCACATGCGCCATGTACCGTGGGAGCGTGCCTGCGCCACTGTGGTCATGTGGGCCTGTTGTGCGAGCACCCACAGCTGCTGTCTGGCCTTCCGTGGCTGGATTGGATGCGTCGATTGACACCAACGTCGGCACCAGCGACATAAACGTCTCCACAGCAGCAAGCGGGCCCGGCGGGTAGAAGAAGGCAAGGGCATTGGAGCGGTTGAGATAGTATTCGGTCGGGATATCCAGCTCAGAGAGCAGATTCAACCCAAAAAAGCGAGCCCCCTGCGTTAGCTGGTAGAGCACTGGGGTCGAGGCGTCTAGCGTAATCTCAACGGACTTCCCACCGGGCAACGCGCTCACGTTCGTGACTCGAACCAGGCTGAATGCCCAGTCGAACGCCCAGTATCCGCCGAGCCACGGCTCTGGTTCGCTGCCTCCAGCACTGATGGGATTCCAACGAAGCGGCCGCAAGTCATCCACAATGAATGAGAGCGGACCCGTCACGTTCGCAATGTTCAACCACTGGCGCCACTTGCCATCGGGGTCGGGGTTGGGGTAGCGAGCGAGAGTCATGGGACTCCCGCCACAAAAGATCTCCATCACATCCAGGGAGCACTGGCCGAGCCCACCCGCAGCGAGCTGGCCAATGTCTGACGCGTTGAGGCCCAGAGCGGGAGCCGTCAATGCCGTCTGCAGAACTCCGTCGCCAATGTCGGGGGCGGGCTGCCACACATCGGGTGAGACGGAAACGCCGCCGAGGAAGCGCGCACCCGAGGGCAACGCTTCATAAACCACCTGCGCGGCAGCGCTGGCGCCAGAATCACCGGGCCCAAGGCTCAACACGGGTACGGCGCGATCTTCAGAGAAGCAGTCACCGCTGATGTACACTGTAACTGTGGCTTGCAGTGGTTGCGAGGATCGAACAACATCGCGAGCATGATTTGGAGTTTTGAAGGGAGCGCTGACGGTGCCTGGGTTGGCATCGTTCCCCCCACCACAGTCGACATAATACGAGCTCGGTGCCGCACAGCACGCCTGGAGTGTGCGCTCAAGAAGCGCCAAGCGCAGCAGGCTCCGCATCCTGCGAGTTTCCGAGATTCGAAGCCGCGCAGATCCGGCGGAGATTGCCACAACCCAAGTACTTCGTTCCGGCGTTGCAACTCAAGACTATGAAGTGCCACCCTTCGTCTCTCGCAGGCGCGGCTCGCGGCCATCGCTCGAATGACCCGAGTTCGGGGTTGGAGACCTGTTGAATGAATCTGCTGGAGCCGTCACATTAGTAATGGGCCATGTCGACAGCCCAACGAGCAATCAATGGTTTCAGCAGCTCGCAGGAGCGCGTGTTTTGACGTGTGCCCGAGTAAGCGCATCGCGCAGCCACGGCGGGAGGCAGGGCACTCGACAGGCGAGATGGCCGATCACACCGAGGCTCCGGATCTGCCCACAGACGGCTGGTCCGCAAAGGCGTCTTCGGTGCTGAAACGCTCAACGAAGCTGTATGGCGCCAAGCACGTGCTCGATGACAAGGAGGATACATGCTGGAACAGCGACCAGGGCTCTCCGCAGTGGCTGGAGGTGGAATTTCCCGCCCCCATCCACATGGCGAGCTTCACGCTCACTTTCCAGGGCGGGTTTGTCGGACAAAACTGCGAAATATGGGTTCGCCGCGCGAATGCCGAGGCCGCATCCCTTCCCCTCGAGAAGCTGGCAGACTTCGAGCCAGAGGATGTCAACACGCCTCAGACGTTTGAATGCCCGGCCGAAGCCATCACGAAGGTCCGGCTGTATTTTCACAAGAGCACCGACTTCTACGGGCGAGTCGTCGTGTATCGGCTACGGCTCGGCGGCACACTCGCGATAGATGTGAGCTCACGCGCTTCTGGTGGCGCGAGCAGCAGCGGTGGTGCTTCGTCCAGCGCTGGTGCCGGTACCCCAGATGGCAGTACCGCCACGGCTGGTGCTGGCGTCGGCGCGCTCTGAGAATAATTGGAAGCTGTGTAAATCTTCGAATTGCCGCGTCTGTTGACAGCACCGCGGGCTGCGGAAAGAGTGCGTCAGCCCCTGCGGCCGCTCTGTCCGCCGCTCTGTCCGCCGCTATCTCTGTCTCTCGCGATCCACGGCGGCAGCCAGCTCCCGCATACCCGGCACCATCATCAGCAGCAGCATCGGATCGTCGGGCAGCGCAGGCGCGCGGCCCAAGCCCTCTCCAGCTGCACTGGGGCCCGCCTGCGGCGATTGCAGCGTTGCTGGCTCGGATGAGGCTGCAGACGCAGCCATCGCGGCGGCAGCGTGTGCAGGCAGCGGGTCATATCGGGAGTGAGCCGCTGCAGGGCGCCGAGCGCCTGCAGCGGCGTCGGCGACACTGGCCCCGAACCGGGCCGCCGCAAAGGAGCCCCTGGATCGTCCTGCACTGCCCGCGCCTCGGCTGCCGTCGTCTGCGCTGCGCTTCGCACTGCCGTCTGCACCGCCGTCGACACCAGCGAGCACAGCCAGGGCGCCAGTGGGCCCGGACGCGCGCGCTGCGGCTGCGAGGGTCGCCAGCGCATCTGTGGGGTCGCTGACAGCCTGCCGCGTGCCACCAGGCTTTGGGATGCCCAGGCGCGGCTTGCGGCCGCTGGGCAATGTGGTGAGGCTGGGGCTGCCGCTCGCACCTGCCGCCGCCGCCGCGACAGAATTCGCGTGCTTTGGTCCTGGCACAGGGGACTGGATAGCCGTTGCTGCGGCCACGCCGCCCCTCGCAAGTTGTGCAGCTGCTGTGGCTGCAGGGGACGGCAGACCACGAGCGCTGCGTGCAGCCTTGGCGTCTGGCGTGCCTGCGTCACCGGCGAGCGGTGACGGCGCTGAGGCCGCAGCGTCGCCGCTCGTGTGGGCCGCAGCACGCATGGGGGTTCCGCTGGCTCCCAAACCGGAGCGAGGCAGCAGCGCAGCCGCGGCTGCACGCAGGGAATGGCGCGGCAGCTGCCCCGCGCTGCTGGGGCGCGCCGATGCCGCAGAGGCGCTGCCTGAGGCACCGAGGGTGGCGTCCGCCTCGTCCTCCCACGACGCGGGCGGCACTGCCCGAAGGAGCGCGGCTGGGAGCGGCGTCGGGCTAGCGGGCCCGGCAGCTGCGGCCAGTGAGGACGAGGACGGGGTCGGGGCCCGCGAGTGAGGTGGCGTTGCAGCCGCCACACGTTCGACGTCTCCGTCATTGTTGTGAACGCCGCGGCTGCTCCCTCGCTGAGCTGCCCTCGCGACACTCGGCGGTTCGCCGGCTGCAGACGCAGGAAGCGGCCCCAGGCCCTGCAGCGCCATCGCCATGGCCTCAACGCCCCCGTCACCGCGCCTGCGGAGCTCCTCGGAGTCCGGGACATCTCCAGACTCCTCGCCCTCTGCAACAGGCGGGAGGCCGCCGAGACCCTGTCCGATCAGGCCAGTGCTTGCGAAGCTTCCGAGTATCGCTGGACGCATCGCGACACGCCCAGCGCCGCTGCCTGCCCGGGCCCCTGCGCCGCTACCGTGTGGCTGGTTGCTGGCGCCGCTGCGGCTGTTGCCTGCGAGCTGCATCCGCTGCTGCGACGCACGCTTGATGCTCGCAGCAGCCTCGCTCTCGCCGTCTTCAGCGCCTTCGCCACCCCCCTCGTCCTCATCGTCGCTGCTGCTGCCCCAGCCGTCCTCCTCAACCACGTGCTTCGCCTGCCGGGGCGGTGCGTGGCTCCTCCCCATGCGGCTGGCTGTGTACCCCGCATCGTCTCCAGCGACAGCTGCCTTTCCTGCATGCGTCCCGGCGCCAGCACCGGCGGTAGCGTGAGCACTAGCATCGGCGCCTGCAGCGGTTTCTACGCCGTCGGTGGGCTGTCCGTCCGCGTATTCCTCGTCCTCTGAGGGGCACAGGCTGTCGCTGTCGTCCTCGCAGTATGGTCCCGCTGGCGCCGCTGCCGCCTCGGAAGCAACACTAGCTCCAGAGCCATTTGCACTGCCATCAGTACTGCCCATAGCAGGCGCCGACGCTGCAGTGACGACATCAATGGTTGCAGAATCACCCGGTGCAGAAAGCACAGCTGCGGGGGCGCGCCGACGCTGTGACAGAGGCGGCGGAGGGCAGTACGTCGCCTCATCCTCCGGAGACCAGCCATCGGCCCACAGCTGCGCGAAGCGCGTGACGCGCCACTGCCCGCCGAAGCGCTGCAGCGTCACGTCGATGCGGTCTCCGCGGCGCAGCAGGCGGCAGAGCGCGGGCGGCGCGTCCACTGTGACGGCACCAACACTCCCCTCGACCATCCGCTCGAGAGCGGAGCCGAAACCGCCCGTGCTCGACCCGTGGCCGCCGGCAGGAGAGAGCGCTCCAGCGCTAGCCGCGCCGCCGGTGGGCACGGCTCCCGCCGCGTGGGTGGAGGCGCTGAGGTCAAAGACGTTGAATGCTTGCAGCACCAGCTGCCCGCTGCCTATCGCGCCGCCGTCTGCACCCCCAGGCCCAGCGGCTGCAGCGCCGCGGGCGCCCCCGAAAAACCTGCGGGCGGGCGCGGCAGCTGCCGCATCTGTGGGCGCGCTGTCGGCGCCGCTCGCTGTTGTTGATGGCGTAGCGCTTGAAGAAGAGGTGGGCGCAGCGGCACTTGAAGAGGCGTGCACGTGTGTCACTCGCATGACGCCCACCCGAGACAGCGCTGTCGAGTCAACCGCTCGTGCAGCCGCAGTAGTCCCGCTCGAATCGCCATTACTCGTACCACCGCCTGCGGGTGGCTGCTGCCCCGGAAGCTCATCGTCTGCAACCGCACCCGACACCTCGAGCAATAGCTTCGACACGCCAACGAAGCTCGTCAACTCCTTGCTCGCCAGCGTGCAGCGATGGGCCTGCGCCCCCACCTTCACCGCTCGCTGCAGCAGGCGCTGCGTGTACGCGTGACTGCTGCGTAGGAAGCCGCGAGCGCACAGCCAGCGCAGCCACCCATGCACGTCGCGAGCCATGCGGCCGCGCTGCGCCTGTGCAATCGACGGCTGCACTCCAGGCAACCACGACTCAAAGAACTCAAAGAGAATGGGCGCAACATCCTCCAGCGTAATCACGTCCCAGAATCGGCCCTTCTTCTTTCGCACGCTCGGGGGCAAATCCACCAGATGCCAGCCACGCGTTTGCGCGCACACCTCCATGTGACGAAATGTTTCCCGGATAGACGCCAAGCGGCGCGACGAGATGTCGCCCTCCTCAACTGCCTCGTTTTGTTCGTCGACGTACTCGTCCAGCAGCGAGCCGACTGGCGTGGGCTCCGCCCAGTCGAGCTCCGACGTGTCCTCGTCAGAATCGGACATGACGGCACCGTGCGATCTCGAAGACCGGAGTCACAATGAACGGGGCCGAGTTGCGTTGACATGTTGCGCAATATGACAATCGCACCCTCCACGGACAAGATATTCGTCTGCGTTTGGGCCCGAGCTTCATTCCCCTGCGAATCTGAACTGCCGGATCTGGTGCCGCGACAGCTGATGAAAAAGCCGGGACTCTTCGTCTACTGTGGGTTAAGGGTTTGATGTGTTGATGAGTCAAATTGATGACCTCAAAACGTTAGACGTAGACAGTTCCAAGTGCCTGAGAACTCCTCGGCTCGGGGTACGCGTTTGCTTACCGTACGTACGCCGGCCGAATGTGACTTCGAATGTGACTTTGAACTCGAAGCAAGGTTTGGTACTGCAGGCAGTGGGCCGTGAGCCTGTGGCAGAACTCTCAATTTCGGTCGGAAATTCAATATTGATCGCTCAGCACTGTGGCACGCAACGACAGCTACCAGGCGTACAAGCATCCCCATGCCGGTCTCATCAATCCGGTGGAGTGGTAGCTGGCACTGCTGCAGCCCGCATATTACCAAGCTCACCGGGTTTTGCTGTGGGTGGCGGCCGCATCTACCTCCTCGAAGCTTGCGACAGCACGTGAGGCACGCATTTCACCCGGTCTGCAAGCCGGCAGGATGTCCGGGGCAGCTTCGGGGTCTTCGTTTTGCTAGGCGGGCCGCCCGACACCATACCCCAATCCTGAATACCTAGCAGACAGGTGTCGAAGCATTCGCTGTCACATGCGCAAGGGGGAGGCAAGTAGATGTAGGGGCAGGTAACGGCTTCAGCGGGAGGAACGGGGGGTGGTCGCACCAGCCGCAGACTTCGGAAGCCGGCGCACGGCGAGGAGCGTCAACCGGCCGTACGAGCCGCAATAGCCAGCCCTGCGCCGCAGCCCTACGCGCGACGGCCCCGCCCCTGCGAGCCCGTGGTTGTCGCCGGTAGGCACAGCTGGCCAGCGATGTACACGCGTCCGACAGCGGCGAGCACGCGGAAGCAGTTCACGGACGTCATCAGCAGCGCAAGGCCTCGGAAGAGCATGGAGGCGAGGCCCAGAGCGCGGTTCGCCCACGTTGACTCGGTAAACGGGGCCATCACGCCGTGCGCCACGCGCGAGCGCGGGACGAAGTCCAGCATGAACCAACTCGCGTTGCAGCCCGTCTGCAGCAGCAGCAGGCCGCACGCAAACAGGGCGTATCGCGAGGGCCGCAGCGCCTTCGTGTCGCCCGCCGTGCCCGCGCGGTGGAAGAACTGGCTGTACAGGGCGCCGCCTGTGACGAGGCCCGACACGTGCTGCACCGTCTGTGCGAGCACCTCAACGGCAGCAAACACGTAAAAGGCGCGCACAGACGGCGGCGCCCACGTCACGAGCGCGGCGACGCAGACGTTGCGGACCGTGAGGAGCGTCGCGGCGATGCAGAGGAAGGCGCACACCGCGAGGTCCATACCAGAGCCAGCGACGTAGGCGGGCCGCTTCTGCGCGCTGCCGGCCCCGAAAGCTGTCGCACCGGCTGGAGGCTGAGAGGCAGCGTCTCCGGCAGACGCAGCGCCGGCGACGTCGAAGGCCGAGTTCTGCCGGCGCCACGGCGCGTCGGAGCTTGATGCGGTCGTTGTGACGGATGACGAGGAGCCCTGCAAGCTGCCAGGCCTAGAGCCTGCTCCAGCTCCGGTGCCCGTGCTCTCCTGGGCGGCGCTCGTGTGGGAGCGGGCAACGAGGAATGCTGTACCGCACACCACGACGCCAGTCAGGAAGCACAGGTACGCAGCAGAGCCGTCCACACCCGCAGGCAGCGTATCAGGCGCAAGCAGCCCAAAGATCGCCGCGATGATGAAGCTCGCCATTACCGCAGCGCAGCCCAGGATCAGCAGCAGGTGGTGCGCCACTGCCTGCTGGATGTAGGTGAGCCACGCCCGGTAGCTATGCTGCCGCGTCGCAGCGTCCGCCTCTGCTGCTGACAGGGCGTCGGTTGCGAGGGCTGCACCGCCACGGCTACTGCGGGTCGATAGACGATACAGGGCAAGAGCGGCGCCAAATACGCGAAAGCTGGCGGCCCACGTTTGTAGGAGCTGCAAGCAGAGCGAGGAGACGAGTTGATAGGAGTAACAAGGGCGATGAGTGGCAGAGAAGCAGTCATCACGGGGAGCTGCGGATGCACACGGCGGGAGCTGTAGGAGCAGCAGCAGTGGGATACAACACCCCGACCTCTCACACTTTAAACGCAACCACACCCAGGCGCCATGACTGTCTAATCTGTCTCGGTACCCACCGTCAATACTCCGGATGGCAGCTCTTGAATCGAGACCGCCTGTCGGCTCGGATCCTTAATCACGTCTTGGATGAGAAAGCCGAGGCACACGGCAAGCAAGCAGGACCAAAGCCACGTCTCCAGCGGCAGCAGGCGCTTCGGCCCCGCCAGCGTGAATTCGACAGCGCATGCGACCGCAAAGACGATGTTGCTAATGTCTGCAAGCAGATCCGCGAGCTGCTGTCCCGACCCGGCGACGGGTCTGTGGAATATGACGTCTGTCGCGTTGTCGATTGCCACGCCCGCCAGGAGGATCAGCAGCCCGAGCTGCGCCCACTCATGGATGGCGACGGGTTCCACGCGCTGCAGGGAGTGCCACTGCAGCCGGCTGTATGCCTCGCTCTCCGTAATCGCGAGGTGCACCGGTGGTGTAGACATCGGTTCCGCGTCCTCCGCCGCCGCGTCACCGGCGTCGCTGGCGGTAGGGTTCTGGCGGCCCGCTGACGGGTGCTGCGCCGCGCCAGAGTGCACTGAAACGTGCAGTGGGATGATCTGTGTAGTGCTGGCGCCTCTGCTGACGGTCAGCGGGAGGCTGGAGTGAGACGGCGTTGCGCTGGCGCCTAATGCGCCGGCAGCAGGCACGAAAGATACACTGCCAGACGACGGTTCTCGCGTGACGGCGGCGCCTTGTCGCAGGCGTAGCTGTGTGGCGCTTGCTCCTGAGCCGAGAGGGTTGACAGAGCGGACAGCAGATGCGGCAGGAGCCGCAGGCACGGAGCCCGCACCCACGTCAGATTCTTCAAGACTACCCCCTTGCAGCAGCGGTGCTGTCAGTGCCTCCGTCTCTGTCGTGTCTGCGCGGACGGACGCAGCGAGACCAGAGGCGCTCTCGGACCGGGGATGCACCGCCGATCGGCTGCGTGTGCCCAACAGCGACGCGGCTGACCCAGCCCTTGGTACCCGCTCCGGCGGGGCCGCTGCGCTGCCTGCAGCAGAGGGCGTGGCGGCCCCGGCGGCCGCGACAGCGCCAGCCACCGGGATCATGAAGCCGCCTGCAGCGGAGTGCTCCCGCAGCAGGGAGCGCGCAGAACGGTCCAGCATCGCAGCGCGGGCGGTCGATACCGCGTGCGCCCTCAGGGCGCCGTGCGTGTTCGCTGCCACCGCCGCCCGCGAGCGCCGCCCCACGCAGCAGCACAGCGCTGCAGCGGATGTGCACCAGCGCGTGCGACCCCTGCCTCCGCCCCCGCCTGCGACTGCGCCTCCGGAGGGGTGCACGCGTGGCGGCCGCAGCAGCGCGCGCATGCGATACGCGATGAAGCCCGCCATCGCGAGGTTCAGCACCGTCACCACCCAGTTGTACACGGGCTCCAGGCTCTCCGTCAGCAGCGTGCCGACGGACAGACCGAAGACGGCGACCGTCAGGCCGCTCGCTGCAAACGCCTTCGCGCGACGCCGGAGGGTGTACGTCGCCCGCTGCCGCCGCACGCCGTCAGCGGCACGGGCGTCTTCTGTGTCGCCAAGGCCTCCGCCCGCACCGCCGCCGGCCGCGCTGGAGGGCTGCTGCTCCGCCTGAAACAGCGCCAGGAACAGCTGCTGCTCTGCGATGCGCAGCGCTCGCGCCTGCAGCGCGGCCTCCGCCTCCGCGGCACTCGGGGAGGGGTACCGGCTGCCCCCTGCGGGGTGTAGCGGCGCCACTGCCGCCGCTGCGCCGCCCCTTGCTGCCGTGATGGCGGCCGCCGCCCGGTGTGCGAGCCGTAGGAGCGCAAGGCTCAGATACAAGTGCACGCTCTCGCGAAACTCATCGGACCAGGGCAGGCGCTCCTGCTGCGGTATCCGCAGGCCCGGGAGCAGGTATACGTCGACCAGCCCCGACAGGCGCGTCAGATCGATGCGCGGCTCGTACTCGGCGAAGTGGCGGGCGATGCGGCACACGGTGGGGCGAACGCCCGCCTCCTCGACGAGGGCCTCGACAGCCGCAAGAATGCGTGCGCCCACGCCCGCGGCAGTCATACCCGCCACCGCGTCCTGGAACGCGGCGCACCGAGCCACCAGCGCGCCGTCGTCTTCGATACCGCTGAGCTGCACGAGAATATGGATGAACGCCGCTTGGACCGCAGCCCCATCCTCCCCGGGCAAAGCAGGGAAGCCGAGATTAACCTCGACGGATGCAGCGCAACACAGATGCGCGAGCGTGGTAAAATCTGCCTGCGCGTCCTCATGAGGCATCAGCTCCTGCGCCTTCTGCACCAGGATGTCTCGACAGTTGAGCAGCTCACTCCGCAGCGCCGAATCCAAGCCGCTCGCCGCAGCAGACTCCGCCCGCGCCTCGATGATGCCGTACAGGCGCTCCTCCATGGTGAACGCGAACACAACGCCGACAGTCAGGGACGTCCACAAGGCGGGCGCGAGTCGATCCTGCCCGGGCGAAGCCTGTGCCGCTCAAGCTACAGCCTGCTGCCACGATTTAGTACCGCACGAATTCGGAGCACACAAAACGCAATCGCAATTGCCACGAAGCAGCAGCACTACAAGGCAGCCATTGTGTCGACTGCAACGAGAGCGTTTAGCTGTCGTGCGTTTCGTGTCGCACCAACTTGAAAACAGATTGGACCGACCGATTTGGAGTCCAATCTTTGGACCGATTTGGAGCCCGGGAAGCTGTCCGGAAAATTGACGCGCTCACCAGCCAACGTTTTGCTACTTGTCGGCTTTGACCAGCACGGTGGCTTTTGACAGTCTGCGGTTGTCGATCGAAGGGGCGCGAATACCCACTCGCCTGAGACTCAGGCCCTGAGTGCTGCAAAGTTTCAAAGACAGTCACTGTGGCACGGCGGGGCACGTCTTTGCGGCTGTGCTACACAGAGCCGCTCACCCTAGTCATGGATCGGCAACGGAGGAAGGCCTTGGGTTGAAAAAACATCGGATGCGATCAGGATCGCAATTGCGAGCACCTGCTCCGAGCCGCATGTCGCGTACAAGTCAGATGCTTCAACGCCCAGGCTGCCAGTGCCAGCAGTGCGGAAGCGTCGACGCCATCGCGACCGAAGAGAGACACGAAACACACCAGCTCACAGGCTGACTGTTTCTGCACCCCCGCACCGCACGTACACCCAGGCGCGCTGCGCACACGCGCGCAACCGTTAGCGCGCGGAGCCGCCGGCGGGCCGCACAGCAACAGTCGGGAGCGGTCTGCGCAGGGCGCTGGACGCAGACAGCGAGGGAGCGGCTCTGCCGATGGGGCCAATAAACGACAAGTCCGTCAGCAGCGACGTCGCATGCGAGCCCGCGCCGCAGCGCGCAGTGCGCGCTGCCGCACGCAGAGCCGCCACGCGGGCGTCAGCTGCTGAAGCTGGTGCTGGCACAGCACGGTGGCCAGTGTGTGCTGCAGCTGAGGGAGCGGGGTGCACTGCCGTGCTGCTGCTCGAGGGGTGCCCTTCGTCGTCGGCGTCTGGTCGGCTGCGCTTCACTGGGAGCAGACACGCGTCCGTCGCGCTGCTGTGACACGCTGGCACGGTGCTGGGCACAGGCCTGCTCGCTGCAGCGGGCAGCGCACCGCTACATGCCGTGTCTGTTGGTTGTGCAGCACTGGCACAACACACAGCTGCAGCGACAGGGCCGCTCTCTGCATGCCGCACACGCAGTGGGAGCGCCGCGGCAGCACCACTGCATCCTCGGGGGCCGCCGCTGCAGGCACGCGCCCCAGCCGCCGCCGCCACCATGTCGGCAGGCAGGCGCAGGAGGGCTGGGTTGAGCGCAGAGCTGCACGCCGCCTTGTGCGCGGCGTTCTCCTCAATGCGTCGCCGCTTCGCCGCGCCGCCGCCCGTCGACAGCACCACGGAGGCGGCTACCGACGAACCCGGGCCGAAGACAGACGTCGCATCGCCGGCGGCAGACGTGGCATCTAAAGAGCGGAGGGATTCTGCATCAGCTGCCGTCGGTTCACGCGCGCCAGCAGCAGAGATACCGGACGACTGTGAATGGGAAGCTCCAGCGGCCAGCCCCGCAACAGCGCTGTCGCCGCGCGCGTGCACGGACATTTCGCTATGCTGCTGCGACTGAGTGGCGTCGGCGGCAGCAATCGACCTCGACCGCACAGACGCTGCGGTGGAGGGCGACGGCACGTAACCTGTGGCAGGCACGAAGCGGATTGGCGCGTACGGATGCCCGCTGGCGGGCTTTGCGTCGCGAGCGGTACCATCCGACACGCCAGCGGAACTGAAAATGTGTGTCGCCAAGCGCGCACTGCTGTGCAGAGTCCGCGAATCAGCCGAGAGAGCCGAACCTGCTGCACCAACAGAACCACTGCCACGACCACCAGCCTCTAAACGCTGGACGCGCGAGGCGCCCATGATCAAAGCCGCTGTCTCGTTGTCCTCAGCGGTCGCGGGCAGCAACGGGAAGCCGTGCAGGCCAATGGCCGCGCCTTCCGCAAGCGCCGCAGCCGCCTCCTGGCGACCCACGCGTGCGGCAGCGCGCAAGCTGAGGTTGGACGCGTAGTCGTCCTCCCACTTCTCCGCCTGCATAGCCGCGAGCGCAGCCAGGCGCTCGTTCACCGTCTCCGAGCGCCGTTTGTCGTCGGCGGCCCGTTCTATTTTGTACAGCGGGTCGCCTTTGAACGCTGCAGCCTCTTGCTCGCGCGTGGGCCCAACGAGCGCACCCAGGCCCACATCTGCCGCATCGAAAGACTTTTCTTTCTTGCGGATTCCCGACACGAACTCATAATCGGCGTTCTTGGGATCCGTGCGGATCACAAACTTCTGTGGGCAAAAGATGCAGCCCATCGTGAACTCGTAAACAGGGGTCGTGAAGTACGCGCCCACCTGCTTCTTCTCCGCGTTATACCGCACCCCACGAGCAATCGGAGCGCTACAGCCGAGGCACCAGGAGTCGTACGGCAACTCGAAGCGAATGACAAGGATGCCCTCGGATTTGAGCCGCTTGGCGCGCTCGCCAAGCGGGTGCGAGTTCGCAAGCGCATTGGCGCCATCGCGACCGCGCTTGGTGTGGTCAAAGCGCAGCGGGTCGATGTAGAAATTGTCAGCGCGCGCTGCAGCGAGCGAGGACATTTTCGCTCAATTGCCTGAACGTCAGTGAGGCTCACAGAGTGAGCAGGGGACGGCACTGAACAGATCGAGTGCAACAGTTGCTCCAAACAGAGACAAGCCACGCGACAGCTAGTGCGACGCGCATGGGAGGAAACGCCCGTTTACTTTGACGACAGCCTCGGTATTTTTTCCCGGCGTTCTTCACCCAGGCGGCAGACAACGGACGGGGTTGCGACACTTCCGCGGCCTTTCTCTCCGGGCTCGGGCAGCCCGCAGCGTCGTAGCCGTTATTTTGTGAGCTGTCGACGACATTTGGTGTCAGTGCGCCCGGTAATGGGGACATTCGCGCCTTCCGCGCCCCTCTGTCATCTCAGTCAGCGGACGCAGGCCTGCGTTGGCTGCTCTCACGGCCATGGCAGCTCGTACCGGGCCGCTTGTGCCGCCCGTGCGGCTTCCCCCGTCTGAGTTACGGCTGACAACTGATCATTCTTCTGGAGACTTTGCTGAGCCCATCCCAACTCTCTCCACCGCCGACGCTCAGGCGCTCTGCGATGCCGTGCGCTTCGATCTCGACCAGCAGTTCCTGCACTGGGCGTCCCTCGAATCGACACAGACCATGGTTACCGAACTCGTGCGCGTAGCGGCGGCGGTGGGTGCCGCCGGTGCCACGTCGGGTGCAGGGGCGTCAGATCTGGAGGTGCGAGCTGCGCTCTCGCGCGTTGTACAAGCTGCCGCCGCCAAGCAGGGGCACGTGTCCAGCGCGGGTGGCGGTTCAAGCGGCGCTTTGCGAGGCCACAGCGGCGCTCTGGCCGCGCTGTCGCCGCGCAGCAAGAGCGGATCTGGCGGCGGCAGCGGCGGCCTCAGCCCCGCTGCGAAGGCGTCACACGCTGGCGGGCAGGGCAAGTCCTCCTCCCCGCTCTCGCCCTCCGCGTACCACTACGGCCACGGCGGCGCGCCGCCCATGTCGCCCGGCCGCAGCGGGCGGTCGCCGCCGACCTCTCCGCGCAGCGGCTTCCCCTTCGCGCAGGCGGCTGCAGGCTCCGCTGCGCTGCTGCAGGCGGCGCCTGGGTCCGGCCTTCCGGGCCCAGGCCACGCGCCCGCGCCGTCGGCGTTCGTGGCGGACGACGCGTTTCCCACGCCCGCACAGCTTAGCGCAGCCAGCCACAGCCCCGGCGGCACGCCAGCAGGCGCGGGCGCTGGCGGCAGCAGCGCGGGGGTTGGGGTCACAGGGCTGGGCGCAGGCTCCGCCACAGGCCCCCTTGCTGCTGCTGGCGGGGCAGTTGGCGGCGCTGTTGGCGGGGCGCGGTCGCCCGTGCACTCCGGCGGCATCGCTGGGGCCATGGGTATCGCTGCCGGCAGCCCCATCGCGAGTCTGGGCATCGCAGGGGCAGCGACCATCACCGGCACCGCGTCCCCGCGGCGCTCCGTGACTCTCGAAGCGTTTCCCGTCTCCGCCGCGTCCCCTGGCGCCGGCGCGGGCGGGTCCGCTGCGGGGGCGTCCTCCTCCCCGCGCGAGCACTTCGCCACAGGCGCTAGTGCAGGCGGTGCGGGTCACATGAACAGCCCTCCCATGACGCCCGGCAAGGCTGCAGACCAGACGGCGGGCTCCCCCGCCGCCGCGAGTGGACCGGGCGCTGCCGGCTCTGTCCGGCCGTTTGATCTTGGGCCCGCGGGTCTGGGGCTGACGCGCGCCTCCTCCGACGGCAGCGATCTGTCCGTCTCGCCCTCCCCGTACCACGCTGCGGAGGGCCCGGCAGGGGCCGGCGGCGCGCCCGCGGGGTCCGCAGCGGACGGGCGGAAGCAGCTCGGCTTTGCCGTCTCCCCTCCTGCGGCGGAGACCCCTGGCGCCCTCATGGGCGCCACGGGCGCGGGAGGGGTCGGCGGCGCGTCGGGGGTCGCTGGCGCGCTGTCCCCTGGCGCTGTTGCGGTTGCTGCTGCGGCGGCGGCTTCAGCAGCCAGCATGCTGCCGCCGGCGATTGTGACGTCTGGCATGGCCACGGGCACCGTCGCAGGCTCGCCCCACTACACGAGCGCGCCTGCCGCCGCTGCTGCTGCTGCTGCTGCTGCTGC
>Ga0066413_1000097_pt1 | contig 16785 bp, 3 predicted proteins | sample LakWasMet19_HOW5_2_FD_59540 | JGI IMG/M metagenome (GOLD analysis project Ga0066413, IMG submission 59540) | Freshwater sediment methanotrophic microbial communities from Lake Washington under simulated oxygen tension - Sediment Metagenome 19_HOW5 | ecosystem: Environmental > Aquatic > Freshwater...
CCTGTTGCTGCTGCAGGAGTTGCAACTGCTGGGCTGCACTGACACGCATGGCGGCTGCCGTCACGATGGGTGCACCGGACGAAGCATGCGTCGTCGAAAGCGACGAGCCCGTGAACGCCGCGCGAGCAGCGCCGGTGCGCCCCTTCTCTCGCTGTGCATGCTCATAGCGCTCCATGAGCGGCTTTTGGCCTGTGCGGGCGAGGTGCGCCGCCAACAGGGTGCCCGCCTTGCGTTCGTTGGAAAGCGACTCGAGCAAGAGCTCCGCTGGGAGCAGCGCTACCTTGGAGCCGCCCACGCCGCTGCTGGCAACTTTCCCACTTGCTTGCTTGCCACCACCTCCAGCACCGACCTTCGCGCCTTTCACTGCACGCTTCATCGGCCCCTCTAAGATACCTGGGTCGAGCAGCCCATCCAGCACCCCTTCCGGGGAACCACCGTGGAAGTCGAGCGTCAGAACTGAGCCGTCGTCAGCCGTGCTGGCGGCAGTCTTGGATGCCGCCGCGGCGTGGCCGTCAGAGTCTGCCCCGCTGCCTGCGGTGCTGTCCTTGTCCCCGTCTTCTTCTGCACCCTCGCCTCCCTCGCCCTCGTCGGGGATGTCTTCCAGCGCCTGCGACTCAATGAGGCCCCTCAGCACCGTGAGGGCTTCTTTCCGTCGGCCCACATAGGCTGCCTCAGCGGGCGCAGCAGGCTGGATGCTCGCGGATGCCATCATTGCAGTGCTGTCAGAGGCACCGCTGGCTGCGATCATGGTATCAGGGCCTTTACCGCCGCTTACAGACGCGGGAGCTGTGCTAGCTGCTTGCAGCACCGATGAGGATGCCGCGTGACCCAAAGCCAGCACCGCGAGCCGCGACTCCTGTGTTGAAAGTAGGTTACCAAGGCTGATACCGGGACGCGGCAACAGGGGTACGGGCGGCGCGCCGTCGTCCTCGTCAACAGCCGGCGTCTCTGATGCAGAAACGGAAACACCGGAGGAGGGCAGGCGGGCTCTTGCCTGTCCACCACCGAAGCCCGAGGATGGGCGGCCTGGTTCGCCAAGTGGGCCAACCCCCCCACCCACGATCGTGGTACCTGTGCCGGTGCGAAAGCTGCCAGGAGATGTCAGGCCGAGGCTCTTTCCCGCGGCAGCCATCTCCTGCCGCAACTTGGCTTGCCGTTCCTTGCGAGCTAGCGCGCGGAAGGCAGACTCCGCCTCTGCGGCCTGAACCTTCAGCAAAAGCGCATTCGCCTCAGCCTGCAGCGCCGCGGCCTCCGCCGAAATGTCGAGGGAAAAGCGCCAGGGCAGCTTGATGTGCAAGGTAGCATCCTCAGTCCCTGCTGCCCCCGACACGCCACCAGCAGCAATGCTCGCACCTGACCGCGCGCCGGGTTCGCGTGACGGCGATGACGGGCGGATCGCACCGGCAGCGCCGGCGCTGCCTGCAGCGGAGGCACTGTGCCGCTTCGCGGCGTCTGCTGCGGCCGCTCCAAGGGTCTCCGTCGGCACCAAATTGCCCAGCGGCGCCCCCGTATACATGTCCCACAAACGAACGGTGCCATCCGCTGCGGCGGTCATCAGCGCGGGCGGTTCGTGCTGCGCGATCACCTGGATGCTGCGGATGACATCGCCGTGCGCTTGCCACTGCAGAAGAACGGGCACCACGGGAGTGGCATCCACAGCAGCAATCATTGCACGGGCAATGGCGGCGATGCTGGCGAAGGAGTTACGCCGGTTTCGCTTGGAAACGGTGATGGAGGCTGCAGGCGCACCGCTCTCGTCCATGCGAGCGCTGCGCGCGTGTTGGGAGCTGGAGCGGCGCTCAGGAGGGGGCCCCAGGGCAGGGACGTCGGCGGCGTCTGCCGGAGGCGGCGGGGGCGCCAGCGACGGAGTTTCAGGCCGGAGCACACCTTCCATATCCGCCATGGTCAAACTACGGCGCCTGACGTTGGCAGGATGCAGAGGCTGGTGCTCGGGACTGCCGAACTCAATCGGGCCGCTGCCGCCCCTGCCATCATGCACCCTGCTGTGCCGGGTTGGGCTTGTCCCTCCGTCTGCGTGTATGTGCTCAAGCTTGGGCCCGGGGGCATTGCGCTTGTGGTGACCCTCCTCCAACAGCATGGCCCCAAGCTCCAGCTCGCTCTCGCCGGGCCCGCCGCTCAAGCGCCGGCTGCCGGTCGCGCCACTCCGACCTGCAGCGAGGAGCTCTGCCTGTCGCTGCTTACGAGCCCGCATCGCGACAGTTAGCGTGTCTGTGGAGGAGCTCTGCGGGCGCATGCTGTGGGCAAGCACAGCATCTTCATCGTCCTGATCGAGCTGCGCCACGCGGCCGGTGCTGCCTGCTGCTCCTGAGCTGCCAGGCCGCAGCCGCCACGCTCCAGCGCCAGACACTGAAGTGCGGGCGCTGGTTGCGCGCCCAGCTCCGCCACCGCCGCCGCCCGGCCCAGTGCTGCGGCTACCACGAGAGCGGACGGAGCCCTTCGAATCTGGGCGCAGGCGAGAGCTGCTGCCCGGCCGCGAGGAGAGGTGAGAGGATGGGCGGCCTGCGTGCGCGCGGCCGCCAACCTCCGCAGAGGCGAAGTCGGCGCCGCGTTGTCGCGCGCCCAGTCTCACAGACTCACTCACTGTCGGAGGCCGCGAGCCCGAGGAGGGAGGGCGCTCCGAAAACGATGCGGACGCCGCTCGGCCAGACGCTGCCGAGGAAGGCCTGCCAGCGCTGGACGCGGAGAGCGGCCGGCTGCGGTCTGCGACGTCGCGGGTGGGCGAATGCGGCGATGCGGCGCGGCGACGACCGCGCGGAATGCCATCTGTGCGCCCTCCGCGCCCAGTGCCATCTCCTGGATGGGCGGCGGAAGTCGAGTGCCGCAGCTGCTCAGTCTTTGAGCGGTGTGTGCCAGCGCCCGCGGGCCCGAGGCGGGCGCTGCGAGCGAGCGGCGGCATCCCAAACCCCGCTGGCGGTGGAGCGCCACCAAAGAGATGGTCTCTGTCAACCTGCTTCGGAGGGATGCCAAAGCCAACGTTGAACTGTGACCCAGGGAACAATCCGCGATGATGCGCAGCAGCGTCCACGCGGCGGGCCGAGCCCTCATCGCGTGCGCTGTCCGTCTGTGGGGCCTGGCCGCTACGCTGAGAAGCAGCGGAGCGTGGTCGGCTTGACAGCGATGCAGCCGACCCCGGCCGGTGGCGCAGCGGTGGGAAGGTCGCAGCAGTGGCCGAGGAGCTCGTGCCGGTGGCAGCGAACCCCTCCGGGCCCCCGCGAATTGGAGAGACGCTGCTGCGTCCTTCCCCGCCGCGGCTGCCGCGGGCGCGAGCAGTGCCGCCGTCACGAGAGCGTGCGGTATGGGCGTCCTCGCGCGCGTGGCGCAACGGCGAGTCGATGGGAGCGAACGCCTCAGACAGCGCGCCACCCATGACCACCTTGTCAGGCGACAGCGGTATGCGCCCTACGATCTGGAGCGAGCGCCGCCGATGCGCCATGCTCTTAGCCATTTGCAGGATCTCTTGAGGCACCGTTGCCAGCAGCTCCTTGCGGGTGGATGGGAGCCCGATGATGCGGCTCGTCTCGTCCCCGAGAGCCTGCAGCGCCGCGGCGGTCTCCTCGGAGCTGCGCGGTTTGCTGACGTCGCGGTGGCGGATGGAGGCGAGGTGCAGCATGTCCCGCAGGTTGGGGATGCCTGTCTGCTCCACGGCAGCGGAGAGGTCCAGCACCTTGATGCGGCCTGCCTCATCGCCGATGATGAGCACAGATTTGGTGGCGGCAGGCGGAGCTGCGGCAGGTGCGCCCGAGGACGCCGCTGCTGTGGTCGAGCTGGCATCCGCGCCAGGGCTGCCTGAGGTTGCGCCGCCATCTCGAGAGGGGGCGGCACCCGCTGGCGGCGCTGGACTGGCAGCACCGCCAGCGCGACGATGGCTGCGTGAAGGTCCTGAGTGCGGCGGCGGCCAAGCCAGGGTGTGTTGCGTCATGGCTGTAATCGGCTGGCCGAATGCCAGCGTGCGGTCAATCGCTGTTCCGTGGCGCAGCAGCGAATACGCTGACGATGAGGCGGGGGGAGCACCAGGCGCAGCACCCCGTGAGGATGCTGTCGCGTTCGTCGGCGTGTCGCCGCGGCCCTCAGCCGGAGTCTCGCTGCTGGCTCCGTCTTTCGCCTCCCGACGCAGCACCCGCTCTCCGCGACTATCGTGCTGCGGCGGCAGGTGTTTGAACGCCAGCACGGGGCGGTTCATGTTGCTCGGCAAGCACGGCCGTGTGGCCCAGAAGATGATGGCCCCTGACGAGTCTGCGCTGACCACCAGGGGGTACCCGTCCACGAACTCGAGGCAGGTCACCTCCCCCATGTGTCCCTCCAGCAACCCCTCCAGCCGCAGCGTGTTGAGGTCGTGGAGGCGCACAGCGAAGTCCGCACCGCCGGTGGCGATCAGGCCCATGTGCTCGGGAGAGGAGACCGCAACGGCAACGATGTCGCCGCCGTGCACGCCGTCGAGCTGCTTCAAGCCCTGAAGCATGTGAGAGGGGCGCTCATCGTGAATGATAACGGAGCGATCCCACCCTGCGCTCACCACCGTCTTGAGCTTCGGCACGTAGCGGAGGCATGACACCTCGCTCTCGTGCCCCGTGTCACCCAGCTTCAGCAGTCCTCCGCCGGAGGCGTTGAGGACCACGACGCGGCCGCACTGCGTGCCCACCACCACCTTGCGCTGCCGGTCGTCAAGGGTCAGAGAGCAGATCGGCGACGGCACCACGTTGAGCCACTGCGCAGTCCTCTGCCCGGAGGCGTCAAACACGCGAATGGAGCGGTCTGACGCAACGTAGAGGCTGTGCGCCACGCTGTTCCACACAGCAGCGGTCAGCTGTCCGGTCCCGCTGGTGGCGTCGTGCGCAAAGGGAGCGGGGCGGAACAGGCTGAGGCGCGAAGCGCCGACAATGAGGGCACCGGTCGACCCGGCCACCGCAACGGCACGTGGCCCGGTGCGGCCGGAGGAGATAATCTCCGCTGCGGCAGCTGCGGCCGCAGCGGCGGCAGCGCCCGCCTTGGCGAGCGACTTGAGCGAGCTGCCCTCAGCGCCGCCTGCAGCAGCGCCGGCCGCCCCTCCGGCCGTAGCAGCGCTTCCAGCAGCGGGGCCGCCAGACGCATCCGCCGCGGCGGACGTGCTGATGACGCTGGGGCCTGACGTGAGGATGTTGAGGTCGATGGTCATGAGACAGAGGGCTGCGCCAGTGAAGGAGGGGCTCAGGTCCCACAGCTTGACGATGTTGGCGAGGTCGAGGGTGAGGGCACGGCTGATCGGTTCGTCGTCCCCGCGCTTTCGGCGCCTGCGGGGGTCCCCACGGGACGCCGGCGGGCCACTTGCACTCGGCCCCGCGTTGAGCGCCGCGGCGGCGGACAGCAGCGTGGCTGTGCCGCTGCTGCCCGCGCTGCCGGCGGGAGCGCTGGAGGCCGTTGCCGTGCCGGTGCTGTTGACGGCGAGGACCGGCACCTCCTGTATGCTTAGGATCGGGCAGCGGTGCCCGCGCAGGCGGAGCACGGGCTTGAGGGTGGACAGGTCGTAGCCGATGGCGTCCAGGTCGTAGCCCGCCGACAGCAGCAGGTCGGCGCTCTCCACGTACACGATGTGGCGCACGCTGAGGGAGTGCCCGCCCATGCGACCGAGCAGCGGGTAGCCCACTGCGGCGCCCTCAGGGATGGCGACGGCAGCGACTGCCGAGGAGCCGATGTTGCGGATGGGGGAGCGTGGCCGCGCTGTCGCCGCCGGTTTGGCACCCGCCGCCTCCGCGACAGCGGCCGGAAAGAAGGCCGCCCTGGTACCGCTGGCGTTCACCTGCCCGCCGACGCCGCTGCCGCGCTGCAGCGAACCTGCAGGCGAGGTTGGGCCCTCATCGGCACCCTCCGCAGAAGGTGTGGGAGGCGCGGATGCGGCACGGCTCGCGGGCTGCGCGGGGCTGCTTGGTGCTGACGTCGCCGCTGCAGCGTGTGGCGGAGCCGCCCCAGCCTTTCCCGGCGCCAGCAGCGTCTTCACGAAAGCGGTCTTCGGCAGCGGCGTCGCGCCTGGTACCCCGCCCGTGTCCACGCCCTGCAGCGTGCCGCTGCGGGAGGCCATGACGCGGAACGCCTTCCCAAGCAGCATCTCGTCGTTGCTGGCGTCCGCGCCGCTGCTTCCCGCCTTCTTGGCCTTCTTCAGCGGCGACAGCGAGCGCGCCGCGTCCGCCGCGTTGCCCGTACCCCCGCCCTCCTCGCTGTTCCAGTCCCGCAGCTGGTGCACCCACAGGCTGCCCTCCATACCACACGTCACCAGCACGCCATGGGAGGGGACGACAGTGATCCCCGTGATGGCGTCGTCGTGCGCCCGGAAGCGCGTCATCAGCGAGCAGTCCTGCGCGTCCCACACGCTGACGACGGAGAAGCCCACGTGGTGGCTCGCAGAGAACAAGGCGCTGCAGCCGCCCGCAGCGCCCCACGCGAGGTGCATCGCGGGTGCGCCTACCGTGGCGATACCGGCCAGCAGGGAAAACGCAAACTGGGAGCCCGGTGCGGCGGCAGCTCGGCCCGACGCCGCGCTATCCTTGTGCCGCGCGCCCTCCCCGCCGTCCTCCCCGCCGCCGCCTCCGCTATCAGCAGACTCCGCAGCGAACTCTGCTGCTCGCGCCGCCTCCAGCGCCTGCGCGTGCGCGAGCATCCCCGGGCTGGACCACAGCACAATCAAGTTGTTGCTCTGCGCCACCGCGACAATGCCCAGCTCCGGCAGCAGCTCAACGTCGTTCACGAAGGGTGCTGGCAGTTTGTCGGCGCCGGCCTTCTCCCGCCGGAGGGCTGCCGTAACAACGCCGGGGATAGACGCACCGAGCTTCAACCGCGTGCTCGAGCCTTGGGCAGCCGGGCGCGCAATCGTCGACTGCGCCTCTTCCAGTGCGGCCAGGCGTGCGGCGTCAACGGTCTTGATCACCGCCAGCTGCCGCAAGCTGGAGGGGTGGTAGAGCTTCGCGGACACGCTGTTCTCCTCCACCACAGCAACGCAATCCAGGGGTGCAGGCAGATACTTAATGCGCTGAATCGCCGACCGCGTGGTAGTGTCTACGTATGTGTCGCAGTACGCATACTTGTGGCCCAGCGGAGTGTACACTTTGCGCGTTGCGACCAACCCTGCCTCGATTGTTGATGCCAGAAACTCGGGCCAAGAAACTGAGCCGTCGCCGTTCACATCAATGTCAGAAAAACGCGCAATGAGTTCCATGATCGTCGCCATGTCTCCGCGCTCGCGGCGCCAGTGCTCAAGTACCGACAGCATCACCGTGACGAATTGCTGCTTGGTCAGCCCGACGCCCACACCGACACCGTCAGCACCCAGCTCCCGGAATTTCTTGTGCAACTGCGTGAGGACGTTGCGCCCAGACAGGGCGTGCATGATCTGCAGGACGAACGACGAACCAGATGCGGCGAGCATTGCCGAGCAATTGGAAGTTGCGGTGCCGTCGTCAGTGTTCGAGCGTTTGTGCAGCTGGTGTCGATCCCGGTCAAGCTGGACTCACATCCATTGTGGAAAAACTGTGCACGATAGTTCGCTCGTGAGGCAGCTGGGCGACAGCGCTGCCTCGCCGGGATCAGACGGTACTGAGACTCGTCAGCAGACGCGACTCGACCAGACGATGGCTGCTGACCGCACCCTCAGCAAACACCGTCTTGCAGGGGCTTCGTAACAACACGTTTGGCACGAATCCGTTCTCGGCGGACAGCTTCACAGCTGCCAGCTCGCGGCCACGCAACGGCACGTTCGCGCTTCACGACAACTCGGGGTTCGCCTCGAGTAGGTACAGACGTTCGCGTGCAAATGGCAGGCGGGAAAACAATCGACAGGCCATCAAGGCTGCACTGGCCCTCTTCGCTTCACTCCCTACTTTCTCCCTTCTGCGCGTGCGCTGTGTGACCCCGGAGGATTCAGTTGCCACGCACGGCCTCCCGAAGCGCTTGAGCGCAACTCGGCAGCGAGACCACTGCGCTGTGATTCCAAACAACCGAAAAGGCGCCACGAATGTTGATGGTGTCTATTTCAGCTGCCGCTCTGCAAAGTGCGTTCGATACGGAAAGCTGGCACGACTCCGCAGCATCTGTAACCTGCGAGCTCAGGTCAGAGGTCACCGCGTCGGGCTGATACAAATGGCTTGAACCTGCGTTGTGACACCGCTGTCAAACAACCTCCAACGTTGCAGGTTGCTCAGTGCCGCCATGACGGACGAGATTGCAGCCAGCCCGGCACGCCCGGCCGCCGAAGCGCAGCCCTCGCCTCAGGGGTGGGGTTGTTTCCGTTTCATGCGGCGGACCGGCAATTTTGGTGTGCGCGACATCTCCTTCATCGGTGGGCTCTGCCTGATGAGCAACAACATCTGCGGATCGGCCATGGTTCAGCTCCCCGGTCTGTTCTCTTCCGCCGGCTGGGTGCTGACGACTCTCGCCTTCGCGCTCGTGGCCCTGTGGACGTCGATGTCTGCCCTGTACCTTGTCCGTACGATTGCTTCCTTCCCGGGCAACGCGGACTTCAGCAAGCGGTGGGAGTACGGTCGCATCGCGCGCGACCTGCTGCCGCGCTGGGCCTACCTCTCTACCGTCTTGTGCCTCTGCGTCTCCTTTGCGGCCCAGAACGTGAGCAATATCATCGTCTCCGCTCAGGTCATGGACGACATTTTGCTGGCCGCTGCTAAGAAAACGTGTGCCCTCACTCTGTACCCCCAGACCGGAGGGTCGCCGTTCTCTTGTGTGAGCGCGGACAACGACAGTATCGTCACCGACTCCCCCTTCGGCAACGCGTACGTCGTCAGCATCGGCTTCCTGATCGTGCTGGTGACCACCATCCCCTTGTCTCGGCTGAACCTCGATGACAACATCTGGGTGCAGATCGGCGGCATGGGCCTCCTCACGCTGTGCGTGGCCGTGTGGGTGGTTCAGTTCTTCGCGCTCGGGTTTTCGAATGGCAGCCTGCCGGCCTTTGCACCCCCGAATACAGGCGGCGCGCAGGCGTACAGCTCTGTCTTGCCGACCGTCCTCTTCAATTATGGGTACATCGCCACGATACCCAGCTGGCTCAACGAGAAAAGCCCACGAACACCTGTGACACGGACCCTCTTGCTCTCTGTGGTGCTCGCAACCACCCTGTACCTGCTTCTGGGCTTTTTTGGCGCCGCCTCCATGAATTTCTCCTCGGGCCAAGATCTGCTGTCTCTGATTGCAGACGGCGACATTCCCGGCATGTGGCAACTCTCCAAGATCTGCACTTTCGTGTTCCCGGTGGCGAACCTCATGAGTTCCATCCCCGTCTTCGCAATCATTGTGAAATACAACCTCATTCAGACGGAGTGGATGCGACCTTGGATGGCGAGCGCGCTGGCGATTGGCGTGCCGTGGCTTCTGTCTCTCGTATTCTACAGCGGAAACCAGCTGACGGAGCTGATCAACTGGTCGAGCGCTCTGCTGTTTGTGCAGATCAACATGATCGTCCCGCTCTGCCTCTACCTACGCTCTCCGCTTGGCCGAGCTGCCCGGGCAGCGCTGACAGCGGTGGCGAAAGCGGCAAGCCGGGCTGCCAGTGGAGGATCTGGCGATGCGGCCCTCCCGCTGCTTGCGTCATCGGACGCGGAGGTCGGTGGAAACCCGGTCGCACAGAGCACTGTCGTGGTGCCGATGGGTTCTGCGTCGATCAATGGTTCAGCCGGGTGCACGAGCGAGACGTTGGCGCACAACGATCTCGTGGCCGCCGACGCTTCTATAGCTACTCGCCCCGAAATAGTTCCCGCAGATGCGGCGGTCGTTTCCGCAGAGGCATTGATCCTGCCCGAGGTGATCCGCCCAGCACCCGAGTGGTGGACTACCAACGCGCTGTCTGAGCATTCCACAGCAAGGTTGCTGCTGGCTGTGTCAGTGGTGCTCGCCATCGCCGCAATCAGTCTCCAGGTCTCGAGCGAGATTCAGGCTGACACATCCTAATCCACTGCACTGCATGGCATGAAGCCTCGTATTCCGATCAAGGAGCGAGTCTGCCAGTGGGCTGCGTAATTTATTGCGACGCCACTACGTGCTGCAACTGCAGCGTGCGCAGCTGAGCCTGGCCTTGGATGTTTCTTTGTTCTGGGTGGAGTGGGTTGGCAAGGGCCCGCTCCAGTTCAGTTGGGCTATGAATATGCGCTGCGCGTTTCGTTTTGCATCCTAAACATGTATGTTGCCCACCTCTTCCAAGCTTCACAAAAATGGCAGTAGACACGCCGCCGGTGCTGGCACGAAGCCGCAAGGCGAAGTCGAGATGCAGTGCTCAGCAAACAACACGATCAAATAAAATTCATCGCACAAGCCGTCCAAGTCGACAGACGATCTCACCACCACCACGGCGCGAGCGTTTCTATTATATGACAACCGCAGTGAAATGGTTAACGCAAGTGGACGAGTGCCCTCGCAGCGTCAACTCAAGCTGGAGAATCTCCATCACGGCACATGCATGCTCAGCCGGTGAATATCGATAACCCGCACAGTGCCCGTATTAGTGCGTGAGCCCACGCGTGTGAGAACTGACCTATGGTAGATCGCCCAGCCTGCTGCCTCATCCCAGTTAAAAAAATGCTCAGGCTCTCGACGCATCGCGCAGATGCCATCCCTCCGCATGTGCCGCGCGATACAATCACGGAGCGCCACGACCGTTCACGCCTTGGTATGCAGAGATGGCGTTCTGCACAGCGACTTGCAGCGTGTCCGCAAGACGCTTCTCGAGCTGAGCTACGTCAATACCACTGCCTACACCGTGGTGCTCGCTAGCCCGGTGTCTACTGCCGGACCACCACAGCCAGACCGTAACCAGAACAGCGAGCACGGCGACAATGATGGCGACGGTGGCCGGGTCAAGCGGAAGTGCTGAGATGACGCCGCGCGCCTCAACGCGCGCTCGCTGAAGCCATGCCGCCCCGCGACCAACAAGCCCATTGCCGGCAGCACTCGCTGCGCCCGATGAGACGCCAAGCGAGCTGTCCCGAAGGGATTGGGCGTTCACATTGCGGAGGCGCTTCAGCTCAGTCTGGTGCGCAGCATACAGCTGAATGTAGTTGCGCAGTAGAGTGGGCTGGTCTGCAAAGGCAGCAGCTTCTGGGGTGAGCCACGTCGCCATCAGGGCGTCAGCAGGAATAGCTAAGGACAAGTTCGCTGCAGCCGCTGCCATCGTGGGGCTCAAAAAGCTGCCAGTGAACCGGTGGCCCTCGATTGCCTCCCCCGCTACGCTACCAGCGCCGCTTGCTCCACCGCCGCTCCCCGCCCCACCTGCCGCTGCCAGGCCAAGGCCAGCACCGAGAGGTGCCTTGCCAGCGCCATCTTGCAGCGGCGCAAACACGCGCTCTTCCACGTAGGCCGCCGCGTTTCGCATGTACAGGGTGTAGAACGCGCGTATGCCCTCCTCACTCTTGCTGGTGATCCGCGACTTGAACATGGTACTCTTCTGGAAGTCCACGCGAGCACACACGACGATGCGGGTGAGGCATGGCTCGTCAGAGTCTGCGCCCAGCCCGCTGCTGGCGTGCTGCCGGTGTCCGACTGCAGAGGGAGAGATCATGCTGCTCGGCGGTCCGTGCGGTTCTTGCAGCGAGTATACCTCGCGCCGGCGCTTCTCTGCCGCAGCGAGATCTGCAGCAGGGGCGCGTTCGTGGCCGGCGAGGGGCAACACTGCCGCTGCGGGTGCCACAACCATTGCGTCGAAGCACAGGAAGCTGTCTGCGTACGGGATGTCGAAGCTGCGGGTGGAGCTCTCAACCACGCACACGTGGCCCGCGTAGCGGCCCATGCGCTGCACCTTCTCAACGGCGGTTTCCTTGGGCACGAAGGGCCCAGGCTCGAGGGGCATGCGCAGCCGGATGGTGCGCGAGTAAAACGTGTCCCCGCTCCCAAGAATACCGCTGCTGGCACCGGACGCTGCATCTCCAGCATTTGAAACGGAGCCGGAGCTGCCGGCGGCCCCGCCCTTGAAAGCTGCCCACTCGCTCCCATTGACTGCGAAGTCGCCTCGCGACCGGTGTGCCTCTGCCACTGAAAACCCCGCAGAATCGGCAATAAAGTGCTCAAAAAACTGCTGCGGGGAGAGCGGCAGCACCGTGTCCACGATGACGGTGGCGGTCTTGAGCCCCTCCCACAGCGCTGGGGGGGCCGCGGGCAGGGGCGCAGAGGTGCCGCTGCGGCGTGGTGCGCGGCCACGGGCAGCGGCGCCAGGCAGCGAAGCGCTCGACGCGGACGCCGCAGAGCTGTCCGATGGCGTGCGTTTCAGGGCGAGTGCAGAGCTCTCTGGTGCGGGGGCCGCTGGGTCGGCCGACTGCGAAGGCGACCCCGCGGCCACCGCTGCACTTGCCGGCGTCTCGCCCCGAGTTGGCAGCGCATGCACAGGACCGAGCGGAAACGCGATGGACGCCGCGCTAGAGGCGTTAGTGCTGGTAGCAGCAACATTCTGCTCTCCGCCCGAGTCCACAGACACCGATGCTGCCGGATCCGAGTGGGATTTGCCGCTGCCCAGCGCCAAGGGCGCCGCCGCCGCGCTCTGCAGGGCCGGCCGATTACCAGACGAGGGAACGTCGTCGAGTGCGGGCGTACCAGCGCGCTCTCCCATCGCCAGCGCTCCTGCCCCAGCTGCAGTCCCGTCTGCGGTGTACAACTCAGGCCGCGCCTCACGGTGCAGGCGCTGGCACAACGCGTAGCAGTCGTCACGGTACGAACTGAAAAACGACGTGAAAAGCACGCGCTTTTCCTCGCCGCCGCCACGCGGCACGCAGGTGAACTGCAGCGACGGGATCACAAAGGCCTGCACCCGCTTCTCGATGCGCACCATGGAGGTGAACGGCAGGATTTTCTTCGTCTCGCGCCCGAAGATGTTGCTCGCAAACAGCACCGCTTCCTTTGTCACATACATGCGCCCGTGCAACACAATGGGGTCCAGCACAGCGCACGAATAATCCTCGATCAGGGCCAGACCTTCCACCTGGAACAGCGCGAACAGCAGGTCGGCGGCGCGGCAGTCGCGAGAGCCGCTAAACGGCGCTTGCACCTGCAGGCTGTCGTGCTGGCCCCCTGACTTCGCGCGAGCTCGCGGTTGAAGAGTTGTTGGAGCCGAGTCCGGCGTGCTGCTCCGTGCACGGTCCTCGTCTGAGATCGATGCACCAGTCGCGTTCTGCAATGTCACGCGAGGAGGTCCTACGACCGCTGCAGACCCGGTGGGCGCTTCCAACGCAGGCAAAAAACCGCCGTCAGCAGACGGAACGACGTCGCTGGCGATAGAACGGGTGTCCTCCTCGTGTGACGACGTCGAGCGCTCCGGAGATGCCGTTGTTCCAGCGCAGGCGGTGCGGGCAAGGCTCGCCGCAGCGGCGGCGTCAGGCTGCGGTGACGCCGGCAGCCCCACATCCGCTCCCTCTTCGCTGGCAATGCTACCTCGCAGCAGATGCTCGCTCTCCGGGTGCTGTCGCTCGATGGCGGCCATTCTGTTGACGGGCTTCGAAATGATGATGCGACTGTTCGATGACACCAAGCGAATGCACCGACCTCCCCGAAGCGACAAGTTAATGGTGGCACACAGCAATATGGATGATCTCTGCGCCGCAAACAATGGAAATGTTCGGAAAGCACCGTGCTTGGGCCGGGGACTTCAAGGAATGCAAATTCGCGTCCGACGTCTGCCGCAAAGGCCGTTGTTGCACAACAGCGCATCCACACGCTCAACAAACTGCCTCCTCGTCGAAATGCGTGAACTACGCGCCGTGATCGGGATATCCGCTCCCATTTTGTTGCAAGAGCTATTCGCTGCTGCTGCGTTGCGGCGGACGGTTGCCTTCGCAACGGCGAGCGCGCGGGTGCCCGCGGTCACCGATTTAGGCTGCCTCGCAACTCTGCCATGGCCGACTCTGATGGCAGCGACGTGCTGCTGTGTGTTATGACCGTGGACATTGGTGACGGGCGCAGCGGCGTGGTCAACATCCGGTCTGGGGACGACCCAGCCCTGCTCGCCCAGCACTTCGTAACCGAGCACGAGCTGGACGAAGATGTCCTGCCGGCACTGACCGACCACATTGCCAACAACGCGTTGTTAGCTCAAGACCGCTTGGCCGCAGGCGCGGACGTTCAAAACGTGGGGACGGGCGCCGTGGCAGGCGGCGCGAGCGATGACGAGGCGTGTGACGATATTCAGCAGCTCCAAGCGTCGCCATTGCGCCCATCCGCGGCAGCTGAAATTGCATCGATAGACCATGTTGCCTCAGGAGCGGGCTACGAGCCGCCAAGCGGCAGCCGCATTCCCGAGGCCGCCGGTCGACAAGCTTCCCCGCAGCCGGTCTTGACCGCCCCGTCATCTCCATCAAACGTGAGAAGCAGCCCAGCCGTTGCGCTCGATTTCGGCGACGCAGGGCACGCCAACTTACGGAGCAGTGCCGCCGGCCGATATGGTGGCGGCCACTCCCCCCTGCAGCCGGTGCCTGCCGTTGAGGAGGCGTGGGACGGCCACGCTGGCCTTGCGTTCCCGCCATCATCATCAAGGCCGCGGCACGAACCGTCGCCGCCGCACGAGCCCTTGCCAAAGGACCGGACCGATTCGACGCAGCGCTTGGCGGGGCGCGATGCAGCGGAGCACAGCGGCCACGGGTACCTCAGCGACGGCGTGGACCGCTCTGACGCCGATGCGCCTCATGACTTTGCCGCCGCCTACGGGCGGCACAGCGACGCCATGTCCAGCTCGCGTGCCTCGCGCGTGCTCGCTTCCGACGAGGACGCTGCCGAGGAGGCATATGAAGCCCTGCACCAGCGCTTCCGCTCTGGGCCCGTTGCGTCAGGGCGGCGGCCCAGCGCCTCCTCCCAGGGCCACAGCGCGCGGCAGAGCAGGGACGGCGCAGGCGGAAGCGCCAGACCGGCGCTTGTGTCCGGCAAGCCGCTCGCAGCCGCGGCATCTGGTGCAGGCATCGCAAGCAAGGGCCTGGATTCTGGTCGAGCTGCGCCCGATCAGGCGGCTTCGTCGTCCGCCGCCGTGGCTGCTCGAAGGGCCGCGGCCGCCGCTGCAACAGCCCGCTTGACGGTGCCGACCGCTGCTAGCAGTGGCAAGGGCGTTGCTGCGAAGCCTCCGGTGCCCGCAAAGCCGCCGAGCGCAGTGCCCGTCAACCCAGCGCTGTACTCGCGGCTGCACAGCGAGGCGGAGCGGCGAGAGCAGCGGCTGCGGGAGGCTGCGAAGCGCGCCGAGGAGAGCGAGCGCCGGCAGCTGGTGGCCGAGCATCGGCAGATCGTTGCAGCGTCCCGCGGCTCGCAGGCGCACCAGTCCGCACGGGCCGAGGCCCCTAGCGGGGACGATGGCAGCCTGTCGCCGACGGCGCGCGCCGGAGCCCGCCTGTACAACCAGGGCAAGGTCGCGGCGGAGCGCCGAAGGGGCCGCGCTGAGGAGATCCGCGCCGCGCTGCACGACGCCGAGCCGTGGACGTGTGCGGTGTGCGGCAGCGTCAACGTGGGCACGGCAGAGGCGTGCGTGAACGTGCTGAAGTATGGTCGCGGTACCGCCAAGGACAAACACAGCCACGCTGGGGCTGGCGCTAGTGCAGGTGCCGGCGGAGGGGAGGGCGTGGTTCACCTGTGCGGCGCGCCGCGGCCACAGGCGGGCAAGCCCGTCATCAGCACGGCAGCGCAGCGCCTCGTGCGGCCCACCGATTTCGACGCCTACCTGCAGCTGCAGATTGAGCGCTACCTGTGAGTACCGTGTGGGGCTTGCGCTGATGCGTGGCAGGCCGTGCAGTCTGCAGGGGTGCGGGCTCGCAGCAGCCGCCGTTCGTGTGTCCCCAATTCAGCCTGCCTCGCCCCTCTGTCCATCCCTTTATCGCTCGCTCCCTCGCTCACGTCCTGCGCGTGCCACTGTATCCGCCATTCCTCCCCTGCAGCGCTGAGCGCCGGCGTCGAGAGGAGCTCTCGCAGGCAGCGCAGGAGGAGCGGATATCGGCGGAGTGCGTGTTCCACCCGCAGATCAACGCCGTGAGCGATGAGATGGCGCGCCGCCGCCGCGCCAAGGCGCTGCAGCTGCACGCGGTGCCGCCGCCCGGCGTGGCTGCAGCGGGTGCAGCAGCTGCTGGAGATGCGGCAGCTGGCGCGAGTGCGGGGGTCGCCCTCCCCCTGCGAACCGCTGTCAGCAGCGACGGCGCCCCCGCCCCCGGCGGCTTCGCGCTCCTGTACGAAGATGCCAAGCGGCGCATGACGCAGGCTGCGGCAGCCGCAGCAGAAGGCGCGGCGCCGCCCGCGTGGTACGGCTGCACCTTCAAGCCCGACATCGGCGCCAACGCGCTGCGCGGGCGGCGGGACCGCTCCGCGGACGCCTTCTTCGAGCGGCTGCACCGAGAGGCAGGCCTCGCGCAGGCGCGCATCGAGGCCACGCGGGAGCGCCTGCTGGCGCAGCAGCGCGGCACCGCGGCCACGGCGGCGACTCGCAGCGCGGCCGCAGCTGGCGCCGGCAGCCGCAGCAGCGGGCTCTCCGCAGGGCCCGCGTCGGCAGGCCTCAGCGGCGCTGCTGCCGCGCGACCGGAGCGGGAGCGGGCCCACGTCGGCCCGCTGCTGTACCAGGCGGCGCTGGACGCGCAGGCGGCGCGGCGCGTGGCGGACGAGGAGCGCCGGCAGGCTGCGGCGGCCGAGGCGTCCCGGCGTCACATGTCAGCGGGTAGCGCGCGCCTGCTGACGCAGATGCGGGCGCGCGCCTTCGCCGGCATCTACGACATGCTGCTGCAGTCCTGCGACCTCACGGCGGCGCAGCGGGCGGAGGAGGCGCAGGCGCAGGCGGCGGCGCAGGCGGCG
>Ga0066413_1000103_pt1 | contig 16102 bp, 1 predicted proteins | sample LakWasMet19_HOW5_2_FD_59540 | JGI IMG/M metagenome (GOLD analysis project Ga0066413, IMG submission 59540) | Freshwater sediment methanotrophic microbial communities from Lake Washington under simulated oxygen tension - Sediment Metagenome 19_HOW5 | ecosystem: Environmental > Aquatic > Freshwater...
CCAGCGCCTGGCGCACGCAGCTGAAACGCGCGGCGGGCTCCAGCTGGGCCAACAGGCGACGGCGTGCGTGCTCGAGCGCGTCGCTCGGGCCGTTGCTCGGCAGCTGCGCGTTGTATGCCAAGCTAGCGTGCTCAGGGGTGGCAGACGGTGCGACTGCGTCCAAAAGCACCCACAAAAACGGTGACGGAATCACCCGTGGCGATGTGATGGCTGCCTCAACGGCAATCAGCTTGTCTGCCGCCGGGTTGACGGCAGCAGATGCAGCTGCGAGCGCGCCAGGCAGCAGGTGCAGGCCCGCTGCAGACGACAGAACGTCTGGCCCGCTGGTGAGCTGCACATCCTGCAAGCTGATGTGCAGGCGCTGCAGCGCCTCCATACCGCGAGTGATGCGCTGTCGATGCTCGAGTGATGCACCGGAAGCCGCAGACCGTGGAGGACCGATGAAGACGGCGGCGGATATCGGCGGGCCCGCCGTCACACCGCTGAAATCTAGTGCCGCCTGCGGCGTGGAAGGGACGAACCAGGGCTCCTCCCCGCCGTCTGTTACAGCGGGGAGATAAGGCGGCCACGTGAGACCTTGGGCACCCATCGCTGGTCGCAGTCTTGTGAAATGAGTGATGGGGCCATGATCCGCTGGCATAGGCACGAGGGGCCGAGACGAAGGCCAAGAGGTCGCCGAAGCATTGGCCGCGCCACGGCGCCGCGTCGAGGACGGGCGCTTGTAGCCTGCGTCTGCCTCCTCATCCGTGTCGGTGCCGACTGTGGAGACGCTGGCGACGGACCGGCGGCGAGCTCGCTTCGTCGGACCGGAGCGGAGGTAGTCAGCATCGCGAGCGCCTGCCTCTGCGCTTGAGCCGGGAGCACGCGGTGAGCCAACCGCACCCACAGCTGTTGCCGTGGGGCGCGACGACAGGCCTGGTGTGCTCATGTAAAGGAGGCGGCCTACGGCTGGGTGCAGCCCCGACACGTGGGCCGGCCGCAGGTCATCGACAGCCAGGCCGAGGATCGAGGCGTGGAGCCCGATGCTGTCTCGATCCGTCATAACGACGCCTGCGCACAGGCCCTGCAGCGTGACTGCGGCGATCGCTACAGGAAGCAGCGCGTCGTCTCGCAGCACGTCATCGAAGGCAGAGGATGCCAGCAGACGCACGATGGCGCTGCGCCAGCCGGGGCCGGTAGGCACAGCCGTGCGGTCCGCTTGCTGCCCTCCTCCTTCCCCCGTGTGCAGAGTGTCAGTTGTGGCGACGGGTCTGCGCTGGGGTCCAGTGGCGCGCTGCTGCAGCGGCCCATGTGCCTCTGCACGAGCCACCGGCCATGCGGCGACCGATCGCGCAGGTGCTGTTGTTGAGGAGGCAGCGGGAAGCGACAGCGCGGCCCCGGATGTCTGTCTCCGAAAGAGCGCCTCCGACTCCCCCTCCGCACTCAGGGTGCTTCCAGACGGTGCGAGATTCGGCGCGCTCAGGCGCCTGGCCGCCTGCTGCTTACGCAGCCGCAGTGCCGCCGACGCTGCTGCGGCGACGTCCTGCAGGCGGGAGCCCGCTGCGAGCTGTTGCACGATGCTGTCATGTGCTGCGATTGCATCAACGGACACATCTGAGGGGAGTACAGCACTGGCGTTGTCAGCGCCATCCGCCACCGCCGTGCTTGCGCCGTCACGTCGCTCCGCGAACCCGTTAGCTCGAGGTGCAAACTGCGGGCGAGAAGCCGCGCGCTCCAGGCTTTCTGGTGTGAATGCGGTGGACGCAGGGTGTGCTAGCCCAGCGAAATCGAAGGCGCGCTCAGCGGGTCGGTGGCCAGAGGCGTCTTCAGCTGAACTGGCGAGCTCTTGCTCTGGCGCGTCTGACAGGCAATGCTCGAACGCAGCGGCGAAGTAGCTGTGCCTGTAGCCGATGTCGCCTGTCAGGACGTGGAGCTCCACGCGGGCGATGTGCGCAGCAACAAGAATGGAGGCTGCAGTCGCCGTTGCCGGCGACGCAGGGGAAGCTGCATTCGCGGGAGCGACTCGTGTCTGTGCTGCCTCCGCAGCGGTGGAAACAAGGCTGGGCCCATCTTCGGTTAGCAGCGACCCGGCGAAGGTCAACGTCTGCACCATGGGGCCCAGCACGTCGGCTAAGGCGCGCAGGGTGGTCTCAGGGCGCGCATAGGCTTCAAGCAGGTTGTGCGCCGGCAGCGCCTGCAGAAACTGCAGCTGACGCTGAGAGAGCACCACGCACAGTGCGCCGCAGCGCACTGATACCATGATTGGTTCCTTGGGAGCGACAGACGGTGTCTGTGCACCGGCAAGTGTGTCGGCGTCGGCGGAGCCCGTGCTGTTGGATGCAGGAGCCGGATTCGAGGCTCCTGCATTCATCCAAGCAGGGATGTATGCCGGCAGCACGAGCGGCACCTGGAAGGACTGGAGGCACAGCAGTGAGTCCTCCAGCAGGTGTTGCTTACGCTGCCCACCAGCTGCAGAGATGGCACCAGCACCTGTCGCGGACTGGAGAACCGCTCCCCAAGCTTCGAGCCGAGCATGGTCACGGGTGGATGCAACAATGCGAGCCAGACGGCGTCCGCGCACGGTGACAGGGGCAGTCCAAGTCAAGCCCTGCAGCCCCTCGAGGCTGATGTGCAGGCGGCTCCCAAGACGTGCAAGCGCCTCGATGCTGGCGACGGCCGGTATAGGGGAAACCACTGTGGGAGAAGCTTCGGATCCTCTGGTGGCTGAGGCAGAGCCTTGGGTCGTTTGCGCAAGGCGCAGCATTCTGTACGCACGTTCAGCTTCGGCAGTAGCGGCAGCATAGGCGATGGCGGCTGACTTCGCCAAAAACAGCGACGCAGGACTGATGAGGGCCTGGAAACGATCGACGGGGAACGGCGAAAGCTCTGTGTAGCTTGCGCTCTGCAGGAGACGTTGAACGGTGGCGTTAGTGCTGCTGCTCGGTGCATCGACAGAGTCATTCGCCCACCCTGCAGCTGGCGGTGGATGCAAGTCCACGCTTCGCACGCGCAAACGATCGATCGTAAGTTCGAGCCGCTCAGGCGACCCGGAGTGCAGCGGCACTAGCACGTGCGGCAGAATGATGGACACATCCAGGAATGGCAGCGATGACTTGGGCACCAGCTGCTCCAGCAGGTCGACGCTGCCGGCTGCTGCAGCAGTATGTGCCGCGGATCCCGGCTGCGCTGCTTCCGTTTCAGCTCCTGCAAGAGCGGCGAGGGCGGGCTGGATCGGCCCACGCGTTGCCCACTCAACAGCCTCGTCCACCCACGCCTTGACGAAAGTGACACGTGGGCAGATGATGGTCACGCGCGCGGCGAGGTTGCCCGGAAGTGCCAAATGGGGCAGTGGAATGCCCGCAGTCAGCTCTCCAGGCGCTGGAATGAACGCATCAACAGACAGCGCAGCGCACCGGCGGTCGCGTTGCATGTGCTCGGCGGTTCTGCGGCCAAGGCACGCCCGGGCTGCGAGAGAGCCGGCACAACCGGAATTGGAGGCCAGTGTCGCAGTGCTGAGTGCAAAGCTAGCTGCCTCACCGCGGCGAAGTAGGAAACGAGACGTGCCACCAGGGGTGCGAGCGCCGCCCATCGAAACGGGGGTGGATGCTGCAGCGCTGGCTCCAGTGGCCGATCGTGTTCGGGCTTGTACAATCGGGGTGGCTGCACCACTGCAAGACCGGGTGGCTCCTGCATTGACCGCATCTCGCAGGATGTCGTTAGCGACCGCGTGGCTTCCAACCGCAGCCTCGGCATCGCCGAACGCCCATGCCCACGCGGAGAAAGGAGATAATGGGCCTGCCGCGCCGTGTCCGCCGTGGTGGTGGTGCAGCTGGTGCTGCGGCAGAGTGCCGTACCGCAGGCTGTGGGCCGCCCCGGGCACAAGCAGCAGCTCCGGTCTGTTCAAGGCTGTGTCGACAAAGTGCTGCAGTTGTTCCATCCACTGTGGCCTGGCGGCCGCTCGGCTCTCTGAGGCCTCACCTTCAGCGGCGCTGGTGGTTCGAAACCCATGGGCCTCTGGCGGTATGCTATGCAGCAGGAGCGACATGACAAGAGGATGAAGCGTGGGTATCGAGGCCTCTCGATCACTTGCTGCTCCAGTGTTACCGCCCTCCGAGCTCGCCCACAGACTAAGCAGTGAGCGGTAGAATGCCGCGACGTCATCCCCGCCAGGAGCGTCGAGCGTGAGCCCTGATGTCAGGCCGTACGGATGCAGAACATGAGACAGGGCGATGTTGCGGCGGGGATCGCCTTGACAGCTGCTGTAGGCGAGCAAGGCAGCATCTGGCAGCGTGGAAGGCAACGGCAGCAATCCGACAGTTTCGTCACCCTCATGTGCCATGGCGCGCCGCGGCTCCGCAGGGGCGTGGGCCCCATGCGATGATGCGGACAGATGCAGGATGTCCCTGTGCAGCCGAGGTGAGCCTCGCCTGCTGCCGAAGCCTCGCAACCCGGGCTGCGTGCCGCCGACGGCCGAGGGCTGCGCTTGGACTGCAGAAATAGGATCCCTGGTCGTATCTTGCACGCTCACAGCGGCGATGCTCACGCTAGCTTCCGTGCCCAGCGGCGAAATGCGTGCCTGAACTCCCAGTCCCCCGATGCTGACAGCGGCGATTGGCCCGCGGTACAGGTAGGCGCGCCAAGGCGCGGCGTCTTGTGAAGCTTGTGAAGACAGGTCGCAGGCGCCGTAGCCGAAATCCGTCGCGATCGAGGGCAGCGCACCGTAGAGGTCAGACGCACCACTGCGAGTGGTCGAGGTGCCGGCGAGCACAGTCGCTGAGCTATGAGCCACAGCGGGGGGCGCGCGCGCCTTTGATCGCTGTCGGGCCGCCCCCGCACCAGCCCCTGCGCTCGGCGTTGCAGCAGGCTGGCTGGGTGACACGTGCTGCCGCAGGCGGCGAGCAAAGCCCTGCCAGAGCACGTGGTAGCCGTCCGCAGGCAGCGGGCGAACCGCCTCAGTATTCAGCACCATCCCCACCCGATGCAGGTGCACGGTGGCAAGCAGCGTGGGGCGGCCTGCGAGCGGCAAAACAGCAGCGGGGACACACAAGTCGCCCAGAGGCGTCCCGGGAGCCAGCAGGTGTGAGGCACCCTGTGCCGCAATCGACCGCAGGGCACTCACGAGGGGCAGGACTGCCGACGCTGCCAGCGGCTGGTGCGTGGCGATTGCGGCCTTCGCCGCGGCTATCTGGTCGGGCGATACAGCCGCGATCGAAGCCGCAGCAGCACCGGGGGCGGACATGGGGCTAGGCGCCGTCGTTGCACCTGCCTCAGATGAGCCCGCTGGGGGAGCTCCGTCAGCTACGGCGGTCGATGCAAGCTTGGCCTCACCCAGCATGCTGAGCAGGGCCGCTATTGTGTCCCGATTGACGGTGACGCCTAGCCGCCCCAGCGCTACGTCTGCGGTGACATCCACAGGCGCAAGGTCTGGCCGGCTCTTGTACAGCAGGGCCGTGGCCACCAGGAAGTGATCCTCAGTGCCGTCTGCAACGCCCGGCCTAGCGGTCGCCGTTGCGTCGCCTGTGAGTGCCGGGTCGGTCTCACAGACATCGCACACCGCACCAATGAAACCCGCATCGAAGACAGACGCGGGCGTGATGGCTCCGGCGACGACGGAGCGTGTGGTCGCTGCACCACCGCAGAAAGCACATTTGCTCTCCGCCGCCGCAGCCGCGGTGGCAGGGGCCGCAGCCGACCCACTCCCGGCGGAGGCCAGCAACAAGCACAGGTGCAGAGGATGAATCGGCGGTGCCGCTCCGTCCGGCGCAAGTCCCGAGCGCAGGTTTGGCAGCCCATCACGGCATCCTTGACAGCCCCCACGAGAGAGGATAGGGGCCGAGTGCGAAGTGCCCACCCCGCCTGTGGCAGATTGGACCGGTGCTGCTGGCGCGTTACCCGCCGCGGTGCCGCTGCGAGCACTCGCGATGCGTCCGCTGCTTACAACCGGCACATGGCTGGCCCCTGCAACTGCGCCACTCGGTGCGGGCACGAGCGTCGAAGCGGCAATCGGTGACGCCGCGGCCGCAGCCGCAGGCCCCACAGAGACCCGCCCGGTCGCAGTGCGCCGCGGACGCGTCGATGGGCCCGTGCCGGTTGCCGCGGCTGCAGGCTGCCCGGGCTTCCGCTGCGGCCCGATGCCGAGGCCCGTCCGGCCCGCTGTGAGTGCGGAGACGCCGCTGGCCGCCGTGCCGGCGGACACGCCGCTTGCAGTGCTGTCGGAGCGCATGCGCCCGTGCTGGCGCGCCGCCGCGACGCTCGACGCTGGCGAGTGGCAGGGAGACGTGGGCCCGACGGCGGAGCTTGCACTGGACGCGCCCCGCGCGCGAGTCGTCGCGTCCAGTGACGGCGCCGCCTTTCGAGCGCGACTGTCCTGCCACGCCCGCGCCTGCGCTGCACCCTGCGTGCACGCTGCGGCCAGCGCGGAGGCCTCGGCAGACGCCAGGAGGTGCGACACCGCCTGCGGGTGGGCGGCGGCGTACGCCAGCCAGCCCGAGCGGTGCAGGCGGTGCAGGTCCCACGCGTGAACCTGCCGTAGCATCAGCTTCACCTCGACGCCGTCTGAGCTCACGTCAGCGGCGAGACGGATTTGGCGCAGGGTCAGCGTAATCAGCGGCCTGACGCCGCGGCCCAAAACCTCCGCGTAGTTAACCCCACACCAGGAGCTGGCCACCGTAGCCGGTCGGTGGCTGCGGACGGCCGAAGCTGCTGCCGCTGTGTTGGGGCTGAGAGAGTCAACGCCGGTTGGAGCTCCAACACGAGATGTGAGATCTCGCTGCGGGCCTAGAAGCTCGTCTAAAAAGGCGTCAATTTCATCGCCCACACCCGCTACGGGTGCACTGCCAGCGCGGAACGCCGTGCTGGCCTCCGACGGCGCGAATGTCGGGGAGAAGGCTGCAAAGCTGCCGCCGCCGTCGCGGGCAGGCACCTCGTACGGAGCAGCGTCGGCGGAGAGGCTCTCGTGCGCGGCACGCAGCGCTCGCTGCATTCCCGGCTGCGCAGCGAGCAGCCCGAGGCTGGCCGACGCCGCAGCATGCGAAAGCTCGTCCTCCTCCAGCGCGCGGGCTCTACTGACCGGGTGAGTGTCAGCGCTGGGGAGGCGCCGCTGGTGGCTCTGTGCCAGCGTGATCGAGAGCCCCTCCACCAGCACGCGGGCCGCAACCATCTCCTTACGAGGGGCGTGCTGCGTCCTGGCTTGTGTGGTGAGCAGTTTATGCAGCGGCTGCAGCGAAGACGCAGCTCCCGCTGCAGCATGCTGGCTCGGCCTGGTGCCGGCGGGACCGGCCGGGACTCGGCTGTCCGTAGGCCCAGAAGCGGCGGTGGAGGCGGCTGTTGCTGACGGCACCACCAGCACGGGTGATGGTTCGCCCGGCGCTGGCTCAAGGGCTGCGACGGGCTGTGTCGGAGCTGTCGCTGCTGCTGCGGCAGTCGCCAGCGAGTCGACCAATCCCAGCACCGTCGCCATCTTCAGGTTGGACACCGCCACGTGCGTGTGGCTAAGGTGCGCGTGCGCACGCAGCATGGGCCACTCCCGCACGCGCCCCGACTTGCACTTGGCGACTTGCAGCTCCAGCGACACGGGCAGCATCAGCCACGGAGACTCTTGCCTGAAGCGGAGGCGCGGGGAGACGTAAGCCCGCCCCTGCGGCGGCCCATGCAGCAGCAGGATGCTGATATTGCTGTTGGTGATGCACAGCGTGTCATACGGCCTCTGCCGCTCAGTAATGAGCGCACTGGCTGTGGCGGCGGCTGCCACAACAGCATCTTGGAGGCTGCTGTCGATGGCGGGGGCTCCCGTGCTCAATGCGTGAGCTTCAGCGCCGCTCGAAGTCGCGCCTTCTGTCGGAGCCACCGCCAGCATCGTGATCTTCAAATCGCCCAGCGCCAAAACCAGCATATCCGTCTCCGCGGCCAGCGGGTCGCGCGGCACGATGATGCGTGGCGCATGAATCGCGACATTCACATGCATGTCCGGCGGGTCCCGCAGGCCCCGGACGCGTGCGAGCGCCGCCTGCAGCTGGGCTTCCGCCACTTCCTTGGCCTTGCCGGCGGCCGCGGACGCCCTGGCCAGCAGCGGGTCAACGAGAGCGGAGAGGGCGGCGGCATCGTCGGCGGGGACGGCAAAGAAGGCCACGATCGGCTGCAGGATGCCAAGACTCAGCTTGACGTCCAGCCGCTGGACCCCACCCGCCGCAGCGAGCGCGGTGCCGTTGTGGTTCGTCTTCACCGACACGTCCACGACCGGCAGTGTGGACGCAGCCGTGGCGGCCGACACAGCGGAGGGGCCGGCAGCGGCGCCGCCGAAGCTGTCTGTCCCTGGACTCGGGCGGCTCAGGGCGTCCGACGCTAGGCCGAGGGACACGGCGGGCGGCACGAAGCGGCGGATGACGTGAAACCGCTGGCCTGGCCGGGACCCATACTCGAGGATGGACAGATCTCCCAGCCGCAGCGAGACACGCATGCGCGGACCCGGTGCGATGGCGCCGAGCTGCGCCTTCGCTGCCGCGCGCAGCGTCGCTGCGTTTACAGCCCTCGCGGCGGCCGTGGCCTTCTGGGCACTGCCAATACCGCTGTCTGCATCGCCCGCAATTCCGGTGGCAGCTTCATCGGGCTCAGTTGCGGCGGGTGACGAGCGGCCACGGCTGGCAGACGCAGGACTGCGGGGCGTCTCAGGGCCGGCACCACTCGCCGTGGCAGCCCTGACCTCGGGTTGCGTCCGCTGCTGCTGCAGCTGCTGCTCGCCCTCCAGCCGCCGGACCACAGCACGCACATGCTTGAGGCGCAATAGCCGAGCGGCTGCAACAGGATCCCCAAATACCGCGGGCACCGCAGACGCAGTGGTCGAAAGGGCGCCCTTCCGCTTTCCAGCGGGTGCCAGCGGGGCCAAAGAGGCAATGACTTCGTCCTTCTCCATGTCAAAGTCGACGCCGACACGGCTCACGTGCACCCCCACCAGCAGCTGGAGGCCCGCGCAGACGTTCCGCAGCAGGCCCTGGCGTGCGGAGCGGATGAAGCCCTGCCGCAGCCGGGCCCACAGCTTGGGGTGCTGTCTCTGCCGGCTCGCCTCACCACCGCCAGAAAGGCGGCTCCTGGTGTTGAGAGGAAAAAGCGCTGAGTCGGCGACTGCGGCGCTCGCTCGCTGGACGCGTGGCGAGCTGTGAATGGAAGTGCCGAAGCTCGGAGACCCGCCGAAGCTCACCATACTGCCCGAGGGAGCGCTGGCAAAGGAAGGCGCAAGGATCGACGTCGCGGCAGCCCCTGCCGTCTGCAAGCCTGACGAAGACACGGCGGCCCTCCCAGTGACGGCGCCTGGAGGCACGACGACAAGCGTCGCGCGCAGGGCTGCGGGCGCCGGCGCAGGGAGCACCCGCATCAGCTGCGCATCAAAACCCTCCAGCGCCACGCTCGCGTGCACAAAGTGGCCGTACTCGTACAGGCAGCCGCCCATGTCGACGCGGCCGTCGGGCCGGAAGAAGCCGCGCAGCAGCGGGTGCAGCAGGAACTCTGGCTCGCCTGGAACCGGCCTGCGTGTGCCGGGCGCGCCGTCTGTCCAGTCAACAAAGGACGCGCCGCGCAGGCAGCGCTGCAGAAACGGCAGCGCTGCGCCGCCGCGAGTCGCACCCGTGCTGCTGTGGCTGGGGCCAGTGCTGCCTTCGTCGCTGTCCTCGACCGCAGCCAGGTCGTCCTCCTCCTCGTCGTCTGAGAAGCCAGACGCCGCTCCGCCGCCGCCGATGCTGCCGCCGTTGCGCCGACCGTGTCGAGGGCCAGCGCTGGCCTCCGAGAGGGAGTCACTGGAGCCTCCAGCGCCGCTGTCGCCATCCGGTGTGCCGTCTGCAGAGTACAGGGCAGCGCTGAGCTCCCGCAGCGCAGCCTGCGTCTCCCGCTCCCCCGCAGAGAAGTCAAGGGCTGCTAGGGAGGCGTCGCCGGGGCGCGCTCCCGCGCCCGCCCGGGCAGCGCCTGCGCCAGCGGCAGCAGGCGTCGCAGAGGCTGCGCTCGACGCTCCGCGCCCGCCGTCGCCGCCGCCAAATAATGAGAAAATCGACGAGATGATACCGCGGGAACCTGCGGCGGCCTTTGCAGCCGCCACCTCGGCATCCAAGCGCGCCTGCGCCTGTGCACGCAAGCGCGCGGCGGTGCCAAGGCCAAGGGCGTCAGCGCGTGAGGGTGCGAGAGCCAGAGGCGCGCCCCTAGCAAACACCTCCGAGACCCCGCCGAGTGCCGCCTCCTCCACTGCTTTCCAGTGCAGCTCAATCAGCCACAATCGCAGCGCGTGCCGCAGCGGCAGTCCAAAAGTGAGCTCGTCGGGAGACAGCGTCGCCTTACCCCCGCCGCCACCAGTACCGCCAGCACTAGCTTCGAAGGCGGCACGCGCGATGCCCGCGGCGGCAGCGGCAGTGCCGGCGTCCTCAGACAGGTCAAAGCCGGCGCTCGGCGGCACGGCAACGGCAGGTGCCTCGCCCTTGAAGCGGCGCGCAATCGCGAGTCGAATGTACCACAGATGCGCGTAGACCTGCTGCAGCCGCTCCTCATCCCCCGCAGACAGCGGCGCCGCGAGCGGGTCGCCGTCTGCCCCATCATTCGCCTCCGAGGCAGGAGAAGCAGCCGCGGGCGTGCCGCCTGTTGCGGCCGTCGGTGCGCGGTGGCGTAGCCGCCGCCGCGGGGGCGGCAGGCGCAGCTCTGCGGCGAGCGTGTCGACATCCAGCGGGAGTGGCGACACGGCAGGCGGGGAGCTCATCAGACCCAGCAGAAACATGATGTCGCGGTGCTGCCGGTCCGTGTAGGCAACGTTCACGCGCTCCAGCTGCAGACTCACGTCGACTTGCGGCGGCCGAATGACGGCGGCGGCCTCGAAGCGGCCGGCCAGCTGCAGCAGGGCGGGCGACGTCAGGCCCGCTCTGCGGAACCACCGTACCACGGGACCAACACCGTCCGGCGGGCTGATCCCTTCGGCCGAGGCAAACACGGGGGCGGCAGGAAAGACGGTGCAGTGCGGGCCGTACATGGCCTTATAGCGTGTCAAATACAGCTCCTCTGCTGATGTCGGCGTGCCCAATGTAGCAGACCCCACGGCAGTCGCATCGTCAGCGGTTATCCCAGGGGCAACGCTGTCCAACCCCGCGCCGCCACTGCTCCCGTCTGCCACGCGCTGCCAGCCCGCCTTATATGCCTGCGCCACCGCTGTCGCTGCCGCCTGCGACCCTTTGCCCGCCGCCCACTGCTTGGCGAGAAACGGCAGCGGGCCGTCCAGGAATTGGGCATACTCAGCGTCAAGCGCTGCAGCCTGCGAAGACGACAGGCTCGCACGCGCAGACGCGGGGAGCGACGGCGGCACCAGACTCGAGAGCTCCTCCAGCCATTCGCCGGAGAGCTGCCGCTGCACCAGATGCGAAAGCTCCGCTTCCGGCGGATTGTTGCCCGCATCGTTAATGACTAGCCTCGCGCGCAGTTGAATAGGCTGCAACAGGAAGTGGTGGCGGTAGCTCGGCGTGTTGAAGTGCTGGCGAAGCGGTCCGGTCTCGGTCGTCCCAGCGACCGGAAAGCCGCTCTGCAAGTGTGCTGGCAGCGTCACAACCGCGGGGGTGCCGTCCGAACCCACACCCATGAGCGCGCGCATGTCGGAGGCGATGGCGCCCTTGCCGAGGGACACGCGCACGCCGTCGCCGCTGTCGAGGTAGATGCCAAGTCCGGTGACGTGCAGCGCCTTCCGAACGAAGCTGAGGTTGCTGCCGCCGCCGCGCACGGCTCCAGTCTCCCGACCGCTCATGTCCGTGGACGTGATGGCGAGCGACTTGAGCACCACGCCAACGGAGAACGGCGGGCGCTGCAGCCGCGCGGCGCCGCGGCCTGCGACGGTAGTGCCGCTACCTGTGCCCGCCGCCGGCGCTGTGCTCGGGTGGCATTCAATGCGGATGTGCACATCCGAGAGCTTCACTTGCAGCAGGTCGGTTATCTTTGACACGATGCCCATGACTGGGCTCTTGCCCTGGCCGCGTTTGGATGCGTCGGTGACGGCGCCTGGAGAGGCATCCTGGATGGTGTCGGAGCCTGCGCCACCGCTTCCCGCCGCCGCGGAGTTGATGGCCTGCGAAAGCGCGTCTATTAGAGCGCTTACAGCCACAAGGTCGGCTTGCACCTGGTCCTCCGCTTTCACGGCGCGCGTAGTAGAGGCCACGACGTACAACCCTGCGAGCTCGACCTGGATGGGGGCCGACAGCAGTTGGGTCCATGACACGCCCAGCTTCAGCGTTTCGACGTAGGCCGCCGTGATCTCCAAAGGAAGCGCCACCCCGGAGCTTTTGATGATGGAGGCGACGTTGAGCTTAACATTTTTGAGCTCGAGAGTCCCGTTGAGACCAAAAGACAGCAGATCCGCATCAAGAGACTCCTCGGCGATGAAGGCTCGCAGGTACGGACGGGCGAGCCCAATGGCTGCGCCTTTCACGTATCGAAACATGGAGACTGCTGTGCTAGAGAGCAACGTGCGTCACGGCCGCCATCATGAATTCAAGTTGATACCGCGTGCGGATCCGGACAGTCTCAACACGGCCGATTCCAATGCATGGAATCAATCAGAGGGGACGCGAGCAATGCAATGAGTAAAAATATCGCGTTGAAGAACGAGCGGGATTTCTTCTCCGCCAGCATACCAACCCGAGGGAGTTGTCACCGCAAACGCGTGGGTGGTGGACAGTCCGACAGTCGAGACTGTAAAAAACGCACGCCCAAGCAATCAGATTCTTCGAAGGGGGTATTCGTCTCTGCATAACAGCCTGGGTTGTCTCCTTTTGCCGTTTTGTTTCGCTCATGGGCCTCCTGTGTTGACACCTCGGAGGACGCTCTGCCAGCTCAGCATGCTGCTTTTGTTGTGCCTCCTGGTAGGCGCCGCAACGGGCCTGGAGTCAAGATTCACTGCTCAACAAGTGGAAGGGCGCGCCCGTGTGCTGGTCGTTGACGAGGATGGGTTTCTTTTTGCCGGGCTTGATCCGTGCCACATTATTCGATTTCGTCTCGACACCTTCGCACGCACAGCACTGGCGGACTGCGGCCGCAACACCCTGCGGGCTGGCGCGCAGCATGGAACGCTACTGTACTTTGGATATTTGGAAGATACAGCGCCGTTGGCAGGTAGTGGTGGTATTTGGGTGCTGGACGCGGCCACACTTGCGGTTCGTGATCGAGTGGTGCTGGTCCCTGAATTCCTGTGGGTGTGCACACTCGTCATCGATGCGCCACAGCGGGCGCTCTTCGCAATTGGCATGGACGGATGGGTAGCCAAGCTAAACATGGACTCTCTTGCGGTGCTGGCCAGCTCGGACCTTGGCCTTCCCCCAAGCAACGACGCGCTGCATCAGCAGTGGCTGAGCTCCACGTGGTCCGCTGCTCTCTACGCGGGACGCCTCTACATTTCCGACCCCGACCCCGCACGCGGCCGTGTGTACTGTCTGTCCACAGTGGACCTGATGGGGCTGGAGACGCTTGACGCAGGGGTCCCCTTGGGCTCGATGGTTGTCGACCCTGTTACCGGCGTGCTGTGGGCCGGGCTTCTTCTGGAACGGGGAATCTACTACTCAATATCGGTCGCATCCGTGCCCGCCAAACCCTTGAGCGCGCGGTACTTCGGGGCGGACTGCTCCGCGCCAACGCATGCGGTGATTGAGCCTGGCGGGCCCCACGTCTTTTACGCCTGCACAGCGGACTTTTCGTCTGTACAAGTGGTCGACGCCGCCGGCAACGCGTGGCGGACTGCGCTGCCTATGACCGCAAATTGGGGCGAGGACATGCTGACGTCCATGGCGATTCATACCCGTGGCGGCCAGCTGTTGCTGGGGTTCGAATCTGGTACGATTTCCCGCTTCTCCACCGCCGGCGGCTTCGCAATCGATCAGCTCCGCCCGTACCAGGATCGCTTCATGGCGGGGTGCAGCATTGAGCGGTTGGTGCCTGATCCTGTGGAGGATAACTTTTACGCGATTTCCACCAACAAGCCGGCGACAGTGCTGAAACTGCGAGGGTTTGACGGCCTAATTATCGGCAGTGTGGGCCTGCCGTCCGCAATGGGGCTGGCGTCAGCAGCCGACATGGACCCGGCGACGATGACGCTGTATGTAGGATGTACAGAGTTTCAGCATCGCACGCCGGCGCATATTCTAGCCATCCGCACCGACCTGATGGCGGTGACCGCCCAGGTGCAGCTAGAGACGGACGAGGTGAGCGTGCGGACCCTGGCGATACACCGAACGATGGGCGCCGCGTTTATCGGCGTCATCAACCGCTTCCCTGAGACAATTCTGGTGCGCTTGCGTCTGTCTGACATGACACGAACAGGAGCGCTGAGTATGGGGCTCGAAATCGGATTCCTGTGGGGCTGTTCGCTGGACGAGGTTGCCGGCATTGGGTGGTGGGTGACGAGTGCTGTTCCGACGATACCGGCTGTTATCTTTACGGTTAACCTCACGACTCTCACAATCATGCAGTCGGTGTACTTGCCGGTCATTGGCGCTGATGTTATGGTGAACGTCAGACACATAGGAAACAGCGCTGCAGTGTTTACTGCGCTCACGGGCGAAACTGGGATTGTTGAGCAAACGCCGCAGGGCATCCGCCAGGTTGCGATCGCTCGCCTTAACAGCGCAGCGCCGGGATCCTTAGTTTACGACGCGGAAAACCGTCGCCTGCTGCTCGGTGTGGCTAGTGGCTCGAGTATCGCGGAGCTGTCCGCGACGGACCTTACTGTTCGGAGCGTTACCCCCGTCGCAGCAGGGGGCACATATGCGGGAGCAATGAGCGCGAGCGGAAAACTAGCGTGGTTCTCAACCTTGGAGAGTCCACCGGTGATACTGACGGTGGCCATGAGTGCGGAGCCCGCGCTGCAGCTGCAGCGAACGATGTGGCCGCTCGCCACAGAGACGAACCTCGTCGCTCTCGAGTGTGGGCAGGGCTATGCGTTTACTGGTAACTCGAACGGAATGGCGGCCCGGGTGCGACTGTCAGATTTATCTCACGCGGGAGCTCTCTTCCTGGCACCCGTCGCTGCCATCTCCGCGCGGGATGGGCATCCGTATGTCTACTACGTGTCGTCCACCAACCCCGCGAGCATGATGAGAGTTTCAATCGCCGAGTGGCAGGGGAACGGCAGTTTTCGCCTCCCGACTGCGGGTGTGATGCACGATCTACCCATGGACTCTGCTGGCGAGTTCGTATTCGGCGCTTCTGTCTCTGCCGCCGGCGTGGTGATGAAGATCAGTCTCTCGTTGCTGGATGTGGTAGCTATCGGGGCCGTCAACGCCACGATCTCAAATTTGGTGCTTGACGAAAGGCGTGGCAAGCTCATGTTGGTCGTCCCGGGGCCTGGAACGGGGCTGACGCTGAGGCGATTGCTGACTTCTGACCTCTCCCCGGTCGGCGACGATCTTGTGCTGGTAGACGGCACCACCGGCGAAATAGACCCTGCCTGCCGCGCTGCGATCATGGATGCTGACGGAACATACCTCTACCTTGCGTATCTGTTCTTCTCGCTGCGCAGTGCTGCTGTGACGCAAGTGCGCTTGTCGACGTTTGAGGTGGTCACAGACATCCTTGTAGATGATGTTTCCGGCCTCATCCTCAACTGTCTTGTGCTCAGCACTGACGGTGCCATGCTGCACTTACTGGTCTTTGAGAAGTGGCTCGACGGCTCCTTGCGTGTGGACAGCATCATGATCCCTGACATGGTACCAGTCCCTGGCCCCAGCCCCAAGGTCGCTTCGTCGGTGCTGTCACGCGGCGTCGTTCTGGCTCAGGACGCGAGCACTGGAACCGTCGTGATGGGGACGGAGACGCGATTGTTTGGCGACCGGGACTTGGATGTGGCGTCCCCGCTGGCCACGATGATCGTGACGCCTACCGGCATCCACCCGGGCTCGACGCTGCAGCTGGCGCCGGCTGCCGGCGAGGGGTGGCTTCGCGCCCTTGTGGCGATTGCACCCGACGCCACCACCAGTGGGACAGAGGGCACTGTCATTGCCGCCACATTTGTCCCGCCAGGATCGTTGCTCCGCATTGACGTTGAGACCATGGAGCGTGTGGACACTGTTACCTTGCCTCCTGGCGAGGAACGGCTGCAGGCTGCAGCTTGGGACGCGGACGCTGG
>Ga0066413_1000109_pt1 | contig 15751 bp, 8 predicted proteins | sample LakWasMet19_HOW5_2_FD_59540 | JGI IMG/M metagenome (GOLD analysis project Ga0066413, IMG submission 59540) | Freshwater sediment methanotrophic microbial communities from Lake Washington under simulated oxygen tension - Sediment Metagenome 19_HOW5 | ecosystem: Environmental > Aquatic > Freshwater...
GCAGCAGCAGCAGCAGCAGCACCAGCAGCAGTAGCAATCGAAGAAAATCCGCAGCAGTACTAACCTCGTCGCCCATGCCGTCGCCCGCCCGCATCGCTGCCTGCGTCCGCTCAATCAGCGGCTTCAGCTGCCCCTTGACGGTGGACAGCTCGCCCACGCTGCGGAAGCGCAGCTGCAGGTACTCGCGCCGGCGCCCCGACAGGTGGTTCAGCATCTCAAGATCCTCCTTCTCCACGGTGGAGATGCCGGCGATCAGGCCCTCGAACTTGCGCTCCAGCGCAGCGGTGACCTCGCGCGCCCGCGAGAGCGCGGAGAGCGCCACGCCCACGTAGAAGTACGGCTCGTAGGCGAGGCTGGCTTTGAACGTCTCGCCGTCCTGCAGCGGGGGCAGCATAACCGGACAGGGGCATTCGTGATCGACCAGCGTTTCACAGCACAGCGGTGCCATCGTGAAGCCAACCGTAGCCAGCGCACACATTCCAAACTTCCAATCCAGATCCCAAAGTCAACAGCAACAGGTGGTCAATCTCCGAAGCCCAGAGACGGTGCCGCGGCGCGTGGGAGTCGGGCAACGCGTCAGCGGCCCTGCCAGCGTCCGCGCCTTACCTGCTGCAAAAAGTACATGTCCAGCGCCGCAATGTCGTGCCGCTCTTCCGTGGCGATCGTGGTGGGCAGCATGTTGCACAGGTAGCCGATGCGCTGCTCCGTGCCCTCTGCGCGCGCAAAGCCCATGCGGGCGTCGAATGCCTCGTCCTCCTCGCGATTGGCCCGCGACGGGCCGAGGCCGCTACGCCCACCACCAAACCCGCCGCCGCCACCAAATCCGCCACCGGCCCCACCCTTCAAATATGTTGTGCGCCCCATGTTGTCGACAACGGCATTGGATGAGTGCGCGCCGGCCCCAGCTCCAGCTCCTCGACTGCCGCCGAATCCACCGCCGCCGCGGGGCTTCCACGATGATGATCCTCCCCGGCCCCCGCCACCACTGCCGCCATAGCCCCCTCTTCCACGTCCGCGATACATGGCAAATATTGCGCCTCACGAGCAGCACAGGTTTCGCAAAACTCAAGTCGCGGTCACAAGTGTTGGACTATGGATCTCGCAACAGTCAGACGCGCCGCAAGGTAGTATGGAGGTCTGACGTGCGGCTATGGTTGTTATCCATCCAATCCTGTCATCGATGCGATCGCTTGATAGCAGGGTTGAATGAAAACGCAGACCACAATCCTGGCTGCCAACGACCAGCCGGACACACAGACAATATTGCGCCAGGACTGCGGTTCTTTCCGGGTGCCCGATAGTCGCTCGCAGTCTAACACGAGGGACCTCTTCCCCGACTCAACGCGGCGATCTGGTGGCTTTTGCTGCGTCGAAGCAGCGTGACCTCATCCTCGACGTTCACGTGTGTGCGGTCAGCACCTGTACTCTCAGCAACGATGTTGAACCGGGCTTCTGGCGTGGCCAGCCCGATGGCGCTTGCCAGTTCTGTGCTTCGTGTGTGCAACGCTGCGGGCTCCAGCCGCGCGCTGCCAGCAGGCTTGTTTAGGTTGACGCCATTGACAGGGTCTGCTTGCGAGGCGGCTCCGATGAACGTTGTGTTTAGAAGAGGGTTCGCTGCTCCGGCTGCCGGCGCTCCTAAGCTGAGCGGCACTGCGAAGGCGAAGCTCGAAAAAGAGAAGCGAATGAAGAAGAGGAGAGCTAAGCTCATGCTCTTCAAGGTGCGCTTTCTCGCAGCAGCTGCATCACCCCTCCGCGTTGCAGCGCAGGGCACATCGTTGCCAACTGGAGCCAGCCTACCCGCCGCCGCCGCGCTGACACTCTCCTGATGTTGCTGCCATTGCCGCGGTTGCAGACGCGTAGCGGGCCCTTCTTCCACGTGGACGAGGCCATCCGCATCGTGCGCGCCGCCGCCACGGCGCGCTTTGACGAGACGGTGGACGTGCAGGTGCAGCTCGGCGTGGACCCGCGCAAGCCCAACCAGAACATCCGCGGCGTCGCGCAGCTGCCGCACGGGACGGGCAAGACGGTGGAGATCGCCGTGTTCGCCAAGGGCGAGAAGGCGGAGGAGGCGCGCCGCGCGGGCGCGACGCACGTGGGCGCCGAGGACCTCGTGGACAAGATCGCCAAGGGCGAGCTGCCCCTCACCTTCAACAAGACGATCGCGACGCCCGACGTGATGCCGCTCGTCGGCAAGGTGGCGAGGGTGCGTGCCGCCGCTGCCAGCGGGTTTCGGTGGGGCTTCCGCTCTGCCGCGTCCGCTTGCCTGACCTGCAGGGCGCCAGCGAGCTGTCGACGTGGCAGCAGGTCGCGCGCCCGAGCGGCTGCACGCCCCGCCGCAGCGATCGTGCAGCCCTTTTCGCACACCCCACTGCAATCGCCTCCCACCCCCGTCGCTCAACCCTCCCCGCAGATCCTCGGCCCCCGCGGCCTGATGCCCAACCCCAAGCTCGGCACGGTGACGCTCAACGTGAAGGACGCTGTCGCGGCGGCGCGCAAGGGCCAGGCGGAGTACCGCGTTGAGAAGCGCGGCATCGTTATGGCAGGGATCGGCAAGGTGTCGTTCACGCCCGCCCAGCTGCGCGACAACCTGCGCTCGCTGATGCTGTCCATCTCAGACCAGAAGCCCGAGGGCGTGAAGGGCGCGTTCATCCGCTCCGCCACCATCCGCAGCACGATGGGGCCGGGCATCCCGCTTGACCTCACGACCGCCGACCCGTCCTCGGGGCGATTCATGGAGCCAATCGCCACCACGATGGCTACGGCGGCGCTGGCGGCGGGCGGGCCCGGCCCCGCAGGCCTCGCTGCCATTGCAGGGGCCGCGGCCCCCACCCCGGCGACGCGCGTTGCCATGCCGCTGCCGGCAGCTGCTGACGCCGCTGCTGCTGCATCCGCCGCGCCGCTCGCGTAAGGAAACGCGAGTCTGGCGGCATCGCGTACGCAACCCAGCCGGCCGCACCTCGAAATTTGAGCTGACTCCGATACGCTCGAGTTGACAGTCGCTGATGCGAGTCGTGGTGGGCGTAGGCAATCTGACGGCAGTCGGTGACGCTTCGTCTCGTGAGCCGCGGTACAGCGGCGCGCGCCCGCGGCAGTCGACTGGGCGATACGAGCTGTGGCTCCTGACAGCGGCGAATGGACGCTGTGATATCAAACGATACATTCAAGTCGTGCCGGGAGCCGGTGCTACTTATCGCAGCCAATGCACATCCATACCACGCCCGTCGTTTTCGCCTGAACGCGAACGCCTGCGAACTGCCGCAGTCTAGCTCGCCCGACTCGCATCGACCAGCAGCGGCACCCAAACGCGAGCACCGCCAGAATCTCACGACCTTGCAGGTCTTGTCATAGTCAGCTATCTATGTACGCGTAACCCAGGCTTCCAGCTTGGGGGTTGCGCGGATCGTCTTGCTCGATCGCGCCCGTGTTCTTGAATTTTGCGGTTGTTGGTGTTCACCGCGCCTTTACGCCTTCAGGTGGTGGCCTTCACTTGAGAAGAATACGCCGAACTTGCTCTTTCGGGCAAACTCTGCGCCGGGGGCCAGCTGCCAGAGCTTGGACGCCGGCCCCGGGTGGTGGACCAGCGGTTTTGCAGCCCTCGCAGCGCGTGCATGCAGCCGGCGGGCAGGCCTAGGCGCGGGCTCTACCGTTTGAAGTATGGGGGACATTCTCGCAGGCTCGCCCGACTGCTGCGCGACGGCAAAGGAGCTGCATCGCCGGCCAAAAGACCCACCGGTCCCGAGGGCGAGGCGTGCCGCGCGAGAAACTGTCGTGCTGCCGTGCATCTTCGTGTTCTTGGACTACTACATGCAAAGTTGTGCAAAAAGTGAAGCTAGTGCGATGCGCGTCAGGCCTCGTTGCGGCAGTGTTCGATCCAGAACGCGTCGATCGTTCCGATTCCGACAGTTTATTCGATTCCCCATTTTTTATGCAGAGACGCATTTCAGCCTCACCAGAACGCGCCCGTGGTTTTTGAAGCAAAACAGACTTGCACAATAGCACTACTAGTTGATGGCTTGCGCCGGAGCTTCGTGTTTGCTGGCGGGCTCTGTTGCAGGTTTCAAAATTGGACTTGAACTTGATTCAAGCTGGAATTGACTCAGTTCAAGTTGAGCTGTTAGCCTCAGGCTGGCCCAGCCACCGCAGCACCGTCCGTGGACCCGTCGGGTGGCGGCCAGTGTCCCACCGCAGTGTCGCCCAACAGAGCCGCGGCATGGCACCGATTGTCGGACGCTGTGTCACTGATCGCCGGCTGGTGCAACCACAGCCAACCAGCAGCCAGCCCACCAGCAGCCGGCTCAACCCCCGCGAGTGCCTCGCGCAAGCTCTGGGCAAAGCGGCGAGTGATGCTGGATGCGGAGCACCGTCCAGGAGCGGCCAGCAGGGAGCACATCGACAGCGGGCACAGCAAGCGGGCAGACTGCAAGGCTTGCTACGAAACATTGCAAGCGGCGCCCAGCTGTCACCGAATAGCGCCAAGGCCGTTCCGGACGTTTCCGAGTGCCACCACAGCCGGTATGCTGAAAAAGCACTGCCGATTTCGCGGTCCAGCAGCGGCAGCAGAAACCTCTAGCTTTGGTTCATGCCCGTTTTGCCGCTCGTGCCGCGCTTGCATCCAGCTGCCTCGGCGGGTGTTGTGAGGGGCAGCCGCTGCGTGTCAATGTCCAGCTCCAGGATGCTGACTTCTCATTGTCAGCAGCAACGGGAGCGCATAACGAAACGCGCCACCTTGAGCTGCCCCGCAAGCGGATGGCCGCCACCGGAAGCCCGACCGGGCGCAGCAACGGGAGACAACAACAGCGCGCCACCTCAGCCCATGGCGGCGATGCAGCCCACGATGCTGACGGGCCCTCAGAAGACGACGGTGTCCAGCATGGTGCCGATGCAGCCCACGATGCTGGTGCTCAGCAGCGCCGCGACGTCGGCTTCCAGCCGCTTCTTCGGGTCGATTTTGCCGACGTTCGCGATCGCGAGCTCCTCCGGCGTCTTCGTGTCCTCCTCCGCCACGCGCTTGGCGTACGACTCGGTGAGGGCGGCCATGTCCTCCAGCACGGCGGTCGAAGCTTTCTTGGCCTCGTCGAAGCGCGGCAGCGACAGCCCCTTCGTCCACTTCTTCTTGTGCAGGTTCATCAGCATCTTTTCCTCCAGCTCGTTCTTGCGGTAGCTGATGGCGAGGCTGTAGTAGTGGCGGTTGAGGCCGTGGATGAGCGCCTGGATCGACGGCTTGTTGAGGAAGCCGATGTTGCTCGTCGTCTGGCGCGGCTCCTGGCCCATCATCAGCACCTGCGGGTTTATCAACCGGAAGGCGTCGATCACCACCTTGCCCTTCACGCTCTGGATGGGGTCCACCACCACCGCCACGCAGCGCGGGTGCAGCTGCTCAAAGCTCTGCTGCGTGTTGCAGTCCACGCCCGACAGCCAGCAGCCGAAGCCCGGGTGCGAGTGGTACCAGCCCACGACTGACTCTGGCCGGCCCGTGAGCTTCAGCATGTCCAACATCTGCTGCTGAAACACGGGGTCCACGGACTCGACGGACACGCTCGTGCCGCTCTGCGGCATCGCGAACACGTCGACGCAGCGAACAGTGTACTCGTCGACGAACTCGCCGAGCATGAGACCCATCACCTCCATCGGCACGCCCGCGCGACCTGCAGACGGAAGAAAAGAACGAGCAGCGCTGGTGAGTTGCACACGCGTGGCAGGGGAGAGGCCCCGACGCAACGCCGCAGCAACGCATCCGTGCACGAACCGTGCTTGAGCATCTTGAGCAGCGCGAGGGAACTGATGTAAATGGTCTCGGCCGTGTCCGCCACCGGGACGTCGGCGCCAGCTTCCTCGCCGCCCATGCCCAGCTGGCGCATCAGCTGCGCCGAAAGCCCGTCCATGGTGGGAGGCTGCGCACGGCTGTGAAGGTGTTCTACGAGTTGATCCCGACGTTGTTCGGGGTGGTCCAGAAGCTGGGAAGGCGTGAATAACAAGTCGATGAGATATCGTTGGCAAAAAGGTTGAGGAGTACGAACAGCGCCGCGAGGACATCTCTCTTTGGCGCATGTCTCAAATCGTACTAACTGCGTGATGGACGGACAATGTGTGTGAACTCCACGCTGGTTTGAAGACCCGGGAGGGCACGGCGGGCCGTCCACGAACACCACGGCCACTATTATCGACGTTTTCTTTTGCTTCGCTTTGCGAGGGACCACGGTTCCCTTGCAGGTCGCGCAGGCCGCGACTTTCAAAGCTCGGGATGACTTTCCTCGGTTTCGCATAGTCTACCATGGCGAGCGCGGACGCCCGCACCCCGGTGCTGGCGGCGGCCACCGGTGGAATTGGAAGCACAGCTGGGCGCCGCCCGCGTGCACGGCTGGAGATGGACGCTCGGCCGGCGGTTGGCGCTCGAAGCAGCGGTTCGCGAGGCAGCTCCGTTGTGTCGGCCCTCACCGCCTGGATGCGCACGATGAAGATCCCCGATGACATCAAGCTGCCGCTCTTCCTGGTCGCCATCCTCATCCTCTTCCTGTCCGTGTACTTCCTGCGCGAGATGCTGATCCCGTTCACGGTGGCCATCCTGCTCACGTACCTCCTGCGCCCGGCCGTGGTCGTCATCAGCCAGTTCCTGGACTACATGTTCTCCTGCTGCGGTGCGCGCTGCTGCCGCACCCTGCAGGAGCGCTCGCGCGCGAACTGGGACCGGCTGTGGGGCTGGGTGCAGCGCCGCCTCTGCTGTTGCTGCTGCGAGCGCAAGAAGCGAGCTGCGCACAGCAAAAAGCACGACGGCGACGCGCCGCTTGCGGGCCACGACGAGGCGCTGCAGCGCGACATCAAGCAGCTGCAGAAGGCGAAGCAGGGGCAGTACAAGTGCTGGGAGGCAGAGAGCGAGGGCGAGACGGACGAGGAGGCGGGCAGCAGCGAGAGCCGGCCCCTCAAGCCCCTCGACGGCGGTGCCACCACCGCGGGCGCCAAGGCGGCAGCACCGGCTGCAGCGAGTGGTGTCCCAGACAGCGGCGACGCGGGCGCGCGCAAGGGCGTCGACCCAACCGAGTTTTACTCCGTGTCGTGCAGCCGCCTGACCGCCGTGCTGCTGGCCACTGCCCTCGCCGTCGGCGTCATCGCGATCCTGGTCCTGATCGTGGTAGACTCCATCCACAGCTTCCACGACAAGTACTGGGCCACCTTCAGCCAGCGCCTGGACGCGGTGCTGCACAACATAGTCGCGTGGATCCAGGAAAATCTGCGTTTTGACGCCTCCTCCCTGCTCACGAGTGCCGACGCGCTGGTGAAGGAGATCAGCAGTGGCAGCACGCTCATGAGCATCGCCGCCGCCATCATCGTGGTGGTGGTGACGCTGCTGTTCATGATGTTCCTGCTGCTGGACGATCGGTTCGACACGGGCGTCGCGGCTGCGAAGCGCGCCAAGGAGCGCGCCGCAGCCGCTGCGGCGGCCGCAGACGCCAAGGCGGGCGGCAGCGAGCGCTCCGCAGCGGAGGCCGCCGCCGCGGCGGCGGCTGCGGCAGCGGTCGCCTCGGAGGACGACCGCATGTGGAGCGACATCGACGCCGCCATCCACCGGTACCTGATCGCCAAGACGCTCGTCAGCGTGGCGATGGGTCTGGGCGTCTTCCTCGTGCTCGGCCCGATCCTGCACGTCAAGCTCGCGCACCTCTTCGGCGTGCTCACCGTCATCCTGAACTTCATCCCCAACGTGGGCGCGCTCATCGCAGCCCTCGTCCCCCTGCCCATCATCCTGCTGGACCCAGATCTGTCCGTCGCGGCGCAGGTGCTCGCCATCCTGCTGCCGCTCGCCATCCACTTCGTGGTGGGCAACTTCGTGGAGCCGTTCGTGCTCGGGCCGCTGCTGTCGCTGCACCCCGTCGTCGTCCTGCTGTCTCTGTCCTTCTGGTACGTGCTGTGGGGGGTCGCGGGCGCCATCCTGGCGGTGCCAATCACGTCCGTCATCGCCATCGGCCTGAAGCGCAGCCGCCACGCGTACGCTGACTTCATCGTCACGCTGCTCGAGGAGTTCCGCGTGGACCTCTCGCTGCTGCGCCTGGGCGGCGGCTGCAGGGGCGGCGGCGACAAGAGCGGTGGTGATGCCGGGGGTGGTTCTGGCGGGGCTGGCGGTGGCAAGGACGGGTCGAACAGTGGCTCTGGCGGACGCAGGCGCGGCGGCGGCGGCGTGCTTTCTCGCAGCGCCTCCTACACCTTCATGGAGGGCGGGCACGGCGGCAACCCGCCTGCAGGGGGCCGCGACGATCCGATGGACGACGGCAGCCGCGGCAGCCAGCCGTCGTCCGGCTCAGACAGTGAGTTCAGCGACAGCGGCGCAGGCGGCGCCGTCGCGGTGGCAGTCCAGAGCGACGACACCGCGGCCACCGCGGCGGCAGCGGCGTCGGCTGTCACGACGGAGCTGCGTGCTCGCGGCGGTCGCTCCGCTGCGGCCGCAGACGACAGCGCGTTCGATGCCTTCCAGTCTGCGGGAGGGGCAGCGCCTGCGGCGGCTGCACCGTTCCCGGCGGCGCAGGGCGGTCTGGTGCAGACAGCGAACCCGCTGGCGGCAGCGGCCTCTGCCGGCTCTGATGGCCCGGCGGGCTCCGAGCGACGGGAGACGAAGCGGGATTAGGCGGGCTGAAGGAGGCCGATTCACTATTGAGCCGCGCAGCTGTGGCTCCGGCGGTTGTGGTTGAGTCATCGCAGACGACAAGACGCCAGCCGCCAACGCCCCTGTTTGAAGCGGCGCAGATTCCACTGGACCCCCGGGCCCTCGCATGTGCATGCATGCATATGGGTCTTCTGCTTGGTGCTTAGTGCCTTCTCTGGTGGCCTGCAATCGAGATTTTCTTGATCGGCATCAGTCGAGCGCAGCGCCGTTGCTCTCGCGTTTTGTAGTCGATTTGCGCGTGTGTCATCGTATCGTCAAAGCGCACCCCGGTTGCAATTGCGCGTTTTGTCGACAGAATTGTAGTGAGCATGAACTCGACCCGCGGTGCTGTATACAACGTAGGGCCGTGCATGTTCAAGTCATCAACAAGTACAAGGTGAGCCCTCATGGACAGGTGAGTCGTGCGGACCAGCTGCAACTCTTGAGTCACGCATGCAGGGAAGGGCGGGTAGGTGGCCAGCGGGTGCCAGCAGGCAGTCAGGGGGTGCAGGCAGGCCACGAGTAACCAGGAGGTAGGGAGAAGGGGAACGGCGATGCTGTGTGTTGTTGTGCGTTGGAATGGGGAGCGGGGACGTCCATCCACAGGGGGTGCCGCCAGACGGCAGCTGCTCGGCATCACGTGTCCCGCATCAGTCCGCCTCTGCGGCAGGGCGTGGCGCGGCGGCCTTCGCCTGCGCCTCCGCCTCGTCCCGCGCCACGCAGCGGGAGATGCACATGATGATGAGGCCTGATGCGACCCACCCCAGCAGCGCCACTGAGAAGACCGCCTGCCGCGAGCCCACGCGCGCGACCGCCATGCTGATCAGCGCAGGCGCCAGGCCCTTGGAGACGGAGTCAAATATGTAGGCGAAGGTGAATACCGCGCCGCGCAGCTGCGCCACGTTCACGTTCATCAGGATGGCTTTGAGATTCGGCCCTGTGAGGGAGGCAAACAGCCCGGCAGTGATCGCCACGGGGAACACCTGCCAGCGCACGCTGCCGCCCTCCGCGTGCCCCGCTCCTCCCTTGCCGGCGTGGCCCTCCGGGTACGTCAGCAGCTGTGCGTTGATGAGCCACAGCATCGGCAGCGCGGACGCCGCCTGCGTGAGGCCGAACACGAGCGGCATCAGGCTCGGCCCGCGCTTGTAGAGTCGGCTGCCGAGCAGCCCGCCCGCGACGCCGCCCACCACCGCGCCGATGCCGAACAGCAGCACGAGCAGCGTCGCGCCCGGCACGGAGAAGCCCTGCTCCTGCGCCAGGTAGTCGGGGAGGTACACGGTGATGACAGACCACGGGATCGTCCCGAACAGCGCCTGCGCGAAGACCAGCACGTTGCTCTGCACCGCCAGCACGCGCCGCATCTGCACACGCAGCTGCAGCAGCGAGGTGCGCAGCAGCGCCAGGAACTCGCGCGGGCCGAGCCGCTCGCCGTGCTGCACCTGCTGCGCGTGCGTCTGCGGGGAGGCGAGTCCGGTGCCTGCATCGCCGCCGCTGGCTGCGCCGGCAGCCGCAGCGGCGCCAGCGGAGCTGCCGACGGCGTCCGCGGCCCCTGAGCCTGCTCCTGCAGCGGCCGCAGCCGCCTTCTCCTTGACGCTAGTGCGCTCAGATGGCACGCTGCTGGCTGCTGCGACAGCGCCGCTTCCGCTGGCCGACCCTCCCTTCTCCGCCGTGTTGGGGGACGGCCCTGGGCCTGCCCCGCTGCTGCTACTGCTGCTGGCGCTGACCGCGTGCCGGTGCTTCACGGCGGACGACACCGCCTCGTCGCTGCCCGCTGCATGCGCCACCTGCGCAGAGCCGCTGACTGCTGGCGCGCCTGACCGAGGGGCAGAGCCGGGACCCGCCGCGTCCGCCGCTCCCCGCTGCGGCTCCACCGCAAAGCTCGCCAGGGCGAAGCACGCGAGCACAGAGCCCGCCGCCACCACAAAGTACGGCAGCCGCCAGCCGAAGCGAGAAAACACGCCCGCGAGCATCTGCCCGATCGCGGTGCCGCCGCCGACGGCGAGCGAAAAGTAGCTGGCCATTGACGAGCGCGCCGAGGGCGCGTACATGTCGCCCACCATGCTGAAGAGCACGGGGTTGAGCGCGCCGTACACAGCGCCCAGGCACGCGCGCAGCACGAGCAGCTGGTACACTGCGAACGCCATGCCCGTCCCAAAATTGATCGCCGCCGCGGCGGCGCACATGAGGAAGAAGAGCTGCGTGCGGGTCGTGCGATCGGCGAGGATGCCAAAGATGAGCGACATGGGGGCGCCCACGATGAAGAACGCACTGCTCATCCAGCCGCCCAGGACAACATCACGTGAGGCGGCGTCAAGCCCAAACGACTTGGCGATGCCCGTCAGGTTGGGAGCCATGAGGTTTTGTGATGCGCCGATGAAAAAGCCGCCCAGCATCAATGCCGCAACTGTGACATGCGGTTGCGTCTTCATGAAGCGCGCCACTGTTTGTCGGACCTGCCATTTTCTCTCCTTGTCGGCCATCGTTCACGTGCCAAAGGGGTGTTCAACAGCTTGCGCCCAACTTTTGAAAGGCGTCACCAGAACCTAAGCCACGGGTGCAACATGTATTCTCACGGGGAGTACACGCGGATACAGCGCAATCCATGGTGGGGCGACACCACTGGCATTCGAGGTCGAGCTGCGACCCTGCCGAGCCTTCATTCGCCTAGGAGTGCGGTTTGCCGACTCCAAACTTTGGAGCGCGGCGATTTCGAGCACAGCTTCGACATGCACTAAACAATCCGGGCCACGCGTAGTGTGCACGTCGTTCGCTCCCTCGCCGAAACTTGCATAGGTGGCTAAATGGGCCCAGCAGCCTGCTAGCACCAGCAGCTGTGCACCCTCACAGTACAACGAGATTCTGGCATCTCGTTGGGCGCTCTCGCGATGGCGCTTCTCCCTTCCAGCTGGATGTTGTGCCGGCTGCGGCGCTGCGTTTCCGAGAAAGCGACTGCCGTTGATGTAGCGTCGTTGGAGCTGTTCGCGAGGTCGGATGATGGTGTGGCTCTCGACTGCCTCGCCGAATCGAGGAGGCTTCGGCGCTTATTCCAGTCGGCAGTGGAGGCCGGCGATGCTACCGCGGCGTTTGACACATTTGTTGCGACGTGGGCGACGTTCGCCAAGCTGAGCCCAACGCACCCCTTGTTCTTGCGGCCCCTCTTCCAAGATGCCCAAATCATGGGGCTCCTTCGATCTGAAGTCACGCTGATCATGTGGCTGGAGATGCTGAAGCTCGGCAAGGGACCGGGTGTGGCCGGCACAGGTCATCGTGCGCTAGGCGGGTCGCTGGGAGTTGGGAAAACATACATGATGCGCGGATTGGCGCTCGTGACGAGCGCGCTGTGTAGTGTCGCCACCCCAATTACGTGGAATTATGAGGCGGAGGGCGTTTCCAGTCCAGGATTGGATATCGGCAGCGAGGAAGAAGCGTCGTCACGCCGCGGTCTGGTCCCCATATCAGTCCTCCTAAACTGCCACGAGCAGTACGAACACTGTGTCAGTGAGGCTGAGTGTTCCGCCGCTGTTCGGGCCGCGTCCGGTTCGCTGAGAGACGAGGATGTGCCCACCTCTGACGATGCCATTCAGGGCATGGACATGGCAGCCGCCGGCCTCTACCCACTGCTGCTGCTGGATGAGGTCAGCCTCTGGTACCGGACAGACGGGTTGGAGGGGCGCGGAAACCGGCTGGTGACACAGCTCCTGCATTTTGGTCGACACCCCAACCGGGTTGCGGTGGTTGCGGGCTCCTCATCCTGCCTACGCGAGCAACTGTTTGGTTGCGGTAGTTGGGCGGGTTTGTACCCCTCGCTGAACCCCGCGGTCTTCGCTTTCGCCGAAATTGCGCCCCTTCGTGACGTTTCCCGCCTAGCCGCGTACCTGGACGCCACCGGCATCAAGCTTTCACCCGATCTGTCCGTGGATGCGCTGCTGTCGCTATCAGGCGGCGTCGGCAGGATTGTCGCCGCTGTTGCAGGAGGCGAACGCAAGGTTTGCGGACGCGTGGACCCGCTGGACCTCTTCCAGAAGGAGCAAGCGTTTGCCATACTGGTGGCACATGTGCTTGGCACCGAAGCCAACACTGCCGTCCTGGATGCGGCCGTGCCGCCTGAGTTGCCGCCGCCCGTCGGCCTCCCCGAGCCTGCCGTCCGTGCCTTCCTCCGCGACGCTGGCTTCGAGAAGGAGGCCAGCCGCATGCTCGAGAGGTGGCGCGACGGTGGGGTGTTCCTGCTGTCGCAACCTCTGGCGGCCGGGGAAGACCCCCGCGTCGAGTTCTTGTTCCCGCACCACGCGCACCTGTTGCGGCAGCGAATCGGCGATGGCTGTCTGCGCGATATCCTGTACACGAGCATGCAGCTGCATGGGGTAGTGGGTCGTTTGGGGCATGGTGTGGAGCGCCTGTGTCGTCGTCGACTGCACCGCCTGTTCGTCGGGTGCTCTCAGCGCATGCTAGCGCTGGTTATGGAACGCCAGGTTCCGTACGTAGTCGCCGCCGCCACCGCCGCAGAGCGCGCGCCGCTCGACCCTCGTGCCTGTCTAAAGACAGTAATTGCGTGGAATGCGCAGGTGGGGATTGAAGACTTTGTACTGCATGCGGACGATGACTACCCGTCCGTCATTCACGTGGACGCATGGCAGTGCAAGTCTCCTGCTGTTAACACCGTTGCGACGTGGAACGACGACGCGGCCGTCACAGCCGCAATCATCCGAACCAAGACGCTAGCACCGGCTACGAATCCCATAATGTACCTTGATCACGCAGTTGCCAAAGCTCGTTGGGGCTTCTGCGCCCTCGTCGGGATTTTGCATCTAGCTGCATCCCTCGCGACGCCCACGCTGCCTCCTCCGCGCTTTCAGCCGCGGGTGCTCCACTTCTGCACGTCGGCAGTGTTGGACGCGAGCGCGAGCGCCGCTGCGCGCACACCGTTTCGTTTTCCCGAGCCTTTCGTTGCGGCATACAACAAGAGCGTAAAAGCGGTGGCTCTCGGGGCGCCCTGCCCGCCTGAGATAATCAACGACAGCTTCAACGTCGTCGTGCACGACGGCCTGGATTGGCTTGATACCTTGCTGCCCGAGGAGCATATGGAGGCGTTCGCCAGCCCCGTGCTGCGCGAACGTGCCGATGCATGCCGCCGCCGTGTCCAGGCCGCGGGTGGCGCAGGTTCGGGTGCAGGTGCGGGTGCGGGTGCGCCTCTCGGGCGCCGATGAAAGGGCGGGTACCAGTGTGAAACAGGGCCATCCTGCAACGGTTGGGCGCTCTCGTGCTTCCAGGGCAGTAACTCCTGCTGCGGGATCGCCGGTGCGTCGTTTCCTGGCGGCGGAAAAGTTCAACTCCACATTTTTTCACAGAGTATGTGTTTGCTTGAGTTGGCCGGCGACAATCGCGCTCGTATGCTGAGAACGGCAACTGCAGTGGAGACCACTGGGTCTTTCATGCTTGCGGCATCAGCTGCCCTCAGGCACAGCTGTAAGCACTTGTTCATGCGTTGGCGTTCGCGAAAACAACCGCAGCACATGAGCACATCCAGCTGGCAGCACATATGCTTGTGCAACGATACGTCGACAGCGCAAATGCAGTCATTGTAGCGTTTTGGAAGCTTTAAAAAAGCTGTCCGGCGTGGATCGAGACTGGACGCTACGTAGTATACTCGAAGTGCCGGGCCCGTTTGCGCTCAAGCTTGACTCTGCTGTGTTTCACGTGTGAGACGAAGTTGAACACCTGACTGAGGCTGACGAGTGAATTCGAGCTGCCGGTAGAACGGCTCCAGCACCCCCGTAGCAAGTAGTGGAGTGGGCACCCGACTCTGTCTGGAGAGTTGCAGGTGCGAACCGGCTTCTCTCGTCGAAAGAAAGAGGAGCTGGTGTTTGAACCCGCTTCCCGCGCTCGGGCTGCGACACTTGCGTCCCACAGTTAACGCCTGCTTCAACGATACGGGCGGACCTCGTCTGCGTACGCAGAAACGCGCACAGCGAATGTGCGAAACACCAGTAAGACGACAACGTACACTAGCGTGCAGGATGGTATCGCCGGCTGCTGTCGCCACCTCAGGCTCAGTGCAGTTGTACCAACGTGCAACCCGCAGCGACCTTGCACGCTTGCCACGTGGCGGTTCAAGCCAATTCATCACACGGATACCGCGCCTCCGCCTCCTGCCGCCCGGAGGATGGCCACGCTGCTGACGATGCCCTGCTTGCTTGCTGTGCACGAACAGCGATCATCGCGCGCGACGTTGCTTCGTCGGCTGCGCGGAGCGCGCAGCCTCCGCGCCAGCGGTGCGATCGGCGTCAACGACTACCCGGCTGCCCAAGCGCGGTGCAGCGCAATCCGCGACGCCTGTTGCCCTGCCTACTCCGTCACCGACCGAGTTTGACACCCCGTTGGCATCGTCCCCTTGCACCTGCCGGGCACTCCCCTTGTCCCCGCCTCCGCCGCTGCTGCTGGTGCGCGGTAGACAGCACCGGCCGGCGACGCACCAGAGCGCAGCAAGAACCGCCGCGCCGCCCGCCGCGGTGCCCAGCGCTATCAGCGGCTGCAACTTCCGCTCCGCCTCCAGCTCGCGGAACACGCCGACGGCCGCGACTGACATGGACAGACGGTGCAGCACGTTAACGAAGGCCACGACCTCGTTGCGCGACAGGCGCAGGCGCTGCAGGCCCGCCTCTGACGCAAACATGACCTTCATGGCCGTGCCCAGCCCCAGGAACTGCAGCTTGCCCCACAGGCGGCACTTCTCGCAGCCGATGCAGTCCATGATGCGGCTGATGTTTCGGTACTTGTCGCGCCACATCTCGCGCAGCGCGGCGCGCCCCGTGGGCGTGACGCCGCTCAGGCCGCCCGCGGCTGGGACGCTCGCTCCCAGCAGCGCGCCCGCCCCGCCTGCGGCAGCCCTGGCGGGACCAGTGCCTTTTTGAGTCCCCGGCGGTGTCTGCGGGTTGCCCGCAGCGACCGCCGCTGCGGCGCCGATGGTAGTGACCTGAGCCGCTGGTGCGGTGTCAGCAGTCTCCCCGGCAAGTGCTGTGCGCAGCGGGGTGGGGGGCGGATGCCCTGCGCCCACCGACCCTGGCGGCGCTGCCAGCACAGGAACCCCCTCGAGCCCCTGAGACGCGCTCGCCTGCGGCGCTG
>Ga0066413_1000110_pt1 | contig 15693 bp, 10 predicted proteins | sample LakWasMet19_HOW5_2_FD_59540 | JGI IMG/M metagenome (GOLD analysis project Ga0066413, IMG submission 59540) | Freshwater sediment methanotrophic microbial communities from Lake Washington under simulated oxygen tension - Sediment Metagenome 19_HOW5 | ecosystem: Environmental > Aquatic >...
GCGGCCACTGGCGACGGCAGTCACTCCTCATCCTCGCCCGCTTCCTCCGCCAGCGGGCACCTCACTTCAGGGCTGTGGGGCCCCGGGGAGGCAGGACTCAGTCAAGACCTTGCCAGCGCGCTGCGACGGGCGCTGCGACGCGCTCGAGACGCCGCGGAGGCCGATGCGAGCGCAGAAGACGCAGGGGTTAATGAGGTGACTGGACGGTACAGGGGTGTCGTGCCTCGCACACCCCCTCCGCCGCCCCCGGAGCGCCATCGATACCACGGTGATGTCGACTCCCCTGATCCCCTGCAGCTGACAGCGGCGGCTGGAGCCGGCGGCGATAACGATGAAGAGAGCAGCGTCGGCGGCTCGCTTGCTGAGTGGGAGCGTGCCCACACGCGCCGTGATCCACAGCCCGTTCAGCGCGCACAGCTGCGGCCACAGCACGGGCAGCAAGCGCTTGCTACTGGCCCCTTGGCCGGTGCCTCGCACCAGCCGCTCGGCAGCGCGCCACAGCCCGCCGACGTCCACACGAAAGCGCTTGCGGTCGCTCTTGCGCGATCCGCGGCTGCAGCTGCAGCGGCTGCAGGATACAGTGAAGAGGCGGCTGTTGACCTGATGGGTCACGGCTTCGCAGGCGCAGGGGCTGCCCTCGCCCTCTCGGCTGAGGCGCACGCCCGCATCAACGCAGCAGCGGACAGCGCCCTGCGCATGCCCCTGCCTGAGCTCGACCCAATACTGGTGCAGTTTGCAGCCCTGCCCTGGCCGTACAACGTCAACGCAATCATCGCTGCGCGCCAAGCTGCTGAGGAGGCAGCGGCGCAGTCCGACAGCGATGAGGAGGAGACGCACCATTCAGGCGGCAGCGCTGCCAGGCCGCTGGCTCTCGTGGATGCCGCTGGCACGCGGGGCGCGGGTGCGAGTCCTGGTGTTCGCTTTCAGCCCGACGCTGGTGCTGCCGACGCCCGCAGCCACAGCCCGCAGTCGGCAGCGCAGGCATCGATTGCAGCCGCGGCGCGTGCGGCACGCCGCTCCCGCCGCGCCACAGCTGCAGCGCTTGCTGCCGCGACGGCGACGGCTGCAGCGGCGGGCTTGGGGGCGGGCGGTTTGCAGCGGTGGCGCGACCGGGAAAGCCGGTTCGTGCGCGATCACGTGTACATTCCGCCGCTGCCTGCATCGTACGCCGGGTACGGCGGCAAGGGCCCACTGCAGGACGTGGGCGCTGCGGCGCAGCAGGCCACTGAGACGTCGCATGGCAGCGGCGCCAGCTTCGCCGACGATCGGACGCGTGCTCCGCGCGCCGAGGCATCAGCTGGCGGGCAGGGTTCGTCCGAGAGTCTGCAGCGGTCACTGCCTCGCGCTGTGGCCGGAGCGCCCGCTGCCCGCGCGCGCTTGCTCACGACCCAGGCGACGCTTGCCCGAATCGCCGCTGAGCAGGCAGCCAACGGCGTGAACCTTCACGGCGCTGTCTCCGGGACTGATGTGGCGTGGCGTGCAGAGAGCACAGGCGCCGAGGCTGGTGCCGATCTGTATGATGGGCGCAGGCAGCACACCCAGTATCATCGCGAGTGGCGGGCGGCTCCGGACGCAGGGACGCACGAAGGCGCGTATGTCGATGCCGATGGCACTGGCAGCGACGACGATGCGCCTACTGCGCATGTGGAGGAGCCTGAGGGCGTTCTTGAGCCCGGTCCGGATGCGGGTGCCCCCCTCTCGTGGCAAAACGGGGGCGGTTATCCCGAAGACACCTTGCATCGACCAGCGGCAGAGTCCCCGCATCCCGGAGGCCATGTCGACGAATCGCCTCGACCCGAATCTGCCCGTACAGGTCGATCTCGCTGGGAGCGAGCCCAGGCGGCGCAGCTGGCAGCTGCAGCCGCTGAGGCAGCCTCCGGGCCCGTACCGTGGCCGTCGCTGCCTGATGTGCTGCAGGAGGCTGGCGACACGGTTGCGCGCATGCGAGCTGCGGGCGTGTTGCACGAGAGGACGCACGACGGCTCGCTGCACCCGCCCTCGCACGCCCGGTATGGAACAGACGTAACGCTGCACCACTCCACGGGGGCTGCGCCTGCAGGGGCGAGCCATCTTGCGACTACTGCCGACGGTGCCCGCTCGGGAGGTCTGGAGGGCCTTCCCGGCTCCCCACCCTCGCCAGCCAGCATCGGCAGCGACCACGTGCGAGCGCTGCTGGAGCGACACGTGCGCCAGATGGAGGAGCGACAGGCCGCCAAGGCTGCGGAGCGGGCAGCGGAAGCGGGCCGGCAGCACGCCATGCTTGCTGCGCTGCAGCGGGAGCGGGCACAGCATCAAGTCGCGGTCATGGCCGCGATGGGGCTGGACGTCAGCCGCCTGCAGCCGCCCCTCCATCGCGGACATCAAGACTACAGAACTACCGCATCTGCGGCAGGTGGGGGCTCTGCGGCCGGACACACTGCTGGCACCCAGCATTCGCATACGTTGCCAGCTGCTGGCATCGACCCCAGCGCTGTGCTTGAATTGCAGCTGCGATATCTGCAGGAACAGCCCTCCGATGGCTCGCAAGCAGCGTGGTCACCGGCTAACGCACTTGCCCCTGACAGCAGCGGCAGCAGCGGTGCCGCGGCTGTCCCTCTGCCCCGGTGGGGGCCTACGCCTGCCCACACTGCGGCAATATCGCCCCGCCGAGGTGAGCCATTCACGCAAGTCAAGACCCCAGCGTCGCCGCGGACGCCGGCAGGCTACGACGGCTTTCCAACGGGTTTGAGGCATGAGGTGGCCGGTGCCGCTGGGAGCGGCGGCTTCAGGGGCGCTGCCGCCGACACGTCTGCTGCCCTGGATGCGGGCTACCGCGCGCTGGGACCTGCCTCGCCTATCGGTTCGACGGCAGGTTCGCCGTTTCAACGGAGCGGGACCACCACCGCGGCTGCCTTGCGCTACGCTACGGTCCCCCTCACGACGCGCTATCGCATTGACCCTGCCACGGGCCACGGCCGCATCGTGGCGCAACCGCAGTCGCCGCTGCACCCCGCGGAGGCCGCCGCCAGCCTGCTCGCATACACCTCAGCGACCGGTCTGGCAGACGGCGCGGCCAGCGTATCTCACGTCGTTGACGGCACATTGCAACAGACGCGCCCCGCAAACGGGGTGTCGCCTAGCAGCGCCTTCGTCCAAGACGGGTTTGGAGGGGGGTTCGCAAACGGGGCTCTGGATCTGTTTGCATCGACGGCCTCGCTGCACCGCACCGGGCCATCGCACGCAGGGAGTCCCGCTGGCGCCGCCTCGTCGCATGCGGCGGTTATGGAGCACTCGCCCGAGGTGAAAGCGGCCCTCAGCTCCCTGCAGAGGCTGCTGTCGTGAGAGCAGCTTGACGATGCTCTTCGCCTGATGCGCGCATCAAACCGAGGCGCGTGACCGTACTGTGGTGGCGCACTGTCAGGATGTGATTGCCATACTTGTGTGAATCAGTGCTTCGATGGGTAGCAACTGCGGATATCGATCGAGATGGCAGGCCTCTCTCAACAGGGTTCCGTACGTACTGAAAACAGTGAAGCCAAACCCGGAGTCGGGGTATGTTTTCGCCGAGTGGCGATCGAGTTCAATTGCAGATTGCTTCAAGCGGGTTGACGTTTTTCAGCTGGCAGCGATCTGGCCTTTTGTGTCGGCCTGGCGGTAGGCCATCGCGACTCGGAGTAAGCGGTGAACGAATCATGCGAAGCGCAGCAGAGCAGTTCCGGCGCGTGACGTGGCGACTCGACCGCGCACCGACAACGAAGTGACCGAGGGAGGGGGAAGTCACGATTGCAGGGATACTTCAACGTTGCGAACTCGCAAGGCTCATTGGCGGCGGCGGCGGGCAGCTTCGCCTAACACCGGGTCGACCGCAGCGGGCGCAGCACAAGCGGCGGCGCGGGGCGCGCGCTTAGAACTTGGCCTCGTTGAAGAGGTCGCGGAAGAAGTAGAAGTAGGGCTTGTCGCCGCCCTCGTAGTACAGGAACGCCTGCGGGCAGACGGAGGCGGGAGGCGGCGGAACAAGAGGACAGCGGGATGAAGGTCGAGCTGGCGGCGACATGGCGAATGGATGGCGAAGCGCAGTGGCAGCTGCTCGGCAAGTGCTGCATCACTGTAGCTGGCCCCGCACTCACGAAGTTGGCGCTGTAGCTGTCGTCCTTGAACTCCTCGCCAAAGTCAGAGCCGTCGACGACGGTGGACTCGAGGGAGTAGAACTCAATGTCCTTGAAGTTCTCCTGGATCCACTTGAGGCCCAGGGTCGCCATGCGCTGGCCCTTCTCCTTGATGTCGTCCTTGTCCTTCGCGACGCCCTTGGAGATGGCGTGCTTCTTGAAGGCGAGCATGAGGGGCATGAACACGGCGTCCTTGAACTCCTTGAACGTGGAGAACTTGTGCTCGTTCTGCACGCAGCACACGTGGCGAGAGCGACGAGTGGGGTTCACGGCAACTCAAGCGTGACGCGGCCGCAGGACGAAAATGCGGGGTGGGGATGACACGCCATGCCAAGGCATGCAGCCAGCAGGCGGGACACGCACCTCGATGGCGGGGAAGTTCCAGAACTGGTCCCACTTCGTCTCCTCGGCATCATCCGCGCCCTCATCTTCGCCGCCGCCGCCGAAGGCGTTGCCGCCGCCGACGTCGATCTTCGCGCCACCAGCGGTCTGCTTGTAGGCCTTGGTCTTGACGAGACCGGTGTCCTTGCCGTCCACGGTCACCGCCTCGATGTCCTTGGCATCGGAGAAGAACTCCTCGCCGCTGACGAAATCCTTGTACACCTGCTCGGCAGCGGAGCGTGGAAGGGCATGTGCAGGACAGCATCGCAGATTAACCTCCGCAATGTTCACCGAAGAGCGACTCAGGCGGGAACGCTTCAACAGCAACGGAAGCCCCGTTTTGGCATCATCGTGGGGAAAGCTGCGTCGAGGTCTGCGCTGCGAGGCCACACGCGACGCCCAAAGCGCCACCGATGCCGGCACCGGCGTTGTTGCGGGCTGCGTGCCGCGAGTGGGTTACTGGGCAATGCAACATCGGGCTGTTTCCGCGCGTTTGCTCGCCTTCATTTTGGACTGAAAACTGGAAAGTCCAGAAAGTAGCACTCCAATATTGCCTGCTGCACAAGAGCAGGGGCGGGAGCCGCAGAAATCGTTGCTGAAAATGTGCGCTCGAGAAACGTCCGTCGTCCGTCGAGAAACTTTGCGTGCGGTTTTGTCGGGGAAGTGAGGGAGAAGCGGCGATGCCAGCAGGCGAATTTAGCTACTTCACCCCGAGGTAACGCTGTGTTTGATTGGCTTCGGTTCGTTACGGGCAGCAATCCGCCTTGCCGCATGCGCCGTGCTTTCTGCTCTCCGAATTTGCGCCCCGAACTCGTGATCCTGCCGCACGAGCCGTGCTTCTGCTGGAGCTGCATCTGAACTGCTGCGTGTAGCACGGCTGCCGTGGACTGGTTGCGACATGCTGGGTATGCCTCCACAACTGTGTTCTAAGCTGATTCGCTCGCCTGGTTCCGAAACGTGACTTTCGTGCAGCGCATTCGACCGCTTAAAATGGCCACGGAGGATATGCGCACGAAGGCAGCCGCCGTGCTGGTCTTGCAACACGCGGCCGCTGAGCTGGACAAGTCGGCTGAGGGCGTCGAGGGCTTGGCGAGCAAGCTGGTGTCCTCCAAGGGTGTTTCTCACGAGGTCCGCGTCGACCGCCGCTTTCCTAATCAGAACCAGGTCAACAACTGCTGGTATGTTGTGTCCCGGCGAGCCACTCGTTGCAGATGCCTGCGTGTCGGGCTCGTCCCGTCCGCAACCCTCCCCGCCGGTTCCTTCCTGGGCTGATTTTCGCCCGCATCCATCTCTCGGCATCACGGACCTCATGCAGGACTGCGTTCAACGAGTACCAGCTCTGCGTGGAGAAGCGCGGCCGAACGGACGCCTCTTGCATCCAGCGGGGGCGTGACTACTCCACCCTTTGCCCGCAGAAATGGGTGCGTTGTGATCCTTCGGAAAATTGCGGCACGGCGCCGGACGGGCGACACTGCTCTCCGAAACGAGCCGTTCATCTGGCATTGCCCTGTGCACACACACGGCTTCATCTGGCATCGCCGTGTGCGTGTTCGCTCTCGCTGTGCAGGTGGAGGAGTGGAAGGAGCAGTCCGACTCCGGCAAGGGCATGTCTGTTGGCAAGGCCTTCGCGGGCGCCGGCTCGGAATAAGCGGTCCATTCGCTGCCCGAGGCCGGGTGCGGCATTGCAGCAGCCTATGTCGCACCTGCGGGCGCGACATCCCGCGTGCTCTGCTCTTTCGTGGTGCGCGATCCTTTGCGCTGAGCGTGCAAGAAGCGGCTGTGGCCGAAATGTGAGGCGCAGGGGCTCGGCCGGCCGCACGCAGGCGGGTGGCGCATCGACGAGTGCGGACGGCTGCCTCGACGGCCCGGAGCCTACACCCAGCAGGGATACGGGATTCCAATCCGATGAGCAACCGGGCTTGAACACATACTTCGGTACCGTACCAGGAACTCGGTACCATCGGCCCGTCGTGTGCCCCCGCACGCAGAGTTGATGTCGAGGACTGAGTGTCGTGCTTGGGACCGTTTTCCCAGCCCGCATATTCCTTTTCTCCACTCGTATCTGACTGAACTGCTCGACTGTGCTGAACATTTGCTAGCAAAGCAGATTTGTGCCCGCGTCGAGGGTCACGGCATCTCGTTTCAGGTTCGCAACTGCCGTAAGGTCGCCGATGAAGTAGCTCTAAGTAGCGCTGACAACGGACTCTGGACCAGCGATCGACGCTCGTCCGCAATGTGATGGCAGTTGCCATGCGAGCGTGCGGACTCGACGAGTCTTCCCCACTGGAATGCCCGCGATTGGTCGGCCACCGTGCGGATCAGAACGATGCGTAACGCAGAGATCGCGTTCTCGGCGACGAAGCTGGCGCCTGACACGCTGGCCGCCGGCGTGCAGTGCAGATGCTGGCATTCAAACGCAGCACTCGTCCCGGATCCTCCCGCTCGAGAAGCACGCCGGGGAGAGAAAACAGTCTTTGGTCACGCAGAAGTTGCTGGGAGTCACGGTTCGATGCGGCAGCGAGCGGGCCGAGTCAAACCAAGTTGTCCGACCAACTCGATCTCAGACGGGGAACCGGCAGACAGCGGTTCGATCTCCAACGTCCATCACGTAGTCACGTCCGCTCGGCAGGTGCTTGAATGGTTGCCGACGGGATTGGCGATTTGTGCTGCATTTCTTGCGTTTGACTCCGTTGCGTGCCAAACCTCCATCTGACTGTCCAAATCTCCATTGTTTGCCAAACCTCCTCCAAGCAACCAATTCTGCACAACGTTCCATCTCTCAAGCAGCGCAGGTAAGGAGTGACCGAAGAATTCGAGTTTTGGGGCCGCTGGTTGCCGGTTCCGTTGCATTTCCGTGTGGCAGGGAGGTCCACGAAATCGACGATGTCGGCGGTGGGCAAGAAGCGCAGCGCTCCGTCGCTGGAGGCGGCCAAGTCGATGGAGCATGCAGGCAACAAACCAAAGCCAGTAGCAGGCGGCGCCGCCAAGCGACCACTTGTGTTGCTGAAGAAGGGCAGCAGCAGCAAGGCAGCTCCCCCAGCAGGGCCAACTTCCATCTCGTTGCGCGGCGTCGAGGGTCTTGCGCCAACCGAGGAGCTGCTCGCGCACGTGGATGACCTTAGCTCCGACGACGAAGCGCCGAAGAACACGATCGGCAACGTTCCTCTGCAGTGGTACAGCGAGTACGACCACATCGGGTACGATGTCAGCGGCCAGAAGATCGCCCGCAAAAGCAAAGGCGACCGTATCGACGCCTTCCTCAAGTCGCAGGACGACCCACTGCACAAGTGGACCATCTACGACGCGGAGAACGACGAGGAGATTGTGCTGAGCAAGCGCGACGTGCAGATTCTCAAGAACCTGCACTCCGGCACGTATGCGCACCCCGAGTTCGACCCCACAGCCCCGCAGTACAACCTGACGGACTTGTACTCCTCAGAGGTGGAGATCCACCCGATGAACAGCGGCACTGAGCCCAAGCGGCGCTTCATCCCTTCGAAGTGGGAGGTCAGTGAAAGCTCGGTCCTCAACCGTGTCTCGTTGTTGCATGGGCACGGCTGTCGCCGTGGGCCGTCGGAGGTTCCCTGTGCGAGCACAACCGTGAGCGTGGCGCGTTCCACATTTTTACTCTTTCTTTGTTGTTGTGCGCGTTGGCGCCTGCAGATGCGCAAGGTGATGCGCATTGCCAAGGCGATTAAGGCGGGGCAGTACAAGCGCGAGACGGCCAAGCCCGCCTCCGCGCGGCCCCTGTACCTGCTGTGGGAGGCCGACACGGACGCGGTGCCAGGCTACGCGGGCGCGCGCAAGGGGCCGCCCCACATCGCGGCGCCCAAGATGGCGCCCCCGGGGCATGCGGCCTCGTACAACCCGCCGCCCGAGTACCTGCTCACGGACGCAGAGCGGGCCGCGTGGGAGGCGATGGACCCCCGCGACAGACCGACAGAGTTCCTGCCCACGCGGTACGCCTGCCTGCGCCATGTGCCGCTGTACAAGCCGGGCGTGAAGGAGCGCTTTGAGCGCTGCCTGGACCTGTACCTGTGCCCACGCGCCGTGCGCGACAAGCTCAACGTGGACCCAGAGTCGCTGCTGCCCAAGCTGCCGGACCCTGCAGGTGAGAGGGGAGGCGTGCGTGACTGCCGTGCCCTGCACACGGGCTGCGTGCGCGGAGGGCTCCAGTGGGCGGCTCGGGGTGCGGGTTGTGTGTCTGTGCTTGCCAACCTCGGAGGGGCGGCTTCCACGCTCCATTGCGGCTGATTTCACCCCCGCTGCCCCATCGCCACTCTCGCGTCCTGTGTGCCCCCGCTGCAGAGCTGCGCCCCTTCCCCACCACGGTGGCGGTTCAGTTCAGCGGCCACACAAGCCGCGTGCGCAGCATCAGCGTGGACCCCACGGGCGCGTGGCTGGTGTCCGGCGGGGACGACAAGACTGTCCGTCTGTGGGACGTCGCGACGGGGCGCTGCGTGCGCACGTGGACGCTGGCGGAGGTGCCGCAGCAGGTGGCGTGGTGCCCCAACGCGGCGATCGCGCTCGTGGCGGTCGCGGAGGGCGAGGCACTGCACCTGCTCTACCCGGGCACCGCCGCGGCGTGGAACGCGCAGAGCACGTTCGACGCGCTGCGCGGGCACCGACAGGGCGAGGCGGGCGACGCCTCCGCGCGCGGCGCCAAGGCTGCGGCGGCGGACAGCGACGCCTCCGACGGCGACTCCGACGAGGAGGATGGCGAGGAGGGCAGCGACGAGGAGGGTGAGGGCGGCAGCTCCGCGGCGGCACGCGCCCGCAAGAGGCTGCAGAACGGCAGAATAGCGAGCGGCAAGGCTGACGGCGCGGACGGCGGCGCGGCGGGCGGCAAGGGCCGTAAGGTGATGCAGGTGGACGATGCTGGGGAGGTGGCAGAGGGCGCGGCGGGCGGCGAGGAGGGCAGCGACGCGGAGGCCGAGGCGGGCGCCGTCAGCGACAGCGACAACGAGGCCGCGGCCGCCGCCGCCAAGGGCGTGGCGTTCCGCACCACCAAGTGGGTGCAGCACGAGGCGTTCCCCGCCTCCGCAGCGGGCCTGCTCCTGCGACCGGGGGCCGCAGCGGCCGCCTCGGGCGTCCTGCTGTCCGTCAAGCACGCCAACCAGGTCAAGCGCCTGCACTGGCACGCCAAGGGCGACTACGCCGTGTCCGTCTGCCCAGGCGCCCCCACGGGCGCGGTCATGATCCACCAGATCTCCAAGCGCGCGAGCCAGTGCCCCTTCGCCAAGAACAAGGGACTCGCGCAGACGGCGGCCTTCCACCCCACCAAGCCGCTCCTGTACGTGGCGAACCAGCACACGGTGCGCATCTACAACCTGCAGGAGGAGGCGCTGGAGTCCAAGCTGGAGAGCGGCGTCAAGTGGATCTCGAGCATGGACATCCACCCCAGCGGCGACCACCTCATCCTGGGCTCCTTCGACCACCGCACCGTGTGGTTCGACACGGAGCTGAGCCAGAAGCCCTTCAAGACGCTGCGCTACCACACCAAGGGCGTGCGCCGCGTGGCTTTCCACCGCTCCGCACCGCTCATGGCGACGGCATCCGACGACGGCACGTTGCACGTGTTCCACTCGCGCGTGTACGACGACTTCGGCACCAACCCGCTCATCGTGCCCGTCAAGATCCTGCGCGGCCACAGCGTGAGCGCGGAGGGCCTGGGCGTGCTGGACGCGGTCTTCCACCCGACGCAGCCCTGGCTCTTCTCCGCGGGCGCGGACGGCGCCATCAAGCTCTGGCACAGCCTGCCGTGAGGCACCATCAAGCTCTGGCACAGCCTGCCGTGAGGCGCCATCAAGCTCTGGCACAACCTGCCGTGAGGCGGCGGCGCAAGTCGCTGTCCGCACCGAACTCGAGTGCCAGACGTGCGCTCTCGCCCGCCGCTGGAGCTTGAGGGGGCGGGGGCTTGCCTGGCTGTGCTCCGGCTGGGCAGTCATGCGTCTTGAACACCGCTTCATGCTTGGCCTTCGAATCAGTAGCTGAGCGTGCGTGTCCAGACCCCATTTTGAGCGGACGCAGCGTACCCTGTCGCGCAACCGTGTACCTAGGCCAGTCGCTCAGACGCGCGAATCGATCGGGAATTCGATGTTGCGAGCCGATGTTCGATTTGTATGGATCCGGAGGTACAGCTGCTAAGCATGCAAACGCGGACAAAATGTCGATGTGGCCTCACACCTGTGAATCGCAATGGTTCAATATGAGATCCGGAGTCCCGATCGGCTGGAACGTGCCATGCATACGGTCAGTGCGCAGGCGTGTGGAAGAGCGCCGGCCGCGGGCGGAGATAGAATTCGCCGATCACGTCGAGGCTCTTTGACGGGCTTAGGTCGCCGCATCGACGGGCAGATGTTTCTCGCGAGACACGGGCCAGATAGCACCTCGGAGTACGCTGCCCTGGCAAGGGTTGCGCGGCTTGTGCAGCGGCAAGCCAGGCCCGCGTGCCCCACTCGCAACGGCTGTCTAGAACCCATATTTTCGCAGTCTTGCGGAGCAGATCTCCATCCGCGTCAAAGTCCAGTGGGAGCTGCGGCCACTGCACGCCGCCAGCCTTAAAATTACGGCCGATGCAACTTGTCGGTGATGCGGCAGCAACACCGCAGCGCCAGTAGCCCTCGCGATCGTCACCAGGTGACTCGTATGGAGCACTCCGCCCGCTGATGCAGTGCCGCAACGGCCAGAGGAGATGCTGCAGATGGCTCTGTCGGGCCGTCGGCTGCTCGCCCGCCGCGCCCGCAACAACAGACGGGTCGTCAACAGCAATATTTCGTGTAAGAAAATACCCATTTCGGGGGCTGACAGCGCAACCATCAAGCTGGTATTGAGGAGCCACCGGCGCGTCGCCCCTGGCCGGCTGTGTTGAGGCGTGGTGTGTGGCCCTGAATGAGACAGCGTGTGGATGCGGACTGGCCAGCGTCAACAACACCGACGCCTGAAAAATACGCAGAAGACGACAGCCACCGCTTGTATTCACGTTACGGGCTCCTCTTGATCGTGTCAACTCTGTGGCGCCTCACGATGCGTCATCGAAAGGGGCAGGCTCGCCTAAGCGAGCGTGGCACCTGCACCCTGCGGGGACGCTTTGTGTGAGCCATCACAGCGCGGAGCGGTTTTGGTCTGCTTGCATCCACACAGCCATACAGACTCGTCTGCCACTGCCACAAATTTGACCGGTTTGAAGATTGTCGTTTTGTGCGCACCGTCGCACAAGGGTTGCTTCTTCGACAGCCCGCAGGAGCACCAGAAGTAAGCTTTGCCCTTCGTTACGTCGACCTTGAACGGGGTGGACGCAGCTGCAACAGGCAGCTTCGGCTGCGACAATGCTGCTGTCGAGCACTGTCGTCCCGCTGCTTGCACTCGCTGCTGAAGATGCCTCCAGGCAGCCATTCCCGCGCTGACGAAAGTCGCAGCCGAACGCAAACCGCAAAGGCTTCAAAACGCTGCGCAACAAGTCACGCATACTCCGTGCCACGACTTCGCTGCATTCGGTTGCTCGTTCATTGCGTTTCGCAGTCAGACAGCCTCGGACTGCGATCTCTCCGCAGTGGCGAATGCACCCTGCGAACGGCGTTCTCGAAAAAAGTAGGACGTCGGTGGGGATGAACTCGGTCAGAAGCAGGGCTCGGGTCTCAAAGTCGCAGCCAACGTGTGTTTTGACCGACGCCTTCGACGACTCTGCTCAATTTCCCCGCCTCTCGACTCGAATCGTTGCCTTGCCGTTGCTGCACCATGGCTCGAGGCCGCACCCCAGCGAAACGGCAGGCCGCTGTCGCGGACGGTCAACCTGAAAGCGAGAGGCAGCGCACCCCCACGAGGTCTACCTCAATTGCGAACAAGAGCGGGCTCCCTGCCGACGTTTTGTCGAGGGTGCCACAGGGGAAAGCTGCGGCAACGTGGCGTATTCCCACCCTGCCGCCATCGTTCGTCAACTACTGGTTCATTGTCAACGCCGCGGTGGTAATCTGGGATGCCTTGTACGTGCTGAACCGGCCCGCAAGCATGGACTGTGCACTTTTCCCAGCTGGCGCGGACTCTACGGGCTGCGGCACACTCGGTGAGCACTGGCGCCGACGGTCGATTGCTGGAAGTGCAAAGGAGCACAACGAAACTGGAACTACCGCTTTCCGCTGCCCGTGCGCGCTCGCCCTCTCGATGCAGCACACTGGTGGCGGCCGTACAACGCCGTGTACGCCAAGGTTGACGGGCTGTACGGGCACGCCGGATACGCGGCTGCGAAGGCGGGCGGGGACCACTGGAATGCCGCCCAGAGCTACCTCAACCTGTTCGAGGTCGCCTTGACAGGCGTCTACCTGCTGCTGGTGAATTACAACGACGCCTTCTCCAACATCGTCGGCATCGTCCTCTCCACCGCCACAGGTGCGGGAACACTAGGCTTCCAGCCACAGCAAAGTTTGCTTGCCCGCTGGAATTCCTCTCACTTCTGCAACCAATTACCTCGTGGCTTGGGGCTGTGAGCATGTGCTTCCCTCCGCGCCTCTCGGGCACTCCCTCAGCCATCTCACGTCGACACCCCCCGTTCTGAATTGGCACGTGCAGCGTACAAGACCGTCATCTACTTTGTCCTGGAGCTCCTCTCGGGCTTCCAGTACACCAAGCACAACGACGCGCAAACGTTCTGGCTGAGCTACATCCTTCCGTCGTCGATCTGGATCGTGATGCCTGTGCTCGTCATCTTCATCCTGGCCACCAGGATCGTAGACCGGCTCGAGGCGTGATCGCCTCCGCTGTCGGGCGCCCGAGTGTGCGGAGCGGCAAGCAGCAAGAGGATGCGCTGGGAGTTGGTTCGCCCCGTTCCTGGAGCGGACACCGCTGTTTCAATCACGGGCAGAGGCGCAGCCCCGGCGCTCAGCAGGCTGCCGCCGGCCTGCTGACGAGCACCGACGTCCCCGCGCTGCGTACGAGGTCAAAAATATGCGCATGGCATAGTGGTCATTGAAATGCGTGTCTCTTGTACATGGGTTTGAGAGCTGCAGACACCGCAGTTTCGTGAGTTTCTCCGAGCGTCCGTCAACTGAATGTTCGCGAGCGCTTCGCTTCAAACAGCAGCCGCACGAGGGCCTGAAAAGGCACTGACACGAGCGTACTGCTTAGAAACGTTGGTTCTCTTTTTTGTTCGATCAACACACACCGACACATTACAAACTTTCCCTCAAACCGCCCTGCGACAGAATTTCTCACATTACCCATGGCGCAGCCGCAGCAGCCCGCGAGAGCGGCAGGAGCCGTCACGAAGGTTGTGGTACAGCCCACTGGCCAGCCCGCGCAGCCGCAGCATCTGCACGTGCAGGGCGGCCCCCACGCGCACGAGCTGCACCGGCCCCCGACGCCGCACGCCGCGGAGACGCACGACCTGCTGCTGCACGCGAAGCGGCACGGGCTGCCGTCCTTCGGGCAGCGCGTGCTGACGGAGGCGACGGGCAGCGACGAGCCGCACCTGTCGCTCACGCCGCCGGTGCCCAACCGGCAGGCGGCCGCCTCCGTTACGGCCTCTGAGGCGCTGCAGCGACCCACGGAGCCGCACCTGCCGCGGGTTGCCGAGTCGCCCGCCTGCGACGAGCCGCCGCTGCCCCCCGTGCTTCCCTCACACGCGGACGACCCGGAGCGGCGGCGCTTCCCCGGCCGCCTGCTGGACAGTAGCTCTCAGCCGTGGGACGTGGAGGCGCCGGGCGGGGACGATGCGTTGCTGGAGGGGGCGCCAGACGGGGCAGGCCGGCTCGACGGCGGCAGCGCAGCCGCGCAGATGAGGATGGTGGGCGCGCGGGCGCCGCTGCTGGGCAGCACGCACAGTGCTGCAGGTGCTGGTGCTGGTGCGGGCGCTGCGGCGCCACTCGTGGCGGCTGCGCAGCCCGGTCAGCCGAGGGGTGGCGTAGCAGGTGCAGTTGCAGGGGCGGGTTCAGCAGCAGCCACAGCAGGCGGAGAAAGCAAGGGCCGCACCGCCGCCTCGGCCGCAAGCGCTGCGCCAGCTGGAGCGGCGATGTCGGCGCGGGAGCTCACGCAGCATGCAGGCAGCACGGGCGAGGCCGGCGCAGAGCAGCCGGGGTCTCAGCTGCTGGGGACGATGTTCCCGCCCTCAGCCTTCGCAGCGCACGGGGACCCGTTCCTGCGCTTTGCGGTGCCCGCGTCGTATCGGCAGGCCACCACTGATGCCAGCCACCCGCTGGCGCAGCGCACCTTCGTTCACCCGCCCTCCCTCAGCCCGCGGCAGGGGGACGTGCTGGCACAGGAGCCAGCCGTACGAGACACCCTGCTCTCCGCCGACTTCTCCGCGCACCACACCACCATCGCTCCGGGAGCTCGCCTGGACGGGATCACCGCCGCGAGTCAGGAGGACGGTGCAGTGGCCCACATGTTCTGCAGGCCAGAGCTGGGCCCGCTGGGCGGCGGCGCTGCGGAGGAGGAGAGCAGCCGCATGCCGGTGCAGCTGAGCAAGGAGCGGCAGACGTACGGGGCGTTCCAGGGCGTGGGCAACGAGACGGGGCTGGCCAGCGAGGGCGCGGGAGACACGAGCAGCGTGCAGCCGCTGCGCCTGGCCTCCCCGCTGGCCGGCAGGCTGGCGCGGGACCTGTCCGCGGCGCTCCGGGTGGAGGAGGCCGCTGGGCCGGTCAGCACGCAGGGCGTGGCGGAGGACATCTCCCCTTCGGAGCAGCAGCTGCTGCGGGCGGAGCGGGGCCTACCTCTCGGGGCGGGGGCCGGATTCGGCAGCAGCGCCGGCGCGGGGCGCCGCCACGGCACAGTGCCGCTGGGCGGGGAGCACGACGCAGGTAGCAGCGCGTACAGCCACGGAAACACGGCAACGGATGCGGCCTGGATGGGGCTGGGATCAACGGGTGGGGTCGAAGGTAGCGGTGCGGCCGGAGCGGGCGGCGGGAGGGCCCGCCTGGGCTCCGCGGGGAGCGTGGGGCGCACCAATGCACATGCCGCCCGAGTGCTGCCCCTGCCGCTCGAGCCCGCCGCTCGTGGCGTGTCCAGTAGCGGCATGCCCGAGTGCAGTCCGTAGCGGACGCATGCAGGGCGAGCGCACACACTTTGGTAGCAAGCTATCAGCCACCAAACGTGCGTGCGTACTTCATGTCAAATGCTTGGAACACACTCTTCGGCGAGGCGTCTACAGCGCAACCGCACCGTTGCTCTTTTCTGG
>Ga0066413_1000112_pt1 | contig 15599 bp, 14 predicted proteins | sample LakWasMet19_HOW5_2_FD_59540 | JGI IMG/M metagenome (GOLD analysis project Ga0066413, IMG submission 59540) | Freshwater sediment methanotrophic microbial communities from Lake Washington under simulated oxygen tension - Sediment Metagenome 19_HOW5 | ecosystem: Environmental > Aquatic >...
TGTGGTGACCGCACGCGGCGCACGGTGCCGGTACCTGTCACTGAGGTTGTCGCCTCAGCCCTGTGAATCCGCAACTGTGTGGCTGTTCAGCCAGCCCGACTCAGCTGCGCCTCCGTGAGATCGCGGGCGTGTCACGTGGCTATCCGCCATAGCATTCCGAGTCGCCAAATGGCCCTTGCAGTGAGGCTTGGAGTCGGTGCCCGCGCTTTGGAACACGGGCACACCGGCCAACCGGCGGTGCCGAATCGGCACTGCCGATGAGGACACTTTGCCCAACAGGGACAGGCGCACATCGCCCATGCCCTCACTCAGTGGCGGCATGACGTGCCTCCTACAGATTCTTTGGCGCATGGGGGGAGCGCATCATCAATGTCAACATGTGCTTCCGTTCGCTCGACGTTGGTACACACACACACGTTCAATGTAGGCCTCTAAGTCCAGGACTGCGCTGACAGAATACAGGCATAAGGCCGAGCTTCAGCACTCTACCGGTCGGGCAGCTCATCGTCCGGCAGCCAGGCTTGTAATGTATTCCCCACCCCCAGCGGCCCCGCCCTCCTCGGCGACTGGAGGTAGACCCACTCCTGGCTCAAAACCGCCGCCGCCGAGGCCTCCTCGGCTCTTCGCTGGCCGGTATTGCTGCGCCGAATGCTGACGGTACATCGCATCTGCGCTCCCACCGCCGCCCCCACTCCCGTAGCCAAATCCGTCGCTGCCGCCCCCAGTGTACTCGCTCCCTCGCAGGCCGGCGCCCCCTGTCGAGTAGCCCGGTGCGTCCAGCGCGCCCTCGCCCCGCCCTGGTACCGGCTCGGCAGTGTGCCGCCGCGGCGCGGACTGGTACCCGCCGCCCGCGCCAGGCGCCGCTGCCGACGCGCCGTACGCGGACGACACAGAGCCGCCGCTGGCAGCGCTGCTGTGCCCGACCACGGCGGCGCCTGCGGAGCGCAGAGCCGGCCGCAGCGCCGCGGCGCCGGCTCCATAGCCGCTGCCTGCCAGGGAGGGCGTCATGCTGCTGCCGAGGAGGGGCGCTGTGCCCGGCGCAGCACCGGGGTACCTGCCCCCGGGGCCGTGGCCGTACGCAGCGCCCCCGCTGTCTCTCCCTCCAGGCCCGAAGCCGTAGCCCGCACCGCCCCCTGCGGTGCCAGGCAGCGAGTCTGGGCCTGGTACGGGCGACATCGCGTAGCCCCCAGCCTCTCCGTACCCTGCCGGCTCCGTGTAGCCCGCGGGTGCACCCGCTGAACCGCCGCCCGCACCCGCTGAACCGCCGCCTGCACCCGCCGGGCCGCTGGCCCGCGGCGCAGCGCCGCGCAAGCTCGGGGACACGCCGCGCCTGCCAGGGCCGCCTGGGGAGACCGCGGCAGGCGGCGCGCCCCCTCGCGGCGTCCCGCCCGCCCCGCCCTTGCGCTTCAGCGCCTGCTTGTCGATGGCGCCGCGCGCCGCCGCCTGGCTGCGCTCCAGCGTCTGCGTGATGCCGTGCGTGGCGCCCAGGTACACGGAGGCGATCTCCACGCCCTTCGTGTACGCCTGCAGGCTGGCCTGGTAGTGCTTCAGGAACTCGCACTCCACGCCGATGTTGTGGTAGCAGATGGCGAGCACGGCGACGCGGTCGGGCTTCTGCGCCGCGCGCTCCGACGCGCCCTCCGCGAACAGCTCCTCCTGCAGCAGCATGAGGGCCTGCTGCGAGTGCTCCAGGGCCTCCCGGTGCCGCCCCAGCTGCGACAGCACGGCACACAGGTTCAGGTGCGTGTCCGCGGGCGTGTCCACCTGCGCCAGCCTCTGCTCGATGCCGAGCGCCTTCTGCAGGTACGCCAGCGACGCGTGCAGGCGGCCCTGCTGCCGCGAGAAGCACGCAAAATTGTTGAACGTCACGGCCTTGCCCGCGGGGTCGTGCTCCGTCAGTATCTCCGCCTTCTTCAGCAGCTCGGAGACCATCGGGTAGTCCTCTGCAGGTACACGCAGCCGAGGCCAGAGAACAGGCGCGTCATTTCATTCGTGGAGCTGCCGCGCTGGGTGCCGATAGTAAGACGCATGACCCAGCGCGTGGCGGTCAAACCAAGTGCGCGTCGGCCTTATTTCTCGCTGACTGGAATAGCTGCAGCAGAGTCTCAACTCACCTCTTTGCAGGTATGTCATCGCGAGAAGGTTGCAGAGCTCGCCGGCCGCTTTGCACGCTGCCAACACTTCAGCGGAGCGGCCTCCGTACATACGATGCCGCAATATGAGGCCCCGTTCCATGCACTCCAGTGCATCGAGGTAACGACCATCCCGTTGAAACTGCGTTGCAGCATCGTCGAGCCGAACGAGCGCCTCTTCCTCCGTCGTGGCTTTGTCGCGGATGGCTTCCGCCGGCGACTTGACCATCGCCCCTGCAGACATTATGCAGAGGCTAGCGTGCCGCAGTGCTCAACGCACGCTCGCGACGCCGACGTTATCCGCGAATAATCAGGCGCGCAGTGTATTTATCAAGCGGTGTATTTATCAAGCGGGCGACGCCACAGAGTACCCGAGTTAGGCTTGCTCTCCACACCATGATGAGAGCTGTGTCGCAGCAGCGCCCCATCTTTGACAACGCGAGTGTTGTTTTCTGGCGGTCTGAGTCTCGAGCTTCAAATTCTGCCTCCAGGCGCAAGCTGCTGCGTGCATCCTGCGCTCGGCTTCAGTCACAACATCGGTGCGCCACTAATTTACAGTCTCCGTCGGCCGACGACTCGACTCGCGCCCTCACCTGGGTCACTGTGTTCTCGCCGGCGACAGGCCACGTGCCTGCGCTAACCTCTTGCCTCGGCACGCTGCAATTTTCCCCTGCGCGCTCTGCAATAGTCAACGGTCAGAATGGTGCTCCATCAGCTTGGTATGAAGCTGGCCGGCGCGCTGTCAAAGCTCAATAGCGCGGCTGAGGTTGACGATGAGGTTGTGAAGGCAACTGTGAAGGAAATCGCAGCGGCGCTGCTGGAGGCGGACGTCAACATTCAGCTGGTGAAAGCGCTGCGTGACAATGTCCTGAAGCGCGTCGGCTCAGATGAGAGCGGGCCCGCGTACAACAAGGCGCGCATCGTGGAGAAGGCGGTCATGGAGGAGCTGGTGCGCATGCTGGAGCCCGGCAAGGAGCCGTTCAAGCCGAAGAAGGGCAAGCCGAACGTGATTATGTTCGTGGGCCTGCAGGGCGCCGGCAAGACCACGACAGTCGCAAAGTACGCGCACTACTACCAGACGCGCAAATGGAAGGTTGCGATGGTGTGCGCCGACACGTTCCGCGCGGGCGCCTTCGACCAGCTGAAGCAGAACGCCACGCGCGTGCGCGTGCCCTTCTACGGCAGCTACACGGAGCCCGACCCCGTGAAGATCGCGGCGGAGGGCGTGGAGCAGTTCAAGCGCGACGGGTACGACATCATCATCGTGGACACGTCGGGCCGGCACAAGCAGGAGGCGGCGCTGTTCGAGGAGATGGAGCAGGTGGCCGCAGCCGTGAAGCCCTCCGACATCGTGTTCGTGATGGACGCCACCATCGGGCAGGCGGCGCAGGGGCAGGCGCGCGCCTTCAAGGAGTCCGTGCCCGTCGGGTCCGTCATCATCAGCAAGCTGGACGGCAACGCCAAGGGCGGCGGCGCACTCTCCGCCGTCGCCGCCACGGGCAGCCCCATCACCTTCGTGGGCTCGGGCGAGCACTTTGACGACTTCGCGGCGTTCGACGCGCCGTCCTTCGTGGGCAAGCTGCTGGGCCGCGGCGACATGAAGGGCCTGCTGGAGGAGATGAAGGACAAGGGCATCATGGAGGACTCGGAGGAGATCATGGGGCGCATGGCCAAGGGCAAGTTCACGTTCAGGGACCTGCACGAGCAGTTCGTCAGCATCAGCAAGCTCGGGCCCGTCAGCAAGGTGCGTGGTGGCGTGGCGCCGTGCTGCGGGCTCGTCGTCGTTGATTTTCGGTGCCGCAGTGAACCTCCCAGCTCGTGTTGCGACCGTGCCTGTCCCCCCCTTCCGTGCAGATCATGGAGGCGCTGCCGGGCGGCATGGGGTCGATGATGAGCGGCCTGATGGGGGCGGGCGCGGACTCAGGCGCGCAGTTCAAGCGCTTCTGCGTCATCATGCAGAGCATGACGAAGGCGGAGCTGGACTGCGAGGTGCCGCTGGACCACCCGCGCGTGCTGCGCATCGCGCGCGGGTCGGGCGTGCACCCTAACCAGGTGGTGCAGCTGATGCAGGCGCACAAGCAGATGGAGAAGATGGTGGGCGGCATGAGCAAGGCGGGCCTGCTCAAGGGCGGCGACGAGGCGCTCGCCACCAAGATGAAGCGCAACCCGAACGCTGTCATGCAGCAGCTCAGCCGCAGCATGGACCCGCGCATGCTGCAGTCCATGGGCGGCGCGGGCAACTTCATGAGCATGCTCAAGGGGCTCGCGGGTGGCGGCGGGCCGGGCGCGGGGGCGGGCGGGCTGCCCCCCGGCATGCCCGCAGGCCTCGGCGACATGATGAAGGGCATGCAGGGCATGATGAAGGGCATGGGCTTCGGGTGATCATGCATCAATGCTCTGCCCGGGCTGCGGCCCTGGCGGCCGTGCAGCCTCCTTCAAATCCATTCTCCCTGTAACTGAGCTCCGTACTGGTGAGCCTGCCAGTGGCTGTGTTGACGCACCGTGTTTTGGCTTCGCTTTGCTTATGTGGTTTGCACAGCCTTACAGGTGTGCCTGCCCCTGTTTTTGTTGACTATTGTCCGAATCAACACGAATCATCACGGCGTGACATTAGCTTCAACATCTGTGCAATGGCGCCAGCGTGTGCGGACATGACTCGGGCGACATGCCAGACCGCCAAGAGCTATCAACGTAGCGCCGGCGGTCAAAAGAGTACGGATAACAGGTTCAGTACCGATGTCAGTAAAAACTCGCAGCTTATCGAGCGATGGCGTGTCGACGTCTCGAGAACGTTCAAGTTCTTGACGGGAGGACGAGAACATCAACGTTGCCGCAAATGAGCCCACATGGGGACGGACGCCGATCAAGTGTCAATACTGCGACCCAGTTCAAAAACAACATGCAGCACAATCGCGGCCGAGCACGCAACAATCGACCGCATGCACATGCGACCTTGCTGCCACACATGCACCGCGTTGACGACAACGCATCTGACCGAAACGGCCGTTGTGCGATTGAGCAGAAGGCATGCCACATTTCGGGCTGTGCCAGCAGCGCCGCAATCGTGGAAGAGGGACCGACTGTGTCGCCGGCATTACCATTCCAGTGTGAGCGTCTGCTGTGTTCAGTTCAGCTGAAGTCGGTGCAGCGGCCTTTCCGCTCCCAGTCACCGAAGCGCGTTGGCTCAGGCATAACTCCTCCCTTCGTGGGACCTCCCCACTCCTGCGTTGATGGGTCGAGCATTGGGACCTGCAAAGCAATGGGAGGATGCACCCAATGCCACGGTAAGGTGTCGTTCAAGGAAGTCAGATGAAAGTCATGAGCCGCGAAGCTTACACACCATATCATCGTCATCATCCTGGATCGGGTCTCCACATTTCTCTGTCGGGGCTTTGTTGGCAGGGGCCTTCAGCGCGCCCCGAGCAGGCTCCACACCGATTGGCCCGGCAGCGGCGCCGATCGCAGGCGTTGTCTGTTCACGCTTGAGAGCTGACTGAGTAGCACTGGTGCTTGTACAGCGACACCCCGCGGCTGCGATGTGCGCTGCGTCTACCGAACGAAGGGCCCTTGTGGGCGCAAGCGCGCCGGCTAGACACTGACGCAGGCGAGCGATATGCGCCATGGTACGAAAGAACGAGGCGAGGCTAACGCAATAGGCGCAATGCGATGGGAGCACACCGCCGGGTCACACCGGCTCTAGCGCCGGGGTTTGAACGACGGCCAAGCGGATAATGAGTACGAACTCGACTTCGCAATCAACTGCGTGGCTGATGAAGCCGCGAGTGAGGTTGCGAATTTCGTAGTTTTTGAAATCATCGCGCTTGCTGTCGGCACGGAGGAAGCGCGCATCGCTACGCCTCGCTCAATCTTCACTTCGCGTTCCTGCGACTTACTGAACGATCGCACTAGCCAACATGTCGAGCGCTCACATGTCAACGGGTGTGCTGCGGATCGTGAGTTATAACGTCGACGGGCTGTGCGATGTGGCGGTGCAAGGCCGAGCGGCTGCGGCTGTCGCAGCGCTTGTTGCGCTGTCGCCTGCGCCAGACGTGGTGATGCTACAGGAAGTTACAGCTGAAAACGAAGGTGCTTTCGAAGACTACGCACGCAAACGTGGAATGCGCATGTTTTCAGGGGCAGCCGCTTCAGCAGGGTACTTCTGCTGCATACTGTTGGCGCCTTCATTTAGCTCTGTGAAAGCAGCGGCAGAGCCGTTCTCTGGTTCAGTGATGGGCAGGCACCTGGTGAAGATCTCTGCGGCACATCCGCGCTTCGGTGTGGTATCGTTTCTGACATCACATCTGGAATCCTGCAAAGAGCACGGAGAGGAGCGAAAGCGTCAGTTTCGGCAGTGCCTGGGTGATGTGGTTGCCGCCGCTAGCGGCAGCACGCCGCGCATTGCATTTTTCGCCGGTGACACCAACCTGCGGGAGGCAGAGGTCGGCAAGCTGCCGGACGGCGTGGCGGACGCTTGGGTGCTGGCCGGAAAGCCTGCAGCTGCGAACTACACGTGGGACCTGGCTGCAAACCAGAACGTGTCGCTGCCTGGGGGCGCTACCCCTCGCATGCGGCTGGATCGCGCGTACTTTTGTGCACCGGGTCCTTGCCGATCGCAGTGGAGCGCTGTCGGGTTTTCGCTGGTTGGAACGACTGCGAAGAGGTATCCCGGTGCACCCCGCCCCTTCTTTCCTTCGGATCACTTTGGTATCTGCATTGATTTAGCGTTCTCGGGGCCTCCCTCTGCGGCGTCAGCAGTGAGTGGTGGAGGTGCCTCTGCTGCCGCTACAGCGCATTCATCCGGTGTGGCGCCTGCACTGGGCGTGAGCTCTCTCAGCGGGGCGCTTGGCGGCTGCTCAGGCTCGGCTGTTGCGAGTGCTGGAGCGGGCTCCTCGGGCGGCGTCTCCGCATCCATGGGTGCAGGCTCAGCGTCTGCCTCACACCTGCGGCAGACTCGTCACCCTGCCGACGAAGAGGAGGTGGTCGTGATTGATGACTGAGACAGCAAGCAGGCTGTCTGATCTGGTTCATGGACTCGCGCAAACATCAAACAGTTTTGCTGAATCTCGGGAGCCCACGCCCGCGGTGAGCGGGGGTGCCCGGCTTGCTGCAATTTCCGCTGGCGCCGCACTCGTGCCGCTATTTCGAACGGGTCCGGACCCATGTTCACCGAACCGGCTCCACGTGATCAGTCATCAGCAATGGGCAAGTCTGAAGCATCAGTCGTGCTGTACATGTCCCAATCTGTGAGCGCTCCGACGTGATAGTCTCCTGCTTGCAGCCAGTCGCAAAGATTATCTGAATTCATCGCACGCGAGCTGCGGTATCTGAAAAAGTCGAGTCAAGGCTCACCGCTTCCGAGTGATCGCTCATGTTACGAAGCGCGACGTCAACTTGGTCAGTGCGAGCGGGAAGCATCGCTCGCAACGTCTCGGAGCATACGTAGCTGGACTGCGACCAAACACGGTGTGCGGAAACAGCTTGAAGGGTCAGCTGCGGGTGGCCGGGCAGGCGCGAGCAGCGGCAGCTCGTAACGCGGAGGTACTACATGCAGCGGCAGATGTCCGAGTGGGGTACAGGAGTGATGGCCTCAACCAAACGCACGGCTGCTCCGCACAGTTACGGACAAGCAGACCGGGATGCAGTCCATAGGCAGCCGGGTTACGATGCGCGCATTGAGCAACGCACGAAGGCCTAGCCCGCGTGGCTGCAGCGTGGCGGGCGCCAGGGCGCTCACTTCTTGCCACGGCTCGTGAGAATGTGGTTGGCGAATTTTGCGAACTCCTCTTGTGTCGAGGCAGTTTGGATGAACGGGTGCTGCAATCAGACCAGGCGAAAAAGCGCACAGCGGAGACGGTTGAGCGCAGGCAACAAAAACCACAGCCTCTGGCGGGCACACCACAAGCACGACAAGGGGAACGTACCAGGAGCAGGCTCTCGGAGGAGGCGCGCTTGGCCGCGTCCATGTGCATGGAGCACTTGAGGAAGTGCTTGAACTTGGGGCTCCACTTGGCGTCGTCTTTGAGCGTCGGCGACGATTGCGTGGTGATGAGAAGCAGCGCCTGCGGAGGCAAAGGCGACAGACGCAGCGAGACAATCAGGTTATCAAACCACGTGTTCGCGGCCGCGACACCTGCTGCTGCTCCCGCTCCACTGGCAGCAGGCCCACTGCGCATCCGAACGCACCCGAAGCGGCGGCTCGTGCAGGTGCGGCGGCTCGCCCTCCGCCATCTCAATGGCGGTGATGCCGAGCGACCAGACGTCCACCTTGGCGTCGTACTCGAGGCCGCGGATGAGCTCGGGCGCCATCCAGTAGGGCGTGCCCACCACGCTGCGCCGCTTGTCCTGCTCCTCCGTGAGCCCCACCGCGAAGCCGAAGTCTGCGAGCTTGACAGCGCCGTTGAAGCCCACGAGGATGTTGTCCGACTTGATGTCGCGGTGCAGGCGGTGCTGGCGGTGCAGGTACGCGAGGCCCATCAGCATCTGCTTGCACACAAAGGCGATGTGCGCCTCGGGGAAGTCGATGGTGGGGCCCAGCACCTCCGTCAGCGTGCCGCCGTGCACGAACTCCATGATGATCTGCAGCACACAGGAGGGGGGCGGGGTGGGATGGGGGGCGGGGAAGGGGGTTGCGAGGGAGGTGACAGCGGGAAGCGGGGGAGAGGACACGCACACACTGCATCCCCGAAGGAACCATCATCGCGCGAGGCAGCGCCCGCCGCGGACGCACCCAGAGCTGCTCCTTGGAGAGGAAGGTCTCCTTGTAGCCCACGATGCACGGGTGCGTGGACATCTTCTGCAGCGCGATCTCCTGCTTCAGGTTTGCGAGGTCGCTCACGGGCGCCACCTTGATCGCCACCTTCTCCCCGCCGCGCTTGTCGCTGCCCAGGTACACCTGCCCGCTGGCGCCCTCGCCCAGCTTCTTGAGGTCGTAGAAGAGGGCGGTGGGGTCGCCCTTGGTGATGAGGGAGGCGTCCTCCAGCTCGCGCTCCAGCGACGCCTTCTTGGGCAGCTTGGGCGGCGGCCCCTCCATGTGGAACTGCAGCACGTCCAGCACCTCCTGCGGGTGGCTCGCCACCTGCTCCTTCGTGATGCCGGACACGGACAGCATGGCGTCCCACTGCGGCGGCAGGCCGCGGAAGCCCGTGGGCGCGGAGGCGTCCACCTGCACGTGCATGTTGTGCTTGACGTTGAAGGGCGTGGAGATGAAGACGCTGAACCCGTCGCCGCCGGACTCCTTCTTGGGGCCGCCCCCGCCGCCGCCGCGCGCTGCGGCCGCGCCGGCGGCACCCGAGCCGCCCGCGCCTGCGGCCGTGGGCGCCACGTGCTCGGGCAGCGCATCCACCGCCGCTTCGTCGCGCACGACGCCTGCACGCGAGGAGGGGGAGGGAGGGAGCGCGGCGACCGCAGCTGAGGCACGGGACTGCAGCGAGCGCCCCGCGAGCGGCTGTAGCGTGGGGACGGGCTGCAGGCCCGCCGCCCGTTGCAGGCAGCCATACGCAGCCTCGCACACCCACCCTCTGGCAGCGCCGACTTCCACACGGAGGGCATGCCCGTGAAGGTGCCCGTCTTGTTGTCGAATTCCACGTGCACCATGCGCTGAACATTGATGGGACCGCTGATGGAAACCGACGAGACTGCTTCCGTAACCGCTGCCACGCCGGCGCCTGCAGCCGCAGCACAGGCGGTGTCACACAGGCGCAATACCAATGATATGGGGCATGTTCAAGCGCCGTGGCTCCGAGCAAGCCTCCTGCGCACAGGAGAATGAGAGCTCACCAGAACCTGGACTCGTGGGCGTGGCGCCCGCACCACTGGCCATGCCAGGGAGCGGCCGAGGCACCGCCGGCTTGCCTTTGGCGAACGCGGGGCTAATGTAGGACTCCATCCCAAGCGCCGGGGATGGGCGACGATGATGCGGTGACGCCACTTGAAGAAGCACGCGCACCAAACGTGCAGCAGATAGTGTCAGGAGAGGGGGGAGTAGTTCCTCGCCTGCAAAGAAACTTGCGGCACGAAACCCGAAGAGAGGTTCTCGGCCGCGGCAACTCTCGCCTTGTCCGCGCGATCCACGTCTTCACAGAGCAGTGACACAGGTGGACTCTGGAAAAGATATCAGTCGCTGGTACCGCTGTCTGCGGCCATCAATAACATCACGCGTGGAGACTTGGACGAAATCAGACAGACGCCGGGAGCCGGGAGAGTGGACAAGACGAGAATGACGAGATCAGGCCGTTATAGCGCCCAGTTTTACTGCAAGTCGATTACAGCTGTGGCAGCGTATGCGCTTGTTTTGTTGAAACAGGCGCAGGTGAAGACGATCGGAAGATCCCCACCCCTGCATCATCGGCCAACGGCGACGGGTTCTGCCGCGCCTTGTGATGACCAAATCGATACATATTAGCTGCGCACGATGGAAAAGGGGAAGCTAAAAGCGCAGGGTAGAGCCTGGCTCTCGAGGGCCCAGGCAGGGCCGCTTACCGTGCCGCTAACGGCTGGCGCTCGTCAGCCTCCCCGGTATGCTGAGTGGGCAGTGAAGGCAGCGCGCAGAGGTCGGTCCCGGTGGAAAACGCTGAAAGTTACAGCCGATGTGCGAACGACTGCAGCTGAAATCGACAAATCCGTGCTTGGTTTCTACGGCCGTTCCACGAAACAGAGTGGAAACCTCAGCTTCAGGCCGCCTCCGCTGGGTCGAGCGCGAGCTGTCTTTCAGGCTATCGATTGCGGATCACTGCACGACCTCATGAGCAAGTGGGATCAGGCCAGTGATTTGCTTTACTTCTTTCAGCTAGACCCGACGGAACAGGGACACCCGCTGCACCGCGCTCTGCATTTGGGGCACCTGCATTGTTTTTGTTTCCTGTTGGCTGCGGGCCTGGATCTGCACCGCGCTGTGGACGTATTCCCGGTCATGTGCGACGGGCTTCTCAAAGGCGGGGGCCGGTACACCCCACAACAGCTTCTCATCTTGCAGGAGACTGCCAAGGCCCACGGCAGCGACTCGGCGTTTTGGGACTGTTTTCGCCAGTACTTCGAAGTACCTCGCGCGGAGGCGCGCCAGCTTGCGATTGCGCACCTGCGGACGGTGCGCCGCTACTTTCACCTTCGGTCCGAGCAGAGCTTGCGGGGCCTGGCCTTTGAGCGCACCGAGGAGCTGACGAAGCTGCGGAAGTGGATGCAGAGCCTGCAGCGAGGCGACGACAAGAAGCGCAAGGAATGGAACCCCACAGAGGAGCTGCCACGCGTTGATGCTGGCGGGCGTAAATACTGGTCCGCCGGCGGACCTCTGGATCCCTCCTCCCCAGATCCATTCGCTCCGCTGCTCCTCGGAGACCTGCGGCACGTGGCGGAGGCGTGGGCGGGCGACGCGGCTGCTGCTGCTGCTCAGGCTGCGGCGGACCCCGATGACGACGCGGTCTTCCCGTCCCGGCAGCGGTGGCATTCGTCCACAGGAAGGAGTCTAACGACGGCTTCTGCGCTGCGAGAATCTCATACGGAGGCGGGCAGCGATGGGGAGGGGGACGTGCCGGTTGGGGTGCTGAGGCTCAGGGCGAAGTTCGAGGCAGCAGCGGCCACAACTGCGGGAAAAGCAGGCCCAAGGCCGTCCGGTGCGCTCGCATCCCTCTCCGCTGCCGCGCACCCTCGCGGCGACGGCTACTCGCGGTACACAGCTGCAGGGGCTGCTGCTGCTGCTGCGGCATCGGCCTTCAGCAACAGCAACAGCAGCGCCCGTACCCCCCGCGACGAAGATGAGGAGGACGGAGAGGCGCAGTTGGGAGACTCCCAAGAAGGAGTCGACACGTCGGGCGTCTACGCGGAGAGAGCACCCAGCGGCGCCGGCCCCACGACGGCCCTCGCCCTCGCTGCGAGTGCAGCCAGCAGCGCCGCCCTGGCGAGCCGAGCAGCTCCTGCGCACCCCGCCCCCGTCTCCGAGGACCTGGCCGGCCTCATCCAGCACGCGCTGGTCTTCGCCACGGCGAAGCGCTTCCGAGCGCCTGAGCAGGACGACGTGGGCGGCGTGCTGCACGGCCTGCGCGCGCTGTGCCGCGCTGCCGCCCGCACGGTGGCTGGGACTCTGGCACTGCGCGGATTGGGGGGCGCCGCTGGCAGAGCTGAAGCGGTGGTCGGGGATGAGGAAGAGGAGGACGGGCCTCCTGAGGAGCTGCACGGCACGGCGCTGCACCTAACCGAGGCAGTCGTGCGGCTTGCGGTTTACGTCGCGCGGCTGGACCTGTCACAGGCTGACCCTGCGGGGATCGCCGCATCCTCGTCATCTGCCTCTTCCGCTGCGTCATCAATGGCGCTGGCCGCGACGTCTCTCCTGCGGCCGACAGCGCGGACGGCCGCGAGCGAGCTGCTGGCTGCGGGCGAGGAGGCCACAGAGATGGAGGCGCGAGCCTACCTGCAGCTCCACTCCCGCGTCTTCGGCGCGCTGCTGGCCCGCTTCAACGACCCCGCCCCGAGGCACCAGCGCACGCAGGACTACCCGCTGCACCACGCGGTGCACCACGGGCGCGCGGGCGTCGTGCGCCTGCTGCTGCTGCTCGGCTTCGATCCGCGCGTGGTGGGCACGCTGCACCCGTACAGCGGAGACGACATGCGGCCCGCAGACCTCCGGCAGGTGAGCGCCCTGGCGGTGGCGGGCCTGCTGCAGGAGCACGCTGCCGGCTGGTCGCGGAAGCGCCGGCTGGCCCTGCAGAGCATCGTGTCCGACCTGGCCGACATCCGGCCGCTGCAGCGAGAGGAGACGAGCCCGCTCGCCGGCGGCCTCGTGCCTGCCGGGCCAGCGTCCGCTGGCGGCGAGGGGGCGGGGGCTGGAGCGGGCCGCGAGCGAGCTGCGTCTGCCGACCTCGACGCCGTCTCGGAAGGTGGCGGCGACGCCATGGATGAGCTCGACGGTGGCACAGGCGGCGATCTGCTCGGCGAGGGGGCCGAGGTGGGCGCCAGCGGCGCTGCCCTGGGCGCAAGCGCGCCTGCTCTGCCGCCTGAACCCGCTGGGCTTCAAGGCGGTCAAGGGCTGGAGGCCCTCACCGGCTCAGCGCTGCAAGCCTTTGAAGGCATGCTTGCGGAGCAGGCGGCTGCTTCACAGCGCAGCTGGGCCGTCGCTGACGGCCCCGGCAGAGCTGCTCGTGCTGCGACTCTTAGTGACGCAGCACCAAGTGTGCAAGCCGCAGCGCAGCCGCGCCCCTCGCGACAAAGCCGTCGAAAGGCCGCCCCTCATAGGCTGCAGGTGAATGCGGCTGGGGCTGCGGCTGCGGCTGGAGCTGGCGGGTCTGCGTCGGGAAGGAGCGCGGGGCTGCTCGCCTCGGGCACAGTCGCACCGAGCAGCGTCAGGGAGGCGGTTGACGAGGTTGTCAGCGAGGCTGTGGTGCACCAGCTGTGGGTGAGGGCGACGGCCGCCGAAGCTCGCGTGTCTGCTCTCGCGCTGCTTGCCGCCCTGCCGAAAGGAGCTGGCTCGCTACCACGCTACGCTGGCGGCACACGCACCCAGCAGGAGCTGCAGCGGCTGCGGAAGCTCAACTCCGGAGCCCGCGCTGGTTATGAACTTGCGTCGAAGCAGCGAGGGCCCGTTGGAGTGCGGGGCGGTGGATCTCGTCGCAGCAGGGCCGCAGCCCCGGGTGCGGGAGCGGGTGGCGCCGACAGCGACGACGCTGATTTTGTTGATCCGGATGTCCTTGGTGACAGCGAGCGCTCGATCGGAGCGGCGAGTGCGGCTCGCTCTGAGCGATCTGCGTCCCGCGCAGCGCCCACCGCCTCCGCGGAGCGCAGGCGCAGGGCGCAGTGGCAGGACCGAAAGTTGCAAGAGATCAAGCGGAAGGTGGGCGAGACCACCCTCTCGCAGGCAGAGGCTGAACGCGAGGCTGCCGCTGCGATGTTTGCCCGCGCGAAGGGCGGCTCGGGCGTGGGTCACAAGCGGGGTCGAGGGTTGTCGCGGCCCAAGTCGGAACGGCTGCGGGACGAGGCTGTGCGTGATGGCGGAAAGGAGTCCAAGCGCTCTCGCTCCGAGCGGGGGCGCGACCCCAGCCGACGCGGCGGCGACGACGAGGATAGCGAGGGCGGCCACTCGGTGCTGCGGGAAGCGCGCCGGAAGTGGAAACGTGCTGGTGACCGCGCATCCGGGGACAGCGAGGACGCGCACCCGGAGATGGCGTTCAGCGTGGAGGACCCGGCGTTTGACGCATTGAACGCGCAAGACGACGAGGCGGAGGCACTGGAGGCAGCGCTGTTCGGGGGCGAGGAGGGGGACGGGCAGGAGGCGGAGGCGGAGGCGGTGATTGACCTCACGAGGGAGGCGGGGTCATCGGGGCGAGGAGCGAGAGGGCCACGGACCGGTGCCACGGGCGCCGCCGACGCCAGCACGGCTGCCGCAGCCCCATCGCGCCGGGTGCAGCCGCGGGCTCCCCAGCGGCTGCGTCTGAGCGACGGCCTCGCCTTGCTCCTGCCTCGAGAGGCGCAGAACGGCGCTGTTGCGCGTGCGCTGCGCGCCGAGGCCGCAGACGAACGAGGTGGGGCTGGCGGCGGCCCCTCTGTCCACCGGGGCCCCCCGGATGACGAGGGGGGCGATGGGGCGCTGCACCTCGAGGAAGGAGGGGGCGGGCAGCTGGAGCGACAGATCCAAGCCCAGATCCGCGCTCTGCTAGCGAACGGCGGTCGGCCTCAGGGTAGCGCCCATCGCGGTGTGACTGCCGGTTTGTTCTCCGGTTCTGGTGTCACCTCTGCGGCTCTGTCCCGGCCGCCCGGGCCCAATCGTCCACCTCAGCCCTGGTCCAGGTCACACGCTCGGCCAGAGGCAGCAGCCCACCGGCCGGGCCGCTCTGGTGGATCCTTGGTGCCTGCTGCAGGCGTGAGTCTTCTGCAGCAGCACCTGGAGCGGGTTCGGGAGCGCGCACGAGCGCTCGGCCCCGGGGCGCCGCATGCAGCCGCAGGTGCGGCCCGCCGCCCCGCCTTTTCCGTCACGTTTGACGAGCGCTTCGGCGCCACCAGCGCCGTCTCCCACGCCACGCTGCAGGCGCTGCTCGACCCTGCGCAGGTGCCGACGGCCGCTGCACCACGCATGGCGGCTGCTGGAAGGGCGGGCGCACCAGCCGGCGTTCCTCCGCGTCCCGGCGGGACGTCGTTGCCACATGCCCCGCCCGCGCTGACGACTGGCCTGCCGCCAAACCTCGCCCGGCTGCTGGGCATCGACGCCGCGCACGCTGCCGGCCACCTGGCCCTCGAGTCGCGCTTTGATGCGCGGGGAATGACACGCGGGGGCGCTACGCCAGCGTCGGGGATCGCAGGGGCGGGCGTCGAGGCTGGCGGCTTTCCCAGCGCCGCGGCAGCCATGTCCTCCTACGGCATCAACATCGTCTCCGCATCCGCTGCAGCCGCGGCTGGCGCTGCTGGGGCAGCAGCTCCAACGCTCGGCTCCGAAGCCGCCCGGCCTCGCCCTGCCGATGGCATGGCCCTGCCCCCCGCCCGTGCCGCTCC
>Ga0066413_1000115_pt1 | contig 15470 bp, 7 predicted proteins | sample LakWasMet19_HOW5_2_FD_59540 | JGI IMG/M metagenome (GOLD analysis project Ga0066413, IMG submission 59540) | Freshwater sediment methanotrophic microbial communities from Lake Washington under simulated oxygen tension - Sediment Metagenome 19_HOW5 | ecosystem: Environmental > Aquatic > Freshwater...
TTAAGCCTGCGTTGAGCTGTGCGGTGGGGTGGTGGAGTGGGGGAACGACGCTTGGTGGCGAGGCCGCGCATGGGCACGGAGGCTTGCGTGACCCGTCGGCGCTCACGACGACTGCCAGTGGGTCCCGACAGCTGCCGCCGAGAACGACGGCTGTCACTGGCGATGGCAACGACGGGCTCGCCGAATTGCAGCGTGCTGTCCACGGGGCGCGGGAGCGACACGAGCACCTGCGGGACAACGTGCGCGTTACCGCAACCCTCAAACAGCAGCACCGGCGCCTGACAGCGGCAGCAGTGCGTCCAAGTGGCGATGGGAGGAGCGAAGAAGAGAGGTCGGTTGATGTGCCCTTCAGAGCGCGGCCGCTGCGGCACGCGGGAATCACACTGCAGCCCACGCACTCAGCGACGCCTTCGCGTGTTTTCGCGCACACTTCACTGCACACTGTTGTTCGATGCGCTCCCCACTACTGGCGCCCCCGCTACTATCAGTGGGCAGCAGGGACGTGGTAAGTCAGCACCCGGCGAGACGAGCTGGTCATCTCCCCGGCATACCATGACGACGGCGGCGAGCTCTCACGTGTGCAAGTCCGACCTCGACCGCTCAGCTCCTCTGGCGGTGCTGGCACCGTGTCACCCCCACGGCGCGAAAGTGCATTCTCATAGAAGTCCCGAACACCACGCTCCAATCGAAGATGGGGGCAATGATAGTCCTTGTCGCGGCCAACTAGCCCCAACAATGAAGCGGCGGGGTCCGCGACGAACGCGACCTTCACGTTCATCCTGTTGGCGGGGAGTTGTTGAAGAACCTCGAGCGAACAAACTTGTAGCCTGCGATGAATGATGGAGAGCCAGGTTTGCAGCATTATGGGCCACATCGCAGCGCGGACTCGACGACTGCTCGCTCCAGTTGAACGCACCAATGAACAGGACGCAAGCGACCATCACTCGCTTGAAACCATCCCGTTCCACTTGCTTGGCAACCATATGTCTCTGAGACATGATGTGCCGAAGGTGGCGTTTGCTGGCTTCAACTGGGTCCATGTTAGATGCATGCACCACGTAAAGCCCTTCAACCAACGATGTAGATGTCACGAGTTGGAAATGGACGACTGTCGTGGATGTCAGATCGCCATTTGTATTGCGGGTGCCACAACGATTTTCAGTCTCGTCTTCGAGGGTATGCGCATTTCGTGGCCCGCGTCGCAACGAAAAAGCTGCCGCGGCGCGTCTCCTGAAAAAGCCAGTGTGGCGATTTGCGCTCTTGAGCTCGCGGGTTGAGTTGTTGAGCTGCCCACCGGATCCCCCCGCTCGCAGATGACACGAGCTGGTCGCCGGTCACTGAGCGCGCCGGTGGCATTGTTTTGACGCGCGAGAATACAGCAACACGCGCGCTTCCGCAGTGTCACACTATCCGCGTGCTCTCCGCACTGCTGTGGGAGCCGCTTTGGACAGCCTTCGGCGTGCAGCGCGCACCTTAGCACCAATGTCCGCCGCCGCCTCTTCCTCGAAAACAGGCTACCTGAGCCATGAGCTGTACTTTTGGCACGACTCTGGGCTTGAGACGTACGAGCCGTCGTTCGAGCCTCGTGGCAGCCAAGAGAGCCCGGAGTCCAAAAGACGGTTTCACAGTCTCGTGCAAGTAACAAGCCTTGCAGACACGCTCATTGCCGTCAAGCCGCGCGAGGCATCTGACGAGGAGATCCTTCGGTTTCACACCGAAGAGTACTTGAAGCGCGTGAAAGATGTGAGCGATGGTCCAATCGGCGGGCGAATCGGCCATGAGCTGCACATCAGCCACGGCGGTTACCGCATTGCGAATCTCTCCCTCGGCGGCGTTTTGGCGGCCGTGGAAGCCGCGTTCGCTGGTACGATCAGCAACGCGTATTGCCTTGTGCGACCGCCGGGGCATCACGCGGACAGGGACGGCGGTCACGGCTTCTGCGTGTTTAGCAACGTCAGCTTGGCCGCTGCACACGCAATTGCGAAACTGGGTGCAAAACGCGTTGCCGTGGTGGATTGGGACGTGCACCACGGCAACGGGACGGAGCAGCACTTCTGGGGCAGCGACCAGGTGCTGTTCGTCTCGCTTCACCAAGACAAACTCTACCCACTGAACACTGGTGGCGTGGAGAGCGTTGGGGAGGGCGCTGGCCGCGGTTTCAACCTGAACATCCCTCTGCCACCAGGTAGCGGCTTCGGGGCGTACGAGTACGCCTTCCAGCAGGTGGTGCTGCCTGCCCTGCACGCGCACCGCCCGGACATAATCCTGGTCAGCAGCGGGTTCGACTGCAGCTTCTTGGACCCGCTGGGCCGCATGATGCTGACGAGCGACTGCTTCAGATCGATGACTCGCATGCTGAAGGGCGCTGCAGAGGAGCTGTGCGGCGGCAAACTCGTGATGGCGCATGAAGGTGGGTCAGCGAGAGCTTCTGCGGCGCGCGCACGTTGTGAGCGCACTTCACCTCGTGCCGTGAAGACCTGGGGCTGTCAGCGGGGCGATGACGCGTGCTGGGCATCTTGGAGCGAGAGCTGCACATCTTACGTCACCACCCCGCCTGTTGTTTCGTATGCCCCCCTGCAGGCGGCTACAGCTCGGTGTACGTGCCCTACTGCGGCCTCGCGGTGCTGGAGGAGCTGTCTGGCCACTCGACAGGCGTGACAGACCCATTCATCGCTGATGTGGGCTCGCCCGAATGGCAGTTGCTGCAGCCACACCAGAAGGCAGCTGTCGACAAGGCGGCCGCGAACCTCAAGATCGCGCTGCTGAAAGAATGAGGCGTCGCAGCCTGCAGCAGCGTGACGTGTGTGGGAGCCGCTGCTCAGCTGTCTCGTGACGCGGGACGTGTGCGCACTCTTCGATTGATGCACGGCGGTAACCAAGGGTGTGTGCTGCCGTTACGTGCGCGTGGGACACGTGTGCACTGCGTGTGCGGCCCAGATAACAACACACGTTGGAAACCGGGCCCGATGGCGCCTGCCATGAATACCAGCCGCAGTAGTTCGGGCATTATCCACCCGGCATTGGCAATCTGATGCCGCCATCGAGAACGAGTCGTCATCGCAACGTGGACCCGGCCGCCAGTTCACGTTCACGCTGGACACTTTGAACTTTCGCATCGACATCGAGATCTGAGACAACGACTGAGCCCCGCGTGGCATTCGTATGCAATTGGCGCCAACGCGAAGCCAGCTGGCCACCCGTCCACGCCTCGTGCGTATACAGACACTGTTGACTCGCTTGCAAAGTCATGTGACGTGATTCGCATATTGCGTACCCGGCGCACGCCATGATTTTTTGAACGAGCGACGCATGGGACAGCGACACGACTCCACCGGCAGTGGGACTGCAAAGTGAGGTTTAAATGTCGTTGAAGTTTCCAGCCTGGCGTGCCAATCAGCCAGCCCGGCCTCCCACCACCAGCTTCAGAGCCGCAGGCGCGTGTCTGCCGCAGCCAGCACAGCCGGGTGGAGGTGCTCGACACCATGCGGGATCGAGGCCGAAGGCGCTCACCCGCGCAGGGGCGTTGAGCCGAGCGAGCGCTCGTGCGCGGGGGCTGTTTACGCAGACCCGGCGCCCGCGCCCGCCTTGGCAGCGTGGCGCGCCTTGGCCGTGTGCATGATGGATCCGATGAAGGTCATCAGCATCTTGGGCTTCACGTCGCGGATGTCCTCCCACGTGCAGAACACCTGCGCGCCGATCTTGCGCGCGACGGCGATGGCGTACTTGCAATTCTTGGCGCGCTCCTCGTCCGTCTCGCCGGCGGTCGGGATCGCGGGGTTGATGGCGCGGGACTCGATGGCGCCCAGCAGGTTGAGCAGGTACACGCTGCGAGGGGGGAGGGGCGAACAAAAAAGAGGAAACGCAGGGGTGAGGGGCAGCTGTGGAACAGGAGCGCCGCTGGCGTGCCGCCGGTGTGTGGAGATCAGACCATGTGCGCGGCCACTGCCTCTCCCGCGCGCAGTCATCCGCAGCGGGCGCACGCACCCGCTGCCCAGGCTCGAGTCCTTGAAGCTGGAGATGCTGCCCTCGCGGCCCGCCTCTGCCACGGCGGCGTTGGCCCAGGCGATGATGTCGGCGTCCTTGGGGATGGTGCCGCCGCCCACCTCCTGCAGCATCTTGACGGTCTGCAGGCGCATGAGCTGCCACACGAAGCCCAGCACGAGCTTCTTGTTGCCCCCGGCAATGTCGATGCCGCCCGTGCCGGGCATGGAGAAGCCGAGCTCGCGGCCCAGCTGCACCGCGTAGTTGCAGTTCTCGATCTTCTTGAAGCGGTTCAGCTTGGCGCGGTCGCGGTTGACGCGCTTCTCGTCCACCAGGCCGGGCGAGATCTTGTTGACGGCGTCGATCAGGATGATGCCGTCGTTCAGGTCGTCGTACAGGTTAGTGATCTGCTTGTCCCCGATGTTGAGGGCGTTCAGCCACACGCGGAAGACGCGCGCCTCGCGGGCCGCCTCCGCCTCGTCGCTGTCCTCGTCGTCCAGCCCCGCCGCCTCGAAGGCCTCCTCCACCTTCTTGATGTCCTCCTCCTTGGCGTCCAGGCCGTGGTTGGTGTTGAAGATCTGCGCCACGAAGGCCAGGTTCAGGCGCCTGTTGCCCGAGGTGATGTCCCCGGGCTGGATGAAGGCGGGCACGTCCACGGCGCGCGCGTTTTCAATGACCTGCGGGGAGAGGGGCGCCGACGTGAGAGGGGCGGGGGGTGCGGTGAGATGCAGGCAGCGGGGCGAGAGCCACGCAAGGGGGGATGCATGCAGCGCCACAGAGGCTCGGCGCAAACGTTGCAGCTCCAACGAGGCGGCGCCCATGTGCACAGCTCGTGGCCCGCAGGCACGCGGCAGCTGTCGCACCTTCTCGGCGCGGGCGAGGGGGTCGGGGTTGGCGAGCGCCTCCGCAGCGGGGCACGACTCGGGGGCGATGCTGTGCAGCACGCGCAGGTACACCTCCCCGTCCTTCAGGTCGCTGTGCAGGTTGTTGACGGGGCGGTCGCAGCCGTCCTTGGCGAGGTGGTGGCGGATCCAGCGCAGCAGCACCTCCTCCGGGGGCAGCTTCATGAGGGTCGCGAGGTCCTCGCCCTCCTGCAGCAGCGTCACCAGCTGCGGCACCTCCTTGATGGAGATCTGGCTCAGCAGCTGCACCTTGACGATCTGCCACACCAGGCCCAGCACCAGGTGCTCCTTGTGCTCCTCCGCCGCCTTGATCAGGTCAGAGGCGTGGATGTTCACCACCTGACACCCGATGCTGCGCGCGCTGTTGATGACGATGTTCTGGTTCTCCGTCATCTCCCACGGGTTCAGGGCCTTGCCCTCCGGCGGGATGTTGAGCGCGCGCTCGTCCACCGTCTCGGGCTGCGCCAAGTTGATCAGCTTGCTGCGGAGACGGGACAGGGCGAGGGGGAGCGCGGAGAGACCACGTTCCAGGCACGCCACGTAGAGTGCTCCTGGCACGACCAACCAGCTGCCGTTTGCCCGTTGCACGGCGAATCGATGCGCGTGGCATCACGGCACCTTACCTGAGCAGGATGCCGTCCGCGACGGCCTTGAACAGATCGCCCTCCTCCGGGCTCATGGGCACGTACTTGTGGGAGGACAGGTACTCATCCTTGCCCAGGCTGTGGTTGATGTGCTCGCTAAAGGCAATCTGCAAGGCATTCAGTCCTCCGACAACGCGCGAACGTTCAGTGCACACGTATTTGCACACATACAGCCCCCGATCACGTTCCCCCGCCAGCACCCGCGTCTGGGAGCTACAAAGACGACGCCATGCTGCACTGCTTGATGGACGCAGAGTCCGCGCCACGGCACGACCGAGCTTCACCGCGGCTCCATATCCGCCCGCTCACGTTGACGCACCTGCTCCTCACGGAGGAAGCTGTGCGTGCCCACCGCACCGGTGGACTTAACCACCGTCTTGGTCTTTCCTGCAGCAAGATGATCAACCATGCGCGTGCGGCGTGACCGGCGTCAGAGCTGGCCTCGGCAGAAGGTCGGAGGGCGCGCCGCGCAAGTGCTCACCCTCAGCCATTGTGAGTGAAATATCAATCAATTTGGCCCGTGTTGCGGTATCTGCAAGACCAGGGGTGGAGGTGCCGTCGAAAGCCTCTGCGAGAAAGCGCATGCGCGCGGCGCGCAAATCTGTCCGCGGAGGGGACGTGAGACAATGTTCGGTGTGTGCGCGTTGTCGCTGGCAGTCGAGCCGATGGACGCAGTTCACAATACAAGCGCACCTGTGTGTCGTGTAACGGCGAGATACAAACCGGAGGCCCATTTTTCTTTGCTTCAAGGTTGCGAGCGTCTCAGCGGGTGACTTCGAGCAGGTACCGTGCCTCAGCAGGGTGGAGCCGCTGGGCTCGGAGCAGCGCTCGAGCGCGGCGATCCGGGGCTCGGTGGCGGCTGGGTGAGCTCAGTGAATTGGTCGCGAAGCTGCAGGAAGAGCTCTCGCCAGCGCTTCAGCTGTTCCAGGTGATTTGCGCGCATCTCGGCAAGCGCAGCCGTCGCTGCGTCCCTGGCAGTGACAGCCTCCGCGCGCCCGTGGTCCACGGCTGCCTTCTGGTGCAACGCCGCTGCCAACTCGCTCTCCAGCTGCTCGATCCGTGTGAGGCGACTGGCAAGCTCGGCTTGCGCATTGGCGATCTCCCGACGCAGCGACTGCGCCTCTTCGGCATGCTCGGCCGTGGCGCGCACGAGCTGTGTGCGCAACCCCGCAGCCTCCGCTCGCACGCTATCGGAGGCGGTTAGCAGGCGGCTGTATGAGTCTCGCAGGAGGGTCAGCGTCTGCATCTGCGCGCTGGCGAACACGCGCCACGGGTCATTTCCTGCACCTCCGGTGCTGAGAGCTCCATCTGCGCTGCCGCAAGTCGCTGCGCCAGCTTGTGCAGTACCTATGGCTGCTGGTGTGGGCTGCGTGGGTGCGGGCGGCGTGGCGCGAGACACTCCTCGTGTGGGCGCCTCGGCCGCAGCCCCCGACGCCTCGCGCTCGATGCTGACATCCACCGCGCGGATGAAGGCAGATGACGCGACAGGTAGGCTGCCGTGCGCTGCAAGGGTTTGCACAGCAGCCGTCCGAGAATGCTTCGAACGTGCAGACAGAGCCGGAGCCGGCGGGGCGGCCGCTTTGAGGGGTGTGATGGCTTGCTCGCCCCGCTGCCGCTGCACGTGAGCCCGTCGCGCTGCTGGGGCGCTTCTGCCGCCATCAGCGTCTGCACCACGGCTGTTCGTGGCGTGTGTCGCGGCCGCCGCTGATGAGCCGAGCCGTGCGGTGTTGACACCGGTTTGCGTCGTGTTCCCGGGCTGCTCAGCCCCTCGTCCATGCGCTGCTGCTGCTGCTGCTGGCACATAAGCTGGTGTTCCTGCCGTTTCTGATGCTCCGCGGAGCACCGGCGAAGCGCCTGTATCGATACTGCGTCGGCGATCGGCCCGCCGGTGTGGCGCGTGTCCAGCATGATCGGCATCTGGAGCTGCCGAGGCTGCAGCGGGCAACGGCGGCGGGCGCACCGCAGCAGCAGCAGCAGGCTGCGGCCGGGATCGCAGACTGCGCGACGCTGCTGCTGTCGCGGCAGCAACGCGGTGTTTGAAAGAGGCAGCAGCCGGCAGCCCGCCGGTATTTGATGCACCGCAACTGGAAGCTGCTGCGGCTGCTGCTGCCGGGATCGTGTGGGCGCCGGCTTGCGCCCGCGGGCCCAAGTCGCAGAGTGGGTGCCGGTTGAGCGATGGACTGCTGGAGCGCGATCCCGCTGGCAACCATTCGTCCCTCGGCCCAGGGGCGCCCTGCACGTCTGTCTGAGCACGTGGCAGGCCATGGCGCCCAACGGCGCATGCTTGGCCTGTTGCCGTTGCCTCCGCGGCTGCTGGTTTATGCGGGGAGTCGAGGAGCGCCGCCAAAGCTGCCCGTCGCTCCGCCATGCGGCTGCTGTGCCGGCTGCTGCATGCCGGCGCTGGCAACGGGTCGTCAGCGCCGCCGCGGATCTCGCCCATCGCGGCTATTTCACGGCGTTGAGCGCTGCCGGGAGGCCAGGTCCGAAGCACCGCCGAATGGGGGATTGCGGCACTCGCAGGCCGAGCCTCGCTGCTGCTGCCGGCGGGGCGACCCTCGAGGCGGCGGGCCACCAACCCGGCGACAGCAGCGCGCTGCGGGAGGGGGTGCTGAGCCCCGCTGGTGCCTCCGCCCTCCCCGTGCAGCATCGTGAGCACAGCCGGGAACAGCGTCGCGGCGGGGCGGGGCTGCCCGGCTGCCGCGGTGTTGGGGAGGGCGGCAGGCACGCTGGCTGCAGGTGCGCGCGACACCTTCCACTCAACTGTCTCCTGCGCGCAGCCGCTAGCCGCCACGGGCACCGCAGCTCGTTCCGCAGGCGCACGTACGCCGCCTGCAGAGCGAGCCGCCGCCGCCATCCGGGCTGCCGCTTTCTCGCGAGCAGCCGCGCGCAGCCGCGCCAGCGCAGCTGCAGCTTCCTCGCGGAGCGGCACGGGGGCGGCCATCCACGCACTGCCCGCCCCCGCAGCCTGCTGTGGCACTGTGCACGGCGAGCCGCCCGAGCAGGAGCTGGCGGGGGACGAGGGAGACACGTGCCACCACGCCACGGGCTGCAGCATGCCATCTGACGCCACCGGCAGGTCCCCGCGGCATGCGCATGGGCTCGCAGAGGAGGGCTCGGCGGGGCCTGCGCGGCTGCCCAGATGGCGCAACGATGATGCGGCGCCCCCGTCGCCGCGCCCGATGGCTGTAGAGCACGCAACATGCGAGCAACGCGCCGGGCGGGAGGCGTCACTGCTTGGCCGCACCTCCGCCGCGTGCAAGGACAGCGTGGAGCCGCTGTTGCTGCTACGACCGGACGCTACCGTTCTGGCGGAAGCAGGGCGACCGAGGCCGGTCGCTGGCTCCGAACATATTGACGATGCCCTGCCGGCAGCGCACGAGGGGTCCCCACGCGATGGGCGATGACGATCAGGATGGGCAGTGGAGCTGCACGCTTCACCGCGGCCGCAGGTGGTAGCGATGGACACTGGTACGCGGGCGCTTGCTTGTGGTGGAAGCACGTGCACCTGCAGGCTGCACGACCGTCGCCTCCCATCCGCGAACACGAGTGTGGCCTCCACGTCTGCATCGGCAAACTCCTGTGCAGCGCAACGCTCTGGGAACCAGACACCGTCTGCTAACGCATCAGATTCGCGAGATGGCACACTGAGACTTGGTCGCTGAACTGGCTTCGCATCCAGCACCTCCAGCGATGGAAAGGCCGCCGTCACAACCCGGTGGTAGTGGAGCCCGGCTTGACACGGATTAAGTCGGGTGTCGAGCTTGCGAAGATAGCGCAGATGCGGCCCAAGCCACGTCACATCCCGTGTATCCGATAAATCGTTGAAGTACACATTGAGCTCACACACATGAACCAGCGCTTCAACACCAGCGAGGGACCGCAGGGCGTTCCGGCTCAAGTCAAGACTGACCACCTGATTGAGAAGGATGCCCAAGCTCGGAGGCGGTGCAAGCCGTTGAAACCAGCCTGCTTGCAGCCCGATGACGTTGTTATTTCGACACACCAATGCTGCACAGTCCTCAACTTCGCTGCTCGACATCATGATGCTTGAGCCGAACCCCCGCCGTTGGAGCCCGGACAAGAAGATTTCAGACAGTTTATCAGAAACCAGGAGAAAGAATATGCAGCACTGGGAGTTTGGGTGCCGAGTCCCTGCCTTGGCAAATATCAGCAGCGAATCGGCGAACACGCGCGATTTTGTCGCGCGACACGACCGACAGATACAAACGGCAAAAAAATATATGCGCGGCTTCCAATGGCTGCACATGCGCAACCGTGAGACGAGCTCGAGCCGAGGGGCGCATACACGATTGTGGCGAGCTCTTGCTGGTTCTACGCCACATCAGTCGCTCCTGCACCGCTGCGAAACGGCGTGTGTCTCAAACGGCTGTGTGCTGGAATCTGGCTGCGGTCACCTGGTTGGGACCGCATCGTCGCAGCTTCGTTGCTCGGGATCAACCAGCACGCTGAGCATCGCGTCATGGAGTTGGGAGCGGCATCCGCTGCCGCAGCGGCACCACCGGCTGGTTCCGCCCGCCCACGGTTGATGATTCTCAAGATGGTGCTCGAGAACTTCAAAAGTTACGGCGGGGTCAAGGAGATCGGCCCATTTCACAAGAGCTTTAGCTCCGTCGTGGGGCCGAACGGCAGCGGCAAGTCGAACGTCATCGACGCGATGCTGTTCGTGTTTGGCAAGCGAGCCAGCAAAATGCGCCTGAATAAGGTGAGTGGCGGCACCAAGCCGTTGCGCATCGCAAGAGTGTGCTCTGAAGTGATACTTGCTCAAATCTCGAGGCTGTTTTGCGAGAGGCTCAAATCTCGAGGCTGTTTTGCGAGAGAAGTTTGCTCACGTCGAACCTGTGTGTCACCGCCTCTTCAACCGTTGGGCGCCGCAGGTGTCGGAGCTCATCCACAAGTCGGCGGAGTACCCCGACCTGGACTACGCGCGCGTGAGCGTGTTCTTCCAGGAGATCATCGACGACACCGCCTCCGAGGACGCGTACGCCGTGGTCGCGGGCTCCCAGTTCTGCGTCACGCGCACTGCCCACCGCAACAACTCGTCAAAGTACTACGTGGACGCGGCGGCCTCCTCCTTCACGGAGGTGACAGCGCTGCTGAAGGCGCGCGGCATCGACCTGGACAACAACCGCTTCCTCATCCTGCAGGGCGAGGTGGAGCAGATCGCGATGATGAAGCCGAAGGCGGCGTCGGCGGGCGAGGAGGGGCTGCTGGAGTATCTGGAGGACATCGTGGGCAGCAACGCGTACGTGCCGCGCATCGCGGAGGCGGAGAAGGTGGTGGAGGCGCTCACGGGGGACCGCTCCGAGAAGCTGTCCCGCGTGAAGGTGGTGGAGCGCGAGCGCAACGCGCTGGAGGGCGCGAAGGCGGAGGCGGAGGCGCTGCTGCGTGAGTGAGGGCAAGGCAGCGGATGGATGGGCAGACAGCTGCTGCAGGCACGCCGCAAAGCTGCTGCCGGCCTGTGCTTTGGCCGAGGGCACGCGCCTTGTCTGCGTGGCCTGACTTTGTCCTGCCCACCTCAACCGCCCACCCCTTCCCTCCCCGCCCCTCCCCCTGTGCAGGCAAGGAGCGCGAGATCTGCCGGCAGCAGGGGCTGATCGCGCAGCGCACGCTGCGGGACGCGGAGGCGGGGGAGGAGAAGGCGGCGGGGCGGTACCGCGAGCTGAGCGAGCGCCTGCGGGCCGCCTCTGAGGCGCACGCTGCGTGGAGGGCCTCCCACGCGTCGCTGGACGAGGGGGCCGCAGCCGCGGGCAAGGCGCAGGAGGCCGCCGCCAAGACCGCGCGTGCGGCGGGCGAGGAGCTCGCGGAGCTGACGCGGCAGGACGTGAAGGTCGCGGAGAACCAGCGCCACGCGGTGCAGAGCTACCGCAAGCTGCAGGAGGCCGTGGCGCGCGAGGCTGCGGCGCAGAAGGAGGCCGCGGCCACTGTAGTGAGTGGGGCAGGGCGGGCGGGGGCTGCGGGTGTGAGGGCGTGCTGTTGTCTGCCGCGGGTCCACGCAGCTGCTGCTGCTGCTGCTGCTGCTGCTGCTGCTGCTGTCGCTTCCGCTGCTTGCACAGGCCCAGGCACGGGCACCATTCGTGCCCCGCCCTCACCGCCGCACTTGCTCTCGCTGCTGTCGCTGCTGTCGCCTGCAGGAGCGCCTGAAGGGTGCGCTGCCCCCCATGGAGGCGTCGCTGGGGGTGCTGGACGGGGAGCGGGGCGCCGAGGAGGCGGCATACGAGGGGGTGCTGGCGGGGCTGCAGGGCGAGACGGAGGGGCTGCGGCGCGCTATGGAGGCCAAGCAGGCGGAGCTGAAGCCCGTGGCGGAGGCGGCCTCCGCGGCCACCGCAGCGCTGCAGACGGCGCGCACTGAGGCCCGCCTGGCCCGCGAGCAGCTGGAGGCGGGCGCGAAGGCCACCGCAGCGCTGCAGGCGCAGGCGGGCAAGGTGGGCGCGGAGGTGGCCGCCAAGGGCGCGGAGCTGATGGCGGCGAAGGGAGAGCACGCAGCCCTCGCGGCCCGTGCGCCGGCGCTGGCTGCGGAGCTGGCTGCCGCGGAGGCGTCGGAGCGAGAGGCCGCGGAGGCGGTCAAGGCGGCGCGGGCCCGCGCCGAGGAGGGCAAGGCAGCGCTGGCGGAGGGCGGCGGCCGCGCCGGCAGCCAGGTGGAGACTCAGCTGGCCATGGCGTGCCGCAAGGGCGGGCCGCTGGCTGGCGTGGGCTTCCACGGCCGTCTGGGCAACCTGGGGGCCATCGACCCCAAGTACGACACGGCCATCTCCACAGCCTGCGGGGCGCTGAACTGGCTGGTAGTGGACAGCACGGAGGGCGGCCAGGCGTGCGTGGAGTACCTGCGCAAGCACGCGCTGGGCAGGGCCAAGTTCATCATCCTGGAGAAAATAGAGGTGCGGGGGCGAGGCTGGGCTGCGGGTCGTCTCCCGCCCCCCGCATGTACGTATGCTGTTTCCCGCTGTGTCAGCATGCACCTTTGTGTCTCACGTCCCTTCCCCCTCCCCTCCCCCTCCCCGTCCCTCGTCCCCTCCGCAGTGGGTGCGCGGCCGCATGGACGCCGGCTTCAGCGCCCCCGAGGGCGTGCCGCGCCTCTTCGACCTCGTCAAGCCCAAGGACGCGGCGCTGCGGCCCGCCTTCTACTTCGCGCTGCGGGAGACGCTGGTGGCCGAGGGCATGGACCAGGCGGTGCGCATCGCCTACGAGGGCGGCCGCGCCAAGCACCGGGTCGTCACCCTCAACGGCGAGCTGATCGACACCTCGGGCACGATGGCGGGCGGAGGGAAGACGGCTCGCAAGGGCGGCATGGCGGCATCCCTCAGCTCGGTTGTGAGTGCGCCGTACCGTGCTGCTGCTGCGCTGCTGCGGGGGAGGGAGGGGTCGCATGGTGCCTTGCATGCGAGGGGCAGAGCCCGCCTGCAGCACAAGTCGAATGCAGGTTGTTTCATCCAACCCTAACCGCATATTCACCCGCACTCCACCACCACCGCCATGCCTTTGCTACTGCGCTGCAGGCCCCCGAGGAGGTGGAGGCAGCGGAGCGCGACCTGGCCTCCGCCGCAGCGCGCCTGGGAGAGGTGCGGGCGCAGCGCAGCGCCCTGGCTTCCGAGTCCCGCGAGCTGGAGCGCGCCCTGCCCCGTTTGTCCACGCGCGTGAGCAAGCTGGAGCTGGAGCTCGCCTCGCTGCAGCGCATGGGTGAGGATCTCGCAGCCCGCATCGCTGCTGCTGCCGCGGGGGCGGGCGCGGGCGTTAGCGCCGACGACAAGGCTGCGGCTGCGGCGCTGCAAGGTCGGGCGGTGGCCCTGGAGAAGGAGGCGACCCGACTGGGCGAGGCTGCGTCGGCGCTGGAGGGCGAGGTGACGGCCCTGCAGCGGCAGATCCTCGAGGCAGGCGGGGAGCGGGTGCGGCGCGCCAAGGCCAGGTGTGACCGCGCCTCCGAGGCGGCAGAGGAGGTGGGCAAGGCCATCACCAAAGCGCGCGCTGAGCTGAAGGCGGCGGAGAAGGGGCGCGACAAGGCGTCCAAGGCGATTGAGAAGGCCGTGGCGGAGGGCAAGGAGCTGGCCAAGGCGGTGGAGGCGTGCGCCGCGGAGAAGAAGGCGATCGAGGACACGGCGCTGGGCGTGATGCAGCGCAAGCAGGCGGCGGAGGCCGAGCTCGCGGCGGCCAATGCCGAGCTGGCCGCCATCCGCGCGCAGGTGGCCGGCCTCGAGAAGGAGGGCCGGGGTCTGCGCGAGGCTGAGGCGGAGCTGTCTGCGGCTGCGGAGGAGTGCCAGGTGGCGCTGCGCAGCCTGCGCAAGAAGGTCGAGACCTGGGCGGGCAAGTGGGCTGCGCTGCAGACCGACTATGCCGGCCGCATGGCAGAGTACGCGGCAGACCTGGCCGCAGCGGAGGCGATCGATGGCCCCGCTGCTGGCGAGGGGGCATCCGCGGCGACCGGAGACGCCGAGGACGTTGGCGAGGGCGAGGAGGGCGCGGCGGCTGCCTCCGCGTCCTCGCGTGCCTCGCGGCGCGGGGCAGGCGTCGGCGCCGCCTCCTCCGCTGCTGCCGGCAGCGGGCGCTCCGTGCTCCCCGGGGGCGAGCCCATGTCCCTGCGCGCGCTGCCTGCGGGGGAGGTGGAGGGCCTGGACCTGGAGGGCCTGCACGACACGCTGGAGGCGCTGGAGGCGCAGCGCGCCGCCCTCGCCAAGAAGGCCAACCTGGGCGCCATCGCAGAGTTCCGCGCCCGCGACCGCGAGTACCTGCGGCGCGTGGCGGAGCTGGACGGGGTGACGCGGGCACGCGACTCCGCCCGCCGCGAGTGGGAGACGCTGCGCAAGCGACGGCTGGACGAGTTCATGGCCGCCTTCTCCCTCATCTCGCTGCGCCTGAAGGAGATGTACCAGATGATCACGCTCGGGGGGGATGCGGAGCTGGAGCTGGTGGACACGTGCGACCCCTTCGCGGAGGGCATCCTCTTCCAGGTGCGCCCACCCAAGAAGAGCTGGAAGAACATCGCCAACCTGTCGGGCGGCGAGAAGACGCTCTCCTCCCTCGCCCTCGTCTTCGCGCTGCACCACTACAAGCCCACGCCCCTGTACGTGATGGACGAGATCGACGCGGCGCTGGACTTCAAGAACGTGAGCATCGTGGCCAACTACATCAAGGAGCGCACGCGGGACGCACAGTTCGTCATTATCTCGCTGCGCAACAACATGTTCGAGCTGGCGGACAGACTGGTGGGCATCTACAAGACGCATGACGTCACCAAGTCCGTCACCATCAACCCCAAGCGCATCGCCGCCGAGTGCGCGGCTGCGGCGTCTGCTGACGCGGCGGCAGCGGACGGCGGGGCCGGTGCCTCGGAGGACGTCCCACCAGAAGGCGCCGCTGCGATGCCGGGGGCAGGCAAGGGCGCCGCAGCAGCAGGCGCAGGCGCCGCCTCCTCCACCGCTGTAGGGCTGCCGCTCGGTAGCAGGGCTGCCAACTTGTCATAAGGTCTTCCCGGTGCGCAGCCGGGCGACCGCGACTGACTGAGGGGGCGCTGATCTGCTGTGCATGTTATTTCGTGCGGATGACAGTCGTGCTGTCGTTCAATTCTCGTGAGTTCCCGCCTGCGATGGATGCAAGCCCATCCATATCACCGAAACGCACCACTTTCTGTATCGCGAGGTCAAGGCCGTGAGATGTTGGAGCCCCGCAAGCCAATTGGCTGTGCCGTGTACATGGCCACCGATTCGTCAACAGGCCCCGGAGCACCAGCTGCAGGAACAGCACTACAGCTAGCTCGAGGTCTTGATTCATGAGCGCGGCACTTGCAAGTCCCTGGGGAATGACCCGGGGAACATCAGTTGAAAGAGCGTGCACACTGAGGTCGACTAGCTAGCTAGAGTGCGGGTGGAGCGCTGCACGTGCACGACCTCCGGTAGACACTATAGCTATAGCCTTTCGATGGAACCGTCAGCTG
>Ga0066413_1000128_pt1 | contig 14945 bp, 11 predicted proteins | sample LakWasMet19_HOW5_2_FD_59540 | JGI IMG/M metagenome (GOLD analysis project Ga0066413, IMG submission 59540) | Freshwater sediment methanotrophic microbial communities from Lake Washington under simulated oxygen tension - Sediment Metagenome 19_HOW5 | ecosystem: Environmental > Aquatic >...
GTCGCAAGCTGCGTGTCGGTTACGGCGCCTTCTCGGGCCGCGAGCTCTCCCTGGACCTCAGCGAGTGTGCTATGCAGGGTGGCCTCCAGGTCGCTCAAGAAATGGCGCGCGTGCTCGCTTGCGCCCGCTGACGACGATGCGGCCGCAGAGCTGGTACCTGCATGTGAAGCGGCGCCGCCGGTGGGCTGGGGCGGCGGTCCCCGGGTGGCGATGCCGCTGGCCGACGCAGCATACAGCATCAGAGCGCGCAGCCCTTCCCTGCGAGCGATGGCCCGCACGCTGCTGTGTGGGTCGACCACGCCCCGGAGGACGAGGCGCATGCACGCCTGCTCGAGGCCTGTGCGAGGCGCCGCGTCGCTGGCAGCCGGCGGCAGCTGCGGCATGCGTGAGCGAGCGGCCGCGAAGGAGGACAGCAGGGCCGCGGCGGTACGAAGACGGTCCGCAGAGCCGCAGGCTGGTGGCGGAGCGGGCCCCGACGCGCGCAAACTGAGGTCGCTCGAGTCGCGGCCGACAGCTGGCGCTTGCCGCGGCCGCGCCGAGAACGGAAAAGTGGGCCCGACGCCTGCTGCGAGGTGAGCTGCTGCACCGCCCTCCCGGCCAGACAATCCACCCGCCGCCAGCGTGGCGAGCGCGTCAGAGTGCAGCGGGGCCGCGAGCAGCGGGGCGATGGGCAACATGCCGTGCTGCCACCAGCAGGGCGGCCGGATATCGGCGGTATGCGCCGCCATGGCATCGAGGGGGCTGGACGTCGAGGCGGGAAGCGGTAACGAAGGCAGCGGTAACGTGGCGGACTGACCGGCACCAGGTTTGCTCGCTCCGGCGGCAGGCGCATGGTGACGCAGGGCACTGGGATCCATTGCAGCGAGCCATGCCTCCTCCGAGGAGCAGCTGGTGCTGAGTATCGATAAACCGCCAGCAATCGCAACGCCGCCATCAACAACGGCAGGCTGGCCAACTTCCTTCGCCCCGCAGCTGCCAATCTCGCACTGTGTTAGCCAAGGCCTCGCGTCGGCCGCCACAGCAAAGGAGGCTAGCAAGCGCGAGGAGAGCTGAGCCCGCCCTGACGAGTGGGGCGAAACGTCGGCAGGGGCCGCCACTAAGGGCAGCACCTGTAGCAAGCGCTGAAGGGTCCCGCCAGAGTGTGACCCTTCGTCCTGGACAAGCCCGAGCCCTTGCGCGAGCAGCTCGCGCAGCTGATCGAGGAGGTCGGGCAGCGGCAGGCGTCGCGGGCCTGCGTTCGAGGCCACACTGGCCGCAGCGCTACCTGGCTCATCACTCGCCAGAGCCATGACGCTGAGTGGGGCCGCACGGGCGGTTGCTGCAACAGACGTCATCAGCAGTGTCTGTAGAGCGGGGAGGCGAATGAGCGGCGCACGAAGCAAGGGCTCGCTGTTGCAAGCACTGCCAATGGCTCCGGTTCCTTGCGAGAGCAGACACCGAATGTCGCTGCCCGCGAGAGCCGACGCTCCCACCATGCCCGACGCTGGGAGCGCTGTGTCACAATGCGGTCCCAATAACGCCGCCCCCAGCTGCGACAGCGCAGCTGCCGTCGCCGTGCCCAGAGCCGACGCGAGCGCAGACACCTGAGCAAGGCGCGATGGGGTCAGCACAGCCGCCTCCACCACCCGGGGAGTGAGGGTATGGCGGTCGAAGAGCGCAAAGAGCGCGAGGCCAGCGCCCAGCAGTTCCGAGTGCGTGCATAGACAGGCCATGCACGCACGCCGGGCCTGCTCCACGCAACTCGATAGTCCAGAAGATTGGTGTTCGGGACGCGCGGCGCAGCACTGCGAGCAGCTGCACGATAATTGCGCAGCGTTCCGCAGCACGTGTGTGAGCAGCCCGCTCAGCGCGCTGTACCGGTACTGCGCGGCCTTCACCAAGGAGGAGGTAACAGTGATGACGCCTTCCTCGCCGAGTGAAGGCAGTCGCGGCAGCGCGACTTGCGGCCCAGGTTTAATCGCCGCCGCGCCGGCATGGTTTTTCTTGCCGGCAGCAGTAGGTAGCGGCTTCCCTGCCTGATGCGAGCCGCCACGAGGAGCAGTCTCGGTCGCAGCTGCCGCCACTTCCTCCACTTCACGCAGCAGCCAGTCGCCCGCTGCAGCGCCGCCGTGCATCAGCGACTCCCCGAGGGCTTCCAACAGCGCTGTGAAGAGCATCGGAAGGCGGGCGAGTGCCGCGCGAGCGGCAGCGATGCGACAGCTTCCGCTGTCCGGTGCCCACACCGAGGTGCGGCCAGCGAGCAGGTTAGCGGCACCAGTGCATTCGCTCGCTACCTCAGGCTCTGCACTCCCAGTCCGTGAAATTCCTGTTGCGCAGCCAGCAGGCAACAAAGGGCCGAGGCAACGAGCAAGGGCTCCAGCCAGACAGACCAGACTGCTGGAGTCTGGGCCGTCCTCGCCGCTCGCACGAACCTCCTCTCCAGCCTCCAGCTCGGCGGAAGCCCTTTGCACCGCGCGCAGCACTGCGAGGAACGGCCCCACAGCGTGCACCAGCATGCCGGCCACCACTTGCGTCGGCTCGAGCGAGGCGGAGAAGAATCCCTCCCGGGACGGGCTTGCGGCCCCCGGCAATGCCGCCTGCGACCACAGCGAGCGCGACAGTGAAACACCCATGCTGCTGCCGCTAGCGCTGCCGCCGTCATTGGCCGCTGCGGGCTCGCCTGCAGGGCAGGAGACAGACGCCACCGCCGCCACAAAGGCAGCGGGGTACCTGGAGACCAGCACGGCTGCATTGTCGTCACGTGCCCCTGCCGCCGGAGGTATGCGCTCGTCAGGGGTAGATGACTCGTGAGCTAGCGCCAGAAGCTGTGAGGGCAAGGCACGCAAGAGCGACCGGCACATAAGAGCGTTGCACAACCCACCCAGCGCGTGGGGCACGCCGATCGCGCGCTGGCTCAGCACACGTAGCACGCCGTTGATCGGCTGCAACAGCGCCGCCGCAGAGGCCGCATCCGAAGCAGCGCAGAGCTCCACCGCCGAATGCAGCAGCCACGAGGAGGCTCTTGCCAGCGCCGCGCGCTGCAGCTGCGTGTCGACGTCAGCGGCCGCGTCTGCCTCCGTGGCGTCACGGGCTGCTGCGTCCGCAGGCGTGCCGCGTGCTGCGGCAATAGGCTGCGGCAGCATCCCCGCAGCCACGCTGCAGTCCTCGAGCAAGGCGCTGCAGCGCAAAACCAGCTGTCGGCGCGCCGCCAGCACGCCGCGAGAGGTGATTTCGGCGGCGCGGGCGGGCAGCAGTGGCATCGCACCCTGACCGCCGAGATAAGATGCGACTTCAGAACAGCGATCACCGCCAAGAGGAAGAAGCAGAGCAACAGCGGTGGAAACAGCAGCAGCCTGCCTGCCCAGCCCCTCCTCAAAAGCCTCTGAAGTCTGCTCGGGGGGACAGGGACTCTCGGCGGCAAGCTGGGAACGCTTTCGCCTCGCCTCCTCTTCCACACCCACAGCAAGCGTCCGCAGCGCGGCTGCCCACTCTGGGGGCGGCTCCACCTGCACCAGCGTAACATCAGCAACCTTGGCCGCCTTGCCGCCGAGGCGGCTACGCGTCCCCGGGCGCAGCACGTAACAGGCAGGGGCAGCGGCAGCAAGAAGCTGCTCCAGCGCCGTCAGCTCTGCAGGCCCGGAGCCAGGCCCTGACGGGTAGTTGCCCGCAGCGTCTGCCATGGCCCCCGCAGCTGCGTCCCGCTCGCCCGCCTGCGTGTTGGAGCCGTGCAGCAGCAAGGCCCGGACAGCAGCGAAGGCTTGCGCGTCGCCACCCGTCAGCCGGAGGACAGCGACTCTGGGCAGTGCGGAGGGCTGGGCCTCGCCCCCTCTTCCTGCCCGCGAAGGCAGCAACTGGTGTGCAGGGGCGGCCGAAATAGCACTCCCCTCGCAGACTGCCCCTGGCGCATCGCCATTCCCAGCTCCGAGGCCAGCCGTTGTCGACCCCGTTACCCCCGGCGCAGCCTGTGCAGCCCGCGAGCTAGCCACGGCACCAACGCGGAGGGAGCTGCCGCACATCTCGCAGCGCGCAGCATCCGCAGCGTTTGCGAAGGTGCAGCGCGGACAAGAGCGCTCGTCGGCGTCCCGATAGTGCCCCTGCATGCCTCGCGAGCCGTCTGCGCTGCTCGCATGCAGCTCGTGGGACGCACGGGCAGCCGCCCCGTCCAGGAGGCCAGACACAGCGCTTCCGTACGCTGAAAGGAGGGTGGGCGACGGAGCGGCCGCCAGCGTGGCAGCTGCAAGAGCGCAAGCAAAGCTATGTGTCCCGCTGACGGCCGCCAGGAGCGCTAAACTCGGTGGCCGGCATACCCCGCTGGCACCTAGCAGCCCCGCAAGTGCCAGCGCAGGAGCCCAGCACTCCTCGCTCTTGCCTGCAAGCTCGGCAGAATCTGACGCATCAGCGCGAGCCGTTACCGAGGCGGCCGCGGATCGCAGCAAGGCAGCGGTTACGTCCATGTCCAAGCCTGCGCTGTCAGCAGCTGGCGCCCTTCGCGGCGAGCTACGCGCAGGTTCGACACGGGCACCCGATGCGCTGGCATCGCGGTGCGCGCTTGTAGACGCAGCTGCGGGGGCTGCAAAAAGCGCGAGGTGTGCTGCCGCCGACATGCAGCTGGGTGGCAAGAGCGTCCGGATGCACTGCTGATGTTGCTCGTAAGGGCACGCCTCCGCCTCACAGGCCGGGCATGGCTGCCAGCGCGCATCGGCCTGGGACTGGCTGCCCGCAGCAGTGTCGCCTCCCGCGCGGCAGCCAAAGTACCCGAACAACGCCCGACCCAGCGCGTGGTGTGGATCCTGCTCCAGGTGCTCATGAGGCAGTAGCAGCAGCGAGGCATCGCTGCGCTGTGCGGTGCGCCGCGCCACCCACCAGGTCCAAGCAGCTGCGGCTGCGGCATCAAGCGCGCTCAGCGCAGCAGGAGGACACACACGGCGGACGTCCTCCGCGTCGTGCAGGAGCGTCGACACACAGTCCAGCCAGGCAGCAGCCTGCAGAACGCGGGACGCCGGCAGCGGTGGCGCCGCCGGCTCGCCGACACCAGCACCCGCGCCTGTGGCGACCAGGCAGCGCAGCTCTACAACGGCTGTGGCCATGAGGTCAGCACTTGGTTCCTGCGCTGCAGCGGCGGCATCACTGAGTGTCTCCAGCGGGTGGCCGGTGACTGCTGCTGCTCGAAGCAGGACGGGGGCGCAGAGCCGGGCGAGGGCCCGCAGCCGGTCGTCCGCTCCAGAGGCACCGCCCAAGCCGATGCTGCGAGCTGTGAGTCCTCTCGCCAACGGAGGCCGCGAGGGCACTGCCGCATTCAGCGCCCCCTGGCCGCCCAGGCTGCCGATCAGGCGGAGCAGGCACGTCTCCGCCATGCGAACACGGCTCAGGGACGGCAGCGCGACGGTGCAGGCGAGACGCGTCCCCTCGCTAGTCTCTCCCAAGTCGATCGCAGCAGCAGCATCGCGGGTGAGCTCCACCTGCAGGAGAACAGGAGGCACAAGCCGATGTGGGCGTGAGGCGCACATAATCAACGCAGCACCAGCAGCGCGGCATCTGGACGGGCGTCAGATCCTCACCGTCCCGAGCTCCGCGGCGCAGCGCAAGCTACGAATATCAACAGCGGCGTCTCGGAGCGCGGACGCCACGAAAGTCGCAGTGGCGCCTCGCGGGTCTTCGTCTGACAGCGCAGCAATGAGAAGGCAGAGCGCGCGGCGCAGCACCTGCTGGTGGAGGGCGTCAACTTCCTCCTGTCCAGCGTCAGCATCTGTGAAGCACCCCTCCAGATACAGCGTGAAAGATGATAGCAGGAGGTGACGGGTCTGCACACATGAACAAAGCCCGAACTACACAGTGTACACCAAGCGCCCCACAAGGCTTTCGCACATCTGATTGGCCAACATTGATTGACGACACCCACCATTGGCCTCCAAGAACGTTGTTGAGTGGCCGCACACTTCGTAGAAGACAGTGTTGCGATTACCAGCAGGCCCGTTGCCAGCGTCGTTGTTTCCTCGTGGCTTGGTCGTCGCTCTCTGGCTGCCACAAGGGCTTTTGCAATGGATGTCAAAGGGCCAAGGACGTCGTCTTGACAGCCACCGCAACACCCTAGGCATGTTGCCTCCAAGTGCAAGAGAAGGCGTGCTATTGCGGGCTCCATTGCGCCGAGCAGCGCGACAAATCCACGAGCGGTTGGGCAGCCAACTTGGGCTTGTCAAATTCTCGTGGGGTGTGATCTCAGCACATCGGTAGCACAATTCACACGATTTCAAAAGACGAGCGGTGCGTCTAATCATGAAACGGATGCCAGCATTGCGTCGTTCCTTGCGCTAACTCGAAGCAATCTTTGAGGTTCTGGGCAGACTCCAGACTTCGCCCACATTTGCCGCAGCATATCACGACAAAGAACGGGTACACCGTCTTGCGATGTCGTGCCAGCACTTTCTCTCATCGCCTCCCTTCCAATTTTCTTCGGTTCTGCTCATACAGCAGCCGCGTTGTGCCTTCAGCTCTGGCAGTTTCTCGTGCGGCGCCGCGTGCTGAATACTAGAGGTAGCTCGAGTCTTCGCGGGGCACCACACCGCGCGACTCTGGGCCATGGGCAACTCAGATTCCCGAGATGTGGGGCACGACACAACTTCAGCAGCCGGCCCCGCGGCTGGTCGGCTGCACGCGGCGCCGTCCTTCCGCGGGGTCACGTTCGCGGACCGGTATGATTCCATCAGCGATCTGCAACGCGATCTGACGCGAGCGGGACTCGAGTCCTCAAACCTCATTTACTTTATTGATTGCACGAAAAGCAACGAGTGGACAGGCCGTCACAGCTTCGGCAGCCGGCCACTGCACACGATAGACCCTCGTCACCAGGAGCTCAATCCGTACGAGTCCGCCATCATGATATGCGGGGCGACGCTGAGCGTCTACGACGAGGACTCGCTGATTCCGGCTTACGGCTTTGGGGATGCGCGGACGCATGATGCCTCTGTGTTCTCCTTCCGACCGGGGGATAGACCCTGCCACGGCTTTGAAGAGGTGCTCTCAGCATACAGAGAGGTTATGCCGGCGGTGAAGTTAGCTGGGCCCACCAGCTTCGGCCCCGTGATCCGCAAGGCTATGCACATTGTCAAAAGCTCTGGCGGTGCCTTCCACATTGCGATCATCATCTGCGACGGGCAGGTGACACGCAGCTCCGATCTCTCCGCCCATGAGCTGAGCCCCCAGGAGCGGGACACCATTGACGCACTCGTGGAGGCGTCGCGCCTGCCACTGTCTATTGTTGTCATCGGCGTGGGTGACGGCGAGGACGGCTGGCGGTACATGAAGGAGCTGGACGACAGGGTGCCGCGGCGCGCCTTCGACAACCTGCAGTTCGTGGCGCTCAACGAGACGCTGGCGAAGGCACAACAGCTGGCGGGCCCGCACGTACCACCGCATGCGCTCAAGGCAACAATGGAGGCCACTTTTGCCTGCGCAGCGCTGATGGAGGTCCCTGACCAGTTCAAGGCCATCTCCAGCCTCGGGCTGCTCGGCCCCGCAGCGGCGGCTCGCTGCACAGCGCACCCAGTCACGACACTTGATCCGCCGGTCCTGCCGCCAGCGCCGAGATCACCCGCTGCTGACTTTCCCGCTCCTGGGCCGGCTCTGGCTGCTGGCCCTCAGTTCGCCGGAGGCTACGGCGACCCATATTTGCAAGCAAGGCCTGTGCCCGCGTACGGTGCACCTGCGGCCAGCCACACCGGAGACTTTGGGCTTTCGGCGCTAGGGAGTCAATCAGCGCGCTTCCATGGCGGATTCGCGGACGCTCGCGCCTCAGCGCCTGTGGCACCTGCATACGGTGCGCCGCCCCCCTACGTGGGAGCTGTGCCGCTGCCTGCCCACCGCGACTCCGGTGCAGGGCTGCCATTTTCGTACGCCGCTGACGCAGCGCCGAAGTTATCTTCTGCTGTTGCCGCTGGCACGGCTGCTGCGGGTCTCAGGGGCGGAGTTTCGGCTGGCCCGGCGGCAAGCGCATCGACGACAGTCAGTGCGCGGCGGCCCCCACCGCCTGCCGCTGCAGCCGATGATCCGACACCGCCCTCTGCGGCAGCCGCCTCCGCTGTGACGGACGCGGCCAACGAGTCGGCACGACTGCAGCGGGAGCTTGAGAGCATGCGTGAGGAGCGAACCTGTCCCGTGTGCCTGGAGCGGCCCAAGAACGAGGTCTTCCAGTGCGGGCACCAGGTCTGCGCCATCTGCTCGCCTCGCCTCACCCGCTGCCCGGTTTGCCGAGCAGAGGTCACAAACCGCATCAAGCTGTTCTAGCTGGCATCAACCGGTGCACGCCTTCTGCTGCTCGGAAGCGTGGTAGTGGTGAAATGTGTGGCTCGGGCCCGGGCAGGATTGTCAGCTGTGCACCAGTGAGCCCGCCCGACCCTCCGCACTGACCTTGGAGTATTTTCGAGATGGAGCGGAATGTTCCCTCTGCGTTTTTCGCCAATCTTTCGAAGTGATTGAGTTGCAGACCTGTGACATCGAGCCCACACTCGAACACTCGACACGTGTGAACGGAACCGGTAGGCCGCATACAGCCCCTCAGGTTTTCATTTACAAAAGGATTCGCCAACCGCCGTCAACACCACAACAGTAGTCGTCGTCAAGCTTCTGCCTTTGCAACGTCCAGGACACTGCAACCGGAAGACTAGCGTGAGCCCCCGGAGAAGGAAAGGAGGCCGCCGCGGGATCCGCGGAAGTGAGATGCTCACCAGATTGGTCTCACAACGGCCCATGCACGCACGAATACCAGCGGCACCCCGCCAGAGCACTAGGATATTACGTATGCCGTACCAACCCCAGGCAGGTGCCGCTGCACCGATACGCGGGGTGAGAGAGGTTCAACAGCGGGTCGCGTGTGTCGGCTGCTTGGCAAAAAGGCGGCTGGTCTGACGCCTGGGAGGGGGCCGCGATTCTCGCCGGGGCGCCCGCAGGTAGAAAGCGAGATCCCATGTTTGAGAGCTGCAGCGGCTGCTTTTGCAGCACCAGCGTGGAACACGTGAACTGTCCTTTCGTGAGGCGCTGCGGCGGACGATGACGCCGTCGGTTGGTGTAAATTGCTGGAGAATTCCCGCATCGGCCGCGAGGCTGCAGGGGCGACCTCCCGTGCTCGCAGTGCGCTCTGCAGGGCGACCACCACATCCTCCAGCTCTGCCTGCCTGCGGCGCAGAAACTCCAGCTCGCCCTCCATTCCACGCACGCGCTGCGTTGCGGTGCACCGTAGAAATCGGTCCTCCGCATCATGCAAGCGTGCGGCCCAGTCGGCGTGCGCTGCCTCGAGCTGTGCGGCAGCCTCCCGCCGCGTGCTCTCGAGGTCGCGCAGCGTGCACTCGCAGTCTCGAGACAGGCGAGACGACTCAGCAGCGTGCTCGCTGCTCAGCGCTGCTAGCTCGCTCGAAAGCCGGGACGCATCCTGCTGCGCCGCCGCCAGGTCAGCCCGCAGCGCTTCGCGCTCGGCCTCCCAGGCGCGTGCTTCCTCCGCATGGCGGTCCGCTGCCACGCGCACCTCTCGCTCTAGATGGTGGCTCGCTTCAGTGCGAGCTTCGTGGAGCTGCCTGGCCAGCACGGTTGCCGATCTCTCCTGCTCACCAGCAAAACCAGCTTCCGCAGCCATGCGTGCCTGCCGCTCCGCTGCCACAGCTGCATCCGCTTCCTTGCGCGTTCGAAGGATATCCTGTGCAGCCTGCTCCCGTGCGATACGAGAGGAATCTCTGAGCGCCAGGTGCGAGTTGTGCAACTCCGCTTGGAGAGTGGCGATGAGCGCAGCGTCGGGGGAGTCGCCCGCTGCTGTGCTGCTGGCAAGCTCCACCAGGCGCTGTGCCACGAATGCCGGGGTGCTTCTCGGTCCGCTCTTACTTATCCCCGCTCGCAACATGTCTGGACTGGGGTTGCTGAAGACGCGCTCCCACTCCGAAGCAATGACCTCGAGATGCCGGATTCGTGCCGACATTGCTTCCTCCCGAGTGTGGAGAAACCGGAGGAGGTCTTGCACATCCCGAGAAAAGTCAAACAGCAAACTACACAAAAGAATACAGAGAAAGAAGCAGTTTGGAAGAATGCGGGCTCCAGAGCATCGCGCGTGCAGTTGGGTTGAACGCGTTCATGTTGGCACTCACCTTTTGGGCAGGTGATTACCATACTTTGTTGCTTTCTCCTCGTAGTGCTGGCAGCACTTGATGACTTCTTTGAGCGTGCTTGCGGGCAGATCGCGGAACGACAGTCCTGTTGATACAGGGAACGGTGCGGCTCGATGCAGCATTCCAACGATGCCGTTGCAAGGCTGGAAGGCTGGCCGTTTTAAAAGCGTTGTCAGGTTACAACCGGCAAATCGTCGACACTGAAGCGTCAGTAGGCACAGCTTGCGCATTCCGTCAGCTGCGGCGCGCGGAAGCTCGGCATCGACGGCCTTCTGAAGATCTGCACTGAGGCAACTCGTCAAAGCACCCATTCGCCATTGAGAAGTCATTCTCGGTTCGATTTTTGGGAGCACGCGTGCCACCCCTGCCTTATACGGCTGCCCAAGCAGAAAATAAATCTAATTCTTCATCGGTAGTCCACGTGTTAGTCCGAAAAGGCGGCGTCGAATCACGCTCTTTTGTTGGAGTCACGGTCTGGTGAGTCAACTGGCGCGTGATTTGGGGCGATTGGGGCGTCGTCACCGCCTCCAACGCATCGTGCAACTTGCGCTCCGTCTGTTCAGCTCGAAGACACCAACGAAAGACCAGTGTTCATGCCCCGTCTGTTGAAGCCCATCCAAGTTGCAGGAAACGTTTCGGCTGTTGGGTTGAGAACGAGGCACCGCAAGCGGCAACCAGCTCTCAGTTGTCGATCCAGCAGGCCGGGCGTGAATCGCAAAAAGCGCTGACATGAGCCGTGGCGGCGAACTTCCCGATCGGGTCATCGAGGTCGGAGAGGCGGTCCCAGAGGCTGGATCGTCGCCGACGTCACTGGCGGAATCCCGCCTGACCACCGCCATGATCAGCGCCGCTGTGCGAGGCGCGCCACTGGGTTCCATCTCCAAGTTAGATCTATTCGGCCTCGGCCTTGTTGACGTCAGCGCCCTGGCTGCATTGCCCCAGCTGCGCATCCTCAGCCTCAGCCACAACCGCGTGCAAGACCTGGCACCTTTGGTGCACCTGACAAGACTCCAAGAGCTGTATCTGCGCCACAACGCGTTGGGGATCCTTCAAGCAGAGTGGCTGCGAGCGTTACCAGAGCTGTCTGTGCTGTGGCTGGCCGGGAACCCAGCGGCGGCCCATCCGCACTACCACGCCCTCGTTTTGCTTACGTGCCCGCACCTGAGCAAGCTGGACTCAGAGGACGTGACAGATGAGGCGCTTCAGGTCGCGCGGGCAGCCGCAAAAACGGATGCGAGCCTGCGAGGTCTAATGTCGCGGCTCGCAGTTCACCGACGGTTCGAGTCCACTGACTGCCAGCTCGCGGCGGGGTCTGCTGGCGGTGGGGACAGCGTCGGCGAACGGCGCCGTGAAACCGAGCTGCAGCATCGCGATTGCACGAGTGGCTCGCCAGCGTTGCGGGCAGCCTTCGCCGTGCTGCAGCTGCTCGCGCCGCACGAGCGAAGTGCTGTGCTGTCTGCGCTCGCTGACCCTTCCGCGTGGAGCTGAGGGACGCGTCAACAAAGCCACATCGGCACTCCCACGGTACAAAATAGGAGCTGGGTTGCGATGATTGCGATGCGAGTGCGTGGTCTACGTTGAAGCTCTGAGTCAGGAATGTGCCGATCAGTCCCCGTGGATTGCGGGCTTGTACTTCCGCTTCCCGCCGCCAATCTCTCGTCCAAAGAAGGCAATCCACACCACGATCGCAATCAAGTGGGCTGCAATCATGAGGACAACGAATGCTCGGACCTCAAACGGGAGTTCTGTCGGCAAAATGCCGAACAGCGTGTCCCACGTGCGAGACGACATGGCGTCGACTCTCTCGGCGTAAGCGCAAGCAGATGGTCCGGGAGCAAAGCCAGTTGTTTGAATCGAAATAGTGGTTGTGGATGGCGCTAAGGCTCGCTGGCCCACTGCAAGTCCACGAATGGGCACGTCGGCTGCGACGATTCAACGGGGCATGAATTCGAGTGCACCTGCGATATGTGGCCAACCCCCTTCGCGGCGTCAGCAACCGAAGCGTCAATCAAGGTCTGATGGCTTGTATTGTATGCTGACGCGATAGCTGCTGCGGTAATGGCAAGGTCTGCACGAAAACAGCCCCGTTCTACCAATGACCTCGCCGTACACCGTGCCCTTGCGGCACATTTTCAACGCCGTGGATGCCGAGAGGTGGCAGGCTTCTGATGTGAGCCGATAGAACCTTGGGCTGATTCGGCTGCTGCTCGAGACGAGGCGCGTAAAGTGCGCAACCGTGTGTTGTTCTGAAGTGTTCGGTATATTCGGCTGATCGCCATGCTTGTGCAGACCTGCGAAGACTTCGTCAAGTTCATTGGAGCGGTAAATGCCGCTGTTCGAGACAAACCAAACTCATGTACCTGCACGGTCAATGAGGTGAGTCGGGAAAAGCCCCCGATCGTACCCATTGCACCAGAAACGCGAGTTGTGAGCTTTCAGGCCCTCCACCCACGTCACTGCTTCATACTACGCAGACGCTCACACGCCTCATAACTGTGCTCGAGGAGCTTGAGGCATGGGTTGACGAGATCCAGCCCATCGCACAGCCCATGCGTTATGGCAACAAGGCATTTCGGCTGTGGCACGAGAGATTGGTTCAGCAGGGCCTGCGGCTCTGTCGCAGTGTGCTTCCAGACGAGAAGGCGGGGGCCGACATTGAGCTGGAGGCGTACCTGCTGGACTCCTTCGGCAACGCCACACGCATCGACTACGGCACGGGCCACGAGACCACCTTCATGATGCTCGTGTGTGAGTCCCGCTCCACGCGCACGTGTGGCCGTGCAGGATGGGGACGCTGCTCGAACGCCACCGTCGCTCAACGCGGCGCTGCGCCTGCGCTCTCTGTTTGCAGACTGTCTTGCGAAGTTGGGGCTCGTGGCGCCGTCTGATCTCGTGGCGGTTGGAACCAAGGTGTTCCCCTGCTACCTGACCGTCGCCCGCAAGCTGCAGCGCAAATACGGCCTTGGTGCGTGAGCGCTGCGGGGCTGCTCCCTCCTTGCTGGCGTGGCTCCACGATTGGGTGCGCCTCGTTTGCCTTTTGGCCCGCACCGCGTCACCCCTGCTTTTCTGCTCCCCGTATGTCTGCCTTCTGCAGAGCCGGCGGGCTCTCACGGCGTGTGGTCCCTGGACGACTACCAGTTCCTGGCCTTCCTCTTCGGCTCCTCTCAGCTCGCCGGTGCGTGTTACGCTGCCTGTTCTCCCATGCGTTGCTCGACCGGCCCTGCGTGTGGTGGCAAGCTCGGTGTGATCGCCTGCATGGCGTGCTCCACGCACACCCACCCACCTGTGCAGGCCACCCGCACATCCGCCCACGCTCCGTGCACAGCCCGGATGTGCTGGAGGGGTACGCGAAGGACTACACGTATCTGTCCTCCGTGCAGTTCGTCACCGAGGTGAAGCAGGGCGCCCCCTTCGCCGAGCACTCCCCGATCCTGAACGACATCTCCGGCCTGCCCTCCTGGGCCAAGGCGAACGACGGCCTGCTGAAGATGTACCGCGCTGAGGTGCTGGGCAAGCTGCCGGTGGTGCAGCACTTCCCCTTCGGCAGCCTGCTGCCTGCGACGTGGACGCCGTCGCGCGAGCCCGTGCTCAGCGAGACGATGGCGCACGCCCTCGCCGCCACCGCGCGAGACCCCGCCGCCGCCGCGGTGGCACTGGCAGCAGAGCGGCTCAGCAGCGCAGAGAGCGTCCCCATCGACGAGCCAGCGCGCGCTGCGGCGCCGTGGGTCACCTCCCCGCCGCCTGTGGCGGGGGCGGGCATGCCAGCTGGCAGCGAGGACGCCACCGCGCATCGCGTTGCTGCTGCAGCGGGCGTGCCAGCCGCGACCCCTACCGGAGACGGGGTGGTGGCGTTTATGGGGGCCTTCGGCACGGGGCCCAATCCCGCTCGCGGCGAGTAGGTGACACTGCAGTTCCGCTGGTCGCAGCACCGCGGGCGGGTGCGGCAATGAGCGAGGATGAGTGCTCCGGTTCACACCTGCTTCGTCCTCACCCACAGTAAAGTCATCCATGCTCGCGGGCTGTCCACAGGTATGCTACGCTTTGTTTAGCCAGCAGGCACGAGTAGTCTCCGTCGGGCATCGCTGATACCGGTGCATGTCGTGCAAACTGTTCGCCCGCAGTCCATCGGAAGTAGCACCAATCGAGATGAGTTGTGCAGAATGATCATGATGTTGCAACTGCGGTGAGGAGCGGACGCGTACGCCCTAAGCCTACGTGAATTCGTGGCTAGCAGCGCTGTGAAGATGTGAATTCGTGGCTTGCTGCACCTCGAGCTCGGCCTGAGTCGACTAGTATTGCGTACATGTACGTACGTACATGTCGCGTACACACGTCAATATTGATCAAGAGCTTCACGTTTGACCGAGTGCGTACGCGTATTCAGCCTGCAAGGGATGCACACGCGCCGGTAGACGTATCGTGCGGATACGCGCGCATCTGGAGTCTGCAGCTGGGAGGTCGACGTGCCACTGACCCAGTGATTGAATTCGGCGCCAAAGCTGACGCGCCACGCTTGGTTCACACGGACGGCTGATGCTAGATCTACAAGTGCCGAGGCGAGTCTTCAGGTAAGGGTTGAGGTGTCAGGGCAGTGGACGTCCGCACTTGAAACTGTACGCAGACGCAGCGCACGGCAGGCATTGCGAAGCTCTCGCAAGGCTGGGACGCGCAAGGCCAGACGCTCCCTTCACAAACAGGCTACGCAGGCTCACGCCGACCGTGACCAGTGGCAGTGTCTGAGCGGACACGTCACGCAGGCATAACGGCACGATCGGGGTACATTCACGACGGGTTGAAGTGGCTGGCAGTCACGCACAGCCT
>Ga0066413_1000130_pt1 | contig 14865 bp, 3 predicted proteins | sample LakWasMet19_HOW5_2_FD_59540 | JGI IMG/M metagenome (GOLD analysis project Ga0066413, IMG submission 59540) | Freshwater sediment methanotrophic microbial communities from Lake Washington under simulated oxygen tension - Sediment Metagenome 19_HOW5 | ecosystem: Environmental > Aquatic > Freshwater...
GCGGCAGAGGAGGCAGCGGAGGAGGCGGAGGCGCTCTGTCCCTCCCCCGGCACACGCATGCCCTCCGCTGCGGAGGCGCTGCCGCTGGAGACGAAGGCCTGCGCCTGCTGCTGCGACCTGGGGGCGGCCTGCTGCTGCGGCTGCTGTGTCTGCGGTGTCAGCTGCACCAGCGCCAGCGCCCTCTCCACGTGTCCCTTGGCCACCTCCACGGCAGCGGGGCTCAGGTGCTGCGCACCGGAGGGGGAGGCGGAGGCGGGTGCCTCGTAGGGGGTCGGCGGGGCGTCCCAGCGCCGAGACCTGTCCCCGCGGCCCCCGCTGACCCCCTCGCCCTCCTCACCCTCCGGCGCGTCGTACCGCGGCAGCTCCCCCGAGGCCGCCAGCACAGCGCAGCGCACGATGGTCATCAGGCACGCCTGCGGGGGCGCCTGCCCCGCCTGCGCAGCCCGCTCTGCCACCCCCAGCGCCCTGTCGATGCGGCCCAGGCGCGCCAGCAGCACCGCCATCTGTCCGTACACGCGGCTGTCGGGCTGCAGCCCCTGCCCCTGCAGCGCGGAGAGCACGCCCTGCCCGCCCTCCAGCTGCGCGAAGGGCGGCAGCGCGGCCGTGGCCAGCAGCGAGGCGTAGAGGGGCGCACCCGGCCTGAAGCCCGTGTGACGCATCAGCACGGGCAGCAGCGGGATGGACTGCTTGGCCAGGCGGGCGCGCGGCAGCGCCTCCAGCAGCAGCCCCCACACGGGGCCAGCGATGGCGGCAGCTGGGTCCAGTCCGGGCACGGGCGGGGGCAGGGGCGGCAGCGACACGTCCCTGTCCCCCGAGAAGGCGGCAGACCACAGGTCGCCGGAGCCGCCGCCGCCGCCATCCTCAGCGGAGTCGCCCCCGACGCCGCTGCCCTCCGCCCAGCTGCGGCGCCGTCGGAGGCCTGCGTCGTCCGCCTCCGCCTCGCCGTCCAGCGCGGCGGCGGCACGGCTGGCGGGCGCGGCAGCGGACGCGGCTGCGTCGGCCGCCTCAGCTGCCCGCAGCGCCAGCGCCTGCCCCGGCGCGTTCACGGCAGCGCGCGCCCGCCCCTCGTACACGGGCACCAGCTCTGCGAGGGGCCGCATGGCCGCGTCCACGCTCACGCCGCCCCTGTCCCGCGCCTCGCTGAGCAGGTCGGAGAGCGAGGTGCCTGCGATGTCCAGCGGCAGGGGGCAGGCAGGGGAAGTCAGCACGGCGGAGGTCGCGGTGGCGGCGAGAGCGGCATCGGCAGCTGCAGCGCCCTCGTCGCTGCCGCTGCGGCCTCCCCCTCCCCGCAGCGCCGTTGCCCGCCTGCCCGCCTCGCTCCAGGGCAGCGAGTGCAGGGTGGCGGGCCGCAGCGCTGCCAGGATGCCGCCTGCGGTGGCTGCCCACGCTGCAGCGGGCGGGGTGGACTCGACAGGCTCGGTGCCGGGGGCAGCCGGTGCGCCGCTGAGGTTGAGCAGGGGGCGGGGCAGGTGGGCCACCCCCGTCACCATCGACCCCACAGCCTCCCAGTGTCGCAGCAGCCTGCCCGCCCAGTCCGGCCCCAGCGACGCCGCCTCCTCCGCAGCCGCCACGTGGCAGTAGAGGAGGTACGACACCACGGCATCGTCCCCGCCCGGCCCGCTGCCTGCGCGCACAGCCAGCTCGCGCAGGAGCGGCCACCTGTTGCGCCGCAGCTCCGGGAAGAGGAAGTGAAGGTGCGGGGGCACGGAGGAGGAGGGGGCGGGGGTCGCCTCCGCCTCGACCGCCCCCGGCCCTGCGCCGCTGCCGTCGCCCTGCTGCTGCAACTGCAGCGCAGCGACGTCACCGCCTGCAGCTGCAGCGTCGCCCTGCCCGCCCGCCAGCGCCCCGAAGCCCAGCAGGGACCGCACCGCACTGGCCGAGGTAAGGGGGCCGCGGCTGCTGGGGGGCGGGGCGAGGGCGCCGCCCCCGGCGCCGTCTGTCTGTCGATGCGCCTCCGCAGCGTCCGCACGCGCGCCCCCCAGCCCGCTCGTGTGCGCGGAGGCAGCGGCCATGCCTGCAGCAGCGCCCCCCTTCGACTCTGCGTCCCTGCGAGCCATGTACACGCTGGCCTTCACCTCCGCGAGGGCTGACACCAGCTGCTCGCCCACCTCGCCGTCAAGCACTCCCTCCACGCCCTTGCCGCCCTCCACGCCGCTGCCTGCCCCGCCGAAGTGGTGCGCCAGCTGCAGCATGCGCAGCGCCCCCGTCACGTCCCCTGCGCGCGCGTAGGCGTGCAGCAGCACCCGGTGGGCGGTGGCGTCGATGGGGGCGGCCCAGGCGGCCCAGCAGGCGACCCCCAGCTCAGCCAGGCCGGGGTGCGGCGCCTTCATCGCCAGCACGAGCACGCGCTGCAGCACGGGCCACTCTGGCGTGTAGCCGATGGCCAGCAGGGAGCGCAGCACAGCGAAGGCGGAGGCTGCGTCGCCCCCCTCCAGGCACGCGGCGAGGGTGCGGCCCAGCTCCCCCAGGTACCCACGCAGGTGCTGCTGCAGGCAGCGGTTGCGGCTGGCCGTGCTCGCAGCCTCCCGCGCCTCCATGCCCCGCAGGTGCCCCTGCGCCTTGCGGGCGATGGCGGGCGCGATGGCGGCGGCAGCGCGGGCTGCGCGCTCCACGTCCCGCAGGGCCAGCGCAGAGCGGACCACCTCCAGCAGCAGGCGCGCGGAGATGCGGTAGTCGGGCACGGCCTCCAGCTGCTGCAGCACCGTGCGCGCCCGCGAGAACTCCTCGCCCCTGATGCACGCCACGGCCAGCTGCTCGAGGTCCCCCAGGCCGATGCCCGCCCCGAGGGCCTCCTGCTGCCGCAGCACAGCCATCATGGCCTCCACGTTGCCCAGGCCCACCGCCGCGCTCTTCACGGCGGGCCACACGAGCCCGAACTTCCACCGCACCTGCGGGAAGCGCAGGTACAGCTGCAGCGCCAGCATGTGCAGCTGCAGGCGGGCGTACGTCGCTACGGCTGCGCTGAAGGGGGTGCTGGCGTAGGGCTTGTACGGGCCGCGCTGGTACACCGTCCACAGCTCGACCAGGCGGAAGAGCGCCTGCTCGGGGCGCCGCCCCGACAGGACCCCCGCTAACAGCTGCGTCATCTCCCGCTTCAGGGCGCGGTAGGTGGGGTACTGCAAATCGACTGCGTTCGGCCAGCAGCGGCGCGTGGCCGCGAGATGGGGCTTAGCTGGGATATGGTGAGGCCTCGAGTCGACACGGGGGTCCCGTCGTCCGTGAGGTGCAGACAGCGCCTCTCGCGCTGGGGAGCTGGAGGGCTTGCCGGCCGGAGCCAGATTCGAAAATACAGCCGCGGCAGAATGAACGGCGTTGCATGGTAGCTGAGGTTGAGTTGTTGCTGCGGTTCGACCCCAGCGCGACGCGCACCGGGCCCCGGAGCCCGAGAAATGCAGCATGGCTGATGCTGGGCCTCGCCACAACCCTACGCAGTCGAGAGAATGGGCAACTCAGTCTTATCGTCCCACGCTTTCTTGGGTACTAGACGCGCAGCCTTCTGCAAACGTGCCTACAGGTGGAACCAGCTGACGCCAGCCCGATGAAGGCATGATTCTCCAGTGCGGTGCAATGTTGAAGGCGGACGGACGCTCGCGGGTTTCTTCAGACTTTCGCTGCCGGCGACTGTTCGAGTGAGGTTACAGACGCAATATTACTCGTGGTTCCGATAACGCATGCCGAGTCGCGCGGTGGTCGTCGCGATAATTTGAATCCCGCGGCGTCCGCACAACCTTACGCTGCTCGGCGCAGCCACCGTCACAATGGACCCGATCTTCCGGGCGACCGCCGCGGTTTTGGGGTCCCCATCGGACCAAGTGACCAGCCATGACGTGCCGAGCTACGAGGAGCTGCATTCGGAGGTTCAATCCATCCTGGTGCCGCCAACCTTGCCTCCTGGAATACAAGTCAACGGTGTCGTGCCGCTGACAAGGCAGTTCGCCGTTTCCGCTCGCGGGTTTTTGGCGTCAGAAAAGAAGGAACAAAACCCCTTCGCTGCAATGATGGGCGGCGGGGCCCCCAAGAGTGACAAGATCACGCGCATCTGGAGTCTCGGCGGCGTCTTTGCTCACCGGTTCACGAGTGGTACGAAGCTGCGGTTGTTCAGCGCTATCGACTCCACAAACCTTGTGAAGACGACGGGCCTGTGCGAGCTCGGGACATCAGCGGGCCGCCTGTTGCTGTCGGCGCAGGTTGCCAGCAGCCGCCGCCCGCGAGCATTTCCTGGCATCAGCTACGGCCTCACCGCGATGCTGCGAGGAGTCGACTACACAGGCTGTCTGCGTGCAGCCACAGACGAATCGACGCATCTGCCCGACGTAGGCGTCTCTTACCTGCAAAGATTATCGCCCGGTTCTCCGCTGTCGCTGGGCGGCGAGGTGAGGGCGACGACGAGGCGAGACCGGCGTTTTCGCTTGCGCCGACCCAGCCTTCGCGACCACTGATACTGCTGCGACTTCTTTGGGCACCCCTCCTTTGCCGCTGCAGCTCTGGCTCTCTCCCTCTACTTTCGCCGCTGTCAAGTCCGTGCAAGCGCCGCCGCCGGGCTCGGACAAGCCTCTGCAGTGGGCCCTCGGCGCTGCTTACGACACGATCCTCAGCAAGGTGCGGCTGCACCCCCCGAGTGCACAGCGTAGCCTGATGAGTGGGGCTCTGTCGCTTCCCATTGTTGACCTGCGGCTGCACCCCCTCCGGCGCTGGCCCCTCCCTCGTTGCAGGTCGGCATTCACATGAGCAGCATCACACACGGCAACCCCTACCCCCTCTTCAACTGCCAGTACCTGTACCGCGTCACCCCCGCCTCCACTCTCGTGGCAAAGTCCATTTTTGACGGCGGTTTCACGCGCAGCATGGTGAGGCGTGCTGCGGGCACAGCGAGACGGATGCCCTGCTGCTGCAGCAAGCAGCGTGCCTGCCCGCCTGCTGCTGGCGGCGGCCGGCCCGTTGCCACACGGCTCACTGCCCTCTCGATCGTCTCCCCCCTGGCTCCCCTCTCGTCTCCCATCCCTGCAGGCTGCTGCCGGGTACCGTGTGAGCTTCCGCAACACTGGGGTGAGCGTGCAGGGCATGGCCGACACGTACGGCGGGGTGCGCATCCGGATGGACAGAGAGATGGTCAAGGATGCGCTGCGGGCCTCCTTCTACCTGCACTACAACGCCCTCGCGGCAGGCGGCAGCGGGAGCGGCTTCGACGGGGACGAGCCCAACGCGCTGGGCATCAAGGTGACCATGGGGTCGCAGCCCACCCTCGAGGTGCCGCAGTCCCCCTGTACCATGAACCGCGTCATGTTCAAGATCCAGTAGGCGGGGAGGGGGCCGCAGCTGTCCCGCGCCCGGACCGGTCCGCTGGCTGTCCCTCGCAGGTGTCGCGTCTGCGCGGCCATGCCTCCAATTGCAAGCTGAGAAGGCACCCGCATGCACCGGAGGCCACGCGCAGACCCCACCGCCCCCGCTGTCGGGTGTAATGCCGGTGCTCGGGGCTTGGGTGCTAGCTCCAGAGCCTTTAAACTTTGCGAGCATCGCCATTGAAACGTTCCACTGCGCGGCGTACCCCTCGAGATCGACTCTTGACGTTGACTGCGGAGTCCGCGGATCCGGAGTGCCAGGCATGACTCGATCATAATGGCTATCGATGCATCCCCATCGATGTCGGCAGCTGCAGGTCCACGTTCCGCGCAAGGCCTAGGCGCGAGCGCATTCAACGCAGCGCTACCTGTAGCGAGGCCGAACGTGATAACCAGCGTCAGCACATCGCAGACCCGATGCACGAGTCGATCAGGGCGTTCGAATTCACTAGTAGCCCCATCCGCAGGCGATTTTCACATTCAATTCAGCGTGTGTCGGCATGCATATGCGCAGACTGGCCGTGGGCGCACCTGCACCTTGACCCAGACTCAGCCGCGATGGGGCATCCCTCTCCGTGCATGCCGCATGGGCACATCTAGATCTGGCTACCAGAACCGCTCAGGGAAGCACTAATCAGCAGCGCGCCGCAACGCCACGTGCACCACAAAGGCAAACATGATCAAGGCGACGGGTGGGGGTCAGTCAGGGCGGCATGTCGCTGTGCACCTGCCGTAGGCAGCTAGCCACCTGCAGCGCAGGGGCACGGTACACACCGATCGACCCGGCCGCACTCCGCAGCTCACACACGCGGCAGCTGACTGGGCAGCCGCATGCCGCAAGGGCTGCGCTAGCCTCCCCGGGGCACGGCACGGCGACACATTATGGGTCGCTGGCCACTGAGGGCGGGGGCGGGGAGGGAGCGGGGCACACGGGGAGGAAGGAGGAGGCCGCGGCAGCCTGGGCAGAGCAGCAGGCACGGAGGCAGGCAGGCAGGCAGGCAGCGCTACCGCACCTCGTACCCGTCGTCTGACAGTCTGTCGTCGTCCACCTCCCCTCCGCTGCTGGCGGGTCGCCCTCCGGGGCCGCGCAGGCCGCCCGCCGCCGCGGGGGCTTGCGGCTGCGTTGGAGAGCGGCCCGCGCCGCTGCCGTCCCCTCCCTCCGAGTACCCCTCCGCGTAGTCAATTACGAGGCCGCTGCGGCTGCCTCCGCCCACCCCGGGCCGCGCCCCCGCCCCGTCCTCCCACGTCACGCTGTGGCCGGCCGCAGCGGGGCTGCTCGCGCCGCCGCCCTCCTGGGTGCGGCGAGACCCCGCCGCATCGCCGCTACGGCCGGTGGCGCCCCCAGCGGGCTGCGGCTGCTGCCGCTGCTGCCCGCCGGCAGCGCGCCCTGCGCCCCCCGCAGAGGCGCCAGCAGTGCCCGGGGCGCTCCTGGCGGCCCCTCCAGCGGGCGGGACGGTGAAGAAGGTGCCGTCAGCGGAGGGGGTCGACCCCCCGCCGCCAGTGGTGCCTGCAGCGGGGGGCAGCCGCCTGCTGCGGGACCCACCCGCGATGCCGCCACCGGCACCTGTACCTGCACCTGCCCCCGCCTGCTGCTGCTGCTGCGTGGACTGGGCGCTGGCCTGCCCGGCTCGAGGGGCTGCGGCACCCCCTGCACCCGCCCCGTCGCTGCCGGCGCCAGCGCGGCCGCTGCTGCCGTTGGGGGCAGCACCGGAGGCTGCTGCGGTTGCGCCGCCCCCGCCGGCGGTGCCTGGGCCGAAGGAGACAGAGGCGGAGGCGCCCGGTGTGGAGGCGCCCCCAAGGCCAGCACGGCCGGAGCGTCCCAGCTGCGGCTGCGGTGGGCCGGTCAGGCCTGTGCTGCCGCCGGGGGCTGGGAAGGGGATGGGGCCGTCCTCCCCTCCGCCCCTTCCCCCTCCACCGTTGCCGCTCCGCCCCCACGGCTGCGGCGAGGGGGCCGGGCTGCTGCGGCTGCTCGCGGCCACGGCGGCCTGCTGCTGCGCCGCAAGGGCTGCCGGCGAGAGCGTGGAGGGCGGGGGCGGCACCACGGAGGCGGCGTCGAACGAGCCCGCGGGCACGTGTGCGGCCGTGAGGATGGCCATGAGGGCGCGCTGCTGCTGCACGAGGGTGGCGATTAGGTCCGCCTCCACGCCCCGCAGCGCCTCCTCCTTCTCGCCGCGCTGCCCCTCCACGCCCGCCATCTTGCGCCGCACCTCGTCCAGCGCTGTCCGCCGGTCCGCCATGCGGGCGAGGGCGGCGTCCAGGTCTCTGTCCAGCCGCTTCTTCTTGCGGGTCGCCCCCACGTTCACGGTGCCGTCCTCCCCAATGATGCCCGCCTTGGCCAGCTCGCCCATCTCGCGCTCCACGGCGCGCACGCCGCCCTCCAGCTCCGCCAGCTGCCCCGCCAGCGCCTGCTGCTGTTTGAGCAGCTCGCCCTGCGAGTCCGCCAGCGCCGCGATCTCCTGCGCCAGCTCCATCGTGCGCACCTTGTGCTCCAGCACGGTGTCGCGCTTGAAGCCAGTCAGCGTCTCCTGCAGCTGCGCGCGCAGCAGCAGCAGCGCGCGCCCGCGCTCCCGCTCCGCCGCCAGCGCCTCCTCCGCCGCCGCGAGCTTGCCCCGCCACTCGCCCAGCACCTCGCCCACGCGCGCCTCGCGCTCCGCCCGCGCCTGCGCCCGCAGCGCCGCCACCATCTGCGCGTAGCGGCCCACGAGCAGGAGGGACATGAGGCGGTGCGCCGCGCCCGCGCGCTGCAGCGCCCCCGTGCTCTCGCGCAGGCCGCGCACCTTCTCCTCCGCGAGGGCGCTCTTCTGCGCGGCCAGCGCCGCCGCCGCCTTGGCCGCGTCGCGCTCCTCCTTCAGTTTGCCCATGGCGCCCTCGATGCTGGCCAGCAGTCTGTCGCTCTCCACGCGCAGCGCATCCATCGCCTCCTCGTGCTCCGCGTTCGCCTGCTCGCGCACCCCCGCCACCGCAGCCGCCCGCTCCTCCGCCGCGACCGACGCGGCCTCCGCCAGGGCGCGCGCCCGCTCCGCGCCCGCCTCCGCCGCGGCTCGCTCCAGCGCCTCCGCCGCGGCACCGCGCTCCGCCGCCACCGCCGCGTCCATCGCCTCCGCTGCCGCCGCCTCCGCCGCCTCGCGCTCCGCGCCCGCCTCCGCCAGCACCGCATCCAGCGCCGCGGCACGCTGCGCCTCCATCTGCCGCACCGCCGCCTCCAGCTGCGCCGCCGCCTCCTCGCGCAGGCGGCCCACCTCCGCCCCGTGCGCCGCCGCCAGCTCGCCCGAGCGCGCCTCCAGGCGGGCCATCCACTCCGCGTTGAACACGCCCAGCGCCGCCACCGTCTCCGCCTCCGCCTCCGCGATGCCCCGCGAGACCACCTCCCGGATGGCGGCCGCGTGCCCCGCAAGCAGGCGCGCCCGCGCCTCCTCCGCGGCCATCAGCGCCGCCTCGTACCGGGCGCTGGCGGACTGCAGGCGGGCGTCCGCGGCCGCTGCGAGGCGGGCGAGGGCGGCGGAGGCGTCCGCCTCCCGGGCCTGCAGCGCAGAGGCCAGGCGCTGCTGCCACACCGCCTCCGCCGCGCCCATCGCCGCAGACATCTCCGCCTGCGTGGCCGCGAGGGCCGCCGCCACGTCCCCCGCCGCAGCCTCCGCGAGGGCGCGCTTCTCCGCCTCGCACGCAGCGCGCGTGCGACCCAGCTCGCCCGCGTGCGCCGCAGCCCGCTCCTCCGCCTCGCGCCGCGCCCGCTCGCCCGCCTCCGCCAGCGCGGCCGCCTTCTCCTCCAGCACGCGCCGCAGCGAGGCGTCGCGGTCGCCCAGCGCCGCGGCGAAGGCGCCCTCCATGGCCGCGCGGTGCTGCGCCTCCAGCGCCTGCAGCGCCCGCGCGCGCTCGCCCGCCCCCTCGCGCTCCACGGCCAGCAGCCGGTCCCCGAACTCCGCCCGCAGCGCCTCCACCTCGGCCCGCTTGCCCGCCTCCGCTGCGGCGCTCGCCTCCGCGATGCCGCTGGCGATGGCCGCCTGCGCAGCCGCCTCCAGCGCGGCGCGCTCGCCCTCCCACCGCCCGCCCAGCGCCGCCGCCTGCTCCGCCAGCTCTGCGGAGAGGCGTGCTGTGGCCGCGGCGAGCTCGCGTGTGTGCGCGCTGGCCGCCTCCGCGCGCTGCCGCTCTGCGCGCTCCAGGCTCTGGCGCGCCCCTTCGAGCGCCCCCTGCAGCCCCTGCCGCTCCCCGTCCCACGCAGCCCGCTCCGCCTCGTACGCGCCCCGCGCCGCCGCGGCCGCCTCCGCGTGCGCCGCATCCCGCGCGGACAGCGCCGCGCCCGCCTCCCTCGCCGCCTCCTCCGCCTGGCTGGCCAGCACCGCGCTCATCTCCGCCCGCACCCCCTCCACGGCGAAGGCCAGCGCGGAGGGCAGGGCGCGCTGCAGCGCCGCGGCAGCGCCGTCCTCTGCGCCCATGCGCGCCGCCTCCAGGCGACGCAGCAGCTCGCCGTGCGCGGCGGCAGCGCGCTCCAGCGCCTCCGTCGCGCCCGCCCGCAGCGCCGCGCCGTTGGCCTCGCTCGTGCGCAGCGCCGCCTGCAGCGCAGCGAGCGCGGCGTCGCTCTCCGCTCGCACGCGCCCCACCGCGCCCTCCACCGCGTCGTGCACCGCCTGCGCCGCCCGCTCCTCCACCTCCTCCCGCATGGCGTCGAGGGTGGCGCGTGGCACGGAGGCGGCCAGTGCCTCCCGCAGGCCGCCCGCCTCCCTGTCACGCGCCTCGCGCTCCGCCCCGAAGGCCGCCGCGGCGTCCCGCAAGCGCTGCTCGTAGGCGCGCGTGAGCGACGCCAGCTCGCCCCCGTGCACCGCGGCCGCCTCCGCCAGGGCCACCTCCACCTCGGCGCGCCCCCGCGCCACACTCTCTTCAACCAGCCGCTCGCGCAGGCCCGCAGCGTGCGCCTCAGCCTCGCCCACGGCGGCTGCCAGGCGCCGCTCCGCGTCCGCCTCCGCCGCCTGCCGCGCCTCGGCCAGCGCACACGCGGCCGCCGCGGCTGCCGCCTCCGCCTCCGCCGCGTGCTGCGCCCGCAGCGCCCCCATGTCGTCGCTGTAGCGCGCCAGCACCTGCGCCCGCAGCTCCTCCAGCGCAGACAGCGCGGCGCCGTCCCGCGCCGCCAGCGCCGCCGCCATCTCGCCCTGCTTGGCCGCGAGCGCCGCCTCCAGCTCGGAGCGGGCCACGGCCCAGCCCGCCTCCGCGGACGCCTGGCGCGAGCGCAGCTCCTCCAGGCTCGCGCCGAACTCGCGCCGCGCCGCCTCCACCGCGCCCTCCACCTCGCCGCGCGACCGCTCCGCCGCGCGGTCGCTGGCGCCCCGCAGCTCCGCCAGCCGCCCCTCGTACCCCTCGCGCACCCGCGCCAGCTCGGTCCGCGTTGCCGCAGCCTCCCGCGCGGCGGCCTCCGCCTCTGCCGCCGCCGCCCCGCGCGCCGCCAGCGCCGCGCCGAGCTCCTCCTGCAGGCGCAGCACCCGCTCGCCCCAGCGCCCCTCCAGCTCCGCCACGGCCCGCCCCGTCTCCTCGCGCACGCGCCCCTCCACCTCCGCCAGCACGCCCGCCATGGCCTCCGACGCGACCGCGGAGAGGCGCCCCTGCGCCGCCTCCGCGGCCTGCCGCGCCGCAGCCAGCGCCGCCTCCGCCTCGGCCAGGCGCGCGCCGTGCGCCGCCACCGCTGCGGCGAGGCGCGCCTCCGCCTCCGTGCGCAGCGCGACCTCCACGCCCGCCCGCTCGCTCGCTGCCGCCGCGGCAGCCCGCAGCGCCGCCAGCGCCTCGTCCCGCGCCCTCAGGTCGGCGGACAGCCCCGCCACCTGCCCCGCGCACTGCTCCGACAGGCGGGCGAGCGCTGCCTCGGCGCCCTCCCGCGCCCCCGCCAGGTCCTTGCGGTGCCGCCCCTCCATCTCCGCCACGGCGGCGGCCACGGCAGACCGCACCTCCACCTCCGCCGCGAAGCCGCCGCTGCGTGAGGAGGCCGCGGCGGCGTGCTCCCGCTGCAGCGCCGCCTCCAGCTCCCGCCGCGCGGCCAGCAGGGCGCTGCGGTGACCCTCCGCCTCGCTCGTGGCCGCTGCGAGGCGCGTGGCGAGCTCCGCGCGCGTACCCGCGGCCTCCGCAGCCGCCCGCGCGGAGGCCGCCAGCACCTCGGTCAGACGCTCCTCGTACGCCGCGCCCGCCCGCGCCAGCGCCTCCTTCAGCTCCACCTCGCGCCGGCTGGCCGCCTCCGCCAGGCCAGCCAGGCCGCCCTCCGCCTGCGACACCAGCCGAGCCAGCTCCGCTGCCGCGGCCACGGCGGAGCGGGGAGTGGTCACGGCCACGCTGCCGCCGCTGCCGTCCCCGCCCGCACCCGCAAAGTCGACGGCACCCGGGCTTGAGCTGCCGCTGCCCGCGGCGGGCGGTGCCGCGGCAGCCTCCCGCAGCCAGGCGACGCGGGCCGCAGCGAGGGCTGCAGAGACCGCCACCTCCCGCTCCGCCAGCGCGTCAGCGAGTGCGGCGGAGGCGCTCTCCTTGCCCGCCCGCCACGCCTCCTGCAGCGCCCGCCTGAAGTCCCCCATGAGCGAGGCGAGTGAGGCGTCCCGCGCCCGCATGCCAGCCTCGCAGGCCAGGCGCGCGGCCCGCTCCCCCGCCAGCGCCCGCTCCAGCTCGCCCAGGCGGCCGAACAGCTCCCGGGAGCCGCCCCGCTCCCTCGCGTCGCGCTGCTGCGCCCGCGTGCCGCCGCCGCTGCTGGGGAGGGACAGGGGCAGGTGCAGGGAGAGGCGGCCCTCTAGCGACCCCTCCGCGCTGCCCTCGCCCTCCCCGCGGGAGGAGGGGAGGTGGGTGCCGTGCGGCCCCTCCAGCGACCCCGCCAGCTCAACGGAGGCGGGGGCGGCAGCGCAGGCCAGGGCGGCAGCGGAGGCTTTGATGGCGCGCGAGGAGGCGGCCACCTCCGCTGCAACGAGGGAGGATGCTGCCTCGCCCACGCCCGCCCCCGCTGCCGCGCTCGCCGTGGCTGCGAGCGCCTCCGTGAGCGAGGCCACCCGCTGCACCAGGCCCGCGTTAGCCAGCCCCAGCTCGCCCCTGCTGGCCGCCTCGGCCCGCAGCATGTCCCGCAGGCGCGCAGCCTCGTCGCCCAGGGAGCGCACGGCGATGCGGGCGGAGGCGAGGTCGCCGGCGGAGGGGTCGCCGTACGAGGGGGCGGAGGGGGCGCCGGAGGGGCGGCCCTCCCCTCCCGGCGCCCCGCCAGCGGAGGAGGCGGCGGCGCTGCCGCCTGCTGCTGCTGCAGCGGCTGCGGCTGCCGACCCCTCCCCCACGATGGAGCGTCCGCTGCGCCCCAGGCGGGAGAGCGGGCCGTGCCTGCCCCCCGCGCCCTCCTCGGCAGCAGACTCGCGCCGGCTGGGGGTGGGGGGCCGTCGATTGCCGCCCGCGCTGCTGCTGCCCGCCCCCTGGCCCAGCGCCTGCCGCAGCACCCCGTCAATGGCGTCAGCGGGCGAGGAGGAGGCGGAGGCGTCAGCGGCGCCGGCTTGCTCCTGCAGCACCTGCACCTCCGCGAGGCGACGCCGCAGCTGCTCGCACGCCGCGGTGGCGGCGCCCTCTCTGCTCTGCGCCCCGCTCAGCTCAGCCGTCATCAGCTCCAGCTGTGACAGCGCGAGCGCCAGCTGCCCCTGCAGCCGCCCCACGGCCCCGCTGCTGCTGCCCTCGAAGGCGGCGGGGGCGGCAGACGGCCGGGGAGGCCGAGAGGGCCCCTGCGGGGCCGTCGCGGGGGCAGGCGTGGGCTCCCTGTCCAGCTCCACGCTGCCTGCGCTGGCAGACGTGGCAGCTGATGCAGCAGCAGCCGCAGCTGCAGCGGCCTCGTACTCCTCCGCCGCCTGCTGCGCCGCAGAGCCCGCCACCTCCACGGCGTTGTACGCCAGCATGCGCGGCGGCAGCAGCGAGGGCGAGGAGGCGGCCAGCGCGAGGCGGGAGACCCCCGTCAGCCAGAGCACGGAGGCAGGGGCGACGGGGTCGGCCCCGAAGTACAGCGTGCACCGGGCGATGCGGCAGCGGTGCACGGACTCGATGTGGCTCAACACGCGCCCAGCGGCCGCGTTGGCGGGCCCGCGCGACCCCGTGGGCACGGGGCCGAGGCCTGCCCGCCCCGCCTCCAGGTCCAGGGGGGCGCCGCCTGCGCCCACGGGGCCCGCCCCGAGGCGCACCTCGCGTGCCTTGGTGATCTGCGAGGGGAAGGAGGCAGCGGAGGGGCGCGTGTGCGGGACAGCAGGGGGCAGGGGTGTGGTGAGCGCGGAGGGGGCGCTGTGTGCAGGGGAGGCAGCGGGGGAGGCAGGCAGGCACGGGCAGACAGACGACAAGCAAGGTGGGCCCCAGCACCCCCGCCCCGCCTCCCCCACCAAAAGCCCAGACCCCTGGCAAGCGCCAGCGCCCAGCAGTGCCACATCCCCCGCTGCTGCTGCTGCTGCCGCATGCTGCTGCTGCTGCGCGCACGCACCACGTGGCTGCCCGCGAAGGTGGTCTCCAGGGCCACGTCCACGGCCAGCAGGCGCACGTAGCGGCGCCCCGTGCTCTGCAGCAACGCAAGCTCGCGCACCTCGGCGGGCAGCGCGCTGCCGGTGCCGGAGGTCACCAGCGCGGCCAGCATGCGCTGCAGCGCCTCCAGCCCGAAGACGAAGCGCTGGCCGGTGCGGCTGATGCCCACCGCGACGGGGCCCTGCGGGAGGGAGGGAGGGATGGAAGGAAGGAAGCGGGGTGGCGAGCAGCGCGGCGACGGCGGTTGGCTCGGCCCTGGATGTGGCATTTGCCGTGCGGGGGTGGCAGCGCTGGCAGCAGCGGCAGCGGTGCGGCCTCACTCACCTTCACGGCCGCCTCTTTGCTGTAGGCGTACACCTTGTCGCAGAAGCGGCGCAGCAGCGCCAAGCAGCTGCCCGTCTTGCTCATCACCTCTCCGTCGCCGTTGCTGTTTAGCCAGAGGGCGACCCCGCCTCCAACGCCGCCCGAGCCAGCGGTCGACGGGAGCAGCGAGCTATCCTGCACGCGGAAAGCTGGCGTCGGATGCCACAGTGACGAGCGACAAGAAGGCGGACTCTCACGTTCCAAGCCCGACAACGCACAAAAAACTCACCGTGTCCATGAAGAGTGTGTCGGGGAGGTATGTTTTGCATCTGCGCTTGTCCGCCGCCTCACAGAGGCCCAGCAACAGCCATGCTGCGTCTCCCAGGCGGTCCCAGCGGACGGAGTCCATCACGCGACGGCTTGCGCCCCCTGGCACACGCAATTAAGCCCGCCGAGGCCTCCACACGGGCAGAGCCAGCTGCCGAGTTCGTCAGCCAAAAGCAGACTGCATCATCAACAGCTCGACGCTGCACTCGGTACGAATGGGGTGTTTACCGCGTATCGTGCGCCCGTCTTCCGGCTAGACGCTGAGAATTCTCGAAAATGGCACGAGATACCAACTAGACGGTGCATGCCCGCTGCCGCATCGTGCTGCGCGCGGTGCCGTTTTTTTGGTCGTCTGTGGTCTGACGCTGAAGTCATGTCCTGGACAATTGAGGCTGACGCAATGCCC
>Ga0066413_1000133_pt1 | contig 14514 bp, 10 predicted proteins | sample LakWasMet19_HOW5_2_FD_59540 | JGI IMG/M metagenome (GOLD analysis project Ga0066413, IMG submission 59540) | Freshwater sediment methanotrophic microbial communities from Lake Washington under simulated oxygen tension - Sediment Metagenome 19_HOW5 | ecosystem: Environmental > Aquatic >...
TCGACCGCCGGTCGACGACCGGCGGACCGGTCGGTGACGCCCCGCATGCTCGTGCGGTGCCAGCATCGAGGATCAAAGCAAGAGGCAACAAGAATGGTCACTCACTATGCAGCACATCTACGTGTGAGCTCTCATTCATTCGTTAGCGTTACAGAGAATATCCGTGTCTGCCTGTCAGTCGCGCATTATATGCAAACGCGGCAGAGCGGGTGCCGCGTGCGGCAGCATCCAGCGGGCGATGCTCACAGTTCACGTGTGTACTCTGCCCCAGCCTCGAAAATGCTGCGCTGCGCTGCAGGCTTCAGCCGGCGGGCGCGCGCGGCCTCGACCTGCGGCACGCAGGCGCCCTTTGCAGCTGCATTTTACAGTACTGAGGCCAGACTATTCGTGGATGGCAACTGGTTGATGTCTAAGCTGGAGCCTGTTGTGGCCAAGAATACACAGCCTGGCGCTTCTGGCCACCCACACCTGACCTTTGCGCCACTCAAGCCCTTCGTGGAGACCAGATTGAGTGCGACCATGTCACGCCCCTCTTCATCGACAGAAGTTCGTTTGGTGGGCACCGAGTTGTTTACAAGCTTTCATCGGCAGCAGCTCCCGTGGGACTTTCACAAAGCCGCTCTGGAAGAGGGAATTGAATGGCACAACTTTGCGCCTGAAAGTCCACCCCCCGCGTCGTTCGACCCCTGGAGACCAGGGCCGATCCTCCCGCAGCCTCCAAACTTTCGCGCAGCAGTGGCACTGGCAGTGGAGATGGTACATGCTCTCGACTCGCGAAAGGCGCCAGAGACCGGCGCTGTCTCGGAGCGGGTGCCTTCTGCCCGGCCTCACTTGGCCGACCCGGTGATGGTTGGCGCGTTCGGGCAAGCCGCCTTCTTCCCGGCGGTCGTGCGCAGCGCTCAGCGCGGGCGCACGACCGTGATAGCGAGCACCCGCGATGACTGGGCGCACCTGCTGCTCGCGATGCCGCAGGAGATGCGTGCCGGCGTCGTGCCGCTGCTGCTCGACGACGTGCTCCCCCAGATGGTGGTGCCCGCGTCGGTGGCGCGCGCGCAGGCGGCCCCCGTGGATGAACTCGTGCTGCGCTTGCACGATGCGCTCCTGCAGCACAGCCAGCGCATGCTGGAGGCGTCGGCCCTGTTCAACAGGCCCGGCAAGGCCCCTCGGGACGGCTTCGTGCCCGTGCCCGAGGCTGCGGCCGCTCCCGGCATGCCCGCGCTCATGAAGGAGATGCGCATGACGGGGTTGGCGTGGAGCACCATCCTGCGCAACCACCCGGCCCTGTTCTCGGCCCGCCAGCGCAAGACGTCCAGCGGCCCGATGTGGGAGATCAAGCCGCTGCCGCAGCCTGCCGGCGCGGTGGTGGCCGCCTCTGCAAGCCCAGCGCCGTCAGCAGCGCCGTCAGTAGCGTCTCTCCCTCTTAAGCCGATGCTGCAAGCCCCAGTGCCGAAGGTAGCGTCTGCTGCTGCTGCGGGAAGCAGTGCCGCCGCCGGTGCAAAGCCTCCCCAGCACAGGCCCGCAGTTCACCCGCCGCAGCCGCGCCACGGCGCCCACGATGCTCCGCTACAGACGCAAAAGGCGCTCCTGACGCAGCCCGTCGCCGCGCCCTCAAAGTCCACCGGCGCAAAGGCGCCTGAAACCCCTGCACCAGGTGCTGCGGCCGGCGAACGGTCAGCTCCGAAGCCCGCCCCGGCGCCTGCAGCCCGCCCTTCACCGGCAACCCCGCGGGGAAGAGGCAAGGACAGCGCCGCCGCTGCCGCACCCAGCACCGCCACAACTGCACCACCGATGTCGCCTGACGCAGCGCCGGCGTCCGCCACCCCGAACCCGAAGCCGGAGGCGGCGAGTGCTGCCGCGTCCGAACCAACAGTCGCTGCCGCAGCACCTGCGCCCAGCGAGGACAGCAAGGCGACGCTCAAGAGTCTGTTCAAAGCGGCTCTTCGCACCGGCGTGGTCGCCGACGCACACGTGACGCATGCTAACCTGCTGGCGCTGCTGGGGGCTGCCAAGATTCCGGCTGCGAAGTCCCGGCGCGTCGCAGAACTAGAGGCGGCCGCGCTGTCAGGCGCCAAGAGCATCGGAGAGGCGCTGGCTGCCCTGCCGCCATCGCCCTTGCTGCCCGCGGGAGGGAGCGCGGCGCCCGCGGATGCGGCAGCGCGGCTCGTGAAAGCGGCGTGGCTAGCCGACGCGTTGCCAGACACGGAGCCCAGCAAGGTCAACCTCGGCAAGCTGCTGGAGCTCGCAGGGGTCCCGCTGCCCAAAGGCGGCAAGCGTGCGCCTGCGGATGCCGTGGAGGCCGCCGTGGTGGAAAACTTCGCAGCGATCGCTGCAGCCGTGACCACTCGCAGCGCCGGGGGCGGGCCTCAGTGAGCTGTTCGCATTGCCGGCACGGTACGGGCTGCCCCGAGCGACTGTCACTGTGCCCTACGACGAAGGGCGGTCCTTTGTGTTGCTGCCGCGAGAGGGGCACCGAAGCCCGAAATCTAGACGGGTCGGTGCCGACCTTCAAGGCTTCAAGGGCACGATCCTTGCCAATATTTTGTCAATGCATCGTGTCAGCAGGGATGAGTTTGAATTCCGAGACTTGCTCACGAGCCGCCAAGCTTTTGAAGACTGCGCACATCTCGAACTCCAGTCGAATGTGCCGAAATCTTGGCACGTTTGGACTGGCAGACTGAGGCTCCGACTTCCAATTCGCCCCCACATTGCTGCTGCGTCCAACCCACGGGAGAACATGCTGCAACTTGGCGTTGGCTGCTTTGATATCTGCAGACACGACAAATGCAAACAATCGTACGAGCTCACGAGGACACGGCGACAAGCTGCTGCTGGCGCAGCGATGGCGGCATTGTGACCGCCGGGCTTGACGGCCAGGTTGCATTCTGGAGATATGATCCGGAAGCTGAGACGCGCCATGCGGAAGCTGCGACTGCTCCAAAAGACGGGAAAAAGGACGCAAAGCTGCCCCCGATTTTGAGCTGCACCAAGCGGATTGAGCGCGCCCACTCGCTTGGAGTTGTATCTGTGGCGGCGAACCCGGCGGGCTCGGTGCTGGTGACTTCTGGTATTAATAATGACGTCAGTATTTGGGATCTCGGGTCGTACACCAGGTCCAAGGTGCTGGAGTTGACAGCCTCGGACGTTTGGAAGCTCGCGTTCAACCCCGTTGCCAGCCAATTTGCGTCCGGCGGGCATGGCGGCTCAATCAACCTGTTTTCCACCGATACGGGAGCGAAGATGGCATCCATCGAAACGTCTGCCGAGTTCATCAACAACGTCGCCTACAGTCCGGACGGGCGATACGTCGCAGCGTGCGGCGTTGACGGCAGCCTGCACGTGGCCGACGTGGAGGCTGGCACCGTCGTATCGACCGTGCGAAATGCGCACCTGCTGCCGATCCAGAGCGTGTCCTTCTCGCACGACGGCACCACCCTGTACACGGGCTCCTACGACCGCAGCATCCACGTGTACGACGTGAGCAACCTGGGCAGCGGCTCGTCTGCCTCCTCCGCTGCCGGCGCGGGGGCTGCGGGCGCTGACCGTGCATCGTCAGCACTGATCTGCAGCCTCGTTGGGCACTTGCACTGGGTGACGAGCGTGGCGGCGTCCCCTGCGACGCACCACATCGCGAGCGCCTCGGCTGACCGCAGCGTGCGGGTGTGGGACGCCCGCAAGCGCGAGTGCGTGCACAGCTTTGAGGGGCACGGGGAGCGGGTGTGGAGCGTGTCGTGGAACCCCGCTGGCACGCGCCTCGCCACAGCTACTGACGCGGGCGCCCTCGGCCTGTTTCCCCTCAGTGCGTTCGTCTGAGTGGCTCACAGCGCCACCACCGCAGGCATTTCCGCCATGCGCCGCTGACGCTTCAACTCTTTACTGCGCAAGATTGAACTGACGTGCATCGGTGTGCTGGGCGCTGTAACGCTCTTTAGATTGTTCACTTGTCATATGTGCGGTTCGGCGTTCGAGTGCCTTCGAGGAAACTCCGACTCAATGCCTCCGACCTTGACTCAAAGCGAGTGGCTGCCCGTTCAACGACAGCTCGTAACACTAGGCTTTCTGTAATTGCTCTCAACATTCAACGGGTGTCACAACCGTATCTAACCTGTCTTCACAAAAACGTCGCCAAGCATCCCTCATACTGAGGCGCACAACATCCGCGCACGTGCACAATCTCACTGCACAATCTTCTGCGGCATGTAGTGCTCCTTCTCGGTGCGCTTGGTGCCCAGGTCCACGTCGCTGAGGAAGTCCTTGGGCCAATACACGATGTGGCCGACCAGGTGCCGCAGCAGGCTCTCATCCTGCGGGGGCATGGCATCGCGCCGCTGCCACTCCTCCATCGTCTTGATGTCATCCTGCATGATACCCGGAAACACGCGGCTGAAGATGGCGGTATTGTGTGCGGCTGCAGCCTTGAAGACGCCTTCAAACACCCGCGTGTCGGCGGGGTCAGCGAACGCGTCGCAGGCGCACTCGCGGCTGGACGCCGCAACCGTCCGCAACAAGCGCTGCCTAGCGAGCGTGCCGATGCGCTCCAGCTCCGAGGCCTCCGCCTTGTGCACGTCCACGCCAACCCAGGGAGAGGTGTAGTCCAGCTCGCCACCAGCACCTGCGGCCTTCCCTGCAGCCGCGAGGCGTTGCCCACCTGATCCGAACCCCATGCTGCCGCCCTCGTGATGGGGCACAGCCATGAGCCGCGCAAGGCCGGATGCGGGCACACCGCTTCCCGAAGACTCCACGGCAGATGCAGCACCTGCAGCGGCAATCGACATCTGACTCTGCCCACCGATGGAGCTAGTGGCAGACAATTGCGCGCCCGTTCCCGTGGGCATCGTCAGCGTAGTTGCCGCCGTGCTGCCGGCGCCCACACTGCAGGCGGCGCCATCAACCACCACCGTCGGTCGAGCCAAGGGGCTGCCGTTGCTGAGGGATCCCTGAGGGTGGTGCAGCCCGGCCCGCTCTGCCAGGGTACTGAGGCGGTGGGAGTCCATCGCCTCGCCCCACGCAGCCGCGCGGCCCGCGTAGGCTTTGTCCTTGGGAGACGGGGCGTGCTCGCCAGCGCCGGTGGGCTCGCCCGTGCCCTCGAGGGGCTCGTGCACGAAGCGAGGCAGCAGCATGTCTTCAAGGGCCACGCCTCGCATACCGCTCCCCGTGCCGGCTGGGTGCCCCTGCAACAAGGAGCGGCTTCCGACGCCGCCACCGCCTACTTGCAGCTGCTGCAGCCGCCCCGCACCTGCAAACAGCTGCAGCGCAGCTGGGCGGCCAGTCGGACCGGGGCTGTGTTTGCGAGAGGTCGACTTGCGGGTGGTCTCCGCATGCAGGCCCGGCGCTGGGCCCAGCGCCCGGGAGACGGGCGAGACCACCAGATGCGCGTTGTCCATGCGCATGCCGGTCTTGCCGATGCGGCGCTGCCGCTCGTCCTCCTGCCACGCCCTCACCTGGGGCGCCATGCGCGCCCAGTTCCCGACGGCGTCTCTCGCGTAGTGCGGGCACGTGTGGGTGATGCCCACGTGCTCCTCCCACAGGTTGCGGCGCAGCGTGTGCGCGAACACCGTCGCCGTCCAGGGCTTGCCTGCCATGCGCGTGGCGATGCGGTCGCCCCCCGTGATGATCATGGCCATCTCGCTGTCCCGGTCCCCGAACATGCTGCGGTTGTTTAGGTTGGCGCTGCCGATGATGACCAGGCGGTCGTCCACGATCATGAGCTTGCTGTGCACGTAGATCTGCTCCGTCACCGCCTGCCCCGAGATCTTGTCGTAGTTGCGCAGCGCGCAGAAGACGATGTAGCGGGAGAGGTCCACACCGGGGAAGCGGCGCGCCAGGCGCTCCAGCAGGCTGTACCCGCCCCGGCTGATGGTGCGGCACTGCCAGTGCAGCACCAGCTGGATGGCACGGACGGTGCGAATGGGGCCATCCGGGTGGACGGGCAAGATGATGCAGGCCTTGAAGTCCTCCTCGTTCTTGATGGCGCGGTACAGGCGGTAGTACAGCGCTTCGGCAACGCCGTGGGCCTCTGGGTCCCACTCAATGTCTGCCTCCGCAGGCTCCTCCGTCTCATCCAGCGGGGCCACCTCCTCGCCGTCTGCAGACTGGGTAATCACCATGGGCTGGCGCGGGCCCGTCTCGGCGACTGCACCGCCGCTTCCAGCGGCGCCCTGCGCTCCTTGCAGCAGTGGCTGCCGCTCCGCGGCCTCAGGTCGACCAGGGTGCCCGAGCTCAAAATCCTCCGGCTCCACCTCGCGGCCCCGCGCCGCTGCGAGGTCTTCAGCCGCCATCTCTGCTGAGAGGTCCGTCTCCGGGGGCAGCGCGCTCGCCCGCTTGCCCGTGGTGGGGCTGGTCACGAAGGTGCAGAGGGAGCTCTGCGCCTGGCCCATGCTGCTCTCGGCGGCCTTCTCGCGACCCAGCTCCCCCACACGGATGGGAGCCCCTTTGGGCGAGGCAATTGGCCCAGCGGGATGCGCCCGGTGCGCGAAGGCGTTGTCTGGTGCGAGGCTGCCTGCCGTGTGAGTGGCGCGAGCCACCTCGTCGGCAGTGACGCCTGACGGAAGTGTTTTCTCACCGGGTGCTGGTGCACGCTCCGAGGGCCGACCAGGCGGCACTGCTCTGAGGGCGGCCCAGCGAGCGGCGCCTGACGGGCGCGCCGCGGCGTCCGCTTGCACACCGTCAGAGCCAGAGCCAGGGGCTGGCGGGCGACTCAGCTGTGGCTGGGCCTCTGCTGCCCCTTGGCCTGCTCCAGACGCCCCGCTCGAGCGAATCTTGTGGAAAGCACCATGCCACAGACTCTGGGCGCGGCTCGGAGTGCCGCTGGCACCCGGGGCACCCGGGGCAGCGCCTCCGCCTGCGCCGGCGGCAGCGATGCCTCCCGCTCCCGCTTGCGCGCTGCCGCTCGCCGCAGAGCTGGGACGAACGCCGCCTGGCCCGCCGCCAGCCGAGCTGGCGCGGCGCTGGGCGGTTCTGGCTGCCCCTTGCTGCAGCGCGGCGAGGAAGGCGGCTTCAATGCCGGCGGCGCCGCCGGTCCCGGAAGCGCCGGCTGGTGCGCCCGTGCGGCCGTGCTGGCGCGGCTGGCCCAGCAGGCCCGCGGTGCTGGGACCCGGCTGGTGGTGCGGGTGCGGGAAGGGGATTTGGTGCACGGCGTCTCGAAGGTCAGGGTGCTTGCGGCCGGGCGACATCATGGAGCGGTTCATGTGCGGCCTCTCCTCCGCGGACGTTGCGCGTCGTGAGTGCGCGGGAGAGCCCTCGGGGCCCTCCTTGCTGCGGCTGTGCCGGAAGCGGGCTACGGCGGAGAGCACGCTCATGCCGCGGCCGTGTGCCGCCGCAGGCGCTGCAGAGCCCTCTGTTCCCGCACTCGCAGCGCTGACTGCGGTAGCACCGCGGGCGTGATGCTCAATCACCCCATCGCCGGCGCTTGGCGCAGCTGCCGCGGTCACGTGGGCCGCCTGCAGGAGGCCGCTCTTGCCCTCGTCATCATGCACGCCACCCGCCGCGGCACCGTTATGGGGCTTCAACTGGTGCAGGCTGCCTCGGAGAGTCGCCCACTTGCTGCCCGGCGGCAAGGCTTTTGCCGGCCTCGCTGGGCCGCCAGCACTGGGGCCGGTGGGTGCCCCCGGCCCTCGAGCCGCCCCACCGGGCTTCTGCTGCGACTGCACCGCCTCGACGAGCTGCATGAAGCGCGGCTGCCAGCGAGGATCGACCTCTGCGACAGGCACCTTGGCGCCAAGCTCTGGCTCGCCCGCACCAGCGGCAGCGGGCTTGGCCTCAGGGGCGGCGGGGCGCAGCTGGTGTTCGGTGGATCCCGCCGCAACCTCGACCTCCATCAGCTCGTCCTTGTGCCAGCCCAAGGAAGACAGCAGGTACTGCTGCTCAATGTGGATGCTGTGCCTGCTGTTGAGGATGGCGTGCACGTACGCGTGGAAGATGCTGTTCTCAGTACGCGTGCCTGCGCTCCACTCCCCCACGCTGCGCAGCACGTGCACGTGGCTGTTGGTCCACTGCTGGGTCCAGTCGACGGAGCAATAGCAGCCGGGCTCAAGGGGCTTGAAGCGGCCGCTGGGGCTGCGGCCCTCTGCATGCTGGCCCGCTGCGGCGCTTGAGACCTTTGGTTGTGCAGCGCCTGCGGGGTGAAAGCGGCCCCGTTGCAGGACCGGGTGACTGGCCGCGGCAGGCGCAGCAGGGCGGGCCATGGAAGGTGCCAGCCCTTCGTCCGCAAGGGCATGCTGGATGAGACCCTTGAGGGTGTGCGGCGGCTGAGCTGAACCCACAGCCGCCAGTGCAGGCCCAGCACCCGCAGATGGTGCGACTGCGCGCGCATGGGGTGCAGGTGGTGAGGCCGCGCCAGCGACAGTGATCGGCAGTGCAGGCGGCGACCCCGCCCTTGCAACTGTGATGGGGATGTCTGGGGCGAGCCCTTTGCCACCTACGCCACCGATGGGCCTCGCTGGCGTGAGTGCCAGCGATGTCGTGGCGGTGGTAAGGGCTGCCGCCGCTGCACCAGAGCGCTCGGCCATCGCCACGCCCGCTACATCAGCCGCCGGCTGCACAGGCTTCTGCGGAAGGCCTGGGTGTCCAGCCTTCCACATGGCCTGAATCTTGCTCGCTGCCAGGCTGGCCACGGGGGAGGTCTGAGTACCGGCGGTGTGCGCTACTACCACTTTCGCGCCCGATGCCGCTGCAAGCTGCACTCGCATCGACTCCTGCATGCCCAGGGTGGGGGTTGTTTGCGACTCCGCGTTCTCCACGAGCGGGCTCTGTGAGCGCTGCGGGGGCAGATGCGGGCCCGCAAGCACCCCCACGCTCGTCCCTCGGGATGGGGGAGCGGAAGCCGCGGCCCCGCCGGCGCCCTCTTGCCTGTTGCGCCAGGCGCGCTGCATGAGAAGCGCTGCTGCCGCGCGACCTGGGCGTGGGCCGGCTGCTGGCGACCGAGACGGCCGCCTCCTTCCAGCGAAGCCAAACCCAGCCGCTTCCTCCTCTTCCGGCGCCTCGCTGGCTTTCCGGCCCAGGCCACTCATGCCACCCATCAGCAGCCCTGCGTTGCCCCCGCCCTGCTCCAACTTGGCGCGGCCTGCCTTCGTGCCGAGCATGAAAGCCGCAGCGGTGCGCGCGGTGACGGCGATGTCACGCATAGAGTACTCAGGGGCAAGGCCGCCTTTCTGTGCGCGCCGCAGCAATCTGGCGATTCGTGCGTCCCACGGACCGTGAGGGAGCAGCGCAGGCTGATTCACCTTGCCCTTATCTGCGCGCGCAAAGTTCCATCGCTGCAGTGCGGGGACAAGAAGATGGCATTCAGCATCCTCGGGATAACTGGAACTGGCGGAAGCGTGGACAGGTGGATGGGTGGTCTACCGCGAACGGTAGACATGCGATGGGATGCGCCGTCGTAGTCTGTGAGCCACGCACCTGGCAGAAGTGATGCACAAAGTCCTGCACCGGCTCCCCCCGCACGCAGGCGTGCACATCGTGCCACGCCATGCGTGGATACTTCTTTCGATCATAGCGGTCACTTTCCTCATCTTCTACCTTGGACCAGTCTGCAGAGGAGGAAGCAACAGCGCCCGTCGCGAAACATGTAGTGTGTTATCGTGTGTGTTCTGGACGCTGGTCGACGTCCGCGTACTGTCTGCCTGCCTGCCCGCCTGCACTGCCCGCCTGTCTCACCTGCGAGCGCAGGGTTGTACATCTCGATGCCTTTGGGGAAGAATCGCTTGTCAGGGTCGGCGATGACGTGTACGCCCGAGTCCCAGCGGCCCCAGCAGATGTCCAAGCCGCCGCAGAAGGTGATGGCGCGGTCTACAACCACCAGCTTCTCGTGGTGCGTCCACAGGAGGCCGCCGTGACGCATGACGTGGATGTTGGGCGAGAGGGCTTGCAGCTGCCGCTTTTGGTAGGCTGCATGGTCAAAGGAGTGCAGCGCATACCAGGTACGAAAGACGAAGTAGTGCACAAAGACAAACTTGGTCAAAGCCGAACACTGGTGCTGTCACCGTGGACTTCCGTCGATTGGCAACCCGCCAGCCCTTCAGACAACGTGCTCCGTTGCATGCCGTGCGCAAACAAGCGCGCACACACACCTGAGGACAGGGCGATGGTGAAGGGAGGCTCCTGCCACACCAGGATGTACACGGACACCCCTGCGTCGGCCCGCTCTTTCAGCACCTGCTTCAGCAGCAGTTCCATGCTCTCAGCTTCCTTGCGCTCTTCGTCGTCCCCGACCGCCTCGGTGTCGTCTTTCTTGCCCTCGCTGTCGCCCACGCCAGCGCCGGGTGCTGCCCGTGACGAAGTTGGCTCCGCGGTTGCGGGTTGACCGGGCGGCCCGCTAGCTGCCGTCGCGGAGCCTGCAACCGGCGCGGCAGCGGCACTTGGTGTGCCTTCGTCACTCGCGCTGGCCAGGGCGGGCACAGGGGCAGCGTCGGCTGCAGGCAGGCCTGTGACGGCTGAAGGCGGCGCTGCTGCTGAGGCGGGCGGGTGTCGATCACCGTGCAGAAGGTTCTTGAAGGCAGAAGCTGCGCGTTTACGCAGACTGGGCTTGCTGCCGCCCGCGTCAACGCTGGGCTCAGAGGCTGTGGGAGCGTCCCTCACTACGGGCGGAGCTGGATGGCCAGGCGGCTGCAGCGCGGCAGTGGGGTCGGAGGTATGCGAAGGGGCCCCGTGCTGCGCCTCGCCGTGCTTGCGAGATGCGGCTCGCTCCTGCTCCTTCGAAGTGGAGGAGGCGCTGGAGTCGTCTCCGTCCTTGTCGTACCAATGTTTGTGGTGCTTGTGCGGCTTGCCCGTCGAGCTCATCTCCTGCACCTCCTTGTACGCCAGAGGGTCGCGCACCACATCCAGACCAGGAACTAGCCACCAGCCTGCATGATGCAAAGGTCGGTCAGGGAATACGAAATCGGGCAGCAGAGTGACAGCCGCAAGCCCTGTGGCGTGAGCTCGCACTTCCGAGTCTTGCGCGGAGGCTGCACCCTCGCCCCCGACGACGCACCTGTGAGGAAGATCTCGTACTGGGCACTCCGCAGTGCTTCCACCATCACCGTGTACGCGTTGCGGCCGTCGACGAACCAGCGCGTCTGCGCGTGCTTGCGCGGCGGCGCGAACGAGCCGAGCGCGTGCTGCTGCGTGTACGGCGTGGCGTCGATGCGTGAGCGGAGCGCCACCACCCAGTCCTCGGCCTCCCGCTTGCTGGCCGCGCGCAGCAACAGCTCGCCCTGATTCGTGCGCACCACAATGGTGAGCGGGTCACCGCTGGCACCGGGTCCGCAGCGGAGGGGTGCGCAGCTCGCGACCGTCACCGTCGCGCCGGACTGCACCTCCAGCCCGGCATCCAGCTGCACCACCTGCGCCGCATTGCCGTCCATGCTGCTGTCGTACGCGGCCAGGTACGAGTCGCGCAGCACCACCCAGTACTTGCTGTTGAACGTGGGAACGCACTGCATGTCGCCGCAGTGCACACCGGTGGTGAAGGTGGTCGACAGCCACCCCTCCTTGAACCTCGACCCCAGGCGAGGGTCGAAGGACGTGTGGCTGATCTCCAGGAACTCGCGCAGGGCAACGCAGTCCATGGCGCGAGGCAGCTCCACCGCGGCGCTCAGGAATGCTTTCAGCTTGCGGGCCATGATCTGGCGCTGCAGCGCCGCCCGCTCCCGCAGGTGCGTCATCACCGCGCTGTGGCGCGGCATGTCGGGCGCCAGGTCGCCATAGCTCCGCCGGAGAGCGGAGCTCAGAGCCACGAAATCGCGGCTGGTGCGGCGCAGCCTGCAACGGTGTGGAGAGGGAGGTAGCGAGGGGTTTTCAGCCCACGCACGAAGTAGCCCCCAACGCATCGGGGAACCCATGTGCTGCCTGCTCACCTCCACGTGCGGCTAAGAGAAGGCATGTTCACATCAAACTCGAAGACCACCTGCTTCCTCTTCCGCAGCATGTCGCGCTTCGAGATGTCCGTGACGCCCGCCACCGGCGACTCAGTCTCCTCGATGGTGCTCAGGCTGTCCTCGGATTTGGTTTCATCGCCGGCGCTGTCTGCTGTTGTGCGTGGGACCTTGCCTTCTGCGCTTGGTTCGCTGTCAGTCTGGCCGGACGGTTGACTGGCCATCGAAAACCCGGTTGGCCCACACCGCTTTTGAGACCGTCCGCTCTCGTCGTACAGGGCGCTGTAGCATGTTATTCGCACCGCGAACGGGGAGATCAGCAGCGTACGCTTTTTACCCACAAACGTCGGCATGTTGGCTGTGCGGTCTATCATGCCCGCCTTCGCGAGCGAGAAAGATGTGCCCATTCTCACAAAACTCTCGGAACACACGCAAGATTGCGACTGCTGGTCTCGCTATTCAGCGCTAAAAATTACATGCTTTCGTTATGAGACGTAGCTTCCGTGTAGTGCTTTTTGTAAGGGTGTGAGGGATCGGCAGTTCGAAAGAAATCTGCAAAGCTTCTTTCGACCGGACAGGCAGACTCTCGGACACTGCGACTCCGCTTTTGGATCGATGTGGCTGAACGGCCGGTTGAATCGAACTTCTCAAGAATGCAATCACCAGCGGTTGCTGACCGTGAGGCCTGAGCCACGGTGACAACCGCGATCGGGAGTCGGTTCAGTGGCTCTGAGTCGCCTCCGAGTCGACGGGAGCACAGACTGTGTGCTGCAGAGTGACTGCACGTGCCAGTGGCACTGACAGTGCGGCTCCGAGTCCTGACGTCGCGACGGGGAGGAGGACATGCTGGTGCAAAGATTCAACAGCTGCTGGAACGCGGCGCCAGCACCATCACTCAGCGTAGCTCAGCACGTGCCCGTGGCGGCGGCATCCAGGCGCTAGCGCGCGCTCAGATGAGCTTGTGCTCCTTCATGACAGCGTGCATGGTCACGCCCAGCTTGGCGGGGCTGTCGCACACCGTCACGCCCGCGGCCTTGAGCGCCGCGATCTTGCTGGTGGCCGTGCCCTTTCCGCCGGTGATGATCGCACCCGCGTGCCCCATGCGGCGGCCGGGCGGCGCCGTCACGCCTGCGATGAAGCCCACCACGGGCTTCTTGGGGTCGCCGTGGGCCTTGAGCCACTCGGCGGCCTCCTCCTCCGCCTGCCCTCCGATCTCGCCGATCATGATGATGGACTCCGTCTGCGGGTCCTTGGTGAAGCGCTCCAGGCAGTCAATGAAGTTGGTGCCGTTGAAGGGGTCGCCGCCGATGCCCACGCACGTGGACTGGCCGAGGCCTGCGGCGGTGGTCTGGTGCACCGCCTCGTAGGTGAGGGTGCCGCTGCGGGACACAATGCCAACCTTGCCGGGCCTGCAGCACGAGGGGGGCGAGTGGAAGAGAGCGGAGCACGGTCAGACACGCGTGCAGTCGGCTCAAGGACGCGGGGCGCTGCCTCGTTGCGGCATCCGCGCGAGTGCAGCACACGAGACGCACTTGTGGATGTACCCGGGCATGATGCCGATCTTGCACTCCCCGGGCTTGATGATGCCGGGGCAGTTGGGGCCGATGAGGCGGGTCTTGTTCTGACGTGTCAGGTGGTACTTGACCTGCACCAACGGGAGGCGGGAGGGGCGGAAAGGGGGCCATGCGGGCTAGGGTGAGACGGCAAGGAGGGAAAGGCAAGCGCTCCGACCGCCAAGGTCTCAGCCCCTGCAAGCCCTGCGCGTACCCTGCGGGCCCGACACGACTCACCTTGACCATGTCCTGCTGCGGGATGCCCTCAGTGATGCACACAACAAGCGGGATCTCCGCCTCCATGGCCTCCATGATGGCGGCAGCGGCTGACGGCGGCGGCACAAAGATCACGGAGGCGTTCGCGCCCACCTCAGAGACAGCCTGCTCAAAGAATCAGGGAGGGGATGACGACACCGGGTTTATTTTGGCTCGGTACGACTGGCTGCGCCCTGAGTTCGACGGATGCGTGGCAAGCCAAGAGACGGCACGTTCCGCCGTGTGCTTGCGCGGTCGCACGAATTAGGCCGAAGTTCTGGACTTCGGAGCACCCCAGGCAGCGCTGCTTCGCCGTTCGCGGGAAGCGCGCAACCGCATCTGCTCTCGCGCCAGCCATTCATTTTCAGACAACCGTGCTTGTCGCCAAATTCACCTGCTTGACATCCTTAAAAACGGGCAGGCCCAAGTGCTTCTCGCCTGCCTTCTTCGGGTTCACGCCGCCCACCACCTGGGTTCCGTACGCGATCGCCTGCTCGGAGTGGAACGTGCCCTGCTTTCCGGTAAAGCCCTGCACAACCAGCTTGGTGTTCTTGTCAACCCACACCTTCGCCGTCGTGCTGGCCGCACGGGCGGAGGAGCTGAAGCACCGGGCCATCGGCCGCGCGACAGAGGACAGCATTTTCCCGAGATTGCAGGCGGAAGCGCCACGTCAAGCCAGGTACGGGTCTGAAATACAGCACCGATGCCGAGGGTGGAGAAGTTGGAGCGCCTACGGCAACGCGACGCCCGTTTAGAGACATCTCTTTGTGCTCATCTGCCCGTCTGTCCAAAACTCGAAAGAGGCGAAAACCGAGAAGTCACTGGGAGAGGCTCGGCGCAACAGCGGGCGGACGCGG
>Ga0066413_1000141_pt1 | contig 14209 bp, 16 predicted proteins | sample LakWasMet19_HOW5_2_FD_59540 | JGI IMG/M metagenome (GOLD analysis project Ga0066413, IMG submission 59540) | Freshwater sediment methanotrophic microbial communities from Lake Washington under simulated oxygen tension - Sediment Metagenome 19_HOW5 | ecosystem: Environmental > Aquatic >...
GGTGCAGGTGCGGGGGCGGGCGCTGATGGAAGTGCTGCCGGTGGAGCGCGCGAGGGCATTTATTTCTTTCCTGAGGCAGCCATGCTCTCTCTGCCTCCGCTTTTTCGCTCAGGCCACTCTGGGTGCCGGTAATACTTGGGCTATGTTTAACGATGGTATGCCCTCGATTATCCAGCAGGTGAATGTCCGCCTGGGTGCTGTAGATTTGCCTCCCATCCGCCAATACAATCTGATGTGTAATGCTTTTATGTATTACTGCTCTTCGGACCAATACATGCGTAAGCAGGGCTGGAATGCTGGTTATTATCTGGATTATCTCTCCAGCGTTAGCAACTACTCTTCTTCGGTTGTCGCTACTGTGAATCTGAATGCAGCAACTGGCGGTGCTCCTGTCGCTCCCGTAGCTCTCGGTGTTGGTGCTGGTGGTGCAATTCCCGCTGGGACTACTGCTCCTGTATCTGCTGGCGTCATGACTGAGACTCCTGACCCGCTTGCTGATATTAAGGCTCGCGCTATTACGGGTGCATATTACACTCTTCCTCTCAGTCTGGTATCTATTGCTCGCTGTGCCAAGCTCATTCCTCTGGACCTGTTTGACTACATTGAGATTCAGATTACTTTTGAGGCTCCTGGTGCGTGCATGCTTTGGGATGCTGGTTCTACCCCTACCTACACGATTTCTGAGCCCTATCTGCTGTATAAGCAGGTGAAGTGTGCTCCTGAGATTGCCGAGCAGCTAACTGCACTTGGAAAGATGTCTGATGTAGGTTTTGCGATGGCTCTGGAGGGTTTCGATTGTATCCGTCAGCCAATCCAGCTCAGCAGCCTCGTATCGGTGCCCGTGCAGATTTCTAAGAGCAAGGTTAAGTCCCTGTTCGCGGCATGGCGATTCCAGCCCTATCTTCTGGCAGGCACAGTTCAGTCTCTAACTGAGCTTGAAGCTCTTGAGTTCAAATACGTCCAATGGCTCATTGGTTCCACGCCTGTAAGCAGCTACCGCATTGGTGATGTTGGCCGATACACTGCCGGTGCTTTCCTGAATGCCGCTGAGCTCTCCGCCCATACTGATAAGGCTCTGAATGTGTGGAACAGCCATGATGCTTCTGGTCTTGTAAGTGCAAAGAACTTTATCGAGTCTGAGAAGAAGAATGCCATCACGCTGCCTCCTCGTCAGCTGTTGGGTGAGGACCTCGAGACGGTTGCTGGAGTCATGTGCGGTGCCAATCTGAAGTCTGGAAGCCCATATGTGTATTTCACGGGTGAGCTTGGTGCAATGCCTGCTGCAACGACCAGTGCTGAGTGCAATATTATGCATCAGTTCGACTATGTAGCTCTCTGCCAGGGTGGTGCAGTTTCTATTCGGGACTAAATTCCTTTCCCGAAAGGAAGCAAAGGGAGTAAAGACTCTAAAAACAAAATAAATCTAAAATAAAAATATAATTATATACTTTCAAATTCTTCGCAAGGTTCGATTGGACCTTGTCAAGAACTTCAAAATTATTTTGCTCCCTTTTACTAAAAGGGAAAATGAGCCAACCTAAGATTCTTTACATTTCGTCGGCCAATAAACTGCCGAGTGAAGACAGCTCAAGCTTTACTATTTATATTGGAGATGGTGTTCGAGGGTGCAAGAGCCTCAGTATTCAGGACGTTGTTATTCCCTCCAGTATGTATTCATTCAGCCCATATAATAATAAGATTTATTTTATCGAAGACGCTGAGCCTACTGTTATTAAAGTTGCTTATCTCAACATTGATATCTTCGTTTATGACATGCCTATTTTGTGTGATGCTCTCGCGGTCGCTTTGAATAAAGCTTCTGGTGCTAAGAATACATACCGAGCTATTTGGAAGAATTTGCAGCAGAAGATCCGACTATTCACTACAAACCAAGGACTGTGTGGATTTAAGATTCTGAGCGATAGCGAAGTTGAGGCTGCTGGTTTCGACTACAAATTCATCGCGAATGACCGTATCGGATTTCAACGTGCCTTCCCGTATTTCACAAACGACGCTACCACTGATTCAGTAGCGAATCTGAATGACATGTTTATTAATATTACTTGTGAGCTCATTACGGGTAAAACGTTGTCGAGCGATAGCGCCTGCGATACTCTCATTTCAGTGCCGCTGCCGCTTCAGATGGGTCATATTATTACATACAAAGGCTCGCTGACTTCTGCCAATATTCCCGTAAGCACTGACGATTTCCAGGGGTTCAGGCTGGCACTCAAAGATAAAAATGGGTTTCCTCTTGACTTGAACGGCCAAGACTGGATGTTTAGTATGGTGATGCACTACTGATACTTTGGCCGAACTTCGCTCCGCTCGTCCTAAAGTATTTCAAACCCAAAAATACTCGGTTAGTTTTAGAATTTATTTTCTGTGCTTTTACCAAAAGCACCATGAGCCAATACGCAACTCTATACGGTCATTCAAACATCGGCCAGAGCACCTTCGACGGCTACCTTCAGAACCCACTTCAGGATGATATTGCTGCTAATAACTATAGCATTAATAATGCCCTTAATGTGAATGCTGTCAATCTTGGCGCCATTAATACAAATTCTAAGTTTATACAGATTCCCCTTGAGAAGCCTCTTCCTGCCGCAGGACAACCCAGCATTACTTTCCTGGATATCAGCGGAACCGTCGGAACTAATCGCTGGGGCCTTGGATGTTTCAACACTGAGACTCACACTGGCAATGGGGGTCAGGATCTTGGCCTCTGGTCTTACAATGATACCGGCGGATTTATTACAACTGTGCTCTCTGCTACTCGTTCCTCAGGCCATGTTACCATCCCTAATAATCTAACTGTTCTGCAGAACCTAACTGTCAATGGAAGTATTGATATTTCTGGAAGCATTACCAGCAGCAGCGCTATTGTTAGCACACTTCCTTGCGCGAATATGCAGGTATCTGGAGCAGGTGGAATTGTGTATGTTGATGCTGGCAGTGTGAATTCAAATCTGTTTTTCCAGTGCAGCCCCGGAGGTCTCACTGTGAATCTGCCTGCAACAACTGGGCTTCCTGTAGGAACTTGGATTCGAGTTGCCAATTATTTTACAAGTTCTGGCACTCTATCTGTAGTTGTCCCTGGTGGAAATACCACGGCCGTTGCAGCTGACTGTTCGATGCTCTATTGTGTGATTGCTGGAAATACTGGTGGAACTCTTGCAGTTTGGGCGAGACTCACCGCATAACGCTTTTAAAAAGCGTGCAAACCCCTAAAAATAACCAGACAAATCTACAGAATATTTAGGTCGTGGAGGTAAAGCACCCAAATTTGCGCTCTTTTCGAAAGAGCCTATTTCTTTTAAAGGTTTAGTCTCTTTGGTTTTGGTTCTTTTTAATTTAGGGAGCTCAGCTGGTGCAACGGGAGTCTCAACTGGTTTCTTAACCCTTGGCTTTTTAGGTTTCATAGTTGCCATAGCTTCAAGTTCTGCAATTCGCTGCATCATTCTAAGCTTTTCCTCGTCGCAGTGCTCCTCTTTTCCGACCTTTCTCGCTTCGCTCCTTTCCCGCGTTTTGGAAAACGCCAAAGGTCCATCTACAGGGGGAGGTCCAGCCTTTTCCACGGGGACACTCGCAGACGCGACCGGAATCTCAATATTAGGTTTGGGTGCCTCGGTTGCAATCTCTTCAACTGTAGGAGCTGCTTTCTTAGCTTTGCTTTTCTCTTTACGAGCAGCCCACATCTTTTCCATATTTTTCATCCTGGCAGCAGTTATCTTTTTCTTCTGCTTCGGTTTATCTTCTACCAACTTTGAGGAAATCTTGGACTTTTTCGGAACATCGTCGCGAAGCTCCTCTCTTTTCCGGCTTTTTACAAAAGCTTCCTCCGATGATGATGACTCATACATAAGTTCTTCAGATTCTGAATCGGACATTTTATTTTTAGAATAGATTATATTTTTTTACAAAGAATGTATTATGTAGAATTCTAAACGAAGTAGTTATTACTTTGTAAAAACGTGTTTGATACATGCTTTTACATTGTATTCCAATTGGGGTTTGCAAACCTTTCAAAAGTTGTAATGTAAGGACAAAACATTAGATTACATTCTATTACAATATTTTTTCTTCTGTAGAAATTAAAATGTCAGAAATCTTTATGTTCCCAACCAATGCAACTCCGGAAACTCTCGCTGAGTTCCAAAAGTTCCACGCCGGCTTTACAAAGGCCACGGAGAAGTATCGTTCGGATCCTCTTTTCGACTTACTCCCTTTCACCGGAGACTACATGGCAATGATTAAAAAACACTTTGGAGAACATAAATTTAAGGTCTACGAGCTCACTTCTAATCTCTCGCTGATGAAATCTATGGAAGACGATTTGAGTTCCAGCAAGTGCAAACTCCCGCTTAACGAAAAGAAACATAAATTAAAACAAGTTCGTCAAGAGATTGCCGATTTGAAGGTTCAGATTACTAAGGCCGAAGAAGATTTAGATGCTTTTGAAAAATCTCAGGCTGAAGCAAGCTCTTTAGAAAAGAGCGCAAAGCTCGTTGAGGACACCAAACCCGCTGCGATTTCTGTCGAGAAAACCGAGGAGGAATCTGAAATCAAAATCCCTGAATTTGCCGCGCTTTCCTAAAGCGCAAAAAGAATTTCTTGTCTATAATTATTTTCCGCAGTTCCAAGGTTTCCAAATAAGGGATTTACCGAGCTTGAGGTTGCCGATAAGGCCATCTTCTGGGATATCAGCGCAGCTTCTGTAGGCCATCGCGTAGCATTCGTTGCGGATTCTCAGCGTCTGAAGGTTCAACATATTGATGCCGCTGGTTCAATTGCCGGTGAAGGTTGGGTGTATGACTCTCTCCTGAACCCTCCGGTAGATAGCACTGCTGCTGTAGCTGGTGTTCGCGTGGATTTGTCTGCGGCTATTGTTCGGATCGACGGGCATGATACTCTCCTCACGAGCATCCAAGGCCTTGACGTATCTCAGAATGGTCGTCTTGATAGTCATGATGCTGCACTGGGAGTGATTGATGCTTCTCTCTCTTCTTTTGGCATTCGATTCACTGGTGATGAGGCCAATATTTCACAGCTGCAGACTGATATGGGGACCCGAGTGTCTGACATTGCCGCAGATAGGGCTCGTCTGACTGCTATTGAAGCCGTGAATGCTACTCAAGACAGCCATATCACAGATGTGTCTGGAAATCTGGAGGCTGTTCGTTCAGGCCGTGCTCTATGCTATGTAAGTGGTGCTGCTACTTCCATGACTGGCGATGTAGATTATTCAACCATTCCCGCATCCGAGACAGGTATTGTGAAGTTCCTGAACGCCGCTGGTGCTGACCGGTGGGTAAAGCTGCCAAATGCGAGTGGTCTCCCTGATGGTTGGCAATTTACGGCTGTGAATATTGCTGCTACGGGTCGTCTCAGGCTGACTGTCGATTCCGCTACGTCTATTGGGGATGCGATTGGTGGCGGTAGCGCTAAGGTGATTGTCTTCGGTGGTGCCTACTATGCGCTTTAAGAAAGCGCGCAAATACTTGATAATGATTTTATTAAATTATAAGAGGCTGAAAAGGTTTGCAAACTTTCTCAAAGTTTTTTTGCCCGCTTTTAGTCGGAAATGGCGCATCGGGATGGAATCGATTACAAAGAACATTATATTCTTCAGCCAATTGCTCCAGCTGATAAAGCCGCGAAAAGATACATTAAGCTCAACCAGCAAAAAAACAAGGTTGCAATTATCCGCGACGAAAAAACTCGGGACCCTAAAACATCATTTGTGTATGAGAATATCCTCGACGTATGCTATATTTCTATTAAAACATCCCTCATCGACCATACAGAACTTCCCAACGAAGACTCTGGAAAAATCAACATCATCGATTGCAGCGCCTCTGAAATGACCGTGAATCTCGGCAGTCCAACTGTCAATGGTTTCCATATTAAATATTATTCAGATGGGTGTTTTAATTTGCATATCTTATTCAATGGCAGGACTATTGTGGATGTTCTCAGAGGCACAAGCGTTCATCTCGTCTGGATAGCTAATAAATGGGTCATTCTTTGAAAAGAATGCAAATTCAGCAGTCGTTTTGTTCTCTTTTTCAAAAGAGACTTTCCCGTAAGAAAAATAATATATCGTAAGAAGAACAAATGGATGCCGTGAAAGACCGAAGCGAATACATGAAAGAATGGCGGGCAAAGAAAAAGGCCGATACAGCCTTCGTAGAAAAGCGAAAGGAGTATCTCAAAGAATGGCGCAAGGCAAATGCAGCTAAATGTGCTGATTATATGAAAGTTTATAGATTGACTCATCCAGAATATACAGAAAAGGAGAAGCTTAGACTCACAGCTCTTTATAAGAAATCCCGTCCAGTAGAAGAGCCAGAAGAGCTGTAAAAATAAAACCACTTTCGGAAATTCGGATACTCAAACGTAAGAACTAACAAGATGGCAAAAACTTACCTGAAGCCTGAATACACCCTGCGCTTTACACTTTGGTTTGGTAAGAAATGGAACGGCAAGAAAAACATAATTGTCTGGAGGGCAGTGGAAAATATGAAATATGAAGTGCCTTCCCACAAACTTAGAGGAATGTATCTGGACGAAGACATTAGCTCCAAATCGCCCATGTATAAACAGCTAAAAGAGGTGTTAGGAAATCCCGACTTCTTTGACGAGGTTGATTTCTTCAGAGTTAGTCATACTTCTTTGACTCGCAGTGAAGCACTTTAAAAAGCACACAACACGAAAAAAGATGGCTAAATTAGCTATCTCTTTGACACGTTTAAAGGAAGCGAACTTCCCGGTTTTGGAAAACCGCTTTCGGCCAAAAAAATTATCTATCGTAAGAACAAACAGAAAAAATGGCCGGCAAGAAATCTGACAAAAAAGTCCGCCTCGGATTCCGGCCTGATGGCACTGTATGGAATTTGGATACAAAGCGCAAAGTAGTGCCTAAAGGGCCTCTTCATTGGAGTTTTCTTAAACAGGAAGGTGAGAACGCCTTTACCAAACATCCCGAATACTTTTACCATCCTTCATGGCCTGGCAACAAAGAGAAATACGAGCATGCATACAAGATGAAAGCACTTAAAACTGAAATTCACCAGGACCCTCGTAGGATTGAGAGGCGCGAACGACATGAGGAACTTCAGAAGCGTGCAAAGCATGTTAGCAGCATGGTTAAGGAACTAAAAACACATCAGACTTCTCCAAATATTATTCAAAGTATTAACTCCCAAAAATACACCACGATTTCAGTAATGGGCTACCGTGAGAATCCTAAAGCTAAAGCTGAAAAGGGTGCAAAAGAGTTTGGTGGCGTAAAGTATGGAGCAAAACAGCATACTGCAGAACTCATTACTATCCCAACCTACCTTGCTAAAAATCTTAAATTTGATGACCCCATTTGGGTAAATACCAAAAACTATGAACTGCTTCTTGAGGCTATTGATAGGTCCAAGCAAACTCACGCAAAGGAGGCCGTGTTAAACATGGCTGGCTTCGGACGAGTTAGAAATGCTGACAGCCTGGGATACGGAGACTTATTTATCGTAAAGAAAAATGGATATGTTGGATCGCCAAACAAAGTATTGCGTCTGGATAGCGTCTTGATGGGAGATGATTTATATAAACTCATCCACCACCAGAATATGAAAGTAAAACTTGAGTTTTATGATGACGACTTTGACTTCATGCCTCTTACCCCTTACAATGAATATGTTGAGACTCTGGATACCCAGAATGATTGCACTATCAAATTTATTTTGGCAAATATGAAAGAGAGCTATGAGAGGTATTTTGTCCGACAGGGCAGCAAAAAGATTCTAACCCACGATGTCGTTGCTAACATTCTGTTTGAGGGCCGAGAGTTCAAACCGAAGAAGAATACCTTGGAGCACATGATAGTTCTGCCGGAGACTGATATTAAGCTTGAGACTATGGATTTCAAGGGCACTATTCATGATGTAATCAAATTTTGCAAAAAATATAAGGTTGATTTAACTGCATACGATATCTTTGGTGAGATTGTTGCAGAACAGCGCCATGAAAAGCCGACGTCAAATATGCGCTCGCACATCTATTGCGTAATCCATAATAATCACTGCTACCCGCTACTTGATGACTTGAAGAGTCTCGCACAGAAAACCAGTTCAAAGGCCATGCCAAAGAGCGAGCGTGATGAACTCAGGCGAGATAAGTTTCCTAAAATCAACATCAAAGAAGGCAGCGCACAGATTGCAGATAATTATAAAGATTTGGTAAAGATTATGAGCTCTCTTGAGGGTTCTGGAAGCGTAGATATTTATTATAATGATGATTTGAATACACTCTTCAATAAATTTGTTGAGAAGGACTATGAACCAAGTATCAAGTTCGCACATAATAAAATTACTCAAGTATCTCTATCGTTCATGGCTGGTGCAAAGGAACCCTTGACTGTTAAGATCCAAAACTTCGGAGAAGCAATGCCAGACAAAGAATCATTCGTAATTTATTTTGAAGAGCTTCGCAAACTTATGAATAATACTTTTATTCCATTTTACAAGAGTCATTACAGCTCCAGTCTGGCAGATGCATTCGTTAAATATCCTAAGGCACAACTTACTCGAAGGCTGCGCGATGATGCCCCAGAGTCAAGCATGGGCCTGGACTGTATTCGTGCATACACTGCTAACCTCCTCGAGATGGAAAAGATTCCGGTATTCAAACAGCATGACGAGTTCCGAGAGTATGACGGCCATAAACTCGAGGATTATACAATCTATCTTGTGGAAAATGATGTGAATACTATTGAGTCTTGGTTTGTGGCTGATAAGCGTATTAGTTTGATTTCAGGAATGGTCCTGAGGCGTTCATATGTGCCTCTGAAGATTATTGCCTTTTGCAGACCATGCAGCCTTGAGATAAATAATATTCGTTCTGATATTAAAAGACTATATCATTCAGATGTCCCGGATTCAATCAAGAAGTTCAGAATTGCTTGGTTGGCCTAACAGGGAAACGCTACAATAAAAAGACTATTAGTAAATTTGTATCGAATGAAAACGAAGCTCATGTTCTGTCTAATGACAAACTACCTCTGAGAGTTGAGAATGGATATGTTGTTGTTCGTGAGCTTGAAAAGGTAGTATTATCAGATGGATATTACCCTATTCAGTTTATGATTTATGACCTTATGCGACTCCGAATGCTGAATAACTATAAACTTCTCAGAAATCAAGGCGTGAAGATTTGGGGCATCCATACAGACAACCTCTTCGTCAGCCATATTCCTGATGACCTCAAAGTATATGATACCAAAACCCTTGATGCACTCGGACACTTACACATTGAAAAAGAGAAGCATGTTCCTTCAAATATGTGGGAAATTCATAATAACTCTGAGGATAAGATTGATTTCAAACCTACTTTGACGGAATATAAAGATGTTGATACGCTACGAGACCGAACGATTGTATTAGGGCTTTATGCAGGTGCAGGTAAGAGCACACTTCTACAAAAAGGCTTGGATCCTGAAACCACACTATTCGTTTGCAACACCCAGAGGCAATGCGTGAGGATTAAACATGAATCTGGGTTTGACACTCAAACTATGTGTAAGTTTTTGGGTCTCCGGGTTGATACGGGCAAGGAGATGCAGGAAACAGCTGAAGCAACTACCAAGAAATATAAACATATTGTTTTTAATGAAATTTATTTTACAAGTGTAGATATGCTTGGGAAACTGAAGAGGAAACTCGATAGGCTCAATAATGATGGTATCTGTGTGTATGCGGATGGAGATTATCAACAGCTCCATGCACCTTGCGCCTACAATAATATCAAAAACATGAAAGATTATTTGAATAATGCGATTGCGTCCATGTTTCCCCATAGGATTCTTCTGACTGAGTGCCACCGTCTTAAGGATCCAAAAGATAAAGAAATACTTCCAGAACTTGTAAAAGATATTTTTGAGGGTATGAAAGCTAAAGAGGTTGCTGCAAAGTATGGGTTCAAGGTTGTTGAGTCTCTGGAGGGAGTCAAAGAAGGCATTGGCCTCAGCAACTTCAACTGCACCATGCTGTCTCGCAAGATTAATGGAGAAATCAAGGCTGGAGACAAAGTGATGCTAAAAGAGTATGATAATCACAAGAAAGATAAATTACATATTAATGATGTCTATACTGTCAGGCTCGTTCAGAAACACACCGTTGTTGATGATCGGACAGGTAGGAAAGTTAGTAAGCTTGGGATTTGGATTGGGGATACTTGGTATGTCATGAGTAAGTTTAGGCCAGCAGTATTCATGACCGTGCATGCAAACCAAGGCAGCACTATCCGTAATCCATACACTATTATTGAAGCAGATACTCCTATGGCGAATGCGAACTGGCTATACACTGCTATTTCTCGAGCTGAACGATTTGATGATGTAAGCTTTTACTTCGGAGAACTACCTCGCGAGGCCGCCGTTGATAAGCTGCAACGCAAGATTGAATCATATCGCGCGTCTGATATGGAGAAAGGGTTTGAGACGGATGTAGATGTGAAGTGGATTCTGGAGCAAGGCAAACTATGCAACTATTCGTGCTGTATTTGTCATCGCGAGATGGATTTTAACTGGGAAGATGCAATGGATGCATACCAGGTATCAGTAGATAGAATCAATAATGAACTCGGCCACATTAAAACGAACTGCAAACTCACTTGCTTCTCCTGTAATCGGACCTCAAGATAAATCTATATTATTTATAAAATGTCAGACGAAGAACTTCTCAGACAGACATATTACAGTCCCAAGACTATGGGTAGCCTCTCCAAGCTACTCAAAATTTTAAAAGATAAAGTTCCTGAAAAGGCGATCCGAGAGTTCGTCAAGAAACAGGAATATAGCCAGACGCATGAAAAGAATCCGAACGTTCATGTCTATATGCCTATCATGGGTAAAGTAGGAGAATATCAGATTGATTTGATGTTCTATTACGCAGGTGCAAAATTAGTTCCTATACTTTGTTGTATTTGCGTGAGCTCAAGAAAAGCCTACGCAAAAGCAATAACGAGTAAGAAAGGAGATGATGTAGTTCAGGCATTCAAAGAAATATATAAAGAGACGGGAAAGGACATTACAAATCTCGTCATGGATAAAGGGTCTGAATTTATAGATAAAAAATTTATGTCTTACTTGTCTTCTGAAGGCATCAAACACTACTTTGCTGATGTAGGTAGCAAAACCCAAACAAGCATCGTTGAGAGTTTCAATAAAACTATGCGAGGACTTCTCAACAGATACGTTCAGACAATTAGCAAGAACTGGAGGAGCGCATTGCCCGATTTGCTGGAGAACTATAATAGCAGCCCACACAGCAGTCTAAAAGGAAAAGCGCCTCAAGGCATAACAGATGAAGATATTGTTAATTTAGATTTTCATAATTATGTCCGGGCACAAAAGTATTTGAGACTTCTTAATAGTTTTAAAGTTGGAGATAAAGTTAGACATGTCCTGAAACGTGAGATGTTCTCAAAAGGCAGTCCAACTTTCTCTAAAGAAATTATTGAGGTAAAAGGATTCAAAGGATATAGAATTTTATGTTCCGATGATAAACTCTATGTGGCTCGAGACCTTCAGAAGGTAGCAGGCGAGGTTGAGTCAAAGGAACTTGAGAAATCTGAGATAGCTCCAGAAGTTCGTAAAAAGATAGTCAAGATAAAAAGGATCCGACATGAGCTAAGTGCTCCAAAGCCCAGCCGGGAACTTGCTGCTCTGGCTGAACCAAAAAGAAGAATCATCAAAAGAAAAAATATTCGCATAGTAGAGTAAATGGATGGTTCAAACTTAGTTCAAGTATTTGGCGGAGGAACCGTCGCAGGCATCATTGTAGGCGTAGGCATTCTAATATATCGAATCTGTGCGAATCACAGTTCGAGCTGCATGGTAGGTGATAACTTGAGACTAAGTCTGAGACATATCGACCAAAAGAGTTCGACTCCGTCAGCAGCTGCTGGCAAAGTAGAAGTCGTGAGTGCGGATTCAGAGTCAAAAACTGACGCCAAACCACATATTGAAATTAAAACTTTAGAAACTGCGAGTGAAGTTTAAGCTTGAAAGTATTCGTTTGATAAACAGAAGTCTCGCTTGAGGGCATGACGAAGGTCAAAAAAAGGAATGAGCTCTTTGAAGGTATGTAAGATAGGGAGAAGATGAGATTTCACTGCCTTTTTATGAGGACTTCGTTGAATGACTTGAACGAAAGCCTGATACTCTGAGTCAGTATAGTTATCTCCAAGAATCAATTTTGCGTCTTCTACTGTAATTGACATTTTATTTTAGTCCAGATAATTTTTGAAAGTGAAGCCTACGCCGTTTTTCTCGGGAGACAGCAAACTTCTTGAACTCTCTGAAGAGTTTATCGCAGTCATCAGCTACATACTTCCGGAAGTTTTCCTGACAAACCGGCAACAACTTCTCCATAATTATTTTATTTTCATTTGGTCGGACAGCAAGAAAGACACTGAAGACATCAAAGTATTTCGTATCTTCAGTATTAAACAGGAGCTTGAAATCATCCACCGAGACCATTTTATGTTCTTACGAGAAAGTTTTCGAAAGTCAAGATTTACAATTATTTTCTTACGAGAAAGAAAATGGCCGACATTACAGAGCCTTGCAAAAGTTTCGTCAGAATTATTGATGATGGCTCAACTACGCTATATAATTGCATGCATTCCAAAGGACATCACGGACCTCATTGTTGCATCCGATACAAATATAGATTAGAACGAGCAACCACAGAGGGTCTCGGTCGAGTAATCGAAGTAGTTAAAAAAGCCAAAGCTGAAGGAGAAGGTTTGGCCCTTACCATCGCACATCAACAAGCTGTTGAGGCAATTAAAAAAGCATCTTCAGAAGAACGGGAAGAACGACAGGCTGAAGAGCAAACAAAGGCCCGCGAACTTACTGAATATATTGATGGCATTATTATGAATCATTGCAAATCAGACCCATGCACTTGGACCTTCTCTAACACATTCATATCTAAACCAGACCCATCACGGCCGTTCGAATGGACTACGGAGAGCGACACCTTAGAGCTGCTGGGAGAATGGGGATTTCATCCTAAATTCAGCTCGCTTCTAAAATTTGAAGACCCGTCAAGGAAAGCATACATAACCTTAAGAACAAATTTCAGCCAGCATAAAGAAGACGTCCCCAACGACGAACATCACATTGTTGAGGACAACATTCTGTTTACTTGGAGATAGCGTAAGAACGAACTTACGGATTTCAGGATTAGATAGCTTAATCAGGGATGAATACTACTATCTACAAGCTGACAAACGCGCGTGGCGAAGTAGGTGTTGGAACTACTTATCTCACATTGCCAGAAGCATTGGAGCAGTGCAGGAGAGATTTTAACAGAGTTAAGCACCCAGAAATGCAGGGAAAATTGGCAGTATTTTTCCACGGCCCAGTCCAAATCGAAGCCCTTGAGGTTTGCAGGGGATTATATAAAGATAAAAAGCATGAATGGATTAATAAACTCAAGGCTGATGGCGTCATTGTCCTCGAGAAGATTCAAAAGAAGACAGCAAAAACTAAAGATAAATATACCTGTGCTTGTGGCTCACACATATTCAAGTCCCAACGTCCTCGACATGAAAAAACCCAACTCCACATCGCATTCCTTGAAGGCAGACTCACTTACATTATCGAAAGCAACTGGTATATACAAACTAAAGAGGAAGGTAAGCTCGCAACCAATACTGAAATCAATTTCATCGGCAGGCAACCGATAGTTGAAGGTAGCTTTACAGCAGAGTATCTCAAGAGCAAATGCATCTTGAGAAATCCACATCTCAATGTGCCATCCACCATCCTTGACATGTCGTTGTGTTAGCCACTCCTCCCACAGCATCCGCAATCCTTACCGATACACTCGACTACTCAACCCTCGCGATGCTATACTCGAACTCGAGGATCACCATCTCAATACTCACTGCATACTCTTCGGAGCTCGAACACCCCTACAATAATCCCCCCCCATTCACCTATTTGACTGGCCGGCTACTCAATACCTGACTCCATTAAGACTAAGGGGGATAGCTAAACATAGCCTGACTTTTTTTTGGCTGTTTTAGCCATGATTTGATAGCTAAATTAGAAGTCCCGGGGAGCACTAATTGGTCTATCGTTCGTGATGGCGTCTGACAACTTGAAGCGACGCTAGACCCCTCCCCCATCCCCTCTCACAGCCTG
>Ga0066413_1000146_pt1 | contig 13939 bp, 6 predicted proteins | sample LakWasMet19_HOW5_2_FD_59540 | JGI IMG/M metagenome (GOLD analysis project Ga0066413, IMG submission 59540) | Freshwater sediment methanotrophic microbial communities from Lake Washington under simulated oxygen tension - Sediment Metagenome 19_HOW5 | ecosystem: Environmental > Aquatic > Freshwater...
CCCTCGTCGCCCTTGACCTCCAGGGCCTGCAGCACGCTGCTGGACACCGCCATGATGCCCCGCGCCCCCACCAGAGACAGGGTGCCACCCCCCAGCGCGTTGCGGATCACGCTGTTGGACACGCTGGTCAGCGCCGCGGCGCCGCTGAGCACAACGTCGCAGTCGGAGCTTGTCAGCCCGTCAACGATCACCGCGCCCCTGTCTGTCGTCATACGGATACCGCCAACCCCGCTGCCCACGTCTGCGGCGTTGCAGCGGGCGCTGGAGCGAGAGAGGGAGAGCTCGCCCGAGGTGGAGGTCGCGTTCAAGCCCTGCAGAGGCATCGCGATGGACCCGAGCACGATGGAGTCGAGGGTGATGGGGCCCGCAGCGGAGGAGAGGCGTGCGAAAGCTATCGGCGGCTTGTCCGCGGCCTGGGTGCCGGACATGTCAATCGTGACGCCCGCGGTGCCCGTCCCTGCGGTGGAGCCAGAGAGCAGCTCGAGCGAGAGGTACGGCTGCGCGCTGGGCAGCCGGGACAGCGGCGGCACCAGCAGGGCCACCTCGCTGTTCTGGCACGACACGTCGTATCCCAGCACCTGGGTCCCGCTCCGCTCCACAACCTCGAGACCAATAGCTGGCGCCGCCACCGAGGCGCCCCCTGCGACAGGGACGCGCACAGTGCCGTTGGAGGGCGCAGGCCACCCCGCAGCCGCCATGTCCTCCTTGAAGGCCGCCTTCTTGAAGGAGAGGACGGGGAAGGGGCCGGGCTGCGTCGTGTCCACGCGCACGAGGGTCGCGCCCAGGCTGTAGTTGTTGTGCACAAACACGGACCGACCAGCCGTCCAGAACCCGCTGTTGGCTCCCGTGTACACGTGCGTGTCGGCGTACTTGCCGAGCTTGACGCAGGAGGTCGAGTAGTACACAGCGGCCGCGGCGAGGCAGATAGCGGCGACGACCAGGAAGGAGAGGCAGGCACAGCCGATGATAATGAGGCGCCGGCTGCGCTTCGTGCCCTTGGTCCACTGCTGCTTCCACATGAGCGTGGCGGTGCTGCGGGTGTTGCCCTTGCTCAGGTTCTCAGCCACAGCCTTGGGCAGCAGCCCCTCGCGCACCGCCTGCCAGGCCTCCTGCTCCACCTCCGACTCGTACTTGAGCTCCGCGCGCAGCCGCATGCTCGCCCAGCACTGGCTCACGAGCACGAGCGCCGCGACCACCGCCAGGAAGCCGAGGCTGGTCAGGTTGCCGTCGATGAACTTTTGGAACTGCTCCTTGTCGTACTTGCCCGCGAAGTCGGGCGGCAGCACGCGCCGGATGACCTCCCACTGCGACGTGATGAGCTGGCTGACGAGGTCCGCCTGAACCAGGGCGAGCACGCCGAAGCTGATGAAGCCGAAGGACAGCAGGAAGGTGAGGATCATGAAGAGGCGCACCACGCCCCGCGACTGCAGGCTGGTGCCCACGCAGCCGATGAGCACGAGCACGACCACGAAGGTGCCGAGGATGAAGATCGCGAAGGCGGCAACCGCCGTCTCCGCCGACACCGCCGTGTCCGCGACATAGATGGCTGCAGCGATGAGGGCGACGCCTATGGGCAGCATGGCGATGTTGGTGGACTGCAGGAAGACCGCGTAGGCGCGGGAGGGCGTCATGAGCCCGATGGCGTGGTTCATGGCGCCCAGGCACAGCAGGAAGAGGGCGAGCGAGCCGCCCCCCACGGCATACATGGCGGTGCGGGTGCGCCAGATCTCCGCGTCCAGCGTGAGGGAGGCCCGCTGCGCCGCCGGGAGCCCCGCGGAGATTGTGTCCCAGTTGCCCTGCAGGTACGCGACCGCGCTCTTCGTGAGGATGAAGGCGAAGCCCCCGATGACCAGCATGCCGAAGCACAGCACGATGATGAAGGTGAAGTACTGCAGGGGAGGGGAGGCCAGAGGAGGGGAAGGGCATCGCAGGTGAGCGGCACACCTGCTTCAGCACGATTCGGCGACAGGGACACCGCCGGCGTCCCCGCTTCGACAAGTGATCTGCCACGCACCATGAGCAACGCTCGAGCGCGTACGTTGTCGCTCCATACCGACACGAGACCAAGCATGTTGGCCGCAAAGAGGGCGCCGCCCACCCCCGCCGCGGCGTACATGATAGTGGGGCTGACATTGTCAAGCAACAGGGTACTGGCGTAGAGGCTGCCGCCGCACACCGCACAGGCCAAAAGCAACAGGAGCACATCAAAGATGCGCAGGCACCTGCAAGCACAACTCACAACCACAACGTGTCACGAGTGGCAGCGGGGGGCAAAGGCAGCAATGGGGGCCAACGCACTCCGGCGAATGCACATTGTTTCGTGCGGTCTACTGTCCGCACCTTCGTTTAACCTCCAGCCGCTCCTCCTCGGAGAGCTCCTCGTCCTCGTCATCCCGCCCACTTTCCTTAACTGACTCTGCTGCGAGATCGTCGAGGCCGCTGTCTTTACTAGCGCCGTATTTCGCCGACGACGAACTCATGCTGCGGAACCGATGGGCAGTTTCGTCGTCCAAGTGGGGTTTCACAGCTTTCGCAGAGTCGTTTGAGCCAAACTCAGAGGTAGGCAACAAGAGAGGGGCTACTCTACTCGCAGACCGGCAGCAGGAAATGATTCTGCCCAGCTCAGACTCGCTGCTCAGCCGGCCCAAGGCAAATCAAGGTTCAGGTTCCGGACGAAGAAGTGTCGTTGTCACAATTGTACGGCACCCAAGTGGCCACGAAAGATGATGTCGTAAGCAGCTGGACGAGATTTCGAGGAAGGATTGATGGAGGCATGCAGCCTGGCAAAACAATCTCGCGAGTTGAAAATCAATCCTCCGCCGTCTGTCTGCGGCTCGGAAATGGCAAAACAAGCGTTTTCTCATGTTGCGGCTTCCAGACACCGATTTTGTCGACGGAGTGCAGGGTTAGAGGAGACGCGCACTTCTTGCAGTGGCCCATTTCCGCGAAGATGTCCGGCCTCGAGCAGTCGGTGTGTTCAAAGTCAGCCGGCTGACTGGCATGCACGTTTCGAGAGAGCGTGGGTGACGAGGATGCACCACCACCCGCCTCGAGCTGCGAGGGTCGCAGCCTAACCTTTTGGTGTGCGGTCGAGGGGCTGTCGTTGCTGAAGCTGGCATTCCCTTTCTGGTACCGGCCGGAAAGCACTGTGGGGCGAGCTGTTGGTTGCGGGCAACGAGGATTTTAAGGACGCAGATTTCTTCGGGGTCTCACTCTGGTTGGAGTCTCCCACGCTCTTGGTTGAGCGGTGTGCAAGCCGCCGCGACCACTGTACGCAAAAGGGTCGGCTGGAAGTTGCGAGGCTGAGAGTCATCGAACGTGTGCTGTTCGCAAAGCACGCCGGCTCTCATTCTGGCGGGCGCGACATACCTTCGTGGCATTTCTTTGTGGCACATCTTCATCAACACATCGAGGATACCCGACTGCAAAGCTGAACGATGCGATGCTCTGCTGACGCTGTTACGTTTTCTGCAGCTGCACCTTGGCCTCAAGAAGGGGTACAAGGTCGAGAAGAAGGATGGCAAGGAGGGCCGCCCTTCTCGGAGGAAGGGGGTGAGTGTATTCGCGATCATCACGCGTCTCGGCGCGCCGCCAGCGAGCGAATACCTGTCACTTGAGGTCGGTTCTTTAACCTTTCCTTTGTCGTTTGCAGGCACTCTCGCAGCGCGTGAAGAACGTGCGCGAGCTGATCCGTGAGGTGGCTGGTCTGGCCCCTTACGAGAAGCGCATTCTCGATGTGCTCAAGGTGAGATGCTAGCTGGACACCGCAGTTTCGGGGCGAATTTGCCGGGAGCGGTGCAGGGATTGCCTCTGAATCGGCTGTCGTGTTGCTGAAACGGTGCTACTTCGCGGTTGTGGCTGGCACGCATCGAGCCATCGGCATGCCCCGAAGTCGGCACCAGTACGCCGTCGATCGAGGACGACGCTGGAGCTGTTGGCGGTGTTTGGAGCGCGACTGGTCCGGGAATGCAGAGTCGGCAGTTTAGATGCCCCTATCCAGGTCCTTTTGGGGCGGCACGAATGCCTGCATGCGTGGAGAGCTCGATGGAGTTGTTCCGCCGTAATTCATGCCTCGCATCAGCCACCCCGCGATGGGTTTGGTAGCCGAAGCCGCGATTCTTGCCGGCCTGCGCATATCGCAACGCACGGTCTCTGGCATGCTGTGCAATCCACTCTCAGGTTGACGATTAACGCGTTACGTGGGGTTGGCGTGGCCGTTTTCCAGGGATGTGTACACAGCTCAGGCCACTTGCGGCGCCTTGGGCCAGCACATGGCATTCCGTGATGCGATTCGGTCACAGCTGCTTCACAGGCCCAACCCGCTAACGGGGAGTGCTGCACCCCTGTAAACACATCTACCACGCTTTGATTGCTCGTGATACCGCACCAACCCTGCTGCGCGTGTTCAACCTGCTCCTTCGTTGGTCGTGCCCGCCTCTCCCCTGGCCTCGCAGTCTGGCGGCGGCAACGCCGAGAAGAAGGCCTACAAGATGGCCAAGGCGCGCCTGGGCACGCACACCCGCGCGCTCCGCAAGCGCGAGGAGGTCAAGAACATCTGGGCCAAGCAGCGCGCACGCGCGTAAACAGCGCTCCCCGCGCTGTGCGCCAATGCACGCCCTCGATGCATGCCGTGGCCGCGCGACGCGCAGAGGCCCCCCTCGCTGCGCTCGCCGCCTGGCACGCAGCGTGGCTTTGTCACTGCTGCTGCCATCCTGAGCAGCCGCACGTCAACCCGCTGCAACTTGACTTAGATCCCCACTAAACCGGTTCTGCTGTCCAACACGTCGACATCGCGATCTCATCGTTGACTGGGGGAAGCTGCTGCCCGCGGCCTTGCGGGGCGAGGCTTGTTGGTCGCCGATTCGGGCCCTATTGTTGTGTTAGTTGTTACGTCGATTCTATATTGAGATATGTATGTCACCGATCGATGTTCAAAGCGAAGGCACGTGCTGCGCGGGCCCCAGTTTGGCTGAGTGACCGGCGGCCAACGTTAACATCCCCACGCAGTCCCTGAAAACTCAGGCCCATCGATCGAGATTGCAGCGCCAGCAGGAATTCCGTCGAAGCAGTGGTGTTGTTGGGTACAGGCGAGCGGCCAGTACGCTTCACAGCATGCTCTCGAGGCATCGCTATGGCCAACGTCATCGCGCAGGGTTTGAGGACACGTAGCATGCACACGTGCAATACCGTGAAAAACACAGACGCCAAGGCAGCCTGAGGTTGCCTGCAGGATTGGATTGCAGGCGCTGCCTCCTGCATTGTGGTGCATGAAATGCGTGTAGTTGATGCAAGAGGTCATCCGCTATGAAGGTGGACCTGCCGTTGGCGTACAGTCAATGCAAAGCCCCGCCCCATGACATCCATCAACGATCCGTGCCTACACGCCACGCTTCGCCGCCGCAGTGGCGGTCGCCGAGGCAGCCGGCTGCTGTGTCGACGTGAGACTCGGCTGCGAGCCCTGGGATCCCCGACGCCGAGCGGACCCTGCCGCGGCCGCTGCAGCGGTTGTTCGTGGTGCGGTGGCGTGCACGCTGCGGCGTGAGATCACCCTGTCCGTCTGCTGCTCTGCGTCCGCCAGCAGATCGGACAGATCCACCATGCGAGCCGCAGGCTCCGCAGGGGGCGCGACGCTGCCCCTCGCGGGCGCACCGCCTCGGCCGGCGCTCAGCGCGCGGGGCGGCGGGGGCGGCGGCGAGGCCACACGCCCCGAAGACGCGGCCGCTGCGGCCCCAGCGGGACCGAGGATCGGTAGCCCAAGAGCCATGGCGTTGGCGTAGGGCAGCGGCCCCACCGGTGTGACCACCATCTGCATGCCTGAGGCGGCGAGGCTGCCGTCGGCAGCAGGCGCGGGAGATGAAACCGCAGCGCTGCCCCTGCCGATTGACCGCCCAGATCCCTGGCGCTGCAGGCCGCTAGCGGCAGCAGCTGCCGGAGTTGCGTTGAAGCTGTGCCGCTTCGGGGGCGCGGGTGCGATCGGGCTCGCGAGCGCAAAGCCGGGGGCGGGGCTGCCTGCGGAGCCTGTGCCAGCCGCGACTCCGCCTCGCCCTGAGCTCGCTGAGCCGGCGGCCACCAGGCCACTGTTCGACCGGGTGAGACCGCGCCCCGCGCTGAGGGCCCCAGCAGGCACCTGCATGCCGGGTGTCGCGATGGTGGCCCGACGAGCAGACAGAGGCTGCCCCTGCCGAGCGCTGCCTGGGTTGAGAATGGCCCCCTCGCCGCGGCCAGAGTTCGAGCCGTCCGCGAGCGGGCTGGCAGGGCCGTGGAGCAGGCGGAAGAGCGAGCCGGACTGCCGCTGGGCCTGCGTATCGGGGTACCCAGAGCCGCCCGCGGCACCTGGCAGCGTTTGCGCCGTGACATCTGTGTCGGCCGCAGTGAAGGAGGTGCCTGCGGGGGACAGCATCCCCTGCCTGCCTCCCCCCGGGCGCGTGACGGAAGGATGCACGGACGGCGTGGCGATGCCAGAGGCGTCCCACGCAGAGCGGCCTGGGGAGTGCACGTGTGCATGCTCCTCCGTCGACGTGGCCTCTGGAGACGGGGAGGCGAGCGCCGCGGGGCCGGCGGAAGCGGGCCGCTGCAGCCGGTTGCTGCTCGCGCCCATGCTGAGCGCAACCTGCATGGGGGGAGACGCCATCGCGGGCACGAAGCTTGTACGGCCCATGCCTGCGCCCACCCCTGAGGGAAGTGACGGCATGGATGGCCGGGCAGGCCCCGCCGCAGCCGCGGCCACACTCGGCCTGCTCGCTGCCTGCTGGTGCTGGTGCTGGGGCATAACGATAGTGATGCCTCGGTAGTCGTTCACGTGTTGCTCGTCGTCGTCGTCGCTGTGGCTGCGAACCGACTCCTCGCCATCGCTGCTGTCCTCCTCCTCCTCCTCCTCGCTGTGCTCGTTCACTCCGCCCAGGCGCTGCGCAGAACGCTGGCGCGCGCTACCGGGCTTGTCATCGTCATCGTCCGCGGCCATCAGGTGCCGGTAAGACATCCCGCGGGCGCTCCTGCCCTGCAGGCCGGCCATGCTGCCGATGCCAGGGATGGTGCCGTCGTGCTCGTCCGTGTGGCCGGAGTCAGTAGGGCTCAGCAGCGTCCCGGTCGTCGGGTTGCTGTCGTTATCAGTGCCGCTCTGCGTCGTTCCCGTGCCCGTGTTGGTCGCAGTGGCCGTGGGGCTGGCCAGATGCGAGTGCGCGAGGGACAGCCCGAGTGCCGCAGCTGCATTCGTTTGCTTGCGCACGCTTGCAGTGGCTGCGCTCGTGCTGGTGTGGGGAAGCATTGACACCATGCCGGCGCTGGGGGTTGCGCTGGTGGGGTCAATCCCGGTCCGCACCGTATGCAGCGACTCAGCGTCCTCGTCGTCACTGCCAGAGAGCGCGCCGCCTCGCAGCCGCGATTGGCGAGAAGCGGTTGCGGTACCGACGCTGCCGCGGCGGCCACCCGCCCCCTTGACGAACACCGGGTTGCCGAATGAGTCCTGCACAGGGTGCCCGTCTGGAGTCAACAGTTGCCCGTCAGGCGTCGCTACATACCCCACAGACAAAAAGTCGATCGGTGCGCCGTTGGCGTCGAAGGGGCCTGCCCCGTCTGCGTGGTAGTATAAGGCAGCGCCGCTGGGGGCATAGCCGGCAAGCAAGAGGCCAGGGGCGGACACGGCAATCGAGACTTCACCGCCCGGCAGCGCCTTGCCCGTAAGAGCGGCATCGCTCACCACGCCGCCAGCGCCGCGCACCATGACAGGGTCCGTGCCGTCACCCACTGCCTCGGGGTAGGCGTGGTCGTAGTTGTGCTCCATCTCCCAGGCATCGTCCAGGGCGAAGAAGTGCAGGGGCCGCGAGCAGCACACCACGCGGTCGATGCCCGTCTCGCCGCGGTCGATGCGGTAGCAGCAGCGGCAGAGGCGGCGGAAGGAGGCGCGGCAGTAGAAGCGGACCTGATAGACGAGGGAAGCCATCAGCTTAATGCAGAAGACGTACACGATGCAGGCCGCCACGAACTGCGCATAGCCCATCAGGTTGGGGTCGTAAGCCACCATGAGGACCGTCAGAAGGGCGTTGGTGAAGAGCCACATGCCCAGCATGCGCATGCGAAAGAAGTTGAACTCCGCCTGCAGGCTGGCCTTGTTCTGGGCGAGCTCGTCTGCGAGGCGCTTCTCGCGTGCCGCCGCCTCCGCGTGCAGGCGGGCAGCCCGTCGGGCCTTGCGGATAGCGATGCGGGTCTCGCTTTGCGTCTCCAGCGCTGCGATGGTCTGGTTGATGAGCAGGGCCTGGTTGAAGGGCATCTGCAGGTGCAGATCCCGATGCCCCATGGCTGCCACATCGATGTAGCCAGTCACGTCGTTGTCCTCGTCAATCACCTTCATCATGTCAGCGCCGCCGAAGGGCACCAGAGCGCCGTCGGGGCCAACCACGCCGCCGCCAGAGCCTGGCGCCGTGTGGGTCCCTCGTGTAGCTGTGCCTGCGGTGGGTGTCCTCATGCCGTGTCCGGGCGGGGATGACGCCACCTGGGCGCCCACCGGGTGCAGCGCCAGCGGTGGAACGGGCTGCCCTGACACCGTGCGCAGGCCAGAGATGGAGCCCCGCTTTGAGTGGCTGCTGAGGACGGCAGGTGCGGCTGTGCTGCCAGGCCGCTGGCTGGCGCCCCCTTGCAAATCTGCAGTCGCGGTCGTTGCGCCGTCGTGGGAGGTGAACTCGCTGCCCTCCTCTTCAGCCTCAGGGATGGTCGTGATACCACGAGCGGCGCGGCCGCCGGCGCTGGCGGTTCGCACACGCGACCGCCCCTCCTCCGCAGTGGAAGCAGCCGCAGAGGCGTCCCCAGCAAAGGCGGCCCGGTGTCGCAGCGGGAAGAGGCTGGCCCGCCCCGTCCGCATGTACGTCTGCTGCAGCTGCGCGTCTGCCGCGCGCACCGCAGACTCGCCGTCCCCAGCCTCCTGCACGCTGTCCTCGACCTCGCTGCCGGTCTCGTCGCTCTCGCCGTCCTCCGCAGAGAGGCCGTCATGGGCCGTGTGCTGGGAGCGCGTAGCACTGCCTGTGCTCTGCGTGGCCATGGCTCCCGTGCCGCCGTCTGTCATCGCCGTGCGAGAGCGGGCGGCTCGAGTCATGCTGCGGCGGCTGCCGGTGCGGCTCGCGGCAGCCTGGCTGCGACCAGCCGTGGAGGCCGCCGAGCCCTGCGCTGCGCGGCTAGCGGTAGCACGCGAGCGGACAACGGAGCGAGTGCCTGCCACGGAGACAGCGCCACGCCCCTCCTCCTCTTCCTCCTCCTCGTCGCCCTCTTCATTCTCCTCGTAGTCGTCGTAGGCGGCCCCGCCGCCCGCAGCACGCCCGCTGGCTGCACTGTCCACTGCGGGGGTGGCATCTTCCGCAATGACAGGCACAGCGATGCCGAGCTCCCGGGCAAGGTCCGCGGGGATAGGGAGGCCAAGCGCCGCTGCGCGGCGGGCTCGCTCCAGCTTCTCCTGGCGCTCAGCCGCGTGCTGCTTCAGGCGGGCGATGGCCTGCAGTGCCTTCTCAGCCTTGGCGATGGCGCGCTCGGCCTTGCCCTCGTGCATGCGGCGGGTCTCGCTCTGCAAGTTGCCCTCCTTGGTTCCCCACGAGATGTCGTGCAGGTTGCTGCAGGGGTTCAGGGAGCAGGGGAGTGCGCGCATAACAATGCAAGCGTCGGAGGGTGAGCGGGACCAGGCGCCTCACTGCTGGAAAAATGTTGCAACTCCGTCGGCATCGCATCACCGTGCAAAATGTACCCAGCCAGCCCACGATGGCAGCAGGTGAGTGTGTGCACGAACCAGAATGAGTAGATGGGAAACATGACGAGGGGAACGGGCACGGAGACAAGGTATTGGACGAAAAAGAGGCAGCTCTTGAGGAGCGCCCCGTGCAGGGCAGCGGCCACGACGTAGGCGAAGAGAGCGAGGGCGAAGCCCAGGCCCACGAAGGGGGTGATGGTGCCCACGAAGAGCAGCCAGGTGCCCAGCACCAGGGAGAGCACCATAATGGTGATGAGGGTCAGCATGACGGCGAAGTAGCTCTGTGCCATCTGGTTGATCTTGCCCGCCAGGCCGGCGATCACCATCCAGAAGAGGAGGGTGACGTAGCCCAGGATGAAGACCACGCGAAACTCCTTCTGCCCGAAGGGCGCGTAGTAGAGGCTCTGGTTGAAGATGAGGAGGAAGGAGAGGAGCATGAATGCCACGCCGAACCAGGCCAGCACCGCCTGGGAGATGTTAAAGAGGAACTGGAGGAAGAACAGGAACTTGCGGAACGGCGAGTGGTTCGTGTTCAGCATGCGCCCGAATCGCAGCAGGTAGTACACCGTAGCGAAGAAGCTGCCGTTCAGCCAGCGCCTGCGCTGCTTGATGAGCTCCACGAGGGTGAGGGGCGCATCCGTCTCCGCCACGCTACCCTGCACATACTTGAGCAGCCACTGCCTGTGCTTCTTCGCGACGATCTCGAAGCAGAGGATGCGGTCCTCTGCCAGGTACAGGTTGCTGATGGAGGGCCCCAGGTCCTTCAGAGGGGTCTCTTCGATGGTGAAGTACGAGCACAAGGGCGCTCCACGGATGGCCACCCAGCGGTACATGGAGAAGGCGCCTGCGGGGAGCGAAAGAGAGAAAGTACATACAAGCGAGGGTGATCGGAAGCGACGAACGGGCACGCAGAGGCACGTGGTCCTGGGGCCAGCACAGGGTGAGTGGCAGCAGTTGTGCCGAGCAACTCACCGGGAAGCACTCCGATGAAGCCTGCCACGCTCTCCGCGGGCTTGTCCAGGGTGTGCGAGATGAGATATTCGAAGGCCTGCGAGCTGTCCAGCAGATGCCAGGGCCGAGCATCTCGCACCGCGATCTCTCCGCAAGCGCCGCCCACGCGTGGATCGTCCTCCAGCTCCACGTAGAGCCGCACGAGAGCATCCGCCCGGGGGATGGTGCCCACGTCAAATAGAACGCAGTACTTGGGGTTGATTTGCACGCACAGGCCCGAGAAGTACCACAGGTGCGAGTCTACACGGACGGGGAGGGAGGATCACAGCACACGAGGAATACAAAGAGGTAACACAAACAGAGAGGCGCGCCAGCACACGCAAAGCTGCACCGATCCCCTTGCCCTTGCTCAGGAGCGCAACGCCACCGGAATGCTCGGTGTGGGAGTGTGCCGCGCTCTCGACGACTTGCGTATCGTCACTCACTCAGCTGCAGAGGCAGGGGGCGATGAAAAGTGTGGGCGGCGTCAACGACATCACAGCGAGTCTTCTACATTGACGGTGCGTAGAGAACAAGAGGTGCCAGAAACATTCCCACGAGCAAAACGCTAGCTCACCTTGCCTCCGTTGCGCTCCTTCAGGCCCAGCATGCACTGCAGCGGGAAGTGATACTCGCGCTGGCTGGCGTGCTTGCTCAGCTCCACGCTCCGCTCGAACAGATGCATCACCACCGGGCGGGTGTTGTGCGTGGTGCGCAGCAGGGCGGGATCGTACAGCTTCATCTCGTACTGCAGGAAGTCCAGCATAGACTGGGAGGCGAACTCGCGGCCGTCGATGATGATGCTGACGCACACCTCGCTCCAGTGCAGCCCGGCCTTGTTCAGTTTGGGCAGATTGTCGGCGATGCCCGCCAGGGTGCGGCGCAGCTCGTCACCTGCGAGGAAAAATCAGGCATGGAGGGATCAAGGCCAAGTCGCTTCGCATGAAGTGCCAATTGCAGCACGCAGTTGTTGCCCCCAATGCGAAGCTTGAGTTCGACAATACCGCGCCTGCACCTCTCGGCACACAGCCGCAAGACGCATGCTGTCATGCGCGCGCACTGCACTCACCCTCCTCGTTGTAGACGGTGATGTTGATCATGAGCCGGATCTTGCGGCTGGCCTTGACGGGTCGCAGCGTGTCCGCCAGGTCCACAGGCCGCACGTTGGTCAAGGGTGAGTAGTCCAGGCAGCGGAACTCCGTGCGCCCCTCCTCGTGCGACATGGCCGCCTTGGGCAGTGTCTTGCGAACAAACTTGAACTCTTCAAGCGCCTCGTCCACCAGAGCTTGCTCGTCCTCGTCGAACCCATCGGGATCGAGTCCAAAATTTCCGTGGGCGGGCGGGTTGTGCGCGGGCTCGTGCAGCCGGGGCTGCTGAAGCGTGGTGTTGGCAAGGCCCGTGCCAGCGGCGGCGGTCGTAGCGCCTCCGTATGCGGACTTCAGGTCTCCCATCTTGCTGAAGCCGCCGTCATCCTCAGAGCCAGGGCCCCACGTGAGCGGGCCTGCGCTCGCACCGGCTGGACCCGTCCCAAGCCCCAGCGCCGTTACAGCAGCGGAGGGGGTCGCGTCGTGCCGCTGGGGTGGCGGCATCGCACCTGGGCCCTCTGCCCCGGCGCCAGAGGGCGTGGCATTGAATGTGATGTAGCCGCTGCCCCGGCCCTGCTGCGAGCTGCTACGCTTGCTAGCCGCAGCGGAGCCTGCGCGGCGCTGTGTCGAGGGGCTGCGGCCTGGGGTGCGCCCAGGGGTGCGAGTGCGGCGGGGAAGGGTGCCCGGCACACCTGCCACCACGCTTGCAGACGCACCGACATCCGCGTCCACAGGGGTGTTGCTGATGACAGAGGGAGCTCGCTCCACGGTATCGCTGTCGCTGCCTGCGCCACCAGCCGCTGGGCGCCGCCTCCCAGCGCTGCCGCTGCGCGCGTGCCGCCCGCTTGCCGCGCTTCCCCCACTGCGGGAGGGCTGGTGCTGGGCTGCCGCTGCTGCGGCGCCTGCGCTGTTGCGAGAGCTAGACGCGCTGCGGCCCCTGCGGCGCTTCTGCTCCTGCTGGTGCTGGTCGTCCATCTTGATCTGCTGCCGCCGGTCGGTGCGGCGCTGCAGAGCGTCCAGAATGTCCACCGCGCTGACCGTGCCGCGCGCAGAGCGGAGGTCAAGCACAGCTCCATCCTGCTCCTCCACGCCTCCGGCGGGCGTGCCGCGCAGGTTCAGGCCAAGGTTTGCGAGGGTGGCGGCGGGCGGGCTGCGAAAGTAGCCCTGCGAGCCCTCCAGCTCGGCCCTGCCGCTCATGATTGCCTCGGCACGCTCCCTCAGCCCGCGGGAGCCGGGCGCAGTGCCGGCTGCGCCAGGGGTACCGCTCGAACGGAATGTGAGACCGCCAGACTGCGCGCCAGCAGCGGGCGCGCCGCCGCCGCCAGCCATGCGGGCGGCGCTACGGGAGCTACGCAGACCGGGGGTGCCGCTCTTGGCCTTGGCGGCCGCAGCCTCGAGAGCTCGCCGCTCCCTATCGGTGCGGGAGCGCGGAATGTTGCGAGCGCTCGAGGGCATATCTGCTGCCTCGTCTGCGCTGTCGCCGCCCAGATAGCTCTCCGCGAGCTCGTACGTGTCGGGCAGGTCATCGGGCTTGAGGGCCGCGGCATCCAGCTCCGCGACCCCCTCCTCATAGCCGTCGTCCTCGTCCTCATCGTCCGGGCCGCCGCCCCCAGCTCGCCGGCCCAGGCCCGCGGGATTCGTGACGTACACGCCGCCACCGGGCACGCGGCGGCCTCGGTCGCGACCTGCCTCTGCCGCAGCTTGCGCCTCGCGCGCAGTGCGTGATGTCCCGACGGGGCCTCGGGGGCCACCGGCTGCCTGCCGCCGGACGTCCTCCTCCTCCTCCTCGACCTCGTCCACGCTGTCCGAGTCAGCGCCAAGCGTAGGGCGCTGCACCTGCTGCGCTGCCGCTGGGGGCGCGCCCCTGAAGCTGCCAGGCCTCTCGCCGGCTGGAGTGGCTACCAGCGGCGGCGGCCCGCGGCCCTGCGGCCGAGAGGCGGCAGTGGCTGGGCTCACGCCTGACCGGGAGTGGGGGTAGCCAGCCGAAGGGCCGCCGTGGCTGTGAGTGCTGTTGGTGCGTCCGCGGGCAGCTGAGGGGTAGTACGCGTCAGCTCGGTCCTTCTGCCGCCTGTCCACCTCCTCGAGCCTGCTCACCCCGGCCCCAGCAGCCGCGAGACCTGCCTCGGGCAGCGAGCTG
>Ga0066413_1000152_pt1 | contig 13826 bp, 6 predicted proteins | sample LakWasMet19_HOW5_2_FD_59540 | JGI IMG/M metagenome (GOLD analysis project Ga0066413, IMG submission 59540) | Freshwater sediment methanotrophic microbial communities from Lake Washington under simulated oxygen tension - Sediment Metagenome 19_HOW5 | ecosystem: Environmental > Aquatic > Freshwater...
GGCGCCCGCGTGGCAAGTGCTCGCTGTCGGATGCTATGGTGGTGCTGTGCCGTCCTGCCCGCAGGCGCCACCAGAGTGTCTGTCCGCTCTGCTGTGGGCCACCGTCCTATCGTCTGCGTGTCTGCTACCTGCCTGTCATTTTCTGTGCTCCTGCCTCCGCGCGACGCCAGCCTGCCGTCTTGCTCCATTTTTATTATGTCTGTCTGCAACGGGACGCTTTTTCCCTTGCAGCATCACCAATACGCTGTTCGGCGTCGCGGCGGCCAAGCTGCACGCGTTTGGGCGGCCGGGGGCAGCGGGCCGCGGCTACGACGCGTGGGCCACCGACACGTGGGCGTGGCTGCAGGACGTCCAAATGCTCAACACCTCCACCTCCCTGCTCGTGGACGGGCTGGGCCCCGCCTGCGAGCCCACGGGCGCGTTCTGGACGTACAACCAGGGCATGTTCGTGCGCCTCGGAGTGGAGGTGGCCCGCCTGCTGCCGGCCGCGAACGGCACCGCTGCTCTCAATACAGCGCGGGCGGTGGTGGCGGGCGCAGCGGCGTACTACGCGGGCGACAGCAACATGACGGTGGTCGAGAAGGCGTGCGGGGGCGGCAGCTGCGGGCACGACGGGATGGCCTTTAAGGGCGTCTTCATGCGGGACCTCGGGTACTCGATGGAGGCGCTGGCGGGCGGCGACGGCGCGGCGCTCGCCTGGTACCGCAGCTACGTGGCGAACAACACGGCGGCCCTGTGCTCACGTGATGCGCAACGTGTGAACGCCGCTCAGGTGGCGTTCGGCGAGCACTGGACGGGCCCATACGCAACCTCTGCGTTCCCCTACATCTCGCAGACGGCGGGGATTGACCTGCTCAATGCGTGGTCGGGCGCGGGCCCTGCGGGCGATGATAAGGCCCTGGCGCTGATCCTGCGCGAGCTGGGGATGTCGGCAGAGGAGGTGCTCAACGCTGCGGCTGCAGCGGCGGCAGGGCAATAGTGTGGCAGGGCAACCGCGATACGGCAATCGTGGAAGGCGGCTCCCGTGAGAACGCACAGACAGATGTGGCAGCGCGGTTCGCATCAAGGGCGCGAGACCAGCTATCGGACGTTCCATCACCGTCGGCGAGACTTAGCCTCTCAGGCTGCTTCTGCCACCCTAAAGATTGGCAGCGCCGACACTCCATGCCTTGTCGGCGCAGAGCTGTTGAGAGCGACCTAGATTCACGCCCATACCACACCATACCGAAACAGTAGACAGAGCTGGCTGCTAGCTTACGCGTTGAAGGTTTTGGACTCGATGAGCGATGGGTTGTTATGACAGATCTGACAGCCAGCGCAGCAAATAATTTGAAGGCCCCCCTGCTCGACGGTGCAGGTGCACGCCTCCAGCCTGCGCATATGCATGATTCAGAGGTGTCGCGCGCCGGCGCCAAGGAATCAGGCGACTCGTTCGATCGCTCGCGATGCCCAACCGTTCGTTGTCTCAAAATTCGTGCTTGTTCACGTGCACGGCGGGTGCGACGACGTGTACACAGGACGACTCGACGGTCGAGCCCGCTGACCATGTCACAGAGGCGATCACTGTCCGTGGCACACGAGGTGCTGTGGTGAACGTGTGATGCGTGGCAGCAGCGTTTAAATTTCAACGAAGCACAGGTCGTGCCGATGAATCCCGCGATTCCTGGCCAGCGCCTCACACGAAAAACCACGCCGTCTGCCCCTCCACCAGCCCGCGCACGGAGGCCACGTTACGACGCACATCGTCCCCTCGGCCGCCGCTGCCCAGCGCCACGCAGATGACTGCGGGCGGCCGGATGGCGCTGAAGTGCACAATGGGCACTCCCCGTGGGTGCGGCGGCAGAGACGCGGCATCCGTCACAGTGGCTCCGGCTTGATTCTGTGTCGTCGCTGCAGCACCGCCGTGCAACGATCCTGCGCGCGCAGCAGCAGGGCTGGCAGGTGCAGCGCTGCTCGCGAAACTTGACCGGCTCAGCTTGCAGCCGCAGCGCCGCGCCGTGCCGTCGCTGCCGGGCCCTGCTGCAGCGCTGTCACAGGCGCGGCATCCAGACAGCGGCAGCCCACTTACTTTCGGCAGCACTGTGGCAGAGTCCATCGGCGGAGCTGCAGCGCCGCTCTCCATCGCGATATCACCGCTCGCTACAGGGCGCATAGCACTGTCCACGCAGCTATCAACAGCGTCGACCTCCGACAGCCGCCTGCGCTTCGCTGCCGGCGCATGTCCTTCGCCGCTGCCGCTGTGAAGCGCTGCAGCGGTCGCGCCTGTGCCGCTGTGGATTACGTCCGTGCACCCTGCAGCCGGCCCGCCTGCGCCATCGGCCGCGCTCTGCGGCGCTGCGGCGGGCGGGCTTTCAGTCGGCACGGCAGGCTGCCCAGCCGCGACGCCGCCGGCGACTGCAGCTTCTGAGAGCATCGCGGCAGCGGCTGCCCGCGCCGCGGCTCTCGCAGCCTTGTCAGGCCTCGGCGCCTTCGGCGCCCGCGGCTGCGCGAGGGGCGGCGGGTAGCGCTGCCCAATCTTGCGCGCGTCCAGGTCGCAAAAGGCCGCCACGCGCCGCTTGCCCGCGTCGCTGAGGGCGCCATAAAAGGCCTTGCCGTCGCGCCCGGCGCCCCAGATCGTGAAGGTACTCCAAAACGGGGCAGGCCTCGCGGTGGCAGGAGGGGCGGCAGAGGCTGACGCACAGACAGCACCGGACGATCCGCTGCAAGAGCTTGCAGAGTTGCTGTCGGAGCGTCCCGCTGCTGCTGTCGCTGTCGCTGCTGCTGGTGTTGCTGATGCGCCCGGCACCGCCGCTGCGCCATCCGTGTGCGCTGACAGACCGCTCTCACCCGCGACAGCAGCCTCCCCTCTAGAGTCACCATCTGCACGGCCGCCGCCCTTGCTCTCGCTGGTGACAGCAGCCGCAGCAGCAGCAGCAGCAGCGACTTCAGCCGCAGCGCGCCGCCGCAGCCCGAGCACGCGCTCCTCAAAGAGCGCCACGCGCACCGCCAGCAGCAGGCGGCGCGGGATGCGCCACGACTGCGAGCCCTCGGAGTAGCGGTACACGATCAGCGGCTGCGGCACGCGCGCGAGGGCGGCGCCGAGCGCCAGCGCCCGATGGTAGAACAGCGTGTCCTCAGGGAAGGAGCGGAAGGCGTGGGCAGCGAGGGCGGCGCCGCCGTCCTCGCGCGCACGGGGGATGCGCAGCGGCGGGGCGTCGAGGATGGCGGTGGCGGGCAGGCGCGGCGCGGCAGCGGACGGTTTCGACGCTCCCGGCCCCGCAGCCACAGAAGCTGCCACAGGTGCCGCATAGCCCACAGCAGACGAGCGGCAGCTGGATGCCGCCGGCATGGCATCAGCACCAGCCCCCTCCTGCTTGGCAGAGCCGAGCGCGTACGATACGGGTGTGCCGCCTTCCGTGCTGATGCAGCTGGCCGCCCTCGCAGCGGCAGCTGCGGCGCCAGCTGACTGCCCGCTCGAAGCGCCAGCCGCCGCACTCTCTTTCCCGTCCCCTGCTGCACATACGGGCCCTGGCCCCAGCTCCGCCGCCAGAAACGGGGGCAGCACCTCGTCCCAGCCGCCCACCGCATCGTACAGGGATCGGGCCATGAACCACGTGGGCTGGATGACTGTGCACTCTCTCCACTGCTGCAGCGACAGCTCCGCGCCGGCGACGGTGTTGCACCAATCTGTGTACGCGGCAGTGGAGCCCTCTGGCAGGCGCGTGAAGCCCCCGCCAACGAGGACGCGCGATGGATCGACCTGGCCCAGCGCGAGCGCGAGCTGCAGGCGCACGCGGCACGGCAGGGCGACGTCGTCAGAATCCAGCAGGCACAGATACTCGCCGCGAGACACAGACACCGCCTCATTCCGGGCAAAAGCGGGACCGTGCGGTCGAGAGGTGCCCGCGTCGGCTGCATTGCGGATCACCAGCGTTCTGCTCCGCAACCCGCCGCTGAATGGGCGAGCCTCCACCAATTTCGTCAACACTGTTGACGTCTCGTCCGAGCTGGCGTCATCGAACACGCAAACCTCAATAGGGCCGTCATAATCCTGGTCCAGCGCACTGGCCACACATTCTTCGAGCGTGCCCGCAGCGTTGTGCGCAGGGATGATGATCGACACGAGGGGCGGCGGACCAGCCATGAAAGACGACATGATGACGATGGGGGACAACCCGACCGACAGCGCAACGCGGCAAGGAAGTAACGGGAGGTTGAAACAACGACCGGCGCTTCCTTGAGGTGTCCTCCCGCCTGCTGGCCGGCCGCCAGCCGCCGACGTCTTCATACGCCACATACAATGTTTTTTTGGAGCGCAGATTCATGTCTTCGTGGCTTGTCTCCAGCTGTCGCACGGCGATTCACGTGTAGAATGTGTATTTCCTAGCAACTCAACAGGCTGTCTTTGTTCCTATTTCGCTACGTGCAGCCTAAGCTGCCGGATTCCGAAATGGGTTTGAGGCACTGGCATGAGTTGAACAATCCAACACCGGCGACAGCAACCCCTCACAATCCACGCGCCCCGAGCCTGTGCCACCGAGCGCCACAGCACGGGGCAGGCGGACGAGGCAATCCAGCAATCAAGTTCAGCAGACGAACATCACACAACAGCAGGCTTGCCGGAAGCAGAAGTCCGGGGGCTTTGAGGCTCTTTTGTTTCATTGCGTTTGCCAAACGGGCGGCTGGCCTCGAGATGGTGAACGCAGTCACCGTCGGCCAACAGTAGACACGGCCAAGCGTCACTCGCAGAGGCACCCTCTACTTGGTGGCAGCTTCCACCACCCCCGCACCCGGTGCCGCAGCTGCGAGTGCTGCAGGGAGTGGCGCGCACGCTGCTGCGCACCCGCCCGCGACGACAGGCACCGCTACCGTTGCAGCGCTCGCTAACACGGAAGGAGGGCCGGTGATGGACGGCGTGATGGTAGCCCCACTCCCACTTGCGGAGACATCAGCTGCGCCGGATGCTGCTGCCGCTGGAGCACCGGTCGCCCCTGCTCCCGCACCGGCGCCGCGGGGCGCGTCAACGGCCGCAGCCGACACAAGGGCTTCCCGGGCACCGCCACTGGCACCCTCCGCGCCAGCTGTGGTGCTGCCTGCCGCCGCACCGAACCCACTAGCCACCCCCGCCACAGCGCTAACCGGGGGCGGCGCAGCGGAGGCGGCGAACGCGGCGGCCTCCAGCGCCCTCTCCTCCTCGACCTCCGCGATCTCCGCCTCCTCCGCCGCGTCGCTGGCAGCGATCGCCAGCACCGTGTCCAGCGCGGCGCGGGCGTCCTCTGAGATGGGCCAGCGCAGCTGCAGCTCAAACCAGTCGCTCAGGTCCTCCCGCGCAGCGTAGCAGGCTGCGAGGAAGAAGTTGTCGGCGGCGGTCGCGATGTCCGACTTGTCCTTCGGGCAGCGGTCCAGCAGGATGGGGATGGCGCCGCGGAACCAGCGGCGCAGGAAGTCTTTGCGCCCGTGCGAGCGCCACAGCGCCGCGAGCAGACCCGAGTACAGGTTGTCGAGGCTGCGCTCCTTGTTCCAGGGCAGGCGCTCGTGCCAGAAGGCGTCCTCCCACGAGATCGCGTCCGAGCCCGCATAGGTGACCAGTTCCTTCTCCATGTCGCCGATGAAGCCCTCCGCGTCGTGGCCGTAGTAGTCAAAGGCCAGCTGCGACAGACCGGTGCAGGCGGTGCCGCCGACGGCGAGATCGGAGGTAGCAGCTGTCAACGCTCCCGAGCTGGCGCCAACTCCGCTGTCCGCCGCAGCCCCGCTCCGACCGGCAGCCCCGCCTGCTGCGCCACCGGCGGTCGCGCCAGCGGCACCGCGCTGCCCGGCCTTCCCTGGCGGGTACACGTCACACAGCAGCAGGCAGCCGAGGATGTTGATGAACCCCTGGTTGACCCACCCCCAGCTGTCGGGGCTCTCCGCGCACGCGTAGTCAAAGACCGGCGTGAACTCTTCGGGGAAGATGTAGTTGCGGCACGTCTCATAGCAAAACACGTGGTGGATCGTGCGGACTGCGGGCCGCCCCGTTGCCTCGTCAGGGACGCCCGCAGCGGCGCTGATGAAGGAGCGGAGCGAAGACTCCAGAAACGCGGGGCCGCACGCAATCCCCGCCACGCCGTGGTGCGCGAGGCCCGCGGCGTCGACAAAGGCGACCTCATATCGAACGCGACCCCGCAGCGGGGCGTTGTTTTCGGGCGCCTTGCCGACAGTGTCGTCGAACAGCTGCAGCAGCATCTCCAAATGCTGGATGAAATCAGCGACGGCTGGCACGTGGGCGGCGCACAGGCTGGCGAGATCGACGCACCCCGCATCAATGACGAGTGCGACGCGGCGGCCGTAGTAAACCGTGACTCTGGGCCCTCCCGCGATGTTCGGAGAGTAGTCGAAGAGTTCTTCGATGAGGATGCCGCATTGAGTACGGGTTCCGTCAGCGGTAGCACTCGGCGCGGTCGCACCGCATGCAGCCATCGTGCTCGAGCGCCGCAGTAGTTCTTCGGCACCCGCAAGGAACTCGAGAATGCAGGGGAATCCCGTGAAATGACAGTGGAATGCAAAGATCAGGACTGTTTGTGCCAATATCGCTGCAGAAGAACCTTTGCACCAGGTGTGCGTGCAATACAAGGGCTTGAGCCTCGCGAAATGAAGGACCGAATTGTGGAGTTTGCGGCGGATGAAGCGTGTACCATAATGAAGACTTTGAGACATTGTGGCCAGGCTTTGTGGGTGCTGTGGCCCCTGGTGCCCCCTTGGCGCTGCTGTGGTGGCTACCCCTCGTGGCGAGACAATCCGAATCAGGATTGCTTTGGCTGCTCGGCAAGCGTTGGTCTTCGTCGTCGGCGGCCGATGATCGGCCTTGTCCTTCAGCTGCCGTGCGCGACCTGTGACACAGGCTGCACACAACCCGTCCATCGGCAACGGACATCTGATTGCCGCGGATTTCGCGCCACCAGCACGTGCGTGAGATGAACTCGGATCCTGTGGCTGATGACAATTCAGCCCTCCAGTTGGCCAGCCGCGATGGTCTCTGGCTTGTTGTGGATCGACTGCTGCAGCATCCACATGTGAATCCTGCGGCGGATGACAATGCTGCTATTTTGCTCGCCAGTCGCGCCGGCCATTTGCCGGTTGTGGATCGGTTGTTGCAACATCCGCGTGTGGATCCTTCAGGTGACGACTTTGGTAGCGCCGCCATTTGCTGGGCCAGCAGATGCGGGCATGTGGCTGTCGTCGACAGGCTGTTGCAGGACCCAAGAGTGAGTCCCGCTGGTGACGGCGACTCCCCCCTGTGCTGGGCCAGCAAAGGCGGGCATCTTGACGTTGTCATTCGCTTGCTCCAGGACCCACGGGTGGATCCCGCAGCCGGTTGCAACTACGCCCTTCGCCGCGCTTGTGGGGCCGGGCATTTGGCTGTTGTGGATTGGTTATTGCAGGACCCGCGGGTAGATCCCGGGGACGCTGGAAGTGGCAATCCCGCCATTTGCTGCGCCAGCCGATGCGGGCACCTGTCTGTTGTAGATCGGCTGCTGCAAGACTCGCGTGTGGACCCTTCGGTGAATGAGAATGCAGCAATTCGGCTGGCGAGTTCTTTTGGCCGCCCCAACGTTGTGGTTCGGCTGCTCGCGTGTCGGCGTGTGCTGCTTGCAGCTCTACCGCAGGTCATTTCACGTGCACTGGTGGTTGACGGCGATGTGCTGAGGACAGCGCTGCGCCGTGATTCGCTGCTGCGCCGCGCCCACCTGGCAATGGCGGTCGCCAGACGTCGGCGCGGGCCAGGGTAGCCAGCGCCTGACAGTTGTCCAGCGCCGTAACCGTCGCTGCTCCCCACACTGCGTTGGTGACGGGTCCGCAGCCGTTGGTTTGTAGTCGTCGATTCGTGTTCGGAAGGGCGATGAAGCCGCTCCGCCGCACTGAGGCGACCGCTTTTCCCAACTAACCTCCCCTCCCCACCCGAGAGCACAGCATGCAAGTGACATCACCCTGTGCCCGCCACCGCGAGCTGCGATCTTGCTGATAGCCATCCGTCGTGGAGTTCGAATGCCGCACATGCTGCTGCTGACTGCGAGCGTCTGTCATAGCATGGCAGTGTGACTGCGACTGTGCTGCGTAAACTCACTCAGGCGTTACCGCAGTTGCCTGCGACAGAGTGCTGCCACGACTCTGCACGGTTAGCTGAGCTTTCCAATTTACTTTGAACACAGCGCTAGCCTATATATGTGCGAGCCGGCATGCGCATGCGCATCGCTCTCGTCATAGGCCTAGGCTTGAATCCGGATATCGATCGGAAGTGGCTTGTTGGGATACAGGTCGACGTCAAGCTGAATTCAGCATTCGAAGCGCACGAGCTCGCGATCGAACGTTTGCAAATCGCGCTCGCACGCTTCGACGAGGTTCAAATCGCGCTCGCACGCTTCGACGTCGACTCAATTCATGCAAGCGCAAGGCTCGCGCTGCGCTGCACGACATTGCCCGTGCAACTGTCCAGATAGCTCGTGCCAGTGGCGGCGCAAACTTGCGATGCACGGAGTTCAAAAAGTGGTGGCTTCGCTGCAGTGGCAGGAACGTCGAGATTGGTGCCATGTTGCAGGCGTGCGCGAGGCTCAGCGCGCAGCACCCCTCCGAAGAGGTCTAGGAATGCCTTCTGGTCTGCAGCACGCTGCAGCCCGCAGCAGACCATGCAAATGCCTGCCAGACCAGGAAAGCCGCGACAGGGTCACCTACACCAGCCGCCAGTGCCAGCTCGCTACACGGCAAGGATGCCCTGCAAGCCCATGCTCAGGGCCTGGCGCAGCTTGCGGCGGAGGATTTCCTCGCTCGCATAGTCCGGTAGGTCCAGCGTGCTGCAACGGGTGCGGACGGAGGAACGGCGGAGCGACAAAGGGGTGAGAGCAGACGCGGACGGCGAAGGACGGAAGATCAACTGCGAAGCCTTGGGGGCATGGGCCACGCCATCCACGGGTAAATTCACGCTGGAAGGGCTGTAAAAGCATCGGCCGACAGTGGGTGCACGCGCAGCCCCAACAGTACCCCCACAGTACACAGCTACTCGGAGGCGCGCCGCTGCTTTACGCACTTGAAGCACGCATGTGAGACCGGCAGACTGTGGCCGCCGCCCACGCGCACGATCTTGTGGGGCCAGCCCTTCGCGCCTTGGGGAAGCCTGCAGGGGAGCGAGATGGGGGTTGTGGGGAGCCAAAAGCAACGCCGGGGTTGAGCAAAAAAACACAGACGCAGGAACACAAGAACATGCCCTGCAAGACAGCCCCATCAGCATCTCAGACGCGACCAACGAGGTCTTGCGCTACACCCCAGTGCCCACAGTACACACGCGCATCAGCTGTACGATGCGACACACAACAACCGCCACGCAGCCGCGCGAACACGCACCGGCTCCAGCCGCTCACGAATCGGACGTAGTCGCGCAGCTCCTCCTGCGAGAAGTCCCGCAGCGCGTCCCAGAACCAGCCGATCGTGCGGTGCGAGGCGCTGTAGCCGTGCTGGTACTCCGTGATGCGCTGCAGCAGCGCCACGTCGATGTGCGGGCTGCCGCAGACCAGGGTCTCCAGCTCCGGCCCCGTGAAGCAGCGCAGCAGGGCCATGGGCACCATGTTGGCCAGCCCGCGCCGCAGCGCAGCGATCTGCGTGTCGAACTCGTGCAGGCGGAAGCGCGCCACGGCGTCGCAGTAGCGCTGCCGGTTCGCGAAGGTGAGCGGCAGTGTGCGGCCCCGGGGGACCAGCTCCACCTCAGAGCCCGTGTAGTGCGACACCGCCGTGAAGGTGACGCCTGCCGCCAGCTCCAACGCCTCGAAGGCAGCCGCGTCGGGCGCGTACGGGCGCGGGACGCCCTCGTACACCCGCCCGGGCGTGTCGCAGTGGCGTATGTCCTGCAATCGCAGCGCCTCCGCCGTGTCCATCGCCGCGAGGTCGTCGAACCCCGGGGTGCCGCCCACGAGCGCCTTCCACACCAGCGAGGGGAAGCGGAAGCCCATGCACGCCTTGGTGCGCAGCGACAGGCCGAGCAGGCGGCCCACGAACTCGAGCTGCGACAGCGCGAGGGCGCTGGTGTGCGCGGGGTTGGGCACGAACGCGTCCGCGTTCAGCCGCACGCTGGCGCCGCCCGCCGCGTTGGGGCAGGGGCGGAGCAGGGTGATGCGGTGCGTGGAGTGCAGGTCATCGAGCATACGCACGAGCGCCTCCCGATACACACCACCGATGTCCTGCGCCGCGCCCTCCACGAACTTGGCGGAGAACACCGAGTTGTTGCGCCTGTCGCCGAAGCCCCGCAGCGCGCGCCCGCCGAAGGGCCGCAGCTGGCGGTACACCTGCGCGAACACGCAGCCGCTGTTCTCGGGGGACGTGTGCCCCGCGTCCTCTGCCGCCAGCGCCGTTACGGTGGACAGACGCAGCTGCTCGTGCACGCCCGTGCCCTCCGTGCTGGCGATTGCAGCCTCCAGCAGCGCCCCCTTGATCTCCGTGAACACGGCCGTCGAGAGCGCCCGCACGTCGTGGCCCAGGCTGCCGGGGTCGGGCGCGGACAGGTCCAGGAAGGGAAGCGCGCTGCCCGCGAGGCACGCGTTCAGCTGCCGGATGAGGGCGAAGCGCAGGCGCAGGACGGACGGACGGAACGCCGCCAGGCGCGGGTGCCGCAGGGCGTCCGCCTCCCGCTGCACGCCCAGGCACTGCAGCGGCAGCGTGGCGAGGGCGCAGTCCGCGGGCGGCGGCGTCTTTCGCAGGGTCACCGCCTGCCGTCCGTCCGTCGTCGCCTCAGCAGCACCAGCGGCGGAGTACAGCTCCTCACCGTCGCTGTTGACGCTGGCCAGGCAGTGGCGCGCTAGGTCCAGCAGCTCAGCGTCCAGCTCCCGCGACCAGCCGCGCAGCGCCGCGTCCGCGTCCGCGGCGATCTCTGCCTCCCGCCGGCGCAGCAGCCGCAGCGCCTGCGGGCGAGCGGGCGGGTCATCGATGGCGCACACCTGGACAGAGCAGCCCCAGAAGGGGGCGTCCGCCGCCGGCGAGGCAGCGCCGCTGGCAGCAGCGAGCGACGGCGCGGGCAGCATTACAGTGAAACGCACCGTGTCGCGCGTTGCCCCAGCCGCCCCCGCAGCCGCCGCTGCGCCCTCACGCCTGCCCGCTGTCGCGCCGGATGCGCCCGCGCCTGCGCCGCCCTCCCGAGAGATGTCTGCGGCGCTGTGCAGGGTCGCCTCGAGGGCGATGCGGCCGGGGAGCGGCGTGCGCGTGGTTATTCGGAGCGACAGACGCGCTGCGCCTTCGATGCACACCTCCCCGCGAAGCAGGGTGACCATCCCGACGCCGGACGCTGGGTGGACGGCCACGGGCAGCGACGCCAGTGGCTGCATCGGGTGCGGCGTCTCAACGTCCACACACAGGCCGACCGCCTGCAGCCAGGCGGCGCAGAGCACCTCGTGCGAGGGGCGCCGGCCGTGCAGCAGCGCTGCCGCCAGCTCTGACGCAGACAGCAGACGGTCCAGCAGCGCAGTGGGCGCGGGGGCAGCCGCAGGCGGCAGGCACGCTCGCACAGGCGCCGGCGCGGGCGAGGTCTCTGTCTCTCCATGCGCAGCCGAGGATGCGGTGTGTGGGGCGGCATCCGCAGGCCGCACGCCCCCAGAAGCAGCGGCAGCGGCAGTGGCAGCGACAGCCAGCGCCTCCGCTGCCTCAGCAGGCATTGCGAGCACCAGGCTGGTGGGCCTGCCGTGGCCGCCGCTGCCTGGAAGCAGGCCAAGGGTGGCGCACGCGCTGGCGATGCGGGCGTCGCCGCTGCTGGCGCCCGCCTGCAGCGCGGCGTGCAGCTGTCTGTCCAGCGCCACCAGCGACTGCCCCTCCTCGCAGGGCAGGACGAGGGCCGTATGCGGACACGCCACCAGCTGCCGCACTGCCGCCGCGTGGGCGGGCGCGCTGAGGTCAAGGCCCTGCAGCAGAAGGACGGACCCAGGCGCAGGCTCAGGTACAGGGGGATAGAAGCGTGGCTGTCCGTCGGATGGTGCCGCATCGTCGCTGCTGCCGTGAGCCGCGGGCGGCACCGCGGGCGCACCCGCACCTGCAGCGGCCCCCGCGCCTGCGCCTGTCCCCTCGGCGGGCGTGGCAGCTGCTGCGGCAAGCGACGCTGCGCTGAGAGCTCGCATGTCCAGCAGACAGACGGGCAGGTCCACGTCGCCACAGGTGACGACGGCAGCGGCACCAGCGGCTGCTTTAAGTGGCCCGGCAGGCAGCGCGGCGGCATCCGTGCGGTGCAGCCGCAGGCGTGTGAGACGAGACATGGCGCCCCAGCGCGACGCCTGCAGGCGCTGCAGCGATGCGGGGACCAGGACCGTCGCAGCAGCGGGGCCGCCCTTCGCCCGGCCACCAGCGGCCGCAAAGCCCGCAGCGCCGCACACTTGCAGGAAAAGCTGACCGCCCTTGTGCGAGGCGGGGTCGACAGCCCCCGAGCCGCTGCCACTGCTGACGCCACTACTGGCGGAAGCGTCGCCCGCGGTGCTGCTGCGCGGGTCCCACGGCTTGCGCAGGCGGCCGAACAGCTGCTGCAGCGTATCTGCCGAGGGCAGCGGCGTCCCCTCCAGCGCTGTCGCGATCGCGGTCGCCGCGCCCGTCGCCGCGCGGGCGATTGCTTGCTTGAAGGCGGGAGCCGCGGGGGCGGCAGCGGCGCCGGCATCGGCGGCCTCGGCCGCGGCGGCTTCAGCGGCAGCGGCGACGGCGTCTGCGCAGCGCTTGCACACGTCCGTCTGCCAGGCGGCGTACTCAGCGAGGGCTGCACGCAGGGGATGCGGCAGGGCTTCAATCGCCGCCTTCTCCGCATCATCCGCCGGCTTTGCCGCAGCCGCTGCTGCAGAGAGGATGTCTAGCAGCACGAGCAGCGCTGCATCGTACGCATCGACATCCGCATCCGCGGGCAGCTGCGCGCCGGGCGGCGCAGCGTACAGGGCGCGGCAGCCCGCCCTGGCAGTGACTGGGATCTGCGGAGTGCTGGCGGCGTACGAGGACAGACTGCCCTGCTTCAGGCGGCGCTCGTGCTCGCCGATGGGGCAAAGCGCCGGACCTGCTGCAACGGCAGCTGCGTGTGCCGGTGTATCCTTGAGGGTCGAGCCTGGGGCAGGGGCAGAGTCGGACTGGCTCAGGCCGTAGCGGGCGCAGAGAGCCTTGATGTCAGCCTCCCGCAGCATCAGCGCGCTGTCTGCGGGCAGCTCAGGGAACGCAGCGCGCAGCCGCGCCAGCACGTCGCTGGAATCCACAGCCTCCGTAGTCGCCCCTACAGCTGCCTCCAGTACCGCTGGCTCTGCAGCGCAGGCAGCGGCCGCAGACGGGGTAACGACGCCACCTCCTGCAGATGTCCCTGCAGGTGCAGGTGCAGCAGCAGCGGCCGGGCGCAGAGCCCGCACGGCAGCGAAGGCGGCGGCGGCGCTGGGGCGGAGGAGGTCGCCCGTCAGCTGCGCCGCCTCCGCCTTGCGCGCTGCCGCCTCTGCGGCAACCTCCGCAGCGGCGGCGGCAGCAGCCGCAGCCTCAGCCGCCGCTGCGGCCGCGGCTTCTGCCGCCGCAACCTCCCACGGCTTGCGCACCCGCAGCAGCGGCGCGAGGTCGATGGCAGGCAGCGACGGCTCGCTGCCGCGCGCCCGCCGCACCTGCAGGCTCACCATGCGCGTGTCTGGGTCATAGGTCACCCGCTCCAGCCGCTGGCGTCGCTCGGCGAACTGCGACGCCGCCTGCACGGCCGCCTCCGACACCGTCGCGTGGTCAGACAGCAGGATCTCCTCGTAGCTGTCCTGCACGTACTGAGCGAGCACCTGCAGCCCCAGCAGCGTCGCGACGTCGAAGACGTCGACCGTGAGGGTCGCGTCAGCGTCCGCCGGCAGCGG